>Ga0209514_10008937_pt1 | contig 11202 bp, 11 predicted proteins | sample Subgrocontami58m_FD_187452 | JGI IMG/M metagenome (GOLD analysis project Ga0209514, IMG submission 187452) | Subsurface groundwater microbial communities from S. Glens Falls, New York, USA - GMW37 contaminated, 5.8 m (SPAdes) (version 3) | ecosystem: Environmental > Aquatic > Deep subsurface >...
TTTCGCGCCGGAGGATGTGATCATCGATCCCAACATTTTCGCGATCGCGACCGGCATCGAGGAGCACGCGAACTACGGCAAGGATTTCATCGAGGCCACCCGCATCATCCGCCAGACGCTGCCGTACGCAAAGGTGAGCGGCGGGCTGTCCAACATTTCGTTTTCGTTCCGCGGCAACGATCGAGTGCGCGAGGCGATCCACACCGCGTTCCTCTATCACGCGATCAAGGCGGGCCTCACGATGGCGATCGTGAATGCCGGCCAGCTCGGCGTTTACGAGGAGATTCCCAAGGACCTGCTCGAGCATGTCGAAGACATCATTTTCAACCGCCGGACGGACGCCGCCGAGCGCATGGTCAAGTTCGCCGAGACGGTGAAGGGCGGGGGCCGCGTGCAGGTCGAGGACCTGGAGTGGCGCAAGGACGCGGTCGAAGCGCGGCTCACCCACGCGCTCGTGAAAGGCATCACCGACTTCATCGTGGCGGACACCGAGGAAGCGCGGCAGAAGATGGAGGCGCAGGGCGGACGCCCGATCCAGGTGATCGAAGGCCCGTTGATGGACGGCATGAATGTGGTCGGCGACCTGTTCGGCGCGGGAAAGATGTTCCTGCCGCAAGTGGTCAAGTCCGCGCGGGTCATGAAGCAGGCGGTCGCGCATCTCGTGCCGTATATCGAGGCCGAGAAGGCGCGTTCGGGCGACGTCCGGGCCAAGGGCAAGATCGTGCTGGCGACGGTGAAGGGCGACGTGCACGACATCGGCAAGAACATCGTCGCCGTGGTGCTCCAGTGCAACAACTACGAGGTCATCAACCTCGGTGTGATGGTGCCGTGGCAGAAGATCGCGCAGGTCGCGCGCGACGAGAAGTGCGACATCATCGGGCTCTCGGGCCTGATCACGCCGTCGCTCGAGGAGATGGCGCACAACGCGCGCGAAATGGAGCGCGAGGGCTTCGACCTGCCGCTCCTGATCGGGGGCGCCACGACGTCGCGCGTGCACACCGTGGTCAAGATCGTTCCCGGCTACCACGGCCCGGTGATCTGGGTGCCGGATGCGTCGCGCAGCGTGAGCGTGTGCAGCAATCTGCTGTCGGACGAGCTCAGGGAAAACTACCTTGCCGAAGTGCGCGCCGAATACGCGCGCATCAGGACCCAGCACGAGCAGAAAAAAGGCCCGGGGCCGATGCACAGGCTGGCGGACGCGCGCAAACACGGGCTGAAAACCGACTGGAGCACCTATGTGCCGCCGGTGCCCTCATTTGTTGGCATCAAGCTGCTCAAGAACTACACGCTGGCGGAGATTGCCAAGTACATCGACTGGGGGCCGTTCTTCCAGACGTGGGAACTCGCGGGTTCGTATCCGAAGATCCTCGACGATGAAATCGTGGGCAGCGAAGCGCGCAAGGTGCTCGCCGACGGCAAGGCGATGCTGAAAAAAATCGTCGAGGGCAAGTGGCTGACCGCCAACGCGGTATTCGGCATTTTTCCCGCCAACAGTGTGAACGAAGGCGATGACATCGAAATCTACGCCGACGAGAAGCGCGACCGCGTGCTGATGACGTGGCACAATCTGCGCCAGCAGAACGTCAAGCCTGCCGGCCGGCCCAACCTGTGCCTGGGCGATTTCATCGCGCCCAAAGGCGCCGGTATCAGGGATTACCTCGGCGCGTTCGCGGTCACGGCCGGAATCGGCATCGAGAAGCGCGTCAAGGCGTTCGAGGACCAGCACGATGACTACAACGCGATCATGCTCAAATCGCTCGCCGACCGCCTGGCCGAAGCGTTTACCGAACTCCTGCACCAGCGCGTGCGCAAGGAATTCTGGGGCTACGCCAGGGACGAAAATCTCGACAACGCAGCCTTGGTTGACGAGAAATATCGCGGCATCCGCCCCGCGCCGGGTTATCCTTCGTGCCCGGACCATACCGAGAAGGGCGCGTTGTTTGAATTGCTGCGCGCGCCCGAGGCCGGCATCACGCTGACCGAAAGCTACGCGATGTACCCGGCGTCGTCGGTGTCCGGTTTCTACTTCTCGCATCCGGAATCCCGGTATTTCGCGGTCGGCAAGCTCGAACGCGACCAGGTCGAGGATTACGCGCAGCGCAAAAACATGCCGCTCGCGGACGCCGAGCGCTGGCTCGCGCCCTATCTCGCCTACCTTTAGATGCACATTCACATCCTCGGCATCTGCGGCACTTTCATGGGCGGTGTTGCGGCTCTCGCGAAAGCCGCGGGACATACCGTGACCGGATGCGACGCGAACGTGTATCCGCCGATGAGCACGCAGCTCGAAGCGCAGGGCATCCGGCTGATCGAGGGCTACGGCGCCGATCAGACGAGCCTCGGGCCCGATAGTTACGTGATCGGCAACGTCGTCACGCGCGGCAACGCGCTGATGGAGGAAATCCTCAACCGCGGGCTGCCGTATATATCCGGGCCGCAGTGGCTTGCCGGGAACGTGCTGCGCGGCCGCTGGGTGCTTGCAGTCGCAGGCACGCACGGCAAGACGACAGTGAGCGCGATGCTGGCGTGGATATTGGAACACGCGGGGCTCAGCCCCGGTTTCCTGATCGGCGGCGTGCCGCAGAACTTCGGCGTCTCGGCGCGGCTCGGCGACGCGCCATTCTTCGTCATCGAAGCCGACGAATACGACACCGCGTTCTTCGACAAGCGCTCGAAATTCATCCACTACGCGCCGCGCACCACCATTCTCAACAACCTCGAATTCGACCACGCCGATATTTTTCCCGACCTCGCGGCGATCGAGACCCAGTTCCATCACCTCGTGCGCACGCTGCCCGGCAACGGGCTGATCGTCGCCAACGGCGGGGACGTGGCGATCAACCGGGTTCTCGCGCGAGGCTGCTGGACGCCGGTCGAAATGTTCGGCGCCCGCGACGGCTGGCAGGCGGGGGCGCAGGACGCGTCCGGAGGCTTTGCGGTGAGCTTTAACGGCAGGCCGCAGGGCGTGGTGCAATGGGATTTGCCCGGCGCGCACAACCAGTTGAATGCGCTGGCTGCGATCGCCGCGGCGCGCCACGCCGGAGTTCCCGCCGCGATAGCAATCGAGGCGCTCGCCGCATTCAAAAACGTGAAGCGCCGGCTCGAAACGCGCGGCACGGTCAACGGCGTTGCGGTCTATGACGACTTCGCGCACCATCCGACTGCGATCCGCGTCACGCTCGCGGGACTGCGCGGCAAGGTCGGCGCGGCACGGATATTGGCCGTGCTCGAGCCGCGCTCGAACACCATGAAGCTCGGCGTGATGAAGGATGAACTCGCGGCGAGCCTTGCTGACGCCGACCGCGTGTTCTGCTATGGCGCAGGACTGGGGTGGGACGCGGCCGCCGCGCTCGCGCCGCTCGGCGCGAAGGCCGAAATCCATCACGACATCCCGCAGCTCGTTGCGGCGATTGCCGCCGCCGCCAGGCCCGGCGACCACGTGCTGATCATGAGCAACGGCGGCTTCGGCGGTATCCACGACAAGCTGCTGACACGACTGGGAGGAGTGCATGGCTGACAACCTGCACGATCACCAACTCGACTTTGGCGTTTAACCGCCGCTCAACGCCTGCACGATCACCACTTCGTCTTTCGCGGCCAGCGGCTGCGCCAGATCGCGCACCTGCTCGCCGTTGACGAAGATACGGATGTGGCGCCGTATCCGGTCCTGCTCGTCGATCATGCGAAAGCGAATCCCGGCATACTCGCGATCCAGCTCGGCAAGGACTGCACCGAGCGTCGCACCACTCACCTCGACTTCACCTTTCTCGGTGTACGAACGCAGCGCGCCGGGTATCAACACCTTCATCGGGAACGCGCGCGCTTACGCAAATTGCGCCGCCTCGACAGCGTAGATTTCGGGAAGATGCCGCGCGATGCAGTTCCACTTGCGGCCTTCATCGCGGCTCATCCACAGTTCTCCGCTGGACGTGCCGAAGTAGAGGCCCACCGGATCCTGCGCGTCCCCCGTCATCGCCTGCCGCTTCACGGTCCACCACGCCTGGCTCTTGGGCAGACCGGCGTCGAGCCGCTGCCACGTCTTGCCGCCGTTGCGCGTGGTATAGACCGCGGGCTTGCCGTCCGGGCTCGTGCGCGGCCACACCGTGGTGCCGTCCATCGGAAACACCCATACCGTCTTGTCGTCGCGCGGGTGCACCACCAGCGGAAAGCCGATGTCGCCGACCTTCTTCGGCATGCTTTTGCCGATGCGCACCCACGCGGCCGACCCGTCGCGCCGGTAGATGCCGCAGTGGTTTTGCTGGTAAATGCGGTCGGGATTGGTCGGGCACATGCGCAGGCAATGCGGGTCGTGAAACGTGGGTTTCGACGCATCGAAACCGAAGCCTTCGACCACATCCATGCCGGTGATCAGCACGCGCCATGTCGAGCCGCCATCACGCGATTCGTGTACGCCGCCGCCGGACATTGCGAAGTACAGATGCCGCGGGTCGCGCGGGTCGATGATGATCGAGTGCAGTTTCGGCCCATCCGGTGTGCCATCCTGCGCCGTGCCCATCCATTCGCGATACTGCGGATCGTCATTGATCGTGGAAAACGGCGCCCACGTGACGCCGCCATCGTCGGAACGGAACAGTCCCTGCGGCGATGTGCCCGCGTACCAGACGTTCGGTTCATTGGCGTGAGCCGGTGTCAGCCAGAACGTGTGATCGACACTGCGGCCTTTTTCGCCCTCGGGCGCCTTCGCGAATGCGGGCGGTTGCGCGGCTTCCTTCCATGTGCGGCCGCGATCCGTCGAACGAAATACCGTCGGGCCGAGGTGGCCGGTCTTCGCCGCCGCCAGCAGGGTGCGCCCGTCGCGCGGATCGAGCACGAGGTGACTGACGATATGACCGAGAAAGTGCGGCCCGTCGACGCGCCAGTTCCTGCGCGCCGCGTCGCCATGAAAAAACCATGCGCCCTTGCGCGTGGCGACCAGCACCACCACGGGACGCGTGGATTTTACACGCGGCGCTGTCGGCTTCTTCTTGATTGCTGCTTGCGTGTTGTTGCGTGTCATAAACTCCTCCTTTAGGAAATGCTCTTGTGCTGTTGCGACTTGGCGGCGACCGTTTCCCGTATCGGGCGGATCGGCCGCACTTCGACGCAGCCCACGCGCGCCGGCGGGATCTTCGAGGCGATCTGGATCGCTTCGTTCAAGTCCCGCGCTTCTATCATATAGAAGCCGGCGAGCTGCTCCTTGGTCTCGGCGAATGGCCCGTCGGTGACCGACAGCTTGCCATTGCGCATGCGCACGGTGGTGGCCGTCTGCACGGACTGCAGCGCTTCCGACGCGAGGCAGTAGCCGCTCTTGCGGATTTCCGTGTCATAGGCCACGCAGTCTTCGTCAGGCAGCTCGTCCATTCTTTTCTCGTCGAGGTAAACCAGGCAAAGATATTTCATTACATTCCTCCGTTCAAGTGGGGCTATTCTTGTAGCGCATCAGCATGTCGACTTTGGCACCGAGCGCGTGCTGGTAGAACTCTATTGCTTCTTCACAGCGGCCTTCGAAAAACAGATAAGGTTGAATCAGCATGGGGCCTCCCTGTCGTTTCAGTCTCAAGTCGGGCCGGGCCGTCAGTTTATATGAACAAATTTGACTGCTGGCAAGCCGCGTAACCCGGCCCTTTTTAACCCATAGTCGAACGAAAATGCCGGATTTCGACAACAGTCGGATTAATTTTTCAATTCAGCGAGCCGTCGCTCGAGAAACCGCCGCTCGGGCTCCAGCCGGGTGAGGGCAAGGGCGCGTTGGTAGGATTCCCGGGCGTCCGTGTTCTTGCCCAGCCGCCGGCACAGGTCGGCGCGCGCCGCGTGCGCGAGGCGGTAATCCAACAGCTCACCGCGCACCAGAATGGCGTCGATGAGGGCGAGCCCCGCGAGAGGCCCGTCGCGCATCGCTATTGCCACCGCGCGATTGAGTTCAACCACGGGCGATGGCTCCGCCTGCGTCAGCACGTCGTATAGCCCGACGATCTGGGCCCAGTCCGTCGCAGCGGCGGTGGGAGCCTCGGCGTGCACCGCCGAGATCGCGGCCTGCACGCTGTACGGCCCGGGCCGGCGCGACACCAGCGCGCGCTCGATCAGCGCAATTCCCTCCGCGATCTGGTCCCGGTTCCAGCGCGAGCGGTCCTGCTCGTCCAGCAGGATCAAATCGCCCGACGGCGAGGTGCGCGCTACGCGCCGCGATTCATGCAGCAACATCAATGCAAGCAGCCCCAACGCCTCGGGCTCCGGCAGCAGCTCGATCAGCAGTCTCGCGAGGCGGATCGCCTCGCCCGAAAGATCGTGCCGCGTCAGCGACGCGCCCGACGACGCGGAGTAGCCCTCGTTGAACACCAGGTAGATGACGCGCAGCACGCTGTCGAGCCGCTCCGGCAGTTCGTCCGGTGACGGCACTTGATAGGGAATCTTCGCGTCGCGGATTTTTGTTTTCGCACGCACGATGCGCTGCGCGAGCGTGGGAGCAGCGGTCAGGAATGCACTTGCGATTTCTTCCGTCGTGAGGCCGCACACCTCGCGCAGCGTAAGCGCCACTTGTGCGTCAGGCGGCAGCGCCGGGTGGCAGCAGGTGAAAATCAGCCGCAGCCGGTCGTCCTCGATGTCCTCGCCGTCCGGCGCGGCGGACTCGTCGGCGAGGTTCTCGATTTGCCCGGCAACATCGTCGAGCGCGTCAAACCGCACACGCCGGCGTATGCCGTCGATGGCCTTGAAGCGGCCGGCCGACACCAGCCACGCGCGTGGATTGGCGGGCACGCCATCGCGCGGCCACTGCTCAAGCGCGGCCCTGAATGCATCGTGCAGCGCTTCCTCAGCGGCGTCGAAGTCGCCGAGGAGCCGGATCAGCGTGGCGAATACGCGGCGCGATTCGGAACGGTAGACACCGTCCACGATCTCGTGCATGTTTTTGGCTGCGTCCTCGCTCATCAATTCCGGTCCCGGTGCCGCGTTACCCATTCTTCGCGCCCGCAGCGAACGCGCGGGGTGCGACCCCCAGCGAGCGCCGGAACATGGTGGAGAATGCGCTGGGGCTTTCGTAGCCCAGATCGAGCGCCACCGTGGTGACCGGCACGCCTTCGGCCAGACGGCGGATCGATTCGAGCAACCGCGCCTGCTGCTTCCAGCGCGCGAACGTAATCCCGGTTTCGCGCAGGAATCGCCGGTACAGCGTGCGCGTGCTGGTGTGCATGGCGCTCGCGTCGAGGTTGCAGGGCCGCCGCGCGGAAAGATCGGCGAGGATGCGTTCGCATAATCGCGTGAGTTCGGGGCTCTCCGGCAGCGGCAGGTCCAGCGCGCACTGCGGCAGCCCCCGGATTTCCGCCATCAGCAGCCGCATCAGCAAGCCTTCGTCTCCATTCTCGTCGTAGATGGTGGGCAGCGCCACGGCGCGCACGATGAGTTCCTTCACCAGCGGGGTGACATTCAGCACGACGCAGGTGGAGGGCATGCCCGCGCTGGCCGCGTCGCTCACGTACAGGCTGTGCATCTGCACGACGCTATACATCTGGATCTCATGTACCAGGCGTGCGGGCACCCACAGCGCACGGCTCGGCGGGACGATCCAGGCGTGCCGCGGGGTGCGCACCCGCATCGTCCCCGCGACCGCAAAAACGAACTGGGCACGTGCGTGCCAGTGCGGCTCGATGTGATGACCGTGATCGTAGGACGTGCGCCGCGTGACGATGGCGCGCGAGAGGTCCCCCTGAAGCGGGCTTTCAGGCGCGGTAGCAGGATGGCCGTGGCGGAGCGGGGGCGGCGTAGTGAGTGGTTTGTCCATTTCGCGATGGTTGACCGTAAAACTTCGAAAGACAGACTATTGTAAATCAAGCAAACTCTGCCGCCATGAATACTCTCGCGCAGGCTGTTCCCCGCCCCGAAGGGTTTCCCCGCGCCGTGAGCTTCCTGCTGAACGTCGGCCACGGTATCGACCACATGTTCCTGCTGATCTTCGCCACGGCCGTTGCTGCAATCGCCGTCGAATTCGGGTATTCGAACTGGACGGACCTCATGCCGTACAGCGTGGGCGCATTTGCGCTGTTCGGCCTCGGCGCGCTGCCCGCCGGCCGCCTCGGCGATTTGTGGGGCCGCCGCATCATGATGATCATTTTTTTCGCCGGCATCGGCGCCGCCGCGCTGCTGGTTTCGCTGACGCAGAACGCCTGGCAACTGGCGGCCGCATTGACGCTGCTCGGTGCATTCGCTTCGATCTACCATCCGGTGGGTATCCCGATGCTCGTGCAAAATGTTCCCAATCCGGGGGCCGTAATCGGCATCAATGGTCTCGCGGGCAATCTCGGGATCGCGGTTGCCGCGCTCGTGACCGGCTTGCTGGTCAAATGGATCGGCTGGCGCGCCGCGTTTGCGATACCCGGAGCCATCACGGTCGCGTGCGCGATCGTGTTCGCGAACCTGTGCCCGCGGGAGGTCGATACGCCGTCCACGCGCAAGGGCGGCAAGGCCAAGGTGACGCTGTCGCCCGCGATGTTGGCGCGGGTGTTTCTGGTCATGACGGCGGCGGCGGTCGCGAGCAGCCTGCTTTTCAACTTCACGACGAATGGCAACGCACAGCTCCTGAATCAGGGCTTTCTCGGCGTGATCGAGGATCCGGCTGTCCTGGGCGCGCTGCTGGCGTTGATCTACACCATCGCGTCGTTCGCGCAAATCGTCGTCGGCCGGCTGATCGACAGCATGCCGTTCAAGCCGCTGCAGCTATGGATGTCCGTGGTCCAGATACCGCTGCTGATTTTCGCGGCGCACACGCAGGACTGGTGGTTGTTCGCGGCACTGCTCGTGGTCATGGTATTCATCTTCGGCTCGATCCCGTTCACCGACGCCATGATCGTGCGCTATGTCGATGACCGTCTGCGCTCGCGGGTGGCCGGCATGCGGCTCACGGTGTCATTCGGCATCAGTTCGCTCGCCGTCTGGATGCTCGGGCCGATGGTGAAAGGGCTCGGATTTTCCTCGGCGCTATGGATCATGGCCGGCATCGCGGCGATCAAGGCCGCGATCGTGCTGCTGCTGCCGGACGAGCCGGCGGCTGAAATAAATCTTAATCCGCCTTGATCCCGGCGTCCTTGATCAGCTTGGTCCATTTTGCGAGTTCCGACTTGATATAGCCGCGGAAGGCTTCGGTATCCTTCACCGACGGTTCAAGTCCGGCGTTCTGGAGTTGCTCGCGCACCTCGGGCATTGCCATTACGGCAACGGCCTCCTTATGCATGCGCCTGACGAACGCCGCCGGCGTTTTCGCCGGGAAAGCAATGCCCAGCCAGCCGCTTGCCTGGAATCCCGGATAGCCGCCTTCCGCGATGGCCGGCACGTCCGGCAATATCGGCGAGCGCTGGGCACTGGTGACGCCAAGGCCGCGCAGTTTGCCCGACTTCACATGCGGCGCGCCGGTTGAGATCACGCCGGCCATCGTCTCAACCTGTCCCGAAATGACATCGATTACCGCCGGACCGCCGCCCTTGTAGGGCACGTTGACCACGCTGATACCCGCCGTGGCTTTGAACAATTCGAATGCCAGATGGGCGATGCTGCCCCTGCCCGGATTGGCCACGTTGATCGTGCCGGGCTGCTGCTTGGCGCGCGCCACGAAATCCTTGAGCGTTTTGGACGCGCTTGAAGGATGCGCGGACAACAGGCAGCTCACATCGACCAGCTGCGCCACCGGCGAAAAATCGTTGATCGGATCGAACGGCATTTTGCCCAGCAGCCCCGGACTCATGGCGAGCGAGGCCACCGACGCCAGCACCATGGTGTAGCCATCCGGAGTCGCCTTGGCGGCGATGTCGTGCGCGATGTTGCCGCCGGCGCCCGCACGATTGTCCACCACCACCTGCTGACCCAGCCGCGGACCCAGTCTTGCGGCCACCACGCGCGCCACCAGATCGTTGGCGCCGCCGGGCGCGAAGCCGACCAGAAAGCGCACCGGTTTCGCGGGATAGTCTTCGGCCGCCAGGGTTGGCAGCGCTGCAAACGCCGCCACGGCAGCGATCAGCAACCGCATATCCATTCCTGATTTACTCATGGTTTGTCCCTCCTTCGTGCGCATTGTAGAGGAAGCGCTGCAACTTTTGGCGGCGGCTTATAATTCCCGCAACCGGGGAGCAGACTATGTCCATGATTACCCTGTCGCAGGCCGACAAGATTATCGACGCCATCATCGCACGCGCGCGCGAACTGAAATGCCGCCCGATTTCGGTGGTGGTGGTCGAACCCGGCGCGATCGTCAAGGCGTTCAGGAAGGAAGACGGCTCGGCGATGATGCGCTTCGAAATGGCGATGGGCAAAGCCTATGCCGCGCTCGCGCTGGGGCGCTCGTCGAGCCTGGTGCGTGTGCGCACCGAGCAGCGGCCGCTGTTCATGGATTTTTTGTTCAAGGCGTCACAGGACAAAATATTCGCCGAGGGCGGCGGCATGCTCATCCGCGCCGCCGACGGCGAATTGCTCGGAGCCGTAGGCGTTACCGGCGACACCCAGGAGCAGGACGAAGCGCTCGCCGCGCACGGCATCCGCGCCGCGGGGCTCAAGACCGATGAGGATTGCGCGAATCTCGCGCATCACGTGCGGCTCGACAACTGATTGCAGAAATTCTGCTATACTGCAATCCATGAAAGCCAATGTCACCATCACCAGCCGGGGCGTGATCACGCTGCCGGCCAAACTGCGTCAGGCGCTTGGACTGAAGGCCGAAGACCATCTGATCGCCGAAACCACGCCGGAGGGCCTGTTGCTGCGTCCTGCCGTCACACTGCCGGTGGAGATGTACACGCCCGAGCGCGTGCGCGAGTTCGACGCAGCCGAGCAGGAACTCGCTGCGTACCTTGGCGGCAAGGCCCCGGCGGTCAAGCGTGCTGCGCGAACCAAGCGTAAATCTGCCCGCTGAGCGCAGCGCGTCCACGCCATGCGGGTGTTTCTGGACGCAAACATCCTGTTCTCTGCGGCGAAATCCGATGGCGCGGTGCGCGAATTGACGCGCCTGCTTCTCGATGGCGGACACGAGTGCTGGGTTGACGACTACGTCGTGATCGAGGCTCGCCGGAATCTCACTGCCAAGGAGCCGGATGCATTGACCTCATTGGAGGAATTACTCAAGCGCCTGCATATCAGCCCAGCACAAGCACCTGGCCCAGAACTGAAGTTGGTAAATTGGCTGCCGGAAAAAGATCGCACAGTGCTGGCTGCCGCAATGCGATCTTT
>Ga0209514_10008942_pt1 | contig 11199 bp, 10 predicted proteins | sample Subgrocontami58m_FD_187452 | JGI IMG/M metagenome (GOLD analysis project Ga0209514, IMG submission 187452) | Subsurface groundwater microbial communities from S. Glens Falls, New York, USA - GMW37 contaminated, 5.8 m (SPAdes) (version 3) | ecosystem: Environmental > Aquatic > Deep subsurface >...
AGCGCCCGCCGCGCCACCGAAATCGTCGCCGCGCCCAAGGTGTACGCCTTCGACTCGGGCTTCGTCTGTCATTACCGGGGCTGGGACGCGATCCGCAACGACGATCTCGGCGTGCTGTGGGAGCATTTCGTGCTGAATGAGTTGCATGCCCGGCTGCAGACGCGGGACATCCGCTACTGGCGCGACAAGCGCCAGCACGAGATCGACTTCGTGTTCCAGAGGCGCGGCAAGCCCCCGGCGGCGATCGAGTGCAAGTGGTCGGCCGGGGAATTCGATGCGCGCAATCTCGCGGCGTTCCGGCAGGCTCATCCGCGAGGGGAAAACTTCGTCGTCGCCCGCGATGTCCGGCGTCCGTATCGGCGCTCCGTGTCGGGTGTGGAAATTCAGTTCCTCGACCTAGAGGGCCTCGTCGCGCGGCTCGGAGGCTGAATGCGATTGACGGATACTTGGGGTTTTTCCGGACAGGAATGCGCGTTTCATTCCTTCCTCCCTTGCAGCAGCGCCGCAACACTCGCCAGAAACGCCTTGTAGCGGATCGGTTTTTCGAGATAGCCGTCGAAGCCCTCCTGGAGCAGCCGCTCGCGATCGCCCTTCATCGCCAACGCGGTGAGCGCGACCACCTTCAGCGCCGCGGTGCGCGGTTCGGTGCGCAGGCGCCTGAGCGCCGAGACGCCGTCGATGCCGGGCATCCGCATGTCCATGAGGACGAGATCCGGTGCGTGCGCGAGCGCGGCCTCGACGCCCTCGGCGCCGCCCTCCGCAGAGAGCACCTCGTGGCCGGCCTGCTCGAGCACGGTAACGGCGAGCCTCAAGTTCCTCGGGTCGTCGTCCACCACCAGGATCTTCGCCATCGCCTGTCCTCTTTAATCCGTCTTTAATCCCCGGCGCGCCGCGGCAGCGCGCGGCGCAACTCGGCGAGCAGCTCGCCGCGGCTGAAGCTCGATTTCTTGATGATTGCGCTCACCGCGCCGTTGAGGTGCGCGTGATCCTCGGCGCTCAGGTCCTTCGCGGTAAGCACCATGATCGGGATGCGCGCGGTTTGTTCCGATTCGCGCAGCGCGTGCACGACCTCGAAGCCGCTCACCTCCGGCATCATCAGGTCGAGGATCACGAGATCCGGCCGCGCACGGTGCGCCACCTCGATCGCTTCGGCGCCGCCACGGGCGCGCAGCACGCGGTAGCCCTCGGCCTCGAGCACCGTCGCCAGCAGCTCTACCGCCTTCACGTTGTCCTCCACCACCAGCACGCGCGCCGGCGTGCCCCGCGTACCGTTTGGCCGCACGTCAACCAGTCCGGCGAGCGCCGCGATAAGTTCCGCGCGCACAAAGGGCTTTTGCAGCACGCGCCAGCCCTTCCTCGGCGGTGGCCGCGCGCATCACCTCGAACCCCATACGAAGCGGCCGGACAAGTAATTTACTCCCGACACGGACCACCGCGGTTCTTGCAACATGCGTCATGCCCCTGTATACTTACGCTTGTAATAACACCGGAGCAGAGCATGTTCACCCTCAAACTGACCCAGATCGGCAATTCCGTGGGCGTCGTGCTGCCCAAGGAGGCGCTGGCGCAATTGAAGATCGACAAGGGGGATACCGTTTTTCTTACCGAGACGCCGGGCGGCTTCCAGCTCACGCCCTACGACCCCGCGATCGAGGAACAGCTCAAGCTCGGCCGCGAGATCATGCACGAGTATCGCGACACCCTGCGCGCACTGGCGAAATGAGCCGCAGGTGGCGCTGGGTCGATAGGACCGCGCTCGTGCTGCTGCACGACGAAAGTCTGGCCGAGCATGGAGGTGCTGCCGGGATGCGCGACGAAGGCCTGTTTGAATCGGCACTGGCGCGTCCGGAGAATCTTGCGGCATACGAGAATCCAGATATCGCGTCGCTGGCTGCGGCCTATGGCGTCGGTCTGGCGAAAAACCATCCCTTCGTCGATGGCAACAAGCGGGCCGCATTCCTCGCAGTCGGCCTGTTTCTCGCGCTGAACGGCTACCGGCTTTGCGCCAGCCAGATCGAAGCGACCAGGGCCATGCTAGCCGTCGCCGCCGGAGAGTTGACCGAATCGGACTTCGCCGCCTGGGTACGCCAGAACAGCAAGAAGGCGAAAAAGAAATAGCTTTCTATCAACCCAACCCCTGCTGCTGCAGGTATTCCTCGTAGCTGCCGCGGAAATCGGTGATCGCCGCGCCGACCTGCCTGCCCTCGGGCGGCTTCATCTCGATGATGCGCGTGGCGAGGGAGGACACGAACTCGCGGTCGTGCGACACGAAAACCAGCGTGCCCTGGTAGCGCTCGAGCGCGCCGTTGAGAGATTCGATCGATTCCATGTCGAGGTGGTTGGTCGGCTCGTCCATCAGCAGCGCGTTGGGCATTTGCAGGATCAGTTTGCCGAAGGCCATGCGCTGGCCCTCGCCGCCGGAAATCACTTTGATGGATTTCTTGGCGTCGTCGCCGGTGAACAAGAGCCGCCCCAGGGTGGCGCGCACCAGTTGGTCGTCGTCACCCTCGCGCCGCCACTGCCCGACCCAGTCGAACAGCGTCGCGTCTCCGGCGAAATCGGCGGCATGATCCTGGGCACAATACCCGGGGCGCGCCTTTTCCGCCCATTTCACCGTGCCGTAATCCGGCTTCAGGCCGCCCTGCATTTCACCGAGAAGGCAGCGCAGCAGCGTGGTCTTGCCTATGCCGTTGGGGCCGATGATGGCGACTTTCTCCCCGGCTTCGATGGCGAGATCGAGGCCTTTGATCAGGGGCCTGTCGTAGCTCTTGGACAAGCCCTTCACTTCCACCGCGAGACGGTGGAGCTTTTCGCGTTCGTCCATGTCGAAGCGGATGTAGGGATACTGGCGGCTAGAGGGCTTCACGTCCTCGAGCTTGATTTTCTCGATCTGGCGCGCACGCGAAGTCGCCTGGCGCGCCTTGGATTTGTTGGCGGAGAAGCGGCGCACGAACTCCTGCAATTCGGCCACTTTCTCCTTCGCCTTGGTGTTGGCCGCGAGCAGTTGTTCGCGCACCAGGGTCGAGGCGAGCATGTAGTCGTCGTAGTTGCCCGGATAGACGCGCAGCGTGGCGTAGTCCATGTCGGCCATGTGCGTGCACACGCCGTTCAGGAAATGCCGGTCGTGGGAAATGATGATCATGGTCGAGCTGCGCGCGTTCAGCACGTTCTCGAGCCAGCGGATCGAGTTGATGTCGAGGTGGTTGGTCGGCTCATCCAGCAGCATGATGTCCGGATCCGCGAACAGCACCTGCGCCAGCAGCACGCGCAGCTTCCAGCCCGGTGCGATCGCGCTCATCGGGCCAGAGTGCTGCTCGATCGGAATGCCCACGCCATGCAGTAACTCACCCGCGCGCGCCTCGGCGGTGTAGCCGCCGAATTCGGCGTAGCGCGCCTCCAGGTTGGCCGCGTGCATGTAATCTTCCTCGCTCGCGTCCGGATTGGCATAGATCGCGTCACGCTCGCTCATTGCCTGCCACATCTCTTCGTGCCCCATCAGCACCACGTCGAGCACGCGCTCATCCTCGTAGGCGAACTGGTCCTGCCGCAGTTTGCCCACGCGCTCGTTGCGGTCGACCGCGACACTGCCCGCGCTCGCATCGAGGCCGCCGCCGAGGATTTTCATAAAGGTGGATTTGCCGCAGCCGTTGGCGCCGATGAGGCCGTAGCGGTTGCCCTCGCCGAACTTGACCGAGATGTTCTCGAACAGGGGCTTGGCGCCGAACTGGATAGTGATGCCGGAGGTGACGATCAAGGCGTTTCCGTTTCTGGGGTGTCGCCGGAAGAGGCGCGATTCTACCGGAAAGCGGACCCGGCTCCGCGTCTAATTCAATCCCCGGTGAAGCGGTGGATCTGCCTGCGCTCCTTCTTCGTCGGGCGCCCTTTCACGAGCGCGGCCGGATGCGGCCGGGCGCGGCAAGCTCAACGCTTGCTTGCGGCTACGACGGCGATTTTTCCGGCATTGCGCCCGGTCCCGGTTCGGCGTCCGCGGCCCGCCGCGGGCGCAGCGTGACCACTGCCGCGACGGCGACCAGCATGAACAGGGATGCCCCGCCGAATACCCATTGCGGCAGGTGCTGATCGAGCAGCCAGCCGAACAACAGCGGCGACAGCGACGCGCCCAAGTCGAGGCCCGAGTAGACGAAGCCGTACACCTTGCCGGTCGCCCCAGGGGGCGCCGCGCCGCGCACCAGGATATCGCGCGATGGCTGGGCGGAGAAGACGAAGAATCCGACCAGGGTCATGGCGCCGGTCAACAGCCACACCGGCAACATGCCGCTCGCCAGGAGCAGCGTGAGCGTTGCGCCGATCAGTACGCCCGTCGCCGCAACCAGATTATGCCTGCCGCTGTGCGCCGCCGCGAATCCGCCCGCGACGATGCCGATGATGCCGCCGAACAGAAAACCCGTCAGCGCCGCGCTCGCGGTAACCAGGGGCGCGCCATACAAGGTCGTGATCACCGAAACCGAAAACATCTGCAAGCCGATCAACGCCATCGAACAGAAGGTGAAAAAAGCGAAGCACTTCAGCACCGGCCTGGACATGAGCGAGCGCATGTCCTGCCTCAGCCCGCCCATGCGCGCTCCCTGCGCGCGCCGTCCACCCGCATCCGCCTGTACCGTGGCTAAGGCCCTACGGCTCGCGACGATGGCGGTGATCAGCAGCCCGAGAACGCCGGCTGCAATGGTCACCGCGCGCCAACCGTAAGCGGTGGAGATGCCGATGCTGAATACCGGAGCCGTCAGCCAGCCGAAATTGCCGCAGATGCCGTGCGTGCTGAATGCATGGCCGAGCCGTTTTGGGTTCACCTTGGCGTTCAGGATGGCAAAATCGGCCGGGTGGAACACGCTGTTGCCGATACCCGCCAACAGCGCGATCGCTACCAGCATCCAGTACGAAGTCGCCAGGCCGGTTAGCAGCAGCGCCAGGGAAAACGCGGCCATGCCGAACAACAGCACGCGGCGCGCGCCATAGCGATCGACGATGAAGCCGGCCATGGTCTGCGAAACGCCGGAGACGGAATACATGACCGAGACCATCAGGCCGAGCGCGGCATAGCCGACGCCGAATTCGTCCTTGAGCAGCGGAAACAGCGGCGCCAGGATCAACTGCAGGAAATGCGACAGCATATGCGCGAAGCCGACCAGGCCGATGACTTCGGCGTCGTGTCTGAGTTCGGTGGCGCCGGCGCTCATCGCTTCACCCTCGTCTGAAATCGCAACGGGAAAAAAAGCGGGGTCGCTCAAACGGCGGGCGGAAGCGGATCGGGATCGTCCCGCCAGGTCAAGGATGGCCGCGGCGTCAGCGCGATCCATTTGTCCAGTGCCGCGACATGCTCGGTTTCCTCATAGGCAAATTCCGTCGCCAGACGCCGCACCTCGGCATCCGTCGATTCTTCGGCCACCGAACGGTAGTACTGCATCGCCCGCGATTCATTTTGGCGCGCGTATTTCAACGCGTTGTAGGCCTCGATCATGTAGTCGAAGCCCTCCTCGCCGCCCACTTCCGGAGGCGAGCGCCAGCGGTATTCCCAGGATTTCAACCGCGGCAATTCGATCGAACCGGCTCTGGCCTTGATCGCATCGCAATGCATTTGCGAAAAACGGGTCATGCTCCGGAACACCGTTGAGACGGCGTCGTTGCGGTGAGCCTCCATCATATCGGCGAGTTCTAGATATCTGTCGGCGGCTTCCTGCTCCAATGCCACCGCATGGGCCAGAAATTCGGGCAACGCGTAACTCATGTGGTTCCTTTTCGGTGAATAGTCCAAGGGCGCCTCACAGCATTAGCGTTAGGCGACGGATTTAGGGGAGCACGCGGGGCCAAGGAAGGGGCGGGACCCTTCCTTCCCCGCCCTTGTCCCTTCGTCTCGTCAAGCACTCGAAATCTGCCGCGCCATTATAGAAGATTTCCTTGGTCGCGGCGCGAGTGAAGTCCGGTACAATTCCTCGATGTCCGATTTCATTCGCGCGAAAGTGCGCATCGGCGCGTACGCCATCGGCCTCGCCGCCGCGGCGAGGATCTTCGCTGCCGCGACGACCCTCCCCGCGACGCCCGCGCGCGACGGCGGCGCGTGCGTGCCGGTGGGCGAATGGAGCGTGCCGGGCGGCGGTCGCATCGCGGCGCCGGAAATTCTCGGGCGCGCGGCAACAGCGCAGGTGGCGCTGCTCGGCGAATCTCACGATAACGCCGATCACCACCGCTGGGAACTGCAGACCGTGGCTGCGCTTGCGGCCCTGCGCCCGAAACTCGTGCTCGGCTTTGAAATGTTTCCGCGCCGGGTACAGGGCGCGCTCGACCGCTGGGTGGCAGGTGAACTGAGCGAGGAAGAATTTCTCAAGGCAAGCGATTGGTCCCGCGTCTGGGGATACGAAGCCGCGTTCTATCTACCGCTGTTTCACTTTGCGCGCCTGAACCGCATTCCGATGGTGGCGCTCAACGTCGAGCGCGACTTCGTGCGCACGGTGGGCGCGAAGGGTCTCGCGGCCGTGCCGCCGGAAAAGCGCGAGGGCCTCACCGCCCCGGCCCCGGCCGGCGAGGCCTATCTCGAGCGCCTGTTCGCAAGCTACACGCAGCACCCGGACAAGCAAGAACCCGACCCGGCGCGCACCGACCCGGGGTTCCGCAACTTCGTCGAGGCGCAGCTCGTCTGGGATAGGGCGATGGCGCAGGCGCTCGCGGACGCCGCCGCGCGCAACCCGGATGCGCTGATCGTCGGCGTGATGGGCAACCGGCACACTGCGCATGGCGACGGCGTGCCGCGCCAGCTTCAGGACCTGGGAATCAAACACATTGCCTCGCTTCTGCCCTGGGATACGGACGCCGACTGCGGCCAATTTTCCGCGGACCTGGCGACGGCCGTCTTCGGCATGCCTGCCGCGCAAGCCGCGCCGGCGCCGCCGCGCTTGGGCATTCTGGTGCAAGCCGCGACCGATGGCGTCAAGGTATCCTCGGTAACGGCGGGCAGCATCGCCGCAGCCACGGATCTGCGCGCGGGCGATGTCTTGGTCGAAGTCGCAGGCACGCCGGTCAAAACGACCGGCGACGTAAGAGCCATCGTCGGCCGCATGGCGCCGGGAACCTGGCTTCCGCTCAAGGTCAAGCGTCGAGACGAGCTGATCGAACTGACGGCCAAGTTTCCCGCGAAAAAATGACCCGGCGGGCCGCCTTTTTCGCCGCAGTGATTTGCACGCTTGCGCTCCCGGCCGCGGCGATGGCCGCTAGTCCCGCGGCTCATCAGATCAGGGTGCGGATCGAGCCGGACAGCCGCTTTCTTGAAGGACGCGACAGCATACGCTTCGATGCCCCGCGCGCCGCGATCCTGGTATTGTCGGCGCGCTTCCGCGTCGATTCGCTGCTCGTCGACGCTCGCCGCACCGAGGTCCCGCCCAAGCCGGACCGCGGATTTCAGCGGATTGCGCTGCCCGCGGCGCGCCGCGTCGACTTGCGCTGGAGCGGTGAACTCGCCCCGCTCGAGCGCAATCTCGATCATCGCGGCACGCTCACTTACGCCGAGCCAGCGAGCGGCAAGGAGGGCACGTTTCTTCCCTCCGGATCGGGTTGGTATCCGGCGGTGGACGGAGCGCTCGAGCGCTACAGCCTTGAACTCGATTTGCCGGCGGAGCAGCGTGGGCTCGTGCCGGGGCGTCTGGTCGAAGAGCGCCAGACCGGCGGCCGCTATCGCGCGCGCTTTGAGTTCCGCCGGCCCGCGGAAGGCATAGCGCTGATGGCCGGCCCGTACCGCATCGAGGAGCGGCGCGCGCGCACCGCGGCCGGCAGCGAAGTGCGGCTGCGCAGCTATTTTCATGCCGAGATCGCCGGGCTCGCGTCCGGCTATCTCGATTCCATCGCCGGCTATCTCGACCTGTACGAGCGCTGGATCGGGGCCTATCCGTTCTCCGAATTCAGCGTGGTGTCCAGCCCCACCCCCACCGGCTTCGGCCTGCCCACCCTCGCCTATCTGGGTATCGATGTCCTGCGCCTGCCCTTCATCCGCGCGACTTCGCTCGGGCATGAAGTGCTGCACAATTGGTGGGGCAACGGCGTCTACCCCGACTACGCGCGCGGCAACTGGTCCGAGGGTCTCACCAACTTCATGGCCGATTACGCCTACAGCGAGCGCGCGAGCCGCGAGGCAGCGAGCACCATGCGCCTCGCCTGGCTACGCGACTACGCGGCCATGCCGCCGGGCGATGATGCGCCTCTCGCTCGTTTCAGCTCGCGCACCCACGGCGCAGCGCAAATCGTCGGCTACAACAAATCGGCGATGTTGTTCTTCATGCTGCGCGATGCCGTCGGGGTTACCACGTTCGATGCGGGCGTGCGCGGGTTCTGGAGCGAGAACCGCTTTCGCGTCGCCTCCTGGGACGATCTGCGCCGCGCATTCGAGCGCGCGTCGGGCAAGAACCTCGCCGCCTTCTTCGAGCAATGGCTGGCACGTCCGGGTGCGCCGCAAGTGCGCATCGCCGACGCGCGGGCCGAAGCTGCCGCCGGCGGCTGGCAGTTGAGCGTGACGCTCGCGCAAGACGCGCCCGCCTACGTGCTTTCAGTTCCGCTCGCCATCCGCACCGCCGGCGGCGAAATAACGCGGCGCGTAGAACTGTCGCGCGAACGCGGCACCGCGGTGCTCGATCTGCCGGCCGAACCGCTGCAGATCGCACTGGATCCCGAGTTGCGCCTGTTGCGCAGGCTGGCTGCGACGGAAGCGCCACCGATCCTGCGCGAGGCGATGCTGGCCGAGCATCCGGCGCTGATTACGCCGAGCGCGGACGCCGCGGCGCAGGCAGCCGCGCGCGAGCTCGCCGCAAGGCTGTTCGAGCGCGCCCCGGCGGAGCGCACCAGCGCATCCACGCTGCTCGTCGCCGGGCTGCACGCCGACATCGATGCCTGGCTGGCTGGCGCAGGCATGACGGCGCGGCCGGCGATGCTTGCCGCCGCGCGCGGCAGCGCGCAGGTGTGGACCGCCCGCGCCGGCGACGGGCGCATCATCGTGCTGGTCTCGGCGCGGGACGCGCAGTCGCTTGCGGCGCTGACGACGCCGCTGCCGCACTACGGGCGAGAAAGCTATCTCGTGTTCGAGGGCGCGCGTATGCTAGCGCGCGGCGCCTGGCCGGTGCAGCCGCAGGTGTGGATGCTCAAGTCGGGAATGTGAGAAACGCGCAGTGCGGGACCAGACCGGGACCACGGCCTGCGCGTTTTCTCCTACGGCGGGTGCGAGATCAGACTGCGGCGCCCCGCCCGCTGCAGCGCTCGACGATTTCGGCGATGGCCGCGGCAACGATCTCGGGCTGGTCCTGTTGCGGGGAATGCCCGCAATGCTCGAGTTTCAGCACCTTCACCGGGCCGCCCGCCTGGCGCGCGATGGCATCGACCTGTGCCATGCTGCCGTACTCGTCTTCATACCCCTGGATCGCGAGCAGCGGGCACTTGATCGCGGGCAGGAAGCTCTCGATGTTCCAGCCGCGCGACTCGGGCGCCAGCCACACGTCGCTCCAGCCGTAAAACATCTTCGACGGGTCGCGGTGATGGCGCGCGAGCTTCCGCGGCAGATCGGTGGTCTCGAACGCCCGCTTCGCGGCGACGACGCTATCGATGGTGATGTCTTCGACGAATACGTGCGGCGCCATCACCACCAAGCCCCGAAGCGGATGACCCGAACCGGCATAAATCAGCGCAATGGATGCGCCGTCGCTGTGGCCGATCAGAATGGGGCGCGCTATGCCAAGCGCGCGCAGCAGTTCCGGCAAGGACTCCAGCGCCTCGCGGTGCATGAAATCGACGCCATGCGGCTGCTGCAGCACCTCCGACTGGCCATAGCCATAGCGCGCGTAGATGACAGCGGGCAGACCGGTCGCTTCCACGATACGGTCGGGAAAGTCCCGCCACTGGCTGATCGAACCCAGGCCCTCGTGCAAGAACACCAGGGTCGGGCCGTCGGCGGCTGCGGCAATGCGCCGGAATTCGAGGCTGCGGCCACCTGCGCTGACGAAGGCGGATGGACCGGATGCCGACATCAATGGTTTCACCTTAATACCCCTTGCAAAATGGATATTGCAAGGGGCCAATGACAGGGAAGCAAGGGGAGGTATTCCGTCATTTTCAAACGAGTTTTTTAGGCTGTATCCAAGCTGAATTCCTCCCCTTCCAACGGGCGTGGGCTGGTCTGAAACGCGCCCTGGTTCTTGTGCGCCGGATTTTTCCAGCCGCGAGTTTACCCGAATCCGGGTGTTGCCGACACACGCCGCATTTGAAGCCGCAGGACCGAGCGGTTAGACTGCTATCCTTTTGAACCAACGTGTCGAACCAGCGATGACCATTTCCGGCAAGCTTATACGCTACTCGCGCGCGCTCCAGGGCACGCCATGACGGCCCTGATCCTCGACGGCAAGCAGATCGCGCAGAAACTGCGCGCCGACTGGAAACTGCGCGCCGACCGCCTCAATGCGCTCGGCATCGCGCCCGGACTCGCCGTGGTCATGGTGGGCGACAATCCCGCTTCGCAGGTATACGTGCGCAACAAGATCAGGGCGTGCCGCGAAATCGGTATTCGCTCGGAAGAGCATTTGCTCGGCGGCGACAGCACCGCGGAGACCGTGCTCGGCGTCATCGACCGGCTCAATGCCGACGCAGGCATCCACGGCATCCTGGTGCAGTTGCCGCTGCCTGCCCAGCTTGCGCCGTCGGTCGTGATCGAGCGCATTTCCCCCGACAAGGACGTGGACGGCCTGCACTCGCGTAACCTCGGCAGTCTGCTCGCCGGACATCCGCGCTTCCTGCCGTGCACGCCGGCAGGCATCATGGAAATGCTTAAATCGACCGGCCTCGACCTGCGCGGCAGGGAGGCGGTGGTGGTCGGCCGCAGCAATATCGTCGGCAAGCCGGTGGCGCTCCTGCTGTTGCAGGCGGGCGCTACCGTCACCCTGTGCCACTCTCAAACCCGGCAACTGGCCGATCACACTCGGCGCGCCGACGTGCTCGTTTCCGCCGTCGGCAAACCAGGCGCGATCGGCGGGGAAATGATAAAGCTCGGCGCGGTGGTGATCGACGTCGGCATTAACCGCTCGCCCGACGGGAAGCTGGTCGGCGACGTGGATTACGGCGCCGCGCGCGAGCGCGCGGGCTGGATTACGCCCGTTCCCGGCGGAGTCGGCCCGATGACCATTGCGATGCTGCTGTGTAATACCATCCTGTCGGCCGAGC
>Ga0209514_10008944_pt1 | contig 11198 bp, 9 predicted proteins | sample Subgrocontami58m_FD_187452 | JGI IMG/M metagenome (GOLD analysis project Ga0209514, IMG submission 187452) | Subsurface groundwater microbial communities from S. Glens Falls, New York, USA - GMW37 contaminated, 5.8 m (SPAdes) (version 3) | ecosystem: Environmental > Aquatic > Deep subsurface >...
GACGGAATTTTTCACCGGAGACTTGATTGCCACGCTGGAGGAGATGGCGCTGGACGTATCGTTCGCGCTCGACAACTTCCGGCGCGAGGCCGAGCGCAAGCACGCGATCGGGACGTTGCGGGAGAGTGAGGCGCGCTTCCGCTCGCTGTTTGAAAACATGCTCAATGGCTTTGCCTACTGCAGGATGCAGTATGACGATCGCGATCGCCCGGTAGACTTTGTTTATCTCGATGTCAATAAATCCTTCGAGCGGTTGACGGGTCTAAAGAATGTAGCGGGCAAAAATGTCACTGAAGTGATTCCAGGGATCAAAGAAGCGAGCCCCGAGTTGTTTGAGATCTACGGTCGAGTCGCGTCAAGCGGAAATCCAGAGACGTTTGAAATCGATCTGAAGCCGTTGCGCCAGTGGTTCTCCGTCTCCGTTTACAGTCCGGAAAGAGGCTATTTTGTCGCGGTTTTTGACGTCATCACGGAGCGCAAGAAAGCGGACGAAGCACTGCGCCAATCGGAGGGAAAGCTCCGGGCGATCTTCGACGGAGTGCTCGACGGCATACTGGTCGCGGACGCGAAGGCCGGTACGTTCCTGACCGGGAATCCGGCGATCTGCCGCATGCTCGGGTACACGCCCGAGGAGATTCTCCGCCTTGGCGTCGCGGATATTCACTCGCAGCAGGATTTGCCGCGTGCGAAAGAGCAATTCGGAAGGCTGGGGCGCGGCGAGATACAGATAGCCGCGGACATCCCGGTGATGCGCAAGGACGGTTCGGTGTTTTTCGCCGACATCAAGGCCACGCCCATTCGACTTGGCGACAAGGACGGTCTGCTGGGCGTATTCCGCGATGTCACCGAGCGTAAGCAATCGGAAAGGGCGCTGCGCGCGGCCGAAGAGCAGTTTCGCGGCCTGGTCGAGCAGTCGATCGCCGGAACCTACATTATTCAGGATGGGAAGGTGGTCTATGTGAATCCGCGCTGTGCCGAGATTCTCGGTCAGGGCTCGGCGGACGAACTGATCGGCAGCGATCCCTTACTTTTGATCGCCGAGGCCGACCGTGGCAAGGTCGCGGAGAATATGCGCCGGCTGCTCGAAGGCGAAGCACAGAGCGTCGAGTTGGATTTTGGCGCCCTGCGCCGGGACGGGGTCGCGATCCAGGTCGGCGTGAACGGCGCTCGCGCGACGCACGAGGGCCGGCCCGCGATCATCGGTCTGCTGCAGGACATCTCGGAGAAGAAACGCGCCGAGGAGGAGATCCGGCGCTATATCGAGCAACTCAAGACCGCGTTCATGAGCACCGTTGAGGTGGCAACGACTATTAGCGAGATGCGCGACCCCTACACCGCCGGCCACGAGCGGCGCGTGGCGGAGATCGCCGTGGCGATCGCGGCAGAGCTCGGATTCGACCCACGCCGATTGGAAGGAATGCGGGTTGCCGGCTGTCTGCATGACCTCGGCAAGATCACGGTCCCTACGGAGATTCTCGCCAAACCCGGCAAGCTCACTCCGGTCGAGCTTGCGCTGATCAAGCAGCACGCGCAGGCGAGCTTCGACATTCTGAAGGACGTCGAATTTCCCTGGCCGGTGGCCCAGATCGCCCTGCAGCACCACGAGCGCATGGACGGCAGCGGTTATCCTCAAGGACTGAAGGGCGAGGCGATCCTGTTCGAGGCGCGCATCCTGGCGGTGGCCGACGTAGTCGAGGCGATGTCCTCGCACCGGCCGTACCGGCCGGGGCTCGGGATCGACAAGGCGCTGGCCGAGATCGAGCGCGGGCGCGGCACGATATACGATCCTGTCGTTGCAGCGGCCTGTTTGACGCTGTTCCGAGAGAAGGGCTATGTGATTCCCGATTAGTCCCCGGGGACGCCCTGAAACAGTGGCGGAACCCGGCGCGACCATGCAAGTCGCGGTTATGCTACCGACAAAGGGCGTGGCTTTCACGCGACCGCCGAGCGATGCGCGGCAGATCGCCATGGCCTGGATGAGGAATCACGCGCAGTGCCGGCCCTGTCTGCCGATGCGCACGCAATCGTTGCCGGCCGGCGTGCAGCTCCGGAGGTGGGTCGTCAATTCAACTGCTCGAGCTCGCTGTGCAGGGTCAACCACTCCTCCTCCGCCTGGCCGAGTTCGGCGCCCAGCGCCGCCTCGCGCATCAGCTTGGCCTGTAGCTGGTCCTTGTCGGCATAGCTTTGCGGGTCGGCCAGCCATTGCGCCAGCGCCGCCCGGTCGCGATCGAGCTCGGCCATGCGCCGCTCAAGCTTGGCCAGGCGTTGCGCCAGCGGCCGTTTCTGCGCATAGCGCTGGTTGCGCGCTAGGGCTTCGTCGCGCTTTTGCTGCTTGCGCGTCGTTCCTGCGGGTTCGTTGGCTCCGGCGCCCGCTTCGCGCTGGCGCAGCCAGTCGCGGTAATCGTCCAGATCGCCGTCGAAAGGCTGCACACCGCCGTTGGCGACCAGCCACAGGCTGTCGGCGGTCGTGCGCAGCAGGTGCCGGTCATGCGATACCAGCACGATCGCGCCTTCGTACTCCTGCAGCGCCAGCGTGAGCGCGTGGCGCATTTCCAGATCCAGGTGATTGGTCGGCTCGTCCAACAGCAGCAGATTTGGCCGCTGCCACACGAGCAGGGCGAGGGCCAGCCTGGCTTTCTCGCCCCCGGAAAAAGGTGCAACCGGGGTTAGCGCCATGTCGCCGCGGAAATCGAAACCGCCGAGAAAATCGCGCAGTTCCTGCTCGCGCGTCCGCGGGTCGAGCCGCGCGAGATGCTGCAGCGGCGATTCGTCCGGCCGTAACACCTCTATCTGGTGCTGGGCGAAATAGCCGATGGCCAGGCCCTTGCCTTCATGGCGCGCGCCCGCTAGCGGCACAAGCGCTCCCGCCAGGAGCTTGATCAGGGTCGATTTGCCCGCGCCGTTGCGGCCGAGCAGCCCGATGCGCGCGCCCGCCGCCATGCTGAGCCTGATGCCGGCGAGCACCGTGCGCGCGTCATAGCCGGCCGCGGCATCCTCCAGCGTGAGCAGGGGATCGGGCCCGGCGAGCGGCTCGCGCAGGCGAAAATCGAAAGGCGTATCGACGTGCGCGGGCGAGATTAGCTCCATGCGCGCCAACGCCTTCAGCCGGCTCTGCGCCTGGCGCGCCTTGGTGGCCTTGGCGCGAAAGCGCTCGACGTAGGAGTGCAGGTGGGCGATCTCGCGCTGCTGTTTCTGGAAGGCCGCCTGCTGCTGCGCCAGTTGCATCGCGCGCTGCTCCTCGAAGGCGGAGTAATTGCCCGTATACAGCTTCAGCCGGCATTGCTCGATCGCCAGGATGTACCCGACGGTGCCGTCGAGAAAATCCCGATCGTGCGAAATCGCGAGCAGCGTGCCGGGGTAATCGCGCAGCCATTGCTCGAGCCAGATCACCGCATCCAGATCGAGGTGGTTGGTGGGTTCGTCGAGCAGCAGCAGGTCCGAGCGGCACATGAGCGCGCGCGCGAGCTTCAGGCGCATGCGCCAGCCGCCGGAGAAGGCATCCACCGCTTGCGCGTGCTCGCCTGCGGCGAACCCCAGTCCGTGCATCAGGCTGGCGGCGCGGCTGCGCGCGGCATAGCCGCCGGCGTGCTGGAACGCTTCGTGCAGCGCGGCGAGGCGCTCGCCGTCGTCCTGTTCGTGCGCCTGCGCGAGCGCCTGCTCGAGTGCGCGCAGGGGTGCATCGCCATCGATGACGTAGTCGATCGCCGCCTGTGTGCCGGCCGGGACCTCCTGCGATACATGCGCGACCGTAAGCCGGCCAGGCAGTTCCAGATCGCCCGCTTCCTGGTGCAGATCCCCGAGCAGCAGCGCGAACAGGCTCGATTTGCCGCAGCCGTTCGGCCCCACCACGCCGATCTTCTGGCCGGCGTGGAGAGTCAGGTCGATGCCTTCGAGCAGCAGCTTGCCGCCGCGCGCCAGCGTGAGTTGACGGAGAGTGATCATTTGAGGCCGGAATTATTACGGCGGAAGACGCGGAGGTGTTTCCTTATCGCGTTTCCTCTGCGACCTCTGCACCCTCTGCGGTTAACCGCTTTTTCACCAAAGCAGGCACCTGCAGTGGCACTTCACGCGGACCGGCGTTAGGACTGAATTTCTTCGGCGGGATCGAGCTTGCGCGCCTCGTCTTCCAGCATCACCGGAATGCCGTCGCGGATGCGGAATGCCAGCCGGTCGGCTTTGCAGATGAGTTCCTGCTCGGCCTTGCGGTAGAGCAGCGGCCCCTTGCAGATCGGGCACACCAGGATGTCAAGCAGTCTTGAGTCCATTTAGCTTCGCCAGGATAAAATCGGAAAACGCCGGGGCCAGATCGGCCTCGACCTCGAGCGCGTACCAGAACTCGCGCGCGAACGCTCCGCATTTTACCGCATCCTTCTCGGTCATGAGCAGCGCTTCGCAATCGCCGAAGTCCAGATCGCTCGCCGTGTACACGTGGTGATCGGGAAAAGCGTGGTTGACCGTCACCAGGCCCAATCGCGCCAGGTGATCGAAGAAGCGCTGCGGGTTGCCGATGCCGGCCACGGCGTGCACGCCCTTGCCCGCGAACGCCGCAGCCGGCGCGCTCGCTTCCGGTGCGGCCACGCGGCGGAAGGTGTCGCCGCGCAGGTCCATGCGAAAACACGGCTGATGCGTCCCGCAGGGAGCCGTGTTGGCGACCCAGGCATCGACCCGGCGCGACGCCGGCTCGCGCAGCGGCCCCGCGGGCAGTAGAAAACCGTTGCCGATGCCGCGCGCATCCTCCACCGCAATCTCGATATCGCGCGCGAGACGGTAGTGCTGCAGTCCGTCGTCGAGTATCAGCACATCGCATTCAGGATGGGCGGCGAGCAGGCCCGAGGCGGCCCTGATGCGTTCGCGCCCGATCCAAACCGGGCAGCCGCTATGGCGCGCCAGCAATAGCGGCTCGTCGCCCACCACGTCGGCCGCGCTGGAAGCGGCAACCTCCATGGACGCCGCGGCATTGCCGCGGTAGCCGCGGCTGAGAATGCCGGGTTTTCGTCCGTTTTTTTTCAGCATCGCGGCCAGCCAGAGAACCAGCGGCGTCTTGCCGGTTCCGCCTGCCACGATGTTGCCGACGACGATCACCGGCAGCGGCAGCCGCACCGCCTGCAGGACGCCGCTACGGTAAGCCCATCGGCGCAGCACCAGCAGCAGGCGGTAGGCGAGGCTGGCCGGCCATAACGCAAGCGACAGCGCGCTAAGGCGATACCAGTGCTGTTCGGGAAAGCTGTCTCCCACTTCATGCACTCCCCGGCGAGGACCGTGGCCGCGGCTTACCTGGTTTGGGTCTGCGTGGCGAAGGAAATATGGCCGTAGCCGGCCAGCCGCGCCGCTTCCATGATGTGGATCACCGACTGGTGGGTGGCATTGGAATCGGCGCTGATCACCACCACCGGATCCTTGAGCTCCCCCGCGGCGCGGCGCATCTCATCGGACAAGCCGGCTGCGTCGCGAAATGCCACCGGCCTGCGGTTGAGGGTGTACTGCCCGCCGGCGTTGACCGTGATGTTGATTTCGTTGGGCCGTTCAAGCTGTTTCTGCGCATCGGCGCTGGGCAGGTTGATCTGCAGTTCGGCAAACTTGGAATAGGTGGTGGTGATCATCAGAAAAATGAGGATCACCAACAGCACGTCTATCAACGGAATCAGGTTGATCTCCAGGGGCTCGCTCGCCTGGAAGCGCTGGAAATTCATGATTTATCGGGGGACTGCTGCGACTTGGCGTCGAAATCCAGGCGCTCGCCGTGTATCAGATCCACCAGCTTGCTCGCCTGCTGCTCCATGTCGACCAGGAAGCTCTCGACCTTGGCGCGAAAATGGCGGTAGAAGATCATTGCCGGAATCGCGATCACCAGGCCGAGCGCGGTGTTATAAAGCGCAACCGAAATGCCGTGCGCCAGCACCTGCGGGTTCGTTCCGGAAGGCGATTGCGAGCCGAAGATTTCGATCATACCCACCACCGTGCCGAACAAACCCATCAGCGGGGCGATCGTAGCGAGGGTGCCCAGGGTGGTGAGAAAGCGCTCCAACTCGTGCGACACGGCATGCCCCGCCTCTTCGATCGCCTCCTTCATCACGTAGCGCGAACTCTTGTGGTTTCTCAGACCGGCCGCCAGCACCTGGCCCAGCGGCGAATCCTTGGCGAGTTGCTCCAGCATCCGCGCATTCACGCCGTGCTGCCTGTAGGCGTTGACTACCTTGCCGAACAAATCGGTTGGCACGATTTTTTCTTTGCGCAGCATCATCAGGCGCTCGATAATCAAGGCTACCGCAATGATCGAGGCGATCAACAAAGGATAAACCGGCCAGCCCGCGGCGGTGATGAGCGCAAACAATTAATCCTCCTCAAATTTTTTGCCGCCGTCACTTTAGCTTCTGCAGGACTTTTCAGCAAGGCTTACACGACGGACTTAAACGACAGGCCTACACGCCGGCTCATGCAGCGGCTGCGTCGTACCCGGCGTAGCCGCCCGACACGCGCGCCGTCGCACGCGAAGCGCGTTGTGCGACGCCGTTTTCAGACCCGCGCCGGGAGGCCTGAATCGGGTTCAAAGCTTATCCACAATTTGTGTGGATAAAGCTGTGCATAGTTTGCCGGAAATGAACTTAAGTAGAATGCACAAAAGGCTTTTTTGCCGCTGCCTACAATTTAAACAGACTTTTTTCTCCTTTTTAAACAAGTCGTTACGAAATCTTCAGACGGGAGCAGTTTGCCCAATAAACGAGCAGTCCACGCGCAAGGCCTTGCTGTGGATAGTGTAATATCCAGACATGCCTTCAGAGCCAGATTTGACGCGGGTTTCCAGCCCCTTCCCTGCGGAGATTCTCACGGTTTCCGCGTTGGCGCGAAGCGTGCGCGATCTGCTCGAACATCGCTATCCGCTCGCGTGGGTGGCCGGCGAAATTTCCAATTGCGTCCGCGCCAAGTCCGGGCATCTGTATTTCTCCCTCAAGGACGAACTAGCGCAGGTGCGCTGCGTCATGTTCCGCAACCGCGGCCAATATCTCGACTGGGAGCCGCGCGAGGGACTCAGGGTGGAAGTGCGCGCGCTGGTCACCTTGTACGAGGCGCGCGGCGATTTCCAGCTCAACGTGGAATCCATGCGCCGCGCCGGACAGGGCGCCCTGTTCGAAGCCTTTCTGAGACTGCGCGACAAACTGGAGAAGGAAGGGCTGTTTGACGCTGCGCACAAGAAGCCGCTGCCCTTCTATCCGCGGCGCATCGGCATCGTAACCTCGCTGCAGGCCGCGGCATTGCGCGACGTGCTGACGACGCTGGCGCGCCGCAATCCTTCCATTCCCGTCATCGTTTATCCGGCGCAGGTGCAGGGCGAAGGCGCGGTGCAGCAGCTCGCGGCGGCGATTGCCGCCGCCGCAAGTCGCAATGAATGCGACGTCCTGATCCTCTGCCGCGGCGGCGGCTCGATCGAGGACCTGTGGGCCTTCAACGACGAAGGACTGGCGCGCGCGATCCACGCCTGTCCCATTCCGCTGCTGACCGGAATCGGCCATGAAACCGACTTTACCATCGCCGAATTCGTCGCCGACCGGCGTGCCGCCACCCCGACTGCCGCGGCCGAACTGGCGAGCCCGGCGCGCGCCGATCTGATCGCCCGCATCACCGCTTTGCGCGCGGGCCTGAGCGGCCGCGCTGCGCGCAAGATCGAAGACAGCATGCAACAGGTCGACCAACTGCTCCGGCGCATGGTGCATCCGGGGCAAAAGCTGCAAAACCAGCGCGACCTGCTGGCGCAACTCACTCAACGGCTGCGCACCGCCTGCGCGCGTGTGCTGGAGCGGCAGCGCTGGCAATTGCTCGACCTAAACCAGCGCCAGCGCGCCGCCTTGCCGCCTCTGCCCGAATGGAACCGGCGCGTCGCCGCGGCGCGCGCGCGCCTGGCACTGGCATGGCGCAATCGCATCGAGCATGCCGAGGCCGAGATGCGTGCGCTCGGCGCGCACCTCGCTCACCTCGACCCGCGAGCGGTGCTGCAACGGGGCTACAGCGTGGTCCGCGATAGCTCGGGCGCCATCCTGCGCAGCGCCGGCACACTCTTGCCGGGCGACGCGGTCGATATCACGTTCTCGCAAGGAGGCGCGGAGGCGCGCGTCGTGCGCACGCGCCGCTAGGCTGCCGCAGCGGCACCGGGCAGCGGCGGCGTGTGCTAAACTTCAAGTGGTCATCCGGAGGCCGCTCCTCGGCGGCCGATCTAGATCAACATAAATGGAGGTCTTCAAATGGGCGCAATTTTCCAGTCGCTGGGACGCAGTATCGCCGCGGGTGTAGTCCTCGTCATAGTCCTTATTCTCGCCGTCGGTACGGGAATCCATTACGACCATGCCTGGGGCGCGTTCCTCGTGCGCTGGCTGCACGTCATCTCGGGCGTGATGTGGGTCGGCCTGCTCTGGTACTTCAACTTCGTGCAGATTCCGTCCATGCCGAAAATACCGGACGAGCAGAAACCGGCGATAGGCAAGGTCATCGCGCCGACCGCATTGTTCTGGTTCCGCTGGGCCGCGCTCGCCACCGTCGTCACCGGCCTGCTCCTCGCCGGGATGAACGGCTATATCGGCGCGCTGCTCACCTTTGCGCGCCCGTTCACCGCCATTGCGATCGGCATGTGGCTCGGACTGATCATGGCGTTCAACGTCTGGTTCATCATCTGGCCCAACCAGAAGAAAGCACTCGGCATCGTGGCGGTTGAAGCGGACGCCAAGGCCAAGGCCGCGCGCCTGGCGATGCTCACCTCGCGCTTCAATACCATGCTGTCGATTCCGATGCTCTACTGCATGGTGGCGCAGCAGAACGGCGGCCTGTAATCAGCCCACCCGGCACTAAGGAAAGGGGCCCGTTCGGACCCCCTGTTTCACATTATGCGCCCCGCCGGTGGCATAATGAAAAAGGCAGGGATGAACCCTGCCTTTTGACAAGAAGCGAAATTACTTCGCGGCTTTTTTGGCTTTCTTACCTTTGCCTTTTTTGGCTTTGGGCGCTTCGGCCTTGGCTTTGGCTTCGGCTTTGGGGGCTTCGGCTTTGGCAGCCGGAGCAGCCGGAGCAGCAGCCGGGGTCGCCGGGGTGGCGGGCGTGGCGGGTTTAGCTTGCGCAAAAGCGGTAGCGCTCGCAGCGGCGAACAGGGTAGCAACCAGGGCGGAGATCAGCTTGTTCATGGATATTCCTCTCGATAGTTGAAGGTGGGCGACAGGCAAGAAATTGCGATGTCACCGGCAATAACGCCGACCGAGGCACCGTGGTTGACAAGCGATATCCAGTTTTCGGGCACGGCCGTTTCGCGCCAGAGCCCAGGGGCGAGGCCCCCTAGCGTCCATGGCCCTACCCCGCCCGGTGTATCAGGCGCAGCGTCGGGTGCCCGATCTTAGCGCTCAGGCGGCCTTGATTTGCTTGGCCGTGTCGAAGAACTGCTCGTCTTCGGTCGATCCGTGCAAGGCCGTGGTCGAGGACTTGCCGCCCTGCACCACCTGGGTTACATCGTCGAAATAGCTGGTGCCGACTTCACGCTGGTGCTTGACCGCGGTGAAACCCTTTTCGGCCGCCGCGAACTCCTTTTGCTGCAGCTCGACGAAGGCGGTCATGTTGTTGCGCGCGTAGCCGTATGCAAGCTCGAACATCGAGTAGTTGAGCGCATGGAACCCTGCCAGGGTGATGAACTGGAACTTGTAGCCCATGGCGCCGAGTTCACGCTGGAACTTGGCGATGGTAGCGTCGTCGACGTTGCGCTTCCAGTTGAACGAGGGCGAGCAGTTGTAGGCAAGCATCTTGCCAGGGTATTTGCTGCGCACGCCTTCGGCGAATTTCTTGGCGAAATCCAGATCCGGAGTGCCGGTTTCGCACCAAACCATATCGGCATATTCGGCGTAGGCAATGCCGCGCGACAAGGCCTGCTCGAAGCCGTTCTTGACGCGGTAAAAGCCCTCGGCGGTACGCTCACCGGTAAGGAACGGCTTATCGTTTTCGTCGATATCGGAGGTGACCAGGTTGGCCGCCTCGGCATCGGTACGCGCCAGCACGACCGTAGGCACACCCATGATGTCGGCGGCGAGCCGCGCGGCCACGAGCTTCTGCACCGCCTCCTGCGTAGGCACCAGTACCTTCCCGCCCATGTGGCCGCATTTCTTCACCGAAGCGAGTTGATCTTCGAAGTGCACACCGGCGGCGCCCGCCTCGATCATGGCGCGCATGAGTTCATGGGCATTGAGCACTCCGCCGAATCCCGCTTCGGCGTCGGCCACGATGGGCGCGAAGAAATCGATATCGCCCCTGCCTTCCATGTGCTGGATCTGATCGGCGCGCGCCAGCGCATTGTTGATCCGTTTCACCACCGTGGGCACGCTGGTTGCGGCGTACAGCGACTGGTCCGGATACATGGACAGACTGTCGTTGGCATCCGCCGCCACCTGCCAGCCCGACAGGTAGATTGCGGGAACCCCGGCTTTCACCTGCTGCATCGCCTGGTTGCCGGTGACCGCGCCGAGCGAGTTGACGAACGGCATCTCCCGCGTCATCTTCCACAACTTCTCCGCGCCGCGCTTGGCCAGTGTGTATTCGATCTGCACCGAACCGCGCAAGCGGTACACGTCTTCCGCGGCGTAACCGCGCTTGACGCCCTTCCAGCGCGGATTCTCGGCCCAATCTTTCTTGATCTTGGCAATTTCCTGCTCTCGACGATTCATGATTTCCTCTCGAAAAAAGTTTATTGGCAGAGCGCACCTTGCGCCTGGATTATATTGGCGGACGAAAAGACCCGATTGGGTGAGAGACTCTCGCCTTCCCGCCATGCGTCGCCCTGTTTGGACGCGCCACATCTGACGGCACGGGATCGTAGCCGGCCGCCTGCCAGGTCATCGACGCGGTTGGCATCGGCCCGGTCTGAAAACACGGAAGTCGCGCTCCCGCACGATCAACTGTTTCAGCATATCGATGTTATTGGTGCTACGCAACACAAAAAATAAATACATTAAAATTCAATAAAACAACTGACTAAAGATATATTCGATCAAATTCTCCGTATTGCGAACGTTCGTTTCACGAAATTGGTGCATGGCCGCAATTCGCTCCCGCGCAGACTTGCAAGCAGCGGTTAAACCCTGCTGTGAACCAGAGTAAAATATTAGTGTGATTATACACATGTCGTGTATCATATATAAGATATAAGAGTTGTCAACCCCTTTCCCGGTTGTCGTCCC
>Ga0209514_10008946_pt1 | contig 11192 bp, 10 predicted proteins | sample Subgrocontami58m_FD_187452 | JGI IMG/M metagenome (GOLD analysis project Ga0209514, IMG submission 187452) | Subsurface groundwater microbial communities from S. Glens Falls, New York, USA - GMW37 contaminated, 5.8 m (SPAdes) (version 3) | ecosystem: Environmental > Aquatic > Deep subsurface >...
CTGGGAAAGGTACGGGTTATGGCTGCTATGAACAAGCTCCTGCATCTCTGCTTCGCCATCCTCAAACGGGGGACCCCTTTTGTCCTTTCCCTCCCTTCTTCCTCTTGACGACCATTACGGCATCTACACCAGTTTTCCGCCCTCTTGCCAGACACTGAAGAACACTGTCTAGTCAAAACACCGAAAGACCCCAAAGCTAACCCTACCGCCTGCTGACAAAGCGATGTGTGCTGTCAATACCGTCTTGCACAAAACGGCGTAATTCGTCAATAGCCCAAAGTTCCTATAGATGGAACACAGCTAATCTCTAGATTCTTTCGCCATTCTCACAAGCCATTCACGTCAACTTTAGCACTTCGAACTATGCTTAGCGTCAACGGATGGGGTTATTGACCTCATACGAGGATCGTCAACACAGAGGGCATAACAAGGAGGTCCAACATGCAGAAAGTCCAGGCCAACCCAACTTCCCGGCCGCAAAGTGGATTTACCCTGGTAGAGCTACTGGTAGTAGTGGGCATCATCGTTGCCCTGGCCACAGTCAGCGTCGTCGCCGTCAGCCAGTTCTCCGGCAAAGGCGACGAAGGTGCTCGTTCCGCAGAGCTTGCCACTGTTCAGTCGGCCATGGACACCATGATGGCGGACGTAGCCATCCAGACCGTTACTGCCTCCACCACCGGAAGCAGCGGCGCTTCTGACTTCACTTCAGTCCCTACCGAAGGCGCCCTGCTCAGCTATCTTCGCGACAATCCCACCGTCTACAAGTACTGCTGGAACGCCTCAGGTAAGATCACCCAGCTTTCAGGCGCAGCCACCTGCGCTTAGCCGCCCAGATTTCCAGCCATTGCTGCGAAAAGGGAGGCCGGCAATCTGCCGGCCTCTCCCATTTTATTCAGGTGCTATTCATGGAAGTCTTGCTATCTGCGTGCTAGATTGAATGTGAAGAAGGTAGATGGGCTGACCAAAGAGGGAAGGCTCCCTCAGAAGGAAGCACATGAAAGGGGGTGCTGGGATGGCAACCATTTTTGAACTGTTCCACGCTTGGCACTTTCCCGACTTACGCCCTGATGGTCTCGCCTCTGGTGCGGCGGTGCTGGCGATCCGGGAGGCCAGACAGGGCGAACAAAAGCCGGAGGCTCCTTTCACCTACCACTAGCCGTTACCCCTCTGTGGGTCGGCTCTTCCAGTCGCGATGACTGGGTTTCGGAGCCCCGACGAGGATGCCTATGAGGCCAGTCCCGATTGAATCGGGACTGGCCTCTCGTGTTGCTCTACCCTTTGGTAACCTGTGACCCAGTTCGTATCCGCAGCAGCGGCTTCAGCAGCGCGCCCACGTATACCGCCATGACGGCTCCCCCTACTCCCAGAGCAACCGGCGCGCTGGCGACGGCGGCGATGCTCCCCTGAAGGAAGCCGCCCAAGGGCGTAAAGCCAAAGGTCAGCGCGTACAAGCCCATGACCCGGCCACGCATGTCGTCTGTCGCCAGGAGCTGCAACATGGTGTTCATGGTCACGTCGTAGGCCATAAGCGCTGCGCCTACCAGCCCCACCAGCAGAACGGAAAGACCGAACCACGGCGAAAAGGCAAAGCACACCAGCGCCACGCCCGTAGCCAGGGCGGTCAACCCAAGCAGGCCGGCCTTGCCCCGGTAGTCTCCCAACCCGGCAATGACCAGGTTGCTCACCGTGGCTCCCACGCCGCTGGCCGCCGAAAGCAAGCCGAGGCCACGGGCGTCCACGTGCAACACGTCCCGCGCCATCACCGGCAGCATCACAAAGTGGGAGAAGCCAAAGGTCTCCATCAGCAGGCTCAACAGCAGCAACCGCCGGATGTCCCGATGCTGCCACGCGTGCGTGAGTCCTTCCCGAACTGAGCGCCACAAGGATGTCTTAGCGACTTGCGGGAGGAACGTCCCTTTGATGGACAGCAGGCAGAAGATTCCTACAAAGACAGTTGTCCCGGCAAAGAGGAAGCTCGCGCCGGCCCCGTAGGCGGAGATGAGCAGCCCTGCGATCAGCGACCCGATGATCCGCGTTATGTTCATGGCAATCATGCGGGCCGCCACCGCATTCAGCAGTCGCCGGGGGCCGACCGCCTCATACACCATGGCGTTGGCGGCGGGCAGTTGGACGGCCTGCACCGTGCCGAAGCCTACCGCTGCCAGCAGCAGATGCCACAGCGCCAAATGGTGGGTCAGGGCCAGCACACCCACAACGATGACAAGCACGCCGTTGGCCGACTGCACAGCGGCCAGCACCTTGCGCCGGTCCCACCGGTCTACCAGCGCTCCCGCCGGCGCACCGAAGGACACCGTCGCCACGCCCTCTACGCCCGTGACTAGGCCCACCCAGAACGGCGAGTCCGTTAAGTCCAGCACCAGCCAGCCCTGGGACAACATGCGCATTCCCATGGCCATGGCATAGAAAAACAGCGCGACCCACAGCCGGCGATAGGCGGGGCTTTCAAAGGCGACAAGCAGGCGTGGCAGCTTGGAGACGCGGGAAGGGATTTGCTCCGGGGACGTGTTATCCTCGGCCACCGGCCCGCTCCCTGGCCACGGCCTCGGCCACGTTCAGCGCCTCGCCGATGTCCTCTGCGGAAATGCCGTAGTGGGTGACCATGCGCACCTTGCCGCGCTCCGGGAACGAGGCAAGGACGCCCCTGGCCTTCAGCGCGTCAATGAACTCCTTGGCTGGCCGGCCTTTGACCTCAAAGATGACGATGTTGGTCTGGATCGTCCCAGGGTCAAGGTGAACCCCCGGCAGCCGCGCCAGCCCCTGGGCCAGGCGCTTTGCGTTGTCGTGGTCTTCTGCCAGCCGCACCACCATGGTGTCCAATGCCACGATGCCCGCGGCGGCGATGATCCCCGCCTGCCTCATGCCGCCTCCAACCATCTTGCGGTTCCGCCGCGCCCGCTCAACCGTCTCCCGGCTGCCGCACACCATTGACCCCACGGGGCAGGACAGCCCCTTGGACAGGCAGAAGCTGATGGTGTCCGCAGGTCGCGCCAGCTCCGCCGGCGAAACGCCCAGAGCCACCGACGCGTTGAAAATCCGCGCCCCGTCTATGTGGAACTTTGCGCCGTGGCGGTGGGCCACCTCCGCCAGCGCGCCGATGTCTTCCGAGTCCAGCACGCCGCCGCTGCACCGGTTATGCGTGTTCTCCACTGCAACCATGGCGGTGCGCGGCTGCTGGATGTTGTCAGGGCGCATAGCTGCTTCCACCACGTCCGGGTCCATCATGCCCCGCTCGTCGTTGGGGACGGTGCGCAGTTGCACCCCGCCAAAGGCCGCCAGCGACGCCACCTCGTACATCAGGATGTGGCACTTGTGGCCCACCAGCGCTTCATCCCCCCGCTGGCAGTGCGTCAGGCCCGACACCAGGTTCGCCATGGTGCCGCTGGCAACAAAGACCGCCGCTTCTTTGCCCATGCGCTGAGCGGCCATCGTCTCCAGCCTGTTGACCGTAGGGTCCTCGCCGTACACGTCGTCCCCCACCTCCGCCTCGTACATGGCGCGACGCATCTCCGGCGTGGGCTTGGTCACCGTGTCGCTGCGCAGGTCAATGATGGGCATAGAAGCAACTCCACTCTCCGGCGACGGGTTTTTGATTGTATTGCCGCCGACTGATTGTATTTAGATGTATTCTTGCTGCCCAGCTTCGCGTCGCAGCCTTATGGACAGAGGCGGCTCTGATAGTTGCTGGGCGTCTCAATCTCCGGCAAATGGAGTTCGGGCAGGCGTTGCCGAGACCAGTATAGGGCCGCAGAGGGTTGTGCGAAACACGAGCTTGGCAGGTTGGGCCGGCATCTCCCGGCCCCATCCCCCATTGCTACCGCAGCTTCCAGTACCCCAGAGCACAGCCCAGGGCAATGGTCAGGCTAAACAGGCCGAGGGCTATGTCGCCTTTCCAGAAACTGCCAAGGGCCAGGCCAAAGCTCACCGCGCCGATCCACACCCAGGAACGCCGCGAGTCAAGAATCCGTCGCAACCACTCAGGCATGTCCCCTACCCTCCCAGCGTCAGAGCATGGCGCAGCCGTTTCAGGGTGCGCTCCTTGCCCAGCACGGCGATGGTCTCAAACAACGGCGGCGCAACTTCTGTGCCAGTGACAGCGATGCGTATGAGCATGAACAGGTCGCGCGTCTTATGGCCCAGGCTATCCGCCAGCGGTCGCAGCGCACCTTCAAGGGCGTCGTGTGAGAAGTCGGCCAGCCCTTCCAGCATAGCAATGGTAGCATTCAGCGCAGCCACCCGCGCCTCTGGCGACAAGGTCACCTTCTTGAACGGCGCATCCCCGTAAGCGGGCAGTCCCACGAGGAAGAAACCGCACAGGTCCCATGCCCCTGGGGTTTTCGGATTGGCGCTTTCCGCAACGAGCAGGTGTACCCGCTCCTGAATAAGGGGCGTAATGGGCACCATTGACTCCGTCGTCGGCGGCAGCTCCACTGTGATTTGCTTGGCGATGACGTGCCTGGAAAGCACCTCGGCAAGCCTTGCCGCCAGCTCTTCCTGCGGCATCTGACGGATGTACATGCCGTTCATCCACGTCAGCTTTTCCAGGTTGAAGATGGCCGGCGCTTTACTGATGCGCTCAATGGAGAAGTGCCGCGTCAGCTCCTCTTTGGACAGTATCTCCGTCTTGTCGTCCAGCGACCACCCAAGCAGCGCGAGGAAGTTGACCATAGCCTCGGGCAGGAAACCCATGTCGCGGTAGTCCAGCAGCGCCGTGGCCCCGTGCCGTTTAGACAGCTTGGAGCGGTCCGGCCCCAGGATCATGGGCAGGTGGGCGAACTTGGGCGGCGTGTAGCCCAGGGCGTCGTACAACAGCAGGTGGCGCGGCGTGCTGGGCAGCCACTCCTCGGCGCGCATCACGTGGCTGATGCGCATGGAGTGGTCGTCCACCACGTTCGCCAGGTGGTACGTGGGGAAGCCATCGGACTTCAGCAGCACAAAGTCGTCCAACGTCCCAGGATCAAAGGACACGTCGTCACGGATCAGGTCGTGGACGACCAGCGGCTCGCCTTCAAGAGGCGTCTTGAAGCGTACCACTCCTGCCCTACCCTGCTTCGCCAGCTTCTCCCGGTAAGAGGCGTCCCTACAACGGCGGTCGTAGCGCGGCGGCAGGTTCTTCTTCTGCTGCTCCTTGCGCATGACATCCAACTCTTCCGGCGTGCAGTAGCACTGGTAGGCATATCCCGCCTCCAGCAAGGAGCGCGCAGCCTCCTTGTACCGCGTGAGTCGTTCCGACTGAATGTACGGCCCATACGGTCCCCCCACGCCAGGCCCTTCGTCCCACTCCAGCCCCAGCCAGCGCAGCGACTCCATAATGGCCTCGGTTGAGCCTGCCGCTTCCCGCATCTGGTCCGTGTCCTCAATGCGCAGGATGAACTTTCCTCCTGTGCGGCGGGCGTAGAGCCAGTTGAACAGGGCCGAGCGGATGTTCCCCACGTGGGGGTCCCCGGTGGGGCTGGGGGCGTAGCGGACTCGTACCTCTTGCTGTTGTGTCATGGGTGGATTCTAGCATCTTGCCGATGGGATGGGGAGTGCCAGCTCTACCTCGCCTCCTCCAACCCATCCAGCGCCCGTTGCAGCTCCTCGGGTAGCTCCGACGTAAACTCCATGCGCCGGCCGGTGACGGGATGCAGGAAGGCCAGGCGGTGGGCATGCAAGAACTGGCGTTTGAGAAACGGCTCTCGTCCCCCGTACTCGGCGTCGCCGGCAACGGGGTGGCCCATAGCAGCGCAGTGGACACGTATCTGGTGCGTGCGCCCGGTGTGGATGCGAACTTCTAGCAGGGCGAATCCTTTGTAGCGGCGCACCGTCCGGTACTCAGTAATCGCCTCGCGCCCCCGGTCCGAAACGCTCATGTGCATGCGGTCGCCCTGGCTACGGCCAATGGGCGCGTCGATGGTCCCTATAGGCGGTTGAGGATAACCCCGCACCAGGGCCAGGTACACCTTCTCCATGCTGCGGTCCTGGATCTGCTGGACCAGGTTCAGGTAGGCCGTGGCGGTGCGAGCGACCACCATCACGCCGGACGTGTCCATGTCCAGCCGGTGTACGATGCCCGGGCGCTTCTGGCTCCCCACTGAGGCCATGTCCGGATAGCGGGAGATAAGCACATTTGCCAGGGTGCCATCAGGGTGTCCAGGGCCGGGATACACCGGCATACCTGCGAGTTTCTCCACAACGATGACGTCTGCGTCTTCGTACAGCACTCGCAGTGGCAACGCCTGGGGGAGCAGTTCCGTTGGCGCAGCGTCGGGGATGGTCACTAGCAGCGTATCGCCCAAGGTAAGCCTGGTGGAAGGTTTGACCGGCCTGCCGTTGACGTGGACGGCGCCATCCTTGATGAGCCGCTGAAGGTGCGCGCGGGAGAGATCGTTGCGCAAGGAAGCGAGGTAGGCGTCCACCCGTTGCCCGTCTTCCCGGCAAACCGCCTCAAACGTTTCGGGCATGAGCTTCGTCAGTCGGTGATTGCGGCGCGTCGCCGGCTAAGGCAGCGACAGCAAGGTTGCTTTCTATCGGCGTACCAATCCCGGCGGCAGTTGGAACGGCATTTGTGTCCACGGGTGTAGTCTGTTCCCCGGCAAGAGGAGCCTGACTAGGGAGAGCATCCGCCTTCTGGCGCTTTGTCTGCTCCTTAGGTGTGCGCCACACGAACCACGCGAGAATGGCAATGCCCACCATGATGGAGGAGTCCGCCAGGTTGAACACCGGCCACGGCCCAACGGCGATGAAGTCGGTGACGCGGCCCAGGGTGATGCGGTCCACCAGGTTTCCTGCGGCGCCGCCAAGCTGTAGCCCCAGGCTGGTGCGCAACCAGAAGGGTGGAATGGTCTCGTTCTTGAAGTACAGCAGTAGGATGCCAATGCCTACCAGGGAGGCAAGCATCAGTAGGAACGTCTGCCCTGGAAACAGGCCAAAGGCACTGCCCGTATTGTACGTGTGCAGCAGGCGGAAGAAGCCCGCAGTCGGCAAGGACTCGCCGAGGAGCAGGTTGCTGCGTATCCACCCCTTGCTGGTCTGGTCCGCTGCAAACGCCAGAACGATCAGCCCTGCAAGGTAGAGGTCGTACTGCCAGGCCCGCCGCGCATGGCTCCCCTGCCCTTGTGAGGCCCCCACCGGTTCAGCCGGATCCGCCGTCACGATCGGCGGGGGCGCAGTGGTGACGAGCGCATCCAAGACCTGGCTTTGTTCGGCCTTCGTGTTGTCGTTAGTGATAGCCGCTTCCCCCGCGGGTGGAGCAGCGGCTTCACCGGCCTGCGATTGCCCTCGCTGGGTTGATTGCGTTGACTCCAAGGAATTGCCTCCTAAACCGTACCTCCAGTCTAGCATAGGGCCTGGGAACGACGCCAACTTTACCCAAGTTCCTGGGCAAAGAACGCTCCTACCCGCTGGCCTACCAGCGCCTCTCTGCCGCGCCACACGTGGTCTGCTCCCGGCGTTACCTCCACCGGCGCAGGTTGGGCAAACAGCGCCGCCTTTTGCCGTAGAAGACCCGCGCCCACCAGCCGGTCGCGCTCGCCCACCAGAAACAGTCGCGGGCGCTTGTCCTTGCCCACCGGCGACTCCGGGAGGGCGGACAGCGGCGGCGATACAAAGACGAAGGCCCTAGCCTTCTTCAGCCGGTCAAAGCCCTTGAGCACCGCAAGCGCCCCAAAAGAGTAGCCAGCCACGCCAAGGCGCTTCCCGTCTAAGCCCGGCCATGCGGCCAGCAAGTCCAGCGCCGCCGCCACGTCCTGCGGCTCCTCCTCGCCATTGGAGAACGACCCGCCGCTTTTGCCTACCCCCCGGAAGTTGAACCGCAGGCTGGCGATTCCATGCGCCGCCAGTTCCCGCGCCATTGCCAGGATCACCGGCTCTTCCATGCTGCCCCCTAACGCCGGGTGAGCGTGGCAAAGCGCCACCGCCCCTGGAATCGGGCCGCCGCCCTCCGGCAGCGATAGTACCCCTTCCAATTCCAAGCTCTGGCTTCTGAACCCAATGGCAGTCTGTCTCATTAATCAGGCCCTCTCTTCGCCTCGCTATACGCGGGCATTGCCAAAAAACAGGGGGCAATTAGGGAAGGTGGAGGAATGAGTTATTCACATTGTGAATATATATGACTCTCGGATCTTTTACGATCATATGCTTGGTATAGATTCGTCTCTCCTCTCGCATTGATGCCATTGGAGACTGGTCTTCCCCTTAGCTGATTGCCGTTCAAGTCTCCTTTGCCTAAATGTTGGGAACACATTAGATAGAACTTGGCCTGCATTTAGGCTTTGTCTGGTGTTAATGTGAGAAGAGGGCCAACTACCCGACTTTGGACCATACCTGTTTGACGTGTTCTCCACCGAACGTGCTCACGAGGCAGACTTCGTCTATGTTGGACAAGTGAGAAATACCAAGGCTCCTGATGACTTCGGCGACTGCTTGTGGATCATCGTCAATGCGCTCATCCAGAAGAAGTACAGTCTTTGAAGCTCCTTTCCGTTTAGCTACTCCCAGTTGATCGTTTGCCTTTCCTTTTCCTACTAGAAGGTCTTGCAGCGCTTTCTTGAGTGTTGGCTCAACCCAGTAACCTACAACAGGGCCTACGCCTACCCGTAGCGAGTTACCTTCGTTGGAGCTTTTTAGCAATAGCAGCGGATGCGGAGAATAAAGCAGTTGTAGGGTCTCTGGATCAATTCTCGAAGGTTGCTTTCTCGTGTCATTGGGCCAGTGGTTGAAGCAGGCTACGATATTCGGACTGATGTCTTTCTGCGTACCTTTCTTTAAGGCCTGAGCAGTTTCCTGTACCGCCTTCTTTAAGCAATCCACGAGCATCTTTCTCTGACGCTGGTCAAATGTGTATTTCGGTAGATGGGCCAGCCAGTACTTCCCTGATAGCTTACCCTCAAGCCTTTTATTGACGTCACTAACCACGTTATGCCAATTGTTGAATTGGCTCTCTCCCTCAGAAAAGACCAAGGACTTGACTTCTATTGCGATCCATTCCTCCTTGTTGTGAGTGCGACGCGCTACAAACTCCCACCTAGTCCTGTTAGCCAATTCAGGAAATTCTTCTTCGGCCCGTTTGAACGCCCATTCAGCACCCTGCTGAGTTCCCAACCACTTCAGGAAGATGTTAGCACACGTATTCTCATCATAAGTCTGTTGCTCACTATTCATTGGGCATCCAACACCGCAATTCCGCTCTCTCCCAGACGTGACTCAGGACTTTTGTTGAATTAATCTCTAGCATACGCTGTGCTGGATAGGAACGCGACGTTTTGGCTTTGCTGTTCAACGCCTATCTGCTATGCTGGGTAGCACCCTTTGTGAAGCATCTGATAGGGCATCTTCGGAGGACGCCTTGAAGACCACTCTTGCCGTCATTGCACTCTTGCTTGCGGGACTCCTGGCTGTAGCGTGCAGCAGCACACCACCTACGCCCACCGCAACGCCCGTTCCTGCTGCGACAAACACTCCGTCGCCTACGCCGTCTCCCACCCCTTCGCCCACACCGGCTGCCACCGCCACGCCGAAGCCGTCGCCCACCGCCGTCGCTCCAACCGCCACACCAAAAACTACGGCGACTCCTGTGGCAGTGCCTACATCCTTCGTCTTGTATCAGGACCAGACCTTCGGCTTTTCCCTTCGCCACGCTCCCGATTGGACCGTGGAGGACATCGGGTCGCCGCCGCCACAGGTAGCTTTCATTACCGGCCCGCAAGCCGGCACAGACACGCCCATTAGAGGCGTGGTGTCCATCATCTATAATACCGAGCCAATCCCTGCGGACGCTATGGCGGACAACCTGCTTCCCCAGTTGGTTGACCGCGATGGCTTCCGCACGCTCCAGGAGCAGGAAGTCACCCTTCCCAACGGCGACTCCGGCTTCCAGATCAGCTACCAGTGGCGCACCAGCAGCGGCCTCAACCAGGGGTTGCTTCAGACCATAGTTCAGGACTCAAAGAGCTTCCTTGTCCTCCTGGAAGCGCCACAAGCCGACTACACCGCCCGCCAGCAGGACATCCTGGCGACCTTTGCCAGCTTCCGCCCGGAGTCGCCCACGCCCCTTGGCATTCCCAGGAATCAGGCCCTGACGTTGTACTACGATAGCGGCCCGCTTATCCTTGACCCCGCCGTGGCCCAGGAAAGCCAGTCCATCCAGTACATCATGCAAATCTTCAGCGGACTGATTTCTTACGGGGCCGACCTTACCATCAGGCCGGAAGCCGCCAAGGAATGGAAGGTATCCGCCGACGGGACCGTCTACACCTTCACGCTCAGGGACGACGCCAAGTTCCACGACGGACGCAAGATCACCGCCAGCGACGTGAAGTACTCTTGGGAGCGCGCCGCCGGACTCGGCTCCCGTTCGCCCACCGTCGGCACCTATCTGGACGACGTGGTGGGCGCAAGCGCGGTCATCTCAGGCAAGGCCAAGGAGATTACCGGCGTTGAAGTGGTAGACGCTGCCACCCTGCGCGTCACCATTGACGCGCCCAAGGCTTATTTCCTCGCCAAGCTGTCCCACCCCGTGACCTTCATTGTGGACAGAAACAACGTTTTGGCGGCCCAGGGCACGCCAACTCCCTGGTGGGTGCAGCCCAATGCCACCGGGCCTTTCATGATGAACACCTGGGACCCGGAACGGCTGTTGGTCCTGGACGCCAACCCCAACTTCTACGGCGGCAAGCCGCCGGTGCCCCACGTCGTGTTCCGCTTGTACGGCGGTTTGCCGAGCCAGATGTATGCATCCGGCGAAATTGACATCGCCACTGTCTACTCCGACGAACTCCCCACGATCAAAACCTCGTCATCTTCTCTGTCCAAAGATCTGGTGGAGACGCCGGAGTTGAGCATCTACTACGTTGGGCTTGCCGCCGACAAACCTCCGTTCAACGACCCGCTGGTGCGCCAGGCATTCATGCTTGCAATAGACCGCCAGAAACTGTTGAAAGACGTGCTGGGCGACTCCCAGACCCTTGCCCAGGGGTTCCTGCCGCCGGGGATGCCCGGCTACAATCCCACGATCCCGCCCATCCCTTATGACCCTGCCAAGGCCAAAGACCTGCTGGCCCAGTCCTCGTTCAAGGGGCCGCAGGGCTTGCCCACTATCAACTACGTTACCTCCGGGGCAACGGAGCCATCTCAGATCGTCACTGGCATGATAGATATGTGGAAGAACAACCTCAACGTTCAGGTCACACCCCGCC
>Ga0209514_10008948_pt1 | contig 11189 bp, 8 predicted proteins | sample Subgrocontami58m_FD_187452 | JGI IMG/M metagenome (GOLD analysis project Ga0209514, IMG submission 187452) | Subsurface groundwater microbial communities from S. Glens Falls, New York, USA - GMW37 contaminated, 5.8 m (SPAdes) (version 3) | ecosystem: Environmental > Aquatic > Deep subsurface >...
AAACTCTATATTGTGGCCACTCCTATCGGCAACCTGGAGGATATAAGCCTGCGTGCGCTTAAAGTTCTCAAGGAAGTCCCGTTGATTGCCGCCGAGGATACGCGACGGACAAAAAAACTCCTGAATGCTTATCAAATAACTACCCGCTTAACCAGCCTTTACGAACATAACGAACTTAAAAAAAGCGGCGCCCTTATTGGCGCCATATTGGCGGGCGCTGATATGGCGTATGTGTCGGATGCCGGTACGCCGGGGCTTTCCGATCCCGGCTACCTGCTTGTCCAGGAGGCGTTGACCCATGACATCCAGGTTGTTTCCATTCCCGGCGCCTGCGCCGCTATTGCCGCCCTGAGTGTATCCGGCCTGCCGATGGATAGTTTCGTGTTTCACGGTTTTTTGCCTGCCAAGTCCGGCAAACGGCGGCATTTTCTCGAGTCTCTTCAAGATGAGACCAAGACCATGATCTTCTATGAATCTCCCAAGCGGTTGATGGCGACGCTCGGAGACATGCAGGCAGTTTTGGGAGACAGAAGAGTGATGGTGGCCAGGGAACTGACAAAAATATATGAAGAAACAACCCGAGGCAACCTGGGGGAGATCATCGCAGCTTGGCGGGAAAGAGCTTTGAAAGGAGAGATAACCATTGTCCTTACGGGCAAAGAAAAAACAGCGGCTGCCTGTTCCGATGATTATGTGTTGGAGCTTCTGGAAATCTATAGGAAGAGCACGGGGCTTTCGGAGCGTGACCTGGTGGAGAAAATATCCAGGGAACTGGGATTATCCAGGAGGATAGTTTACCGATTGGCAATGCAGGCCAAAGGGGGAAAGTAGGAAAGTAGGAAAGTAGGGACACTTCCCAGAATAATTTATTGATTTAATACGGGAAGTGTCCCCCGTTTATTCGGGGACACAATGCAATTATAGTTAGCGACATACCGAATTCAGCATTACTTCCCCAGAATGCCAGGGAACTGGGATCATCCAGGAGGATAGTTTACCGGTCGGCAATGCAGGCCAAGGGGGCTAATATTTAAGGCATTGATTTCCCTTGAACTGTTCAAACCGGTGTGGTAGATTCCATGCGCCTGTTTACTCAGGGAGAAGGCGGCCGACGCCGGACAGGGGGGCCACGGAAGAGCAGGCAAGGGCTTTTGAGATATGGAGAAAGGCGGGCGCGCAGACATGGCGGTTAGAGAAGAAGGGTTAAAACCGGTCGATCATGATGGCGATTGTGCCGTTGAAATGACAGCCGCATCTCCGAAATTAACGAGTGAGCGGGAAAGCATCGTTGTCCGTGGCCACGGTTATAACCGGGTTTTGAGGCCGGAAGACAAGATATACAACCTTTACGACGTCTTCGAGGAAGGCAAGGGAGCATCGCTTTTATCACCTCCCCCCGAGGGGGCGATGGAAGAGGGGGTTCGCAAAATCGTGCTGGAGACCACCGAAAGGATTGCCAGGGAACTTATCCCGGATATTGCGGAAAGGGTCATCAGGGAAGAAATCGAAAAAATGAAGAATTCCCATAGTGGTTAGGTTTGCGGTTAAACGGAGGCAGTCTCATGGAAAGGAAAATCCTGCCGATTATTTTTTTTCTGTCTGTTTTTTTATGGCCGCAGCCCGTAGCTGCTATCAGGGCTGCCAACGTCAATATCGGCAAGGGAGAGGCAATCATCTCCTATTTGGCTGGCGCCGCCCAGGTAATGTCGATGGGGACGGATGTTTCCCAGACTCTGAAAATCAATGATAAGCTGGCAGCCGGTGCGGAGGTAAGCACCGGCTCAAAGACGAAGATCGAGCTGATAATGCCCGATAAATCAAGGCTCCGCTTTGCGGATAATTCCCGGTTCAAGCTGGTGCAGATAGAGGCCGGCGAAGCAGAGCCACGGGCAATAAAAGTTCATCTGGCCCTTGGTAAAGCTTGGGCAAAGGTAAGCAAGGCCGTCGGCGCCGAAAGCAGTTTCGCTTTGACCTGTGAAAATGCTATCGCCGGTGTCCGGGGCACAATCTACCGTCTCGATGTCAATGAAGATAAATCGGCGTTGGTAAAAGTATATGACGGGGCGGTAGCGGTGACCGGTGGAGGGAGGGCGCTTGAACCTCCCCAATTGATCGGTGCGCCGCAAAAGATCGCCGGCCCCCGGCCCATTGTCGGCCCCAAGCCGGTAAGCATGGAAGAATGGACCTTTGTTGTCAAAGCTATGCAGCAGATCGTCATTGGTGGCGACGGCAAGCCACAGAAACCCCAGCCTTTTACGGAACGGGAAGACCAGGATGACTGGGTCGAGTGGAACAAAGCTCAGGACAGCAAGCATGATTAGTGAGTTAGAAACGGTTTGTTTGGAGAACTTTGCACAACTACACAAAACCAATTATGTCATACCGGCGAAAGCCGGTATCCAGCATTATCAAGTACTTCCTAGATTCCGGTTTCCACCGGAATGACGAATAAGGGAGTTGTGCAAAGGTCTCACTTGTAGTGAGCGTAAGCCTTTTCTTGAACGAACTTATCATGTTTATCGGGATTAGCAGGTAGAAACGATGCGTGCAACGTGAACCTCCCCAATTTCTTGTCGCTTTTCAGGATTATCCTTGTTCCCATTACAATCGTTTATCTCATTGACGGCTCATATATTATCGCCCTGGTGATTTTTAGCCTGGCCGGCATAACGGACGCACTGGACGGTTTTCTCGCACGCGTCCTGCACCAGAAGACGCTGTTGGGCGCCTACCTTGATCCCCTCGCTGACAAGGCGCTGTTGACCGCCTGTTTCATCACGCTGTCTATCCTGCAGATAATTCCCAGTTGGCTTACGGCCATCATCGTAACGAGAGATTTTATTATCCTCTTTGGTATTTGTGTTTTATTTATGGTATCGGGCTCTCTCGAAATCAGACCGGCTTTCATCAGCAAGATAACCACCGCTCTGCAACTCCTTACCGTCTTTCTGGCCCTTATATACAAGTCCCTCGGGGGCGACGGGCATCACCCCTTACTCTACATACAATATTGGCTGACGGCGGGATTTACCATTGCTTCCGGAGCAAATTATGTATTCACGGGAATAAAGGCGGTAAACCACAATAATCCGCAATAACCCGCAAGCTCTTACAAGTCCTCAATACTTCACGTGCAGCAGAAAAAGGCCCTGGGGCGGGGCGGTTACCCCGGCATATTTACGGTCTCTGGCCTCCAGTGCCTCAGACAGTTCTTCCAGGGTTCGCTTGCCCCTGCCAATTTCCGCCAAAGTGCCCACGATCGACCGCACCATGTACCGTAGGAAACCGTCTGCTTCCAAGTAAATGCTGATAATGTCGGAGCCCTTGCTTTCCACGCGGGCCTCCGTGATGGTCCTGACACAATCCGCCGCCGCCTCCTTTTTCCCGCAGAAGGCCGAAAAATCATGGCAGCCCTTAAGCAAAGAAAGCCCCCTTGCCATACTTTCCAGATCAAGGGGCGCCCGGACATGCCAGGTATAAGGACGATAAAGAACCGGTCGGATAGGCCCGTTAAATATCCGGTACATGTAGGTTTTGCTCTTGACATCAAAACGGGCGTGAAAGGATTCCGCGACTTCTTTAAGTTCCTTAATGACAATATCGCGCGGCAAGATGCCGTTGAGGCCGGCCAGGAGATTTGGCGCGCCGATAGGGGAATTGGTTTTAAAGTGAGCTGCCTGGTTTACGGCGTGCACCCCCGCATCGGTCCTGCCGGACCCGAAAACCGCCGTCTTTTCACCGGTTATCCGGCTGATGCTTTCTTCCAGAACTTGCTGAATGGTGAGTAGATTCTTTTGCCTCTGCCAACCGTGATAGCCGCTCCCATCATATTCCACAATCATTTTCAAATTACGCATGCTTGCCACGGTCCCGGCGATTGCTCCAAGTTAGGCAACAGCCTCACCTGCCGTTCAAGGCCTCAATCGCGGGTAATGCCTTGCCACCCAGCAGTTCCAGAGAAGCGCCGCCGCCCGTGGAAATATAGGTAATCTTGTCACTTTCGCCGGTCATGTTGATGGCCACATCCGTATCGCCGCCGCCCACAATGGTGGTGGCGTAGGAATTTGCCAGACTGTGCGTGAGGGCCGTGGTTCCCCGGCTGAAGGCATCGATTTCAAAAACACCCATGGGACCGTTCCAGACGATGGTTTTAGCGTTATTCAATGCCTCCGTAAAGAGCATGATCGTGGCCGGTCCTATGTCCAGTCCCATCCAGTTGGGATTAATCTCCTGTACGGGCACAATCTTTGTTTCTGCCTCCGCGCTTTTTGCCTCGGCAATAACGCAATCTACGGGCAAATACAGTTTGATGCCCAATGCTTTTGCCTGGTCAAATACTTCATGGGCCGTGTCCAAAAGATTATCCTCCACCAGTGACTTGCCCACCTCGCATCCCAGGGCTTTCAGGAAAGTAAAGGCCATGCCGCCGCCGATAATCAGCTTATCCACTTTCTTGATCAGGTGAAACAGGGCTTCCAGCTTACCGGATACCTTGGAACCGCCGACAATCGCGACAAAAGGGCGGATGGGATGGTCCACGGCATTTTTCAGGTAGTTGAGTTCTTTTTTAATCAGGAAACCCGCCCCGCATTCCTTGACAAACTTTATAATGCCGACGTTCGAGGCGTGGCTGCGATGGGCATTGCCGAAGGCATCGTCAATGTACACATCGGCGTAAGCGGCTAATTCCCTGGCGAAGCCCTCATCATTGGCCTCTTCCTCCTTATGGAATCTCAGGTTTTCCAGCATGAGGACGCAGCCAGGCCCCATATTGCAAACCATTTTCTTTACATCGTCACCGATGCAGTCCTTAGCCAAATGGACCTCCTTGCCCAAAAGCCGCGACAGCCTTCTGGCGACGGGGGCCAAGGTGAATTCCAGCGCCACCTTGCCTTTCGGCCTTCCAAGATGGGACATGATGACAACCTTGGCTCCTCCATCGAGGGCGTAATTAATCGTGGGCAGAGCAGCCCTGATGCGAACATCGTCGGTGATGTTTAAACTGCCGTCCAGAGGAACATTAAAATCAAACCGACACAGTACTGTTTTGCCTTTTATATTAATTTCGTCAATAAATTTCATGTGTTCCCCCTTCTTGATTCCCATTTTGATTATCAAGTGTTGCTGCAATCAACATCGCAGGAACAATTACGAGATCAGCAGCTACGCTATAGCCTACCCGCTTAAAAGGGTCAAGATAGAATAAAGGAGGGACACTTCCCATATTATTTGATTGACATTTGCCGGCTCTCAGCGTACCTGACGCATATGCCAAGAATAGCCCGTATCATAGCGGCTCAGCAGCCGCATCACATAACCCAGCGAGGTAACAACCGCACCGATGTCTTTTTTGACGATAGGGACAGGGGATTTTACATAGAAACGCTGGGGAATTATTGCCGCCGATATCAAGTTGAGGTATGGGCTTACTGTTTGATGACAAACCACGTCCATATTCTGGCAGTGCCCGCGGAGCTATCGTCATTATCCCGCTGCATCGGTGGAATAAACCTCGTTTATACGCAATACGCAGCACGTAAACCGCAAATACCGGCGAAGTGGCCGGTTGTGGCAGAACCGTTTTTATTCATCTGTCATTGAGACAGAGTCATATTTATGGACTGTAGCACGGTACATAGAGCAGAATCCGGTGAAGGCAGGGTTAGTGAGCAATCCGGAAGATTATAAGTGGTCCAGTTGCATGTCCAATATAAGTGGAAAAGGGAACGGCTTGGTCAGCGGTGATTGGTGGCTTGACGAGAAAGATAGGGAATCATACAGGGCTTTTTTGCTGCAGCAAGATTATGAGGGCGATAATAAAATCAGGCATGCCACGGCAACCGGCCGCCCTTTGGGCAGCGAGGGTTTCATTTCAAATTTAGAGATGCAGCTATCTAGAAAGCTATTGCCCGGCAAAGCCGGCCGCCCTAAAAAGCTTAAGGACAAATAATAGGGGAAGTGTTCCTTTTTACCCTTTTTACCTCTGCGCCCGTTGATCCCTTAAGGCAGCAAGCTTTTTTCGCCAAAAAATTAACTATCTTGAATATAAAAGGGAAAAGGGGACAGATTTATTTTTAGCTTGAGGATAGAGGATTATCATGTTAGTGCAAAACCATGCCTAGAAAATCCCGAGTTGTAATAGGTGGCTATCCGCACCACATAATCCAGCGTGGCCATAACAGGCAGGTTGTATTTGCATCTGATGACGACTATTTATATTACCTTGATAACCTACGTGAATGGAAAGAAAAGCTGGGCTGCTTGGTTTATGCATATTGTTTGATGACAAATCACATTCATCTGGTAATTGATCCCGGTGATGAAGAGGATAGCCTCGCGCAGTTAATGAAACGTGTGGGTGGACGGCAGACAAGATATGTAAACAAGACGGAAGGCCGCACCGGATGCTTATGGGAAGGCCGCTACAAATCGAGTCCGATCAGCACAGACGAATATCTTTTGGCATGTTGCCGGTATATTGAATTGAATCCTGTGCGTGCGGGTATAGTTGTTGATCCTGCGGATTACCGCTGGTCCAGTTACGGCATCAAAATCGGCAATCATAAAAGAGAGTGGTTGGATTATGATCCCTGCTACATAGGTCTTGCCGAGAGTGAGAAAGGTCGGTCGGAAATTTATGCGGAGTGGATAAAAGGTTCAATTCCCGAAGGGGAATGGAGTTTGATCCGTCAGTCGCTACAACGGGGACAATTGACCGGCAGTTCGAGATTTGTGGATGAGATCGAGAAGAAAATTGCCAGACGCGTGGAATTTCGGGGACAAGGGAGGCCGAGCAAAGCTGGAAAATAAATCTGTCCCCTTTTCCCCAGGAAAATAAATCTGTCCCCTTTTCCCCGAGTACACGACCTTGCCCGGCCGCACAATAAATCTGTCCCCTTTTTCGCTTTTTCGTAATCGGTAGAAAATAAATATTGAAATTATCATGTCGATCAAGTACCGTTCCCGCGCGCCATACTGCCAATCAAGGTCACAGGGGGTTTATGCGATTATGGGAAAAAAATCATTGACCTCAACGGAAGCGAAAATCAGAGAGCTGCAAACACGAAAAGAAAAACTCGTGGCTATGGGCGGGGAAGCCATGGTCAAGCGCCAGCACGACCAAGGGAAGCTTACCGCACGCGAGCGGCTCGGCATACTTTTTGACAGGGGAACTTTTCAGGAGGTACAGCTTTTTGTTAAGCATCGGTCCACCCTTTTTGGCTTGGACAAGAAAGAGATCCCCGGTGATGGAGTGATAACCGGTTTCGGTAAAGTAAACGGTCGCGTCGTTTTTGCCGCCGCCCAGGATTTCACCAGCCACGGCGGGAGCCTGGGGGAAATGCACGCCCGGAAAATCTGGAAAGTAATGGACATGGCTCTTGCTGCCGGAAAGCCATTTGTGGCGCTCAATGATTCCGGCGGGGCGCGCATTCAGGAAGGCGTGCCTTCGCTGGAAGGCTATGGCGGCATCTTTTACCGCAACTCGATCAACTCGGGCTATATCCCACAGCTCACGGCAATTCTGGGGCCTTCCGCCGGCGGCGCCGTTTACGCCCCGGCCCTTACGGACTGGGTTTTTATGGTTAAAGGCAGCAGTTACATGTTCATCACCGGGCCGGCGGTAATCAAGACTGTGACGGGCGAGGAGGTAACTCAGGAAGAGCTGGGCGGCGCCATGTCTCATGCCACGAAAAGCGGCGTTTGTCATTTTGTGGCGGAAAGCGATGCGGACTGCCTCGCAAAGATCAAGACCATGCTTTCCTTTGTGCCCGACAATTGCAACAGTCCCCTGCCTATAATGTCTTGTACCGACTCCCCCGATAGAGAGTGCCCAGAACTGGATACGATCATTCCCGACAAAGCGAACCAGGTCTATGACATGAAGAATATCGTTGCCGCCGTTGCCGACAATCGGGAGATATTTGAACCTCATAAATTGTGGGCAAAAAATATGTTGGTGGCCTTCATCAGGATTATGGGCCGACCGGTCGGCGTGATCGCCAACAATCCCAAGCACGGCGCCGGGGTCTTGGATGTCAAAGCCTCCGATAAAGCCTCCCGCTTCATACGGTTCTGCGATGCCTTCAACATTCCACTTTTGACTTTTGCCGACGTGCCCGGTTATATGCCCGGAACCCGTCAGGAGTGGTCCGGCATCATCAGCCACGGCGCCAAACTCCTCCATGCCTATTCGGAAGCCACCGTTCCCAAGATAACGGCGGTAATCCGCAAGGATTACGGCGGCGCCTATATCGGCATGTGCAGCAAACAGTTAGGCGCCGATTATGTCATGGCTTGGCCAACGGCGGAAATTGCCGTGATGGGCGCGGAAGGCGCCTGTAATATCATTTACAATCGGGAAATTTCCGGCGCCGCTGATCCGGGGGCCAAACGACAGGAATTGATCGCATCCTATGAGGAACAGTTCAATAATCCTTATTTTGCCGCCGCCTTGGGGGCGATAGATGAGATCATCATCCCGCGGGAAACCAGGAAAAGGGTGGTTGAACTTTTGGAAGCGTTTAAGGATAAAAAAGAGAGCCGGCCGCCCAAAAAACACGGCAACATTCCCTTGTAAGCACCATCGTATAAATGCGGGATATGTTCTCCTTGGGGATGCGGATCAAATGAACTACTGCTTTTTTCAGGTGAGAAAAATCGTATTGTTGTAAAAAATGCTCACCATTTCAGCCTCACCTCACCGGGCATCTAATCAATAAAATCCCAGGGCAAAATTTCGTCACGCTCCTTTGTTCTGTAAACATAATAATCAGTATCTACCCGGGCCGCTTTGAGGGTCTGAGGCCAATTACCCCCGGCATGATGCAGGGCCAACAGGATTTCGCCGGCCCGCCGGTCGCCGAGGGCAAGGAGCGCCTGGATGTAATTCCGCTTGGGCTGGTCGTGGAGCAAGCGGATGTTGGGCTCCTGGCGCAAGGCGGCGGCAAGCTGCCGCACCCTTTTTTTAACCTGCTCGATATTTGCCAGCGGATAGCGTTGGAAAGGCGTTCCCGCTTTGGGAATAAACTGATTGATGCTAAGGGTAATGCGTTTAAAAGGCCTTACCCCCGGCTCTTGCTCTCCGGCCCAGTTTTTGATACTTTTTGTCAATTGAATGATGGCTTCAATATCTTCTTCCGTTTCCGTGGGGAGGCCAATCATGAAATAAAGCCTGATGTTGGTGATCCCCGCACGGCCCAGCACTTCCACCGCATGGAATATCTGCTCCTCAGAAATACCCTTGGCAATGAAATCCCGCAACCGCTGACTGCCGGCCTCCGGCGCCAGGGATAAGGTTGCCGCGCCGCCCTCTTTCAGCAACCGGACTAGTTCCGGCTCCACCTTATCCAAACGCAGGGAACCAATGGCCACCTCCCCCCCTCGCTCCCGGATAAAACGGCAGAGCTCAAGGAGATCGGGGTGATCGGACACGGCTGTCCCCAACAGACCGATCTTCCGCTGCCCTCTCGCCAGGGCTTTGAGAAAAGATTTTTCCAGCAACGCCTTATTACGGAAACGAGCCGGCAGGCAAGCATACCCGGCTGCGCAAAAGCGGCAACCGCGCCGGCAACCGCGGCTTACTTCCACGAGAAACATCCCCCCCAGCTCTGCCGCCGCCGTGGTAATGCATTGCTCGGTCAGGCAGGAATCAATATCGCTAAGACGGGCTTTTTTTATTTTTTCCGGCAAGCCTTCCTGAAGCGGTAATCTACCCGCAATTTGACCTCTTGACCCGTAAGTAACCTTGTAAAAGCGGGGGACGTAGGCCCCGGTAATTTCCCGTTGGAGGCGCATTAACACTTGTTTCTTGGTCATTTCGGAACGTAAGGACTGGAGGCAAACCTTCAGCAGAGGAACGATAATCTCTTCAGCTTCGCCCAGGAGAAAAAAGTCGAAAAAATCCGCCAGCGGCTCGGGATTCAATGTGACGGCAATTCCTCCCCCCATGATCAGGGGACCCGGCTCATCTCTCTCCTGCGCCAGCAAGGGGATTCCCCCTAAAGCCAACATTTTTAAAATATTAGGATAATCGTTTTCAAAAGAAAGGGAAAAGGCAATGATATCGAAATCGGTGAGCGGCCGCTGTGACTCCAGGCTGCAAAGAGCCTGCCCCGCCTTGACAAATTCCCCTTCCTCTTCCGGACCGGGCAGAAAAACACGATCGCAAAGACAATCGGGATGGCGGTTAAAGAGGTCATAGACCGTTTGAAAGCCGAGATTGGACATGCCGACATTGTAGGCATGCGGGTAGGCCAGACAAATGTGCAGCGGCTTCCCCCAGACTTTGCCGTAATATCCCTCCTCCCGGGATAATATCGCCCGGTATCTTTCCTGCAATTCCCAGGACAAAAGTACAAGCTCCTTCAGGCAAAAAACGCGTCAATGCTCACGCCTCATTACAACGCCAAGTAAACGAAGCACTCCAATGGCAACGTGTCAATGATTTTATTGGTTTGAAGCGAATCATACCCGGGACGTAGTAAGTTCAAAAACCCTGGATTCCAGCGTGCACGGGAATGGCAAGAGTGCGGGTGACAGATTTAAAATCTGTCACCCGCACTCAAACTTAATCCGCCTGCTTTCTCAGGTAAGCCGGGATGGCCAGATCGGGGTCATCACATTCACCCGCAAGCTCACCCTTGATAGGGCCGGGGGCATCGATCAGCTTGCCGTCCCGGATGTAGGCCGGGGTAGCTAGATCATCATGCCGGTAAGCGTCAAGTTTGGTCACGTTCGATATGCTTAATTTTTTTCTACTGAGATCGTCAAAACCGGTAGCGATGACGGTAATGCGGATCTCATCGAGCATCGTTTCATCCACCACGGTACCGAAGATGATATTGGCATCCTCGTGGGCTTCCGCCTGAATCAGCGAAGACGCCTCATTGATCTCAAAGAGCGACATATCCGGACCGCCGGTGATGTTGAGCAGGATGCCACGGGCGCCATGGATGGTGTTATCCTCCAAGAGGGGGGACGAGATGGCCCGCCGTGCAGCCTCCACCGCCCGGTCCTCGCCGCTGGACACACCGGTCCCCATGAGGGCCAGGCCCATCTCGGACATGATAGCCTTCACATCGGCAAAATCGAGATTGATCAAGCCAGTCACGATAATCAGGTCAGAGATGCCTTTTACCGCATGGTAAAGAATATCGTCCGCCTTCGTAAAAGCTTCCAGAAGCGTCAGA
>Ga0209514_10008952_pt1 | contig 11181 bp, 8 predicted proteins | sample Subgrocontami58m_FD_187452 | JGI IMG/M metagenome (GOLD analysis project Ga0209514, IMG submission 187452) | Subsurface groundwater microbial communities from S. Glens Falls, New York, USA - GMW37 contaminated, 5.8 m (SPAdes) (version 3) | ecosystem: Environmental > Aquatic > Deep subsurface >...
CCCCGAGCGGATTCCGATCGTTGGAGTGGTTCGGTTACTGGACGACGCGCCAACCCACGGTGGTCGGGTTCACGGCCGGCCAGAACGGGACGTTGTTGGGCGGGACCACGACGTAGCCCGGGGGAATCGTAGCCATCACGCCGCACGTGTCACCGAAGTCGAAGCCGTAGATTACGCCGCCCTCGTTCACGATGAAGGTGTTGAGGCCGGTGCTGTCATACGTCTCCGGGAAGGCCTGGAAGCCCAAGCTTCCGGTGTTGGTGTACAGCAGGAGGTCGCCGTCCGGGTCCTGCGCATACACGGGCCCGATGAGGCCGGTGAGCGGATCGACGTTGTTGATGATCGCTTCCAGGAAGTAGCCGGACTTGGAAGCGTTGCGGAGCAGTGCGATCACGCCCGCCGAAGTGGTCCCAGCACCCGGGACGAGCGCGCCGGCTACCGCTGCGCCGCCGCCCACCTTGTTGGTGTCCGACTGTGCGACCGCGACGTCCATCGCCTGGACCGCGATGAGCGAACCGATCGGCAGGCGCTCGACACGATACATGCCCGACAAGTCAACCGTCCAATAGTCGCTGATCGTGTTGCGGTCCGTGTCCGTCTGCCGCCACGTCGACTGCGCCGTGACGATCGAGCGCAGTGTTCCCACCGCGGACGACTCGTTCGCCGCAATGCGGGAGCGCAACAGGCTCGGAATCGCGATCGCCGCGATGATGGCGATGATGGCGACCACGATCATGAGCTCGATGAGGGTGAAGCCCTTGACGTTCTTGCGAATCATGCGAATTCCTCCGTCGTTCCACTCGCCTGGGGCAACAGGGCGCGCGCCCCGTCGTGCCGAAGGCGTGACTTGTGAGAATGTTTCCTGCATCGGCTGAGGTGACACGATATCCCACCGGTCGCTCCTGTCCGTCTCCTTTCTTATCGGGTCTGATTCACTCTGCTTCTCGCGAGGTCGGAGTTAGCAAAGGACGTGCCCGCAGCGGGTCGAGTGCCGCCCTCCATAAGCCACGTTGGGCAAGCGGCTTGGCAGCTCGGATCTGGTGACCTGATAGGGGCCGGTGACAATCCCTGTCTCCCCGGGCCCCGGGGGTGACGGGGATTGTCACACTGAACCCTGCTTGTCCGGTTGCTTGCCAAACTGCGTTGCCCGGTTGTCGGACCAGTGCTGTTCGACGCGCGGGCGTTCTCGTGCTCGTGCTCGTACTCGTGCTCGGCCTCGTTATCGTACTCGTAATCGTTCTCGTTCTCGACGGAGCACCCGAGAGCCCGAGAGCGATACGACCACGAGCGCGATGCCGATCCCGAGGGCGCATTCGAGCACGAGTACGCGTACGAGTACGATAACGATCCCGAGAACGATTACGAGCACGAGCACGAGCACGAGCACGAGCACGACTCGCGACCCGGGCCTTGTTGCCCCAAGACCACGACCCGCAGGGGCCTGACCGCCGATGCGATACTGGCAGGGGTCACGACCCCTTGGCAAGCAACCGGATAGGCATGCTCTGAACTTGCGCGGACAACCTCCCCGCAGCCGATGGCTTTGGAACAGCGAGGAGACCTCCCGCAGCGGTGCGCGGACCTTGCACAGCGGTGCGCGGACCTTGCACAGCGGTGCGGAGACCTCCCGCAGCGGTGCGGAGACCTCCCGCAGCGGTGCGGAGAACGCTACGGCGCCTCGGGCTGGCTCCGGCCAGGTCCGCAGGAACCGCTGTGGCCGGAGGCACATCACTCGCAACGCGCCCCGATGGCCGCGGCCGACTCGAATCAACCGGTGAGCCGTAGCTGTTTGCATTCATTGCAATCGGGAATGCCCTCTGGACAAGCGTGACCCGGGGACTTATAAACACCCGGACATGGCGGTGGGGATTGCTGCCGTGACCGACATGGGGAGGAATGAGATGCAGCGCACGCGTCACGCTCACGGCATGACCCTGATCGAGTTGATGATCGTGATTTCGATCATCACCATCGTCGTCGCCCTTGCGGTCCCGAACCTGTTGAGCGCGAAGTCCGCGGCCAACGAGACCTCCGCGATCGGGAGCCTGCGCGGCATCGTGTCGATCGAAGCCGCCTTTCGTCAGAACGACGCCGATCGTAACACGGTGAGCGACTACTGGACCGCAGACCTGTCGGGTCTCTATCGGGTCGAGTCGCAGGTCCTGGTCGGCACCGGAATCGCCATGATCGACCCCGCGCTGGCCTCGGCGGACGACGCGAAGGAGTCGCCGGCGGGAATTCCCGGCGCCCTGGTGCCGGGAACCGCAGTTACGGCAGCCGGGCTGATTCCGATGCTGCGCACCGCGGGGAAATCCGGATATCTCTTCCAGACCATGGCGGCCTACCGCACGGACCCGGACAACAACGGGCAGCCCTGGACCAACACCTCGACTTACGGGTTCCAGGCGCGGCCCGAGGACTACGCGACCAGCGGGCGGAACACCTATATCATGAGCGATGCCGGCGTGAGCTACTCGCTTGACTTTGGCAATAACGCCGCGATCAACGGGGCGGCCTGGCCGGCCGCAAACCCGACCACGGTGGGCTGGAAGCCGGTGCAGTAGCCGTCGCTTGGCGATCCGGCGCCACGATGCTTCACGTCTAAAGATTTCCCAAACGCACGCCGCGCTCCCGCCGTATCGAGGTCGATCGGACCCAGCCGCGCCACCCGGATCCCAAACCCTTGCCGGGCGCCCGGACTGCGGCTACAATCCCCGGTCCTGATCCGGACCGGATCCCCAATACGGAGGAGGTGACGTGAGAAAACTCGTCGTTGCGGTGGTCGGCGTGGCGCTTGCCCTCGGGTCTGCGCACGCCCAGGACCGCGCCAAAGACGCCCTGCGCCAGGATCTCGACTTCGCGCGCAGCAAGGTCTACCCCGCCCTGGTCAACATCGGCGTCGTCGCCCGGGACTTCTCCGGCGGGCGGACGACACGCTCGCCGGGCGCCGGCAGCGGCGTCATCTGCAGCCCGGGGGGCCACGTCCTCACCAATTTCCACGTCGCCGGCAACACCGTGCAGATCACCTGTATCCTGCCGAGCGGGGAGACCATCGAGGCCGACGTCGTCGCTCATGACCCGATGACCGACCTCAGCGTCCTCAAGCTCCGCCTCGACAGCCGCATCGACACCACCATCCCGATTCCGTTCGCGTCGCTCGGCAACTCCGACGCGCTCCAGATCGGCGACTACGTTCTCGCCATGGGCAATCCCTTCGCCCTCTCCTCCTCCATGACCCTCGGCGTGGTGTCGAACACCAAGCGGGTCTTCACCGACTTCACCGGCACCGAAGTCGAGGACATGGACCTCGGCGAGGGCGAGCGCACCGGCCTGTTCACCCGCTGGATCCAGCACGACGCCCTCATCCTGCCCGGCAATTCGGGCGGGCCGCTGGTCAACCTGCGCGGCGAGGTCGTCGGCATCAACGAGCTCGGCGGCTCCGGGATGGGCTTCGCCATCCCCTCCAATCTGGCCGCTTCGGTGCTCAACCAGTCCCTCACCTTCGGCGAGGTCCGCCGCGGTTGGATCGGTGTCACCGTCATGCCCGTGCGCAAGATGGGGCGCGACACCGGGGCGCTCGTGGCCTCGGTCGGGCCCTCCAGTCCCGCCGAAAAGGTCGGCCTCCAGGCGGGCGACATCCTGCTCGCCCTCGACGACGCGCCGGTCAATGCGCGCTTCTTCGAGGAGGTCCCGCCCCTTTATCAGCGCATCGCCGAGATTCCCGTGGGCAAGGAAATCTCCGTCCGCTACCTCCGCAAGGGCGAGGAAAAGACCGTCAAGCTCCTCGTCGCGCGCATGGAGCGCTTCCGCGGCGAGGAAGAAGAGCACACCGAGATGGGGATCACCGTGCAGGAGATCACCGGTCCGATGGCGCTCGCCCGCCGCTACCCCTCCACCGATGGGGTCATGGTCACCGGCCTCCGGCCCGGCCAGCGCATCGAGGCCGCCCGCCCGCAGATCCAGGGCGGCGACGTCATCCTCTCCATCGACGGCAAGCCGATCAAGGACCTCCCCACCTTCCGCACCCTGGTCGGAGCCATCACCAAGAACCAGGACTTCGTCGTCTCCTACCGGCGCGACGACGAGAGCCTCATCACCCTGGTCAAGGCCGTCCCGGACAAGCCCTCCAAGTCGGGCAAGGAGCTGCCCAAGGCCTGGCTCGGCGTCAAGACCCAGGTGGTCACCCCCGACGTCGCCAAGGCCTTGGGCGCCAAGGACCTCAAGGGCTTCCGCATCACCGAAGTGTTCCCCTGGACCGAAGCCAGCAACGCCGGGCTCGTGGCCGGCGACGTCATCGTCGCGATCGGCACCACCAAGATCACCGCCTCGCGGCCCCAGGACGCCGAAGACCTCCGCCGGACGGTGGAAGAGCAAGCCATCGCCGAGAAGGCCGAGTTCACCGTCATGCGCGGCGGAACCGAAGTCAAGCTCGCCGTCCTCATGCAGGAGTCGCCGGCCTCCTCACTCGACGCCAAGAGCTCGGTCCAGAAGGAGCTCGAGTTCACGATCCGCGAGACCACGTTCCTGGACCGCATCGAATTCAAGTGGGACAAGGACCAGAAGGGCGTGCTCGTCGTCGAGGCCACCATGGGCGGCTGGGCCAACATGGCCGGCCTTCGCGGCCGCGACCTGATCGAGACCATCCAGGGTCAGCCGGTGACTGACATCACGACCTTCGAGAAGGTCATGGCCGAAGTCCTCAAGCTGCGCCCGAAGTCGGTCGAGGTGTTCGTCCGCCGGCGCTACAAGACCCACTTCGTGTTCCTCGCCCCGGACTGGTCGAAGCTCCCCCAGCCGAAGTGATTCCCCCCTTCCCCCTGAGAAAGGAATCCCATCCATGTCGTACGTCCGCACCCTGTCGAGCCTCTTCCTGGCCGCCGCCGTTGCGGCTTCCGCGTGCGTCGCACGCGCCGACGAGGCGGGTGATCAGCTCAAGTCCCTGATGGACAAGTACGCCCCGTCCATCGTCACGGTGAAGCTCGTCATCAGGGCCGAAGTCAATTTCATGGGTCAGAGCCGGGACGACGAGCAACGCGCCGAGGTTCACGGCGTGGTGGTCGATCCCGAGGGCCTGATCATGGTGCCCGCCACCGCCATCTCCGGCGACAGCCTCGGCGACATGCTGGGCGGGGGCGACGACGTCTCGGTCAAGATGACGCCCACCGACATCAAGATCGTGGTCGGCAACGAGGAGAAGGAGTTCAACGGCTTCCTGGCGGCGGTCGACTCGAAGGTCGGACTCGCCTTCCTCAAGATCGAGGACCTGGGCGACCGCAAGCTCACCGCGGTGGACTTCGGGACCACGCTCGACGCCGCGATCGGCCAGGCGGTGGCCCAGGTGGGTCGCCATTCGAAGGGCTACGACTACGCCTGCTACTTCGAGTCGGCTCGGGTGAGCGGCGAGATCGCCAAGCCGCGCAAGGCCTGGATGGTCGACGGCGGCCTCGGCGGCTTCGCGCTTCCCGTGTTCACCGCCAAGGGCGAGATCATCGGTGTGCTTACCAACATCGCCGACGGCATGAAGGGCGAGGGTGACGACGGCGAGGGCGGGCGCGGCTTCGGGCGGATGATGCGCATGCTCTCCGGCAGCGGCGGCGGCGGCGCGGGCACCGCGTTCGTGCTGCCGGGCTCGATCGTCAAGGGCCTCATCGGCCAGGCCAAGACCAAGAGCGTCGAGGTCGCGGCGGAGCGGGCCAAGCAGAAGGAAGAGGACGCCAAGTCCGGCGGCGACAAAAAGGACGAAGAGAAGAAGGACGAAGAAAAGAAGGACGGAGAGAAGAAGGACGGAGAGAAGAAGGACGGAGAGAAGAAGGAGGAGGCCAAGTAGGCCTTCCCTTACGCAGACTCGGACCCCGGGGCGGGCGGCCGTGCGGCCGTCCGCCCCGGCTCACGATTCGGTGGGTCGGGTGCCCCAGATCCGTATCGTAGTCGCCCGCGCGGCCGCCCGAGGCCGGCGGCGGGCCGGCCAGGAATCGGAGGAAACATGAAGCAGTACCGGGTGGCGGCCCTGTTGCTGGCGGCCGGGCTTGCGGCGCAGGCCGACGAGACCGGGGACCGCCTGCGCGCGCTCATGGAGCAGCACGCGCCCGCGATCGTCCAGATCAAGGCGGTGCTGAAGACCGAACTCAGCCGCGGCGGCCAGAGCCGCGAGCGCGAGCGGCGCGTCGACCTCCTCGGCGTGGTCGTCGACCCCGCAGGCCTGGTCATCGTCCAGGCGCGGACCTTCGTCTCGGAGGAATCGCGCAAGCAGACTCCACTCGACATCAAGGTGATCTTCGAGGGGGAGGAGAAGGAGTACTCTGCGTTCCTCGCCGCCCTCGACTCGAAGCTGGGCCTCGCCTTCCTCAAGGTCGAAGACCTGGGCGACCGCAAGGCCGCCGCGATCGACTTCTCCACCACCGTGGACCCGGCGCTGGGCGACCCCCTCGCCTCCGTCGGCCGCCTCCCCAAGGGGTTCGACTGCCGCCCGTACTTCCAGACCGCGCGCGTTTGCGCCGAGATCCAGAAGCCGCGTCACGCCTGGGTGTTGGACGGCGGTGCGGCCGGGTTCGGGCTTCCGCTCTTCACCCACGAGGGGAAACTCGCCGGCATTCTCAGCTCGCTCGACGGCGCGGACGGGGAAACCGGATCCTCTCCGTTCGGGTTCGACCGCAGCATGCGCGTGCTTCTGCCCGGGAGCGTCGTCCAGGCCACGATCGAGCAGGCGAAGAAGCAGGCCGTCGAGGTCGCTGCAGAGCGCGCCAAACAGGCCGCCGAGGCCCCGAAGACCGGACCCGACCCCGCCAATACGGCCCCAGAAGGCGCCGGGGAAGGGGGGAAGTAGCATGCGCAAATTCATCGCGGCCCTGCTCGCGGTCGGCCTCGCGGCGACGCCCCCCGCGGCCCGGGCGGAGGGAGCCGAGGAGCGCTACGCCGAGATCCTCCGCAAATTCGGCCCGCTCGTCGTCCACGTCAAGGCGCTGATCAAGACCGAGATCACCGTCGAGGGGGAAAAGCAGGACAGCGAGGATTGGTCCGAGATGCTCGGGGTGATCGCCGATCCGGACGGGCTGGTGGTCGTCCAGGTGCTGCCCTTCGTCTCCAGCGACCCCGAGGAGACGCGGACCCCGCTCGACGTCAAGGTCACGATCGAGGGGGACGCACTCGACCACCCCGCGTTCCTTGCGGCCAAAGACTCCAAGCTCGGCCTCGCCTTCCTCCAGATCGAAGGGCTGGCGGACCGCAAGCTTGCCGCCGTCGACTTCACCGGCGCGATCGAGCCGCGGGTCGGCCAGGAGGTCGTTTCCGTCGGCCGGGGCGGCGAAGAACTCGATTTCGTCACGTACTTCGAGCTCGCGCGGGTCTGCGGCAAGCTCAAGCGACCGCAACGCGGCTGGCTCCTCAGCGGCGACACGGAAGGATACGGCCTTCCCGCGTTCACGCTGGCCGGCGAACTCGCGGGCTTCCTCACTTCGATCGCGGCGATCCAGGCGGACGGAGAGGCGCCGGACGAAGAGGATTACTTCCGTGCGCTCCTGCCGGCGTCGACCGTGAAGGGCGTAATCGACGCCGCCAGGCGTATCGCCGCCCAGATGGCGATCGAGCGGGCGACCGGAAAAAAGGCGACGCCGGTGGAGCCCGGGAAATAAGCGCACGGCGGCTTTCGATTGACACCCGTTTTCGCCGCGAAGTAGCATCCTGCGCCGGGGTTCGGACGAGGGAGGGCTTGGGTCATGGAGGAACTGGAGAACCCCCGCTTGGTGCGGCTGTGGATCCTCGCGGGCTTGTTCTGGGCCATGGCGGTTCCCGCGGTCTGGATCGCGCTCTCTTTCCCGTTGCACAGCCCGGGGATCCTGCCCGAGGAGCCGTGGCTCAGTTTCGGCCGCCTCTGGCCGGTAGCCTCCAACGCGCTCGTCTTCGGCCTCTTCTCCAGCCTCGCCTTCGGCCTTTGCGCGCACATGGTGCCCCGCCTGACCGGGGTCCCGATGGCCTTCGGCGGGCTCGGCTGGCTCAGTTGGCTCCTGTGGAACGCCGGCGTGCTCCTCGGCTGCGCGCTGTTGGCCACCGATGGCGGGCGCGGGATTCCCGGATTCGACCGCCCGGCGTGGATGGACCCGCTCTTCTCCGGTTCCCAGGGAATCGAGCTCGGCGAGTTCCCCTTGGGCATCGACATCCTCCTCACCCTGTGCTTCCTCCTGACCACGGTGCAGGTGATCGTCACGCTCCTGCGGCGCGCGGAACCGATGATGTACGCCTCGCTCTGGTACACGGCCGGGGCGCTGATCTGGACCACGTTGACCTACGGCCTGGGCAATCTCCTGGTCCCCCACCTGATCGGCGGGCTGCGCGAGACCGCGCTCCACGGCGCCTATCTGAGCAATCTTCTCGGACTCTGGGTGGTGCCCATGGGGACCGCGGCGGCATACTACTTTGTTCCGCCCGCGGCCGACGCGCCGCTCTTCAGCCACCGGCTGGCCTTCATCGGGTTCTGGACGCTGGTGCTCTTCCAGCCGATCGTGAGTGTGGCCCCCTACCTGCTCACGCCGATCCCCGAATGGCAGCAGACGCTGTCGATCGTGGCCGGCGTGTGCGTCCTGCTGCCGGCGTGGGCCACGGTGTGCAACGTCTTCATCACGCTATGGGGGCGCTGGGACAAGGTTCGGACTTCGGCAGCGCTCAAATTTCTCGCCCTCGGCACCGCCTTCTACGGCGTCGGCAGCCTGATGGCCGCGACGCTCTCCTTCCGCGACGTGCAGCAACTGCTCCAGTTCACCTCGTATCCCGACGCGGCCTGGCTCGCCGTGGCCGGGGGCGGCGGCGTGCTCTGGATCGTCGGCGGAGCCTACGCCGCGTGGGAGCGCACCGCCGGGCGGGAGCTGTTCAGCGAGGACCTGGGGCACTGGCACTTCTGCCTCACGCTGTTGGGTCTGGGCGGGCTGGTAATCGTGCTGGCGGCCGCCGGGCTGGTGCAGGGGAACATGCTGCGCTACGGCGCCGACTTCGTGGATGCGCTGGCGGCGCAGCGCTGGGCCTGGTTCGCCCGTACCGGGGCGGGCGTGCTCCTCGCCCTCGGCGGAATGCTGTTCTTCTTCAACCTGCTCCTGACTACGCGCCATGCGGCGGAGGCATAGACGATGAAAAACGCCGGCGCGCTCACGATCACCTCGGGAGTCTTGTTCGCCCTGGCCACCGCGGGCCAGGTGGTCGGGCCGAGCTACTATCCGGCCAACCGTCCGCCGGACGACAAGCTCACCGTCCAAGGCAAGGAAGTTCCAGTCCGCGAGTACACCAAGGAGGAGGCGCGCGGCCGCGACCTGTACGTGCGCGAAGGCTGCGCCTCGTGCCACACCCAGTCGGTGCGGGCGCACACCGCCGACGAGCTGCGTTGGGGCCCGCCCGCGCAGCCCGCCGAGTACTCGCGCGATTCCCACCCGCTGCTCGGCACGCGCCGGATCGGCCCGGACCTGAGCCGCGTCGGCGGCCGGGTCGAGGACGGCTGGCACCTCGCCCACCTCTTCGACCCGCGCCTGGTCGTGCCGGACTCTGTGATGCCGGCCTACCCCTGGCTCTTCCGCTCGGTGCGCATCAAGGCGGACGTGATGGGGGACAAGATCCAGTTCGGCGTGATCCCCGACGCCGCGGACGCGCTCTTCGAGAAGAAGGGGGACGAGAAGTCCGTGGTGGAAGCGGACGAGTTCGGTCGCGCCTTCCTCAAGACTGCCGACGGACGTCCGGCGCTCAAGGTCGTCGGCACGCCTGAGCTGAAGCTCCTGGGCGACCCGAAGGGATTCACCGCCAAGGAGGTGACGGTGATCGCGCCCACTGAGGACGCGCTCGCCCTGGTCGCCTACCTGCAGCGGCTCGGCACCGACCTGGGCGACTGGCAGGAGGAGCACCGCGAAGTGCACGGCGGGAGCGGCGCGACCGCGACGGCGACCTCTCTGGCGCTCGGTCAGGTGACCTACGAGCGTCGCTGCGCCGGCTGCCACGGCGTGCGCGGAGACGGCCGCGGGGCGGTGCGCACCTTCCTGCGCACGCCGCCGCGCGATTTCACCGCGCTCGATCCCGAGAGCGGGGGGCCGATCCGGCCTACCTTCAAGTACGGCTCGGTCAAGGCCGGCCAGTTGCCGACCGACGCCGACCTCCATCGCACGGTCACCCGCGGTCTGCGCGACACCGGCATGCCGTCTTTCGCCTCGATGCCCGAACGCGATCGCTGGGCGGTGATCCAGTACGTGAAGTCCTTCACCCCCTGGTTCGCGGAATGGAAGCTGCGCACTGGCAAGGACTGGAAAGGCGAGCCGCAGCCGCCCGCCGAGCCCGTCAGCGCCGACCCCTTCATCGAGGAGGGCGAGGCGGGCGTGAAGCAGGCGGTCGCTCTGGGCGCCGAGGTCTACCACGGGCTCGCGACCTGCTGGACCTGCCACCGTGCCTATGCGACGGAGGACCAGGTGAAGGATTTCCTCGCCAAGTTCACCAAGCCCCCATCCTGGCGACCGGATGCCGACAAGAAATCGGAACCCAAAGAAGACAAGTTCGGCCAGATGACGATGCCGACGGATTTCTTGCAGGACCCGCTCAAGAGCGGTGCGTCCCTGGAAAACCTGTACCGCGTGATCGGCATGGGCATCGCAGGCACGGCGATGCCGACGTGGAAGGGCCAGCTCGAAGAGGAGCAGCTCTGGGCCATGGCGTACTACGTGCGGTCCCTGCGCGACCGCGAGGAGAAGAAGTGATGGTGGACGACGCGAGCAAGGACAAGGAAGCCGACCGCCGCCCGTTCGAGGACCTCGAGGACATTCCGGTGATCCCGGAATCGGAGGAGACGGTACTCCAGGACCCGGACCCGCCCAAGCCGGCCCCGCGGCCATCGGCGCCCCCGCCGGGCGCTCCCGCGGCCCCGTCCGCGCCCGTCGCGCCCCCGGTGCCCATCCCCGCGGCCGAGGCGACCGCGCCGACGCTCCCCGTCGTGCCGAAGCCGCCCGCCGCGCTGCCTCCTCCTCCTCCGCCTCGGCCCGCGACTCCGCCGCCCGCGCCCCGCGGGGTCCCCGCGACGCTGGCGCCCGGGTCGATCTCGCGCGCGGCGGAGGGCATCGCCGCGGCGACACCGTCTCCCTCGCGCGAGAAGACGGCCGAGGGCGAGGCGCGGTTCGCCCGCGTCGCCATGCTCGTGGGCCTGCTCCTCGTCGTGCTCGTGGGCGT
>Ga0209514_10008955_pt1 | contig 11178 bp, 11 predicted proteins | sample Subgrocontami58m_FD_187452 | JGI IMG/M metagenome (GOLD analysis project Ga0209514, IMG submission 187452) | Subsurface groundwater microbial communities from S. Glens Falls, New York, USA - GMW37 contaminated, 5.8 m (SPAdes) (version 3) | ecosystem: Environmental > Aquatic > Deep subsurface >...
AATTATGGCTGTTTTGATTCCTTCAACGTAGCTTTAGTTCGAAGAACGCAAGCTTAGCTTACTTAAGATTTCTCCTAACTTTTTTATTTCTTCTCCGTACCTTCCCCAGTCTCCCTCCCGTTGTGCACGGATAGCAGCTTCATAGCTTTGTGTAGCTTGTTGTAGAAGGCCTTCTTTGCTGCCATCAACAGGAGGCGCAACTTGAGTAGGTGTTTCCCCTGATGGTTTAGTTTGACCCTCGCCGGTGCCAAAGATTTTAGCCAAGCCTGCTTCTAATGTCTCTTCCATGGCAATTTTGTTTTCGTAGGCAACAATGACCCGTTTGAGTTCGGGGATTTTTCCTGTTGCTGCCTTAAGGTAGAGCGGACGGACATAGACCAAGGATTCTTCAATTGGAATGACCAGAAGCGGGCCTTGAATTACCTGGGAACCACCCTGATCCCACAGGGAAATTTGCTGACTGATCTCTGCATCCTGACTGATCCGGCCGATAATCTGTTTAGGGCCAAATACCAGTTTATCTTTGGGAAAACGGTAGACAACAAGCTTACCATACTGCTCATTGTCATTTCTGGCCACCATCCAGGCAGAGAGGTTATCTTTAGCCCTGGGAGTAAATGGCAGCATTAAAATAAACTCTTCTGTTTTTTCACCCGGGAGTTTCATAATCATGTGCCTGGGATCCATTGTCGGTGTTTTGCTGCCAGTTTGTGCCTCACCCCCCTGGGCAATAGCAGGGATTTCCCACTGGTCCTCTTTGTTGTAGAAAATCTGCGGATCATCCATATGGTAGGTTGTGTAAATTGCAGTTTGCAAAGTAAAAATATCTTCGGGGTAGCGCAAGTGGGTTGTCAAACTTTTGGGCATTTCAGAAAGCGGCAGGAAAGTTTTAGGGAAAATTTTGGTATAGGTTTTGATGATTGGATCATCCAAATCAGTTTGATAAAACTTGACCTGCCCATCGTAGGCATCTACCACTGCCTTAACTGAATTTCTAATATAGTTTACTTTATTCCCGTTAAGCGGCAGCTGCTGGGAATATGGATAACGGTCGGTTGATGTATAAGCATCAAGGATCCAATACAATTTACCCTCAGCAATCACCAGATACGGGTCGCGGTCAAGCTTAAGAAATGGAGCTATTTTTAAAACCCGCTCTTTTATATTGCGGTAATAAAGGATGCGGCTTTCCTTGGTAATATCACTTGATAGAAACAGTTTAAGTGAACCAAAACGTAGTGAATATATGAGTCGGCGCAAAGGAGAATTAACTTCAACTCCACCTTTACCTGCATAGGTGGAATAGACATTTTCTTCTCCTTTGGGGTAATCGAATTCTTTAGATTTCGTTTTGACAATTACATACTCATTAGGGATTTCGCCGTAGTAAACTTCAGGCCTGCTGATCTCAAGTTCTTTGACTTCGGATTTTGGAGGTAAGTCTTTAACAAATAAAACAGGTAATCCTTCCGGAGTAACCTGGTTCACGGGTCCGGCAGCCACCCCATAGCCGTGAGTAAAGGTCAGCCGTTCATTAATCCAGTTCTTGTTTGGCAGACTATCCGAAGCTAGCTCCCTGGGAGAAAGCATAATCTGGCGCAGCTCACTACCGATTGTATAACGGTCGTTATCAACTGATGTAAACTCGTAGTAAGTTCTAATCTCCTGGATTTGCGAAAAGGTGGACAGAAGCGGGGCTCTGTCCCACAGCCGCACATTTTTAATTGTGAGATTATTGGCTGTAATGTCCGCAGCTGTAATTGGTTTATCCGCGGCTATTTCCCGCTCTTCCACTCTATCCAGACCATAAGCCTTATTGGTGGCCTCAATATTGTATTTGATAAAAGGCGTTTCTTTGGTAAGTTCATTAGGCGCAACAATCAATTTTTGAAAGAGCATAGGGATAATTGAAGACGCAAACCCAACTACTACAGTTAAAAGGATTGCCCCAAAGAGAGGAGCTATTTTCCCGCTAATTCCATAAAATAGCGCCAGGATGGCAGCTAGGCCATAAACAAAAACAGATACATGAAGAAGCGGTACCATAACATTAGCATCAGTAAAGGCTGCGCCAAACACCGGGCCGCTCTGGCCGGTCAGCAAATTAAATAGAGACAGATAGGTACCGGCGGCAATTGTTGCCAGGAATAGAGACAATAGAATCCCAATGTGAAGTCTAGTTTTTTGGTCGGAAACTAAATTATTTACAACTTTTAAAGTTAGGCCTTCAGATTTTCCGGTCAATTTGGAGAGGTCAAACTTAGGAAAAAAGCTTGATAAATTGAGGCTGCCCCGCAGAATGTAGATTGCCCCACAACCAATAAGCGATATTAGAATAACGGTTTTTATAAGACCAAGCCCTAAAGAATAAACAGGCAGGGAAAACACGTAAAAAGATACGTCAGCACCAAATAAGGGATCCTTTTGACCAAACGGCACGCTTGAGAGAAACTTTAAAACATCATGCCAACTGCTGGAAGCGATAAGAGCGATAAAAAGGGCAATAATACAACTAATAATAATGCCTAGTTTTCCGATTATCCGGTTATTGAGACTTAGGGGTTGATTCAGACCAATTAGGGATTCAGGGATACTTGCCATCCAGGGTATTTTTGAACGGATAGCAAAGTTTAAGTTGATAAGAAGAAAGACTGCCGCAATAAGTCCTGCTGCTCCACCCACAATGATTTTCGTGCTTATGGATTTGATAAAAATTTCGCTAAACCCAACTTCCTGGTACCACCACCAGTCGGTAATCAAAGAAACAATGCTTGAGAAGAAGATAAAAGTAATAAATGCTATTCCTAAGAATGCCCAGGAAAATAATTTAGTGATGTTCACTAATGCCCAGTATAACAGAAACTTATGAATTTTTCTTTAACGGAATAATTAAAATCTTATCCACTCTGTTGCCATCCATATCTAAAACCTCAAATCTTAACAGGTCTATCTCAAAATTGTCACCTAAAAGGGGAATACGGCCGAGTTTATACATAACAAAGCCACCAACAGTATGATAATGACCTGATTTTTCTCCGGGAAGTCTGCTGATATGAAAATGTTCTTTAAATTCATCAATCGGTACAAGACCATCCACTAAAAAGGAGCCATCGTCCCGCTTCATTATCTCCTGATCTCCCAATTCATCAATGGTTGGAATATCTCCAACTATTGCCTCCAAAATATCAGTCATAGAAATAATACCCTGAACATTACCATATTCATCAACAACCAAAGCCATATGAATACCTGATTTTTTAAATAGTTCCAGAACTTTTATTCCATCTGTACTCTCCGGAATAAAAAGCGGCTTGTGGAGAAACTTTTTCAAGTCAATTTTTTCTTCCATTAGAAAGTTTGCCAAAATATCTTCAGTCATAACCACTCCAAGTACTTTATCAATGGTATCCCGGCATACTGGAAAGTGAGAGTGAGGATGCTTGGCAACTTTGCTGCGTATGGTTTTGAAAGAGGAATCTATATCAAGCCAGATAATCTCTTTCCGGGGAGTCATTAAGGTATTCACTTTCTTATCCCCTAATTGAAGAGTGCGTTCCACAATATCCTTTTCCGCAGTTTCAAAAATCCCGGTTCTTGTGCCTTCCCGGATAAGCAATCTTATCTCTTCTGCACTGACTAATTCTTCTCTTGGCTTGATGTTTAGCATTTGTAATATAAAATCTGTTGATATACTGAGAAGAGATACCAGCGGTCCGCTTATGTTTGATAATATCCGCATAGGACGGGCTGCCAAAGAGGCAATAAGTTCAGGGTTAGAAAGGGCTAAACGCTTTGGAACCAACTCTCCGATAATTAAAGAAAGGTAAGTAATCACAGCAACTACAATGGCGATGCCTAAAGCTTGACTATAAGGGACAAGAGAAGAAATAGTTTCAAAATAAGAAGCTAGATTTTCGGCAATTGTCGCCCCTCCAAATGCACCGGCAAGTATTCCAATAAGAGTTATGCCTATCTGGACGGTTGATAAAAATCTATTGGGAGAGTTTTTAAGATCTAAAACTGCCTGGGCATTTTTGTTTCCTTCGTTTGCCAAATGTTGCAGTCTTGATTTGCGTGCAGAGATAACTGCAATTTCCACCATGGCAAATATGCCGTTAAGAAGAATAAGCGCTAGTATGATTATTATTTCCATTTCACCAATTTTACGCTTTCATTCTCAGCTCTGAGCGGGATTTTATAAAGAAATAGCCTATAACTATGGCTGTGATAACTGGTGTAAACCATTCGGGAATATGAAAACCAAAACTATCTAAAATCATAATGATCCCTAAAAAGAGGATTGAATACATTGCTCCATTTTTTAGATACACATATTTTTGAATCCTTTCAATATTGTGAATAGTCACCTCTCTGACTACAAAGGCTCCTACCCCATTTCCCAGTAAAATCAAAGGAACAGATAAGGTAAAAGCAAAAGCACCCACCACTCCATCTATTGAAAAAGTAGCATCAATCACCTCCAGATAAAGAATTTTACTTAGATCAGAACGGGTCTTGCTGCCTGTAATAAGACTTTTTTCAGCTTTTTCGGCATTCTCCTTAAAGCCATGTGTAATAAAAAAGGCAGTTGAGCCAATTACTGCACCAAAAGCCATCAGCGGATTTATTTTCAGGGCAAACCAGACAATTGCCGCCAATGTTATGGAAACAATAGCGTAAAACCAAACCCCCTGAGATTGAATAAACCTCTCGCCCCGCAACCCGAATTTCTTTGGTTCTAAAAATAACCAATGAAAAAACAGAAAGATTAAAAATGTTCCTCCTCCGATAAGAAGTATCGGCGCTGATAATTCTACTGCTTCCTGTACTCTTTGATCGGAAGAAAAAGATGCGGTAACTACTTCAATAGGTCCAAGAGATGGATTAGTTACCCAGACAATGGCAAATGGTAACAAGCCTCTTAGCAAAAAAACAGCAATCAAAAGCCCCCAGAGTAAAAACCACCGTCTGGCCCGCTCAGACATGGTTGATAAAACCTGGGCATTGATGACAGCATTATCAATTGATGAAACCGTCTCAAAAAGAATCAAACCTGAAATAATCAAAATGATTGAGAAAATATCCATATGCTAATATATTAAAATACCAGAAAACATGTTGAAAAGAAAGCTATTTAAAATAACATCCTTTAAAAAATTATTACTTGTTGCTGCTATATTTGCAATTGGCGCGGGATTTGGTCATTTGTATTTAAAAAAGAACACTTCGTATGTGGGCTTATCGCCCAACAAAGCTTTCATAAGCGAAATTTATGACAAGATCAAAGAAAATTATTGGGATAGTATTTCCGATGAAGATCTGCTGAAGGTATTTTCTCAAGCTCTTGGAACCAAGGAGTTGAAAACAAAGGATCAATTGCTACCTGAGATTAAAGATGCAAAAATTGCCACCACTGCAGCCGGCTTAGTTCTGGCAAATCTTAGACCTGCTGGCAGATCTGGTTTGTATACCCAGAAAAATGAGCAGACATTGAAAAATATTGTAGAAAATATTGATCCCCAAAAGGATTTATATAAAGATTTAGGGCTTGCCAAAGGGGCTTCGGAGTCAGCTGTAAGTGAGGCATATCAAAAAAAATCATCTGAGCTGGAGAAAAAAAATACATCTGAAGCAAAAGAAGAGCTTAAGAAAATTGCCTATGCCAAAGACACTTTAACTATCAAAGATACTAAACAAAGGTATGATCAAAAAGGGGTGGAGCCAACCATTTTTTCAAAAATAATTTCCTCATCTGTTTTATATGTCCAGTTTAAAAAATTCTCACCGACATCCTTGGATGAGTTTGTAAAGGCGTTTGAAGCCTATCAGGACAACTCCGCCCTGACATCTCTGGTTTTTGATTTAAGGGGTAATATCGGAGGTGCAATTGATGCATCGGCCTATTTTCTGGGTCACTTTATTGGTAAAAACCAATATGCCTTTGATTTTTACAAAAAAGGGGGATATCTGCCGTTTAAAACCCCGACAGATAAACTGCCCTCTGTCACCAAATTTAAACAGGTTGTAATGCTGGTTGATAATAATACCCAGTCATCTGCAGAACTGATGGCTGTAACATTTAAAAAATACCATGTGGGGGTAGTTTTGGGAGTACCCACCAAAGGATGGGGGACTGTAGAGAGGGTTTTTCCGCTGGATAATCAAATCAACAAAGATGAAAAATATTCCATATTTTTGGTTCACTCCATAACTTTAAGGGATGACAATCAGCCAATTGAGGGAAGGGGCGTTGAACCGGATATAAATATAACTGATTCAAACTGGCAACAACAGCTTTTTTCATACTTTAGAAACCAGCAGCTTAGTGATGCCATAAAACAGGTCATACAGAACTAATGAAAAATAATCAGAAACTTCAAATATCTGCAATTGTTCCCGTCTTCAATGAAGAAAAAGCAGCTGGAAAAGTTATTGGTACTCTACTGAAATCTAATCTGATATTTGAAAAAATACTTCTTAAAATACATCTCAAAATACGTCAAAAGGATTATAGGATGAAGATACCATTCACTATTCAGGCTCAAAGCGAGCCTAAATTTTGCTGGCTGGCCATTTGGGACTATGTTCGGACTAGTTTGATGTTTATTTAATTATTGTAAACAACCAACTGACCGGTATATACTTTAAGCGATGAATGATACAACACGATGAATGACATACAAAAAATGCTTCAGGCTATTATTAATGGACAAAGTGCCATCAAACAAGAATTGTCAGGTAAAATTGACAGAATTGACCAGAAGGTAGATCTGCTTGATGAGAAATTAGATAAAGTTGAAAAAAATTTAACTGGAAGAATAGACAAACTGGGTAAACAACTGGCATATCTTGAGGATGATACTCCAACTAGAGAAGAATATGATGACTTAGAAAAGAGAGTAGATAAAATGAGCGGAGCTCCTGCTTCGCAGTAGACCAGAAAGTCATTTCAGCATAGAAATCAAGGCATTTTTCAAAGCAACGGGCATTGAACCAAGTTAGAAACCCATTGTTTTATTTAAAGTTATCTTCCAACGTCTGCTTAAGTATTGAAATAAATTCTTTGCTATTGGTTTTAAAACCCTTATCCATATGTTGTATTTGATTTCCTCTACGAAGTCCTTTAATGTATGGTCCTTCAGTTAGACTATATGCGAAAGTTTTGATGGTTAGCCTGATTTGACAAGCTAAACCTCTCGTTGCTGCCGAGCTAGGATTCGAACCTAGAATTCACTGCTCCAAAGGCAGTTGTCCTACCGTTAGACGACTCGGCAATATTTGTTAAAATTTTACCATAAATATAAAATAGTGTTATTATATGGACGACCTTAGATTAAAGTGAAAAAAAATCTAAAAGATTTTCCAATTATTAGGGTGTCAGAAGGTGAAGAAATACTTTGCGTGCAAAGGCAGCATCCAATAGTACTTTTCAATCAAATGTTTCTGTTAAGTATTCTTCTCCTTTTAATCCCGATAACAATTTTGTTAACTACCTTTTCTTTATCAGATATATTTCCCAATATACTAAACCAGCCGGTTTTAATTTCCTACATAATGCTAGCTGCCCTGTCCGCTTTCCTGATCAGCGAGCTCTATGTATTTATGAATTGGTATTATCAATTTTATATCATCACCAATAAAGCCATTATTCACAGACAGTCTTTTCGCATATTCGGTCCCTTTTCCGAGTCTGTCTATGGTGAGAATATGCATATTCAAGACATTGCCAGGAGTTCCCCGAACATAATTTATGATTTGCTGAAAATACAGGATGTGTATGTTTATTTTCACAAACTTGAACGTGAAGAACCATTTATATTTAGGACACCACAGGACGCACAAGTAATAGATGACTTATTGCAGGATTTGATTATCCAATCAGCTCACAAAAAAGAAAGCCAAATAATATGATTCTTCTACAAATTTCTCTTGTACTGATGCTTGTATCCCTGCTTATTTTTTACCTGCTTGTTGTTTATTCAACTAGAAGAGCAAGGGTTCAAACAGGAGTCCCTATCCCTGTTTCCTGGAAATGGATGATGTTAATTACCTTTCTGGTAATCCTTTTTAGTATTCTCTTTATACTTTTTGTTAAACCTTAAATTAAGCCTCTAAATATACTTGAGTCCCTGGCTTGGTAGGTTTATCAACCTTCACTCCAAAAGAGTCTCCTTTTTTCACCTTATCCACACTTTCGTGTTCAACTTGCAGCGATTCTATCTTTTGACTAAATTCTTGATCCCCATGCTTAAATTTAATTTCATCACCTACCTTTAGTCCTCCCTTATCCAAATCAATTATGGCCACTCCCAATTTATCGTAGAAATGTACAACTTTTCCTATTGGCTTATCCAAAAATTCTCACCCCCTTTTGGATATATTATACTCCACTTGACCCATTCGATAAAACTCAGGGTCAATACTGAGAATAACCGAAGTATTGACATCTAACACCAAAACATGTCTATGATGGTATTAGAGGGGGTGATACAAATAATGAATACAAAACAAGTAGTAGCTTGGGTATTGGTTGTGGGAGCCCTAAATTGGGGTTTGGTCGGGCTTTTGAATATAAATATTGTAGAGACTATTTTAGGACCCGCTTCAATGTTATCAAAAGCTGTCTATATATTAGTAGGTTTAGCAGGAGCTTATAAGGCTTACCTTCTAGTATCCAAAGTTAAGTAATTGGATGACTGTTATTATTTAAAATCCGGCTCTTTTTGGGCCGGATTTTTGTGGAGCGGGCCGCCAAAGGCGAGCCTCGCTCAATCTGTGAGCGGGGGACGGGTATCGCACCCGCGACCTCCCCGCCATCGGCGGGGCAACTCTACCACTAAGTATCAAAATTTATAAGTTTCTTAAACGCTTCACCACCCTTATATTTTTTTATCTGCCTTTCACGTCTAAATGCTAGTTTCCTATCTGTAAACTCTTCTTTATAAAATACTTCTAATGGTAGTCTCTTTTTTAAACTTGGAGTAGTCCCTGAATTATGTTCTTTAAGTCTTTTTTCTAAATCTGAAGTACATCCAATGTAAAATCCTAGGTCTTTTAATGAACGAAGAATATAAACATAATACATATGAGCGGCGGAAGGGATTCGAACCCTCGACCTCCTACTTGGCAAGCAGGCATTCTACCACTGAACTACCACCGCAAATATTCATCCTTAGGGTGAAGGGTGCCGGAACGGTGAATCGGACACCGATAATCCGCTCTTCAAGCGGACGCCTTGACCACATTGGCAATTCCGGCAAACAATGAGTATTTTACTTTACAGTCACGCTTTTGGCAAGGTTTCTGGGTTTGTCTGGATTTAATCCCAATTTAGTGGCTAAAAAATATCCTAAAAATTGGGCAAAAACAATGTGGGGTAAAACAGATGATGCTCCTACATCTTTTACCTCAAAAAAATAATCAAAAACATCTGCTTTCTCTACTCCCACTCCAATTACATAAGCCCCTCTGGCAGAAACCTCCATGGCGTTTGCCAAAACAGCAGATTTTGTTTCATCATTGGGAACAAACAAAATAACAGGAGTTCCTTTATCTATTAAGGCCAAACTGCCGTGTTTTAATTCCCCGGAAGCCAATCCTTCCGCATGTATATATGAGGTTTCCTTTATTTTAAGCGCAGCCTCCAGAGCCACAGGGTAGGAAATCCCCCTTCCCAATACAAAGATATGCTGCTTTTTATAAATTTTATCCGCCAGCTTCTTAATATCATCTTGTCTCTTAATAATTTCTTCAATCTCTTTGGCGCTATCTTCAACTACTTTAATTCCCAAATCTAACTTATCAGCAATGGCATATGCATAAAGCAACATATTCGCAACCATTGCTATAACCGCTTTTGTAGAAGCAACTGCTTTTTCAGGCCCGCCGTTAAGCAGTGCTTTTATATCTGCCATTCTGTAAAGCGTTGAACCTAAGGTATTAGTAAGCACCACAATCTTTACACCTTTCTTTTTAGCAAAACCTACCGGTTCCACAACGTCAATGGTTTCACCGCTTTGGGATACTGCTACAAGTAAACTTTTATCTGTTAAGAAATCTTCTGTATAATTAAACTCAGACCCTATTGAAAAATTTACATGTTTTTTGGCAATTTTTGAAAAAGCATATTCACCTAAAAGGCAGGTATAAGATGCGGAACCACAACCTAAAAGATAAGTTCCGTATGCTTTTTTAATTTCCCCTACAATTTTTTCTACAGCATCCAGACTTTGAATTTGGTTATATAAAACCTGGGGCTGTTCATAAATTTCTTTAAGCATAAAGTGGGGGAATTTATCCAGATCTCCTTTTGTATACTCCCAGTCAATTTGGCTAAATTTAGGCTCAATTTTTTTCAAATCTTTAACTTCATATAGTTCAATATCATTATTTAATACAACTAACTGTCCATCTTCTAAAAAGATTAGATCTTTGGTAAGAGGCAAAATTGCATTAGGATCTGAAGCTAGCACAAACCCATCCTTTGTTTTACCCAAAACCAAAGGAGAACCCTTTTTAGCTGCCACAATTTCTTTACCATCAGATACCACAATTGCGGACAAGCCTTCCAGTTTATTAAAAACCTGGGCGACTGCCTCTTTTAAAGGGACTTGTTGTTCTTCTATCAGATGAATTATGACTTCAGAATCTGTCTGGGATTTAAGTTGGTGATTTTTTAATTCTTTTTTAAGTTCCAGATAATTTTCTACTATACCGTTATGGACCAGGACCAATTTGTCATCACAACTTGCATGAGGATGAGCATTAACCTCTGTTACACCACCATGAGTAGCCCACCTTGTGTGACCTATACTCAATTTAGATTTAGGAAGATTATATGATTTGGGCAAAAACCCAACCTTTTTAATAACTTTAAAAGAAGTGTTTTGAAAGGATGCTATGCCCCATGAATCATAACCCCTGTATTCGATGTCAATTAAGCCACTAAAAACCTTCTGAGGAGCATCTGATGATTTACCAACATAACCAAATATCCCACACATTTTGGAATTATATCACGAAGGGAAAAAGAGGATGGTGGACGGTGCAGGATTCGGACCCGCGACATGTCCGACGTAATGTCGGACCGCTCTACTTTTGTGGATTCGACAGGACTTGAACCTGTGACCTCCTCGGTGTAAACGAGGCGCTCTAGCCAACTGAGCTACGAATCCATAT
>Ga0209514_10008958_pt1 | contig 11174 bp, 8 predicted proteins | sample Subgrocontami58m_FD_187452 | JGI IMG/M metagenome (GOLD analysis project Ga0209514, IMG submission 187452) | Subsurface groundwater microbial communities from S. Glens Falls, New York, USA - GMW37 contaminated, 5.8 m (SPAdes) (version 3) | ecosystem: Environmental > Aquatic > Deep subsurface >...
GACAAAATGTTCACAAAAGATAAATAGCTATCTTCGATCATTCTTGTTGGGTTAAGGAAATTATTATGAGCTGTAAGATACAATCAAATAATTAGAGTTTTCTGCGATAATAATCCAAGGCTAACAAATGTACAATATTCCGTCGTATAAGTCAATGAAGTTATTTTATATCTAAATTTTAGATTTTCAGAATCAATGAACTACCCCGTCGCAAGCAACCGGGGTATAAAGGACTAAATCTTATTCGCCCCAAGGGGCGGAGTATTAGACTCTCGCCCGCCTTTGGCGGGAATAAACGTTTAAAATAAAAGAAAGAATCCATCTGAAATATTCCCTTCATTCCAGACAGATTCTTTCAATATATTACCCTGAATACAATGGAGCATCCGTAAGCGTATAATTATTTTTTTACCACTTTTTCTTCTTTTAAGACTTTCTTTGCAAAATAGAAAACAAGAAATGCGACAATAGCAAAATCAATCAATGCTCCAAAAAATGGTCCAAGTAAGAAATGAAATGGACCTAAATCGAGTGTTGCTGTACGCCATGAACCACCCGGAATAAAAAATGTAATAAACGGCATTAATAATCCATCAACTGTTGTTGAAACTAAAGCGTTTGCCTTACCTCCAATAATAACTGCAATCGCCAATCCGACCACTCCGTATTGTTTTAGAAAATCAATAAATTCTTTTAACATAAATAAGTTCCTTTTTAAATTGTTTTCAATACACAAAATTAAAAAATAGTGTAGCTTAAGCCAATCGCTATTGTTTCCTTTATCTGAGTATAGGGATTGACTTTTTTATCATTAAGTAATTGCAAATTTACTGTGGTTGTAATGTACTTACTGATTTTTGCCGTGAGAGTATTATCCGAGCGAAATACTGTTTCTTCAAAATTCTTTAATGGTGAAAACAACTCAATTTTTGAAGTAAACAATAAATTATCTTCTAATTGCCATGAAACATCTGTTACCCATTCCAAACCGCCTTCAAGACGTGTTTTTTCTAATTCTGTTGTCGTAGGATCATCGGCATACTGATTATAGGTTGAAGTGATAATCTCACGTAAACCCACCCCAAAACGTGTTTTTACTTCGTTCATTGGCTGGTACCCGGCACCTAAACTTTGTGTAAGATATCCGGGGTCAAAAAAAGCGGAGACCTGTGTTTCTGTACCTATGTTATCATATATAAAGCCGGGCGCAAATTGTGATTTCATCGTTACTGCAAAGTACGGATTAATAATCGTACCTAATTTATATGTTAAAATTGACTCAAAATCTATATTATCATTCGTTTTTCGAAGACCCTGAGAACCCAATCTCGTCTGCCCGAATGCCATTTTATATGTATTCGACCAGAGTAACGAATCAAATTGTTTGTTTGATTTTCCATCAAGGAGAATTGTCCATGCCAAAGCATTTTCACCGCCTTGAGCCCAATCAGTAAATGCAACTTGAGTGAGATTTAAGCCGGCAACAACACTATGATTCCATGGTTGTAAAGAAGAGGTGGTATCGGTTTGAGCATACAAGATGCTTGTGAAAAGCATTACCATCGATAGCAATATCGTTTTCATATATGTCTTTTTTATTGATAAGTGGAAGATATAACGCGTTGTTTTCGTTCATTGTTTACTCACGTTGTTTCACGTAAGTCAGGTAAAACGAAGCAATGTAATATTAATCGCTTACCCAGCAGAACTCCACACAGGGAGTCTTTACTTCCCTAAAGCAAAGACTCCCCATGTTAATCGCATCTTATTTTACCCGGACGAATTCTATACGTCGGTTTTTCTGTTTGCCCTCTTCGGTAGTATTCGGTACAATTGGTTTTGTCTGTCCGAACCCTTTTGTTGTCATTCGTGCTGCATCTATTCCCTTCGATACAAGATATTGTTTTACGGATTCTGCACGTGCTGTTGATAATTTCATATTCGATGATCTGCTACCAACATTATCGGTATGTCCTTGAATCTCAACGACGATATCTTTATTCTCTTCTAAGGTATTAATTACTTTTTCCAGAACTTGTTCTGATTCAGGGGTAATATCAGCGCTTGCCGATGTGAACGTAATACCTTCAAGAACAAAATTCTTTCCTACTTCAAGTTGAATGGTTTCTTTCTTCGGCAAATCATCGCCTGCATCAAGTGGATTGGTGCCGCGTTTTACTTCGACTCCATCATTAATTGTTCCGCTGTCTGAATCTGCAACCAATGGATTGGTTTTATGTTTTGTTACTTCATCACCATCAGAAAGACCATCGCCATCTGTGTCCGCTTTTAATGGTAACGTTTTGTAGTTCGATACTTCATCGCCATCATTCAAACCATCATTATCGGTATCAGCTTTAGTCGGTTCTGTTTGATATTTTTGTAATTCATCCGCATCATTTAAACCGTCACTATCGGTATCAGCTTTGTTAGGATCGGTTGAATATTTTCTAACTTCATCTGCGTCGCTGAGGGTATCACCGTCAGAATCCTGCTTTTTAGGGTCTGTTTGATACTTATTGACTTCTTCACCATCCATTAAGCCATCGCCGTCTGTATCTGAATTCTTTGGATCAGATCCAAGTTCTTTTTCTTGATCATTCGTTAAACCATCGTTATCGGCATCATCAGAACCACCTTCAATTTTGGTGGTTAATGCAAGCAGAAAACTCCAATAATCATCATTCTTGGAATCCGTATTGGTGACATCAAGATCATCGGTTCCTGTTAGGTTGTAACCGCCGCTGACTTCAAATGCTACTTTATCATTTAATGAATAAGAGAAACCTACGCCAAAAGGAATAACATCCGTCCATCCGCTTTCTGAACGGTTCGTAGCTTGTGTCGGTGGGATGTCGTCGTTTACATAACGCAATAACCCCGCACCTGCATAAAGATATGGGTGTCCCATATCCATATACATTGGAATAAATACTAATCTGGCATCAAATGGAGCTATTAACGTACTAAAATTTTCACCCGCTATTCTTCCTATCCCTACACCTAATTCTATCTGTGCATTATCGATAAAGGCATATCTTCCAAAAAATCTGCCATGAAAGCGCAGTGCATCGGATTCTTCGGTGGTCGCGCCAATTAGCCCGCCCCCGCCTAAACCAAAACTTACTCTAGAATTTCCGGGTTGAGCGTGTAAAGAAATAAGTGAAATGCATAATGTTAAAAAGAGAATGTATATTTTTTTCATAATAATTTATTGTTCTTGATGTGAAGTGAGAGTTACTGCGCCATGCGCTGTGGTAAAGCAAATATCCTGGGCCCGACAACGGTCGTGTTCGGTAATTCTTCCTCAAATCGATTCAATCGGTGTATCACTTCCGAAATTCGATCAATACTTGTCAGGATACGTTGTGTTAATTCTTTGTAATCATCGGAACGTAACGGATGCGAAGAATTTATGATATCCGAACATAGTTTTATGATTGCCAACGGGTTATTAAGCTCGTGGTCAATAGTATTGATAATTGTTTGTATTGCATCAAGTCGCTGAGATGAAATTTCTAATTCAGAATTCTTTACTCGATACTCTTTTTTCTGCAATACTGATACTATCGTTTTTTCAAGCATATATGGCAATAAGAGGTCTGACTTAGAAATATAATCATCTGCTCCCGCTTTTAATAATTCTACAGCAATTTTATAATCTTTATTTTCCGAGATACAAATAACCCCGGATTGAACATTCGATTTATTAAGATGCTTTAGGAACATTTCACCATTCATTCCGGGCAAATAATAGTCTAATAAGATAAAATCATAGGTATTTTCCTGTAAAAGGGTAATACCTATCTCCGCAGAAGAAGCAAAAGCCACGGAAAACTTAAATCTATCAGAATTCCGTAATTGGAATTCCAAAAAACGTTGAAACGTGGGTTCATCTTCAATAATAAGTACGCTGTATGCAGTCATATATGGTTCTATTAAGTTGATTTTATATCTGTTACACCTTAATGAACAATAACGATGCCAAAAAATAATGCCAAAACGAGATAGATTTCTAAATTCTTACCGGAAACAATGTATCATATTGAGATACAAACTCAAAGTGAGAATGAATGTTGCAAAATATCACAACTTTATTCATATTAAGACAACAATTTCATTTTGAGAATTATGAATAAACGATCTGTTTATATTGTAGAAGATGATCCCACGCTAAGAAGATTGCTCGAAAGAGTTGTCACAGAAAACTGGGGGTTTGATGCCCAAACCTTCCCGGACGGTATTTCGTGCCTTGAAAACCTTCAGGAACCCCCCGATATCGTTCTTTTAGATATTATGATGCCCGGAAAAAGCGGAGTCGATGTCCTTGCGGATATTAAATTACGGTATCCGGAATTACCGGTGATAATGATTTCCGCTCAAGAAAATGTGGGAGTAGCTCTCGAAACACTAAAACGTGGCGCTATAGATTATATCTGTAAACCCATCGATATGCCGCGCCTTGAAGCTTCTATTAAAAACGCGATTCAAACATACGATCTATCGCGGGAAGTGTCGAGACTTCGTCAAACCCTTGAAAAAGCCATGCACTTTGATAATATCATCTCCGGTGATGGAAAAATGCAGAATATTTTCAAATTTGTGAATAAGGTAAAAGATACTATTGTCTCTGTGCTTATTCAAGGAGAAAGCGGTACCGGGAAGGAACTTATTGCACGCGCTATCCACTTCAACGGTAACCGAAAAGACCAGCCATTTGTTGTTGTTAACTGCGCATCCATTCCAAGAGATCTCCTCGAAAGTGAACTTTTTGGTCACGAACGTGGCGCATTTACAGGAGCAGTAAGCAGGAAAATCGGAAAATTTGAATTGGCTGATAGCGGAACAATTTTTCTCGATGAAATTGGTGAGCTCGATATGAGCTTGCAAGCAAAACTCCTACGAGTTTTGCAAACAAAAGAATTTGAACGGGTTGGAGGAACAGGATTATTAAAATCGGATGTTCGTGTTATCTCTGCAACAAACATCGACCTACATGATGCTGTCCTGAAGAAAGAGTTTAGAGAAGACTTGTATTTTCGTTTAGCATCATTTCCAATTTTTCTTCCGGCGCTGCGTGAGCGTAGGTCTGATATTCTTGTCCTTGCAGAACACTTTTTAAAACGCGCCTGTTTAGAGCACAATAAGGTTGAGTACAAGTTCTCACGAACCGCTTTAAAATTATTATACGATTATTCATGGCCCGGAAACGTTCGCGAACTTGAACATGCAATTGAACGCGCTGTCATCCTTGCGGATCAGGATATTATAAGTGAAAAAGAATTACCAATGGCTATTCAAGCACTGGCTCAAGGCGACCCGTCAAGCTCAAGTACGATGCATATTTTTGAAGAAGGAAACATGATTATTCCTTTTGAAAAGATAAAAGAAGAAGCAATTCGCCATGCTCTCCGCAGAACAAATGGAAATCTGGTTGAAGCAGCTAAAAAATTGAGATTGGGAAGAGCAACGCTTTATAGATTAGTAAAACGTTATAACATCGAAATGTAAGATGAAAAAAATAGACATTAGTGTATATCTATCATAAACCTTAAACATAGAACTCCGACTTCCTTTAATATAGAAACCGGAGTTTTTTATTATGGCTGATTTCCCTGCAACTCAGATGTTTTTAATTCGCGTAATTCCTCACACGCCTTATCAAATAGTATGCGTAATTCCTCCAATTTCGCTTGAATAGAATCCCAATCACCATCCGGAATGAACGCTTCGATCTCTTTGCATACCTGACCAACTTCAACTGCGCCAAGATTTTGACTGCTTCCCTTCAATGTATGAACCGAATATTTTAATTTTTTAAGATCGCGATCATTGAAAGCGTTCATAGCATCTGTAACACGAGGTGGAGAATGCTCTAAGAATAAATCAATGAGTTCAACTAACAGTGAGGGTTTCCCGGGCTGTTGCATGGCACGGAACATATTTATTGTAGATTTATCTAACATATCATAGCTGTAAAAATATAAGAAATAATAATTACGTATTTTTCTTGGAAAGAATTTCTCCCCATTTTTGCAATGCTTGCTGTATCGCTTCCAACCGTAATGGTTTGGTAAGATAGTCGTCCATACCCGCCGCAAAACATTTTTCGCGATCACTCACCGTTGCGTATGCCGTAATGGCAATAATAATAGGGTACGTATTCCGTGGGAATGTGTCGTGAATAACCTGTGTTGTTTCAAATCCATCCATCTCAGGCATTTCAACATCCATAAAAATAATATCGTACCGGTTCACGGCAAGAAATTTTAGAACTTCATTCCCGGTAATTGCAACATCGGCAGTATATCCAAGAATGCCAAGAAGATACTGGGTCACCTTTTGATTTACAGGACTATCTTCAGCAAGAAGAATCCGTAAGGGATATTGTTTATTAAGTTGCTCGGTAATCTTACTAACTTTTTCTGATACATCAAAAATTTCTCTTCCTGAAATTGACGTCTTAAGAGCATCAAACAAATTACTTTGCTTAACCGGCTTGGAGACTATTCCGGAGATTGAATTCTCATATTTTGAAAGCTTTTCTTTATCTTTTACGCCGGTACTTAACAGTAGAATCGGGGATTGGAATTCTTTGAATGTTGTTTGGATGGTATGTGCAAGATGTGCCCCGTCCTCTGCCCCCAAGGTAATATCAAGAATAACAACATCAAAGCTCCCAATACTGCGAATCGTCTCTATAACCTCTTTTGATGTTTTTGCTAAATATGGAATCATTCCCCAATGGCGGCAATGCTGTTCAAGCATTTTCGATGTTGTTGAATGATCATCTGCCAAAAGTATTTTTTTATTGAGAAATTCTGAAACATCTTTTTGCAAATATGGCTTATCGGTTACTTCGCGGTTTTCAATAGCCATCACCTTTATTGTAAAATAAAATTTTGAACCCCTTCCGATACTGCTTTCAACCCAGATAGACCCCCCCATAACTTCTACAAGTCGTAAACAAATTGCAAGCCCCAATCCCGTACCGGTATATCGCCGTTTGGCAGATGAATCTACCTGTGTAAACGGTTTGAACAGTAAAGGAATTTTTTCTTCCGCAATACCGATGCCCGTATCATGAACACAAAACTGCAATTCAACCTGATATCCATTGGCTGATTTCACATCAACATTGACGACAATCTCTCCTTCTGAAGTAAACTTAATTGCATTGTTGACGAGATTAATGAGAATCTGTCTTAGCCGATGAACATCAGCAAATAAGAAGGAAGGAACATACGGATGAACTAAATAGACGAGTTCAATATTTTTTTCAAACGCTTTCGTTGACAGTAAATCGAACACTTCTTCAATACATGCTTTCAGTTCGATCGCTTCATCGTGTAAGTCGATATTTCCTGATTCAATCTTTGAAAAATCAAGAATATCGTTGATAACAGTTAACAAGGTATCACCGCTTACTCTGATTGTCTCAACAAATTCACGCTGGCGGTCATTGAGCGAGGTTTGCATCAATAAGTCTGTCATTCCAATTACACCGTTCATCGGAGTACGAATTTCATGGCTCATCGTCGCTAAAAACTCTGATTTCGCCTTTGTCGCTGATTCTGCATGTTCTTTGGCATTAAGTAATTCAACTTCTATCTGTTTACGAACTGAAATCTGATTTTCCAATTCTCTATTGGTAATCTGTAACTCGCCTGTGCGTTCACGAACTCGTTGTTCAAGGCTTTCATTAATCCGTTTAATTTCTTCTTCCGCTCGTTTACGCTCAGAAATTTCACCTTGTAATGCTATGTTCGTTGATTCCAACTGTTCATTATTTTTTAAAATAGCATCCCGCTGTTCTTTCAAATCGGAAGACATGGTATTGAATGCTGTTGATAATTCCCCTATTTCATCCCGTGTTGTAACCGTTAGCTCTTTCCCGAAATTCCCCGCTGCAATTTCTCTTGCCGCACTTGAAAGTTTTTTAATAGGGGAGGTAATTTTTTGAGAAAGGACAAGCCCCATAATTGCTCCCCCCAACAAACTCAGCCCTAAGAACAGCATTATTTTTTCTCGCATAGAATAGACAGAAACATACGCTTGTTCTATCGGTTGTTCAACAATGATAGCCCATTGTAACTCAGAAATTGGAGTAACCGACGCAAGCATAGTTGTGTCTTTCCGAACATACTCTTTCGAACGGGCTACATTTTTGTTTAGCATCGTGCTCAGTTCCGCTATCCCCCCATTTTCAAACAATCGTGTATTTGCTATCGACTCTTTCTGTCGTATAAGAAGCGGATTAGCATGAGCAATAACCTCTCCTTTCATATTCACAATATATACCAGATTGGGGTTGCCTGTAAATCGCCGGCGAGAAATATTGTACACAAGTTGTGAAATTTGATCGAGCGGAAGATATGTTAACAGATGCCCCTGAAGTTGTAATTTGTTGTGGTTATCTTTCGAATACCACGTTTCAATTAACTCTACATACACTTTTCCATCGATCTTTGAAAGAAACGTTATTCCGGTGCCATACCCTGCCTTCGGAACACGTTCAAGAGGAAACATCTCCGGTATTTCTCCGGGGGATTGATAATCTTGAGGCTTCAGAATATCAAGGAAATGGCCCCTTTCATCATAAAAAGCTACAAATTGGATGCTCGGCGAACCTTGTATTATTGATTCAACCAATTGCAATTTTTGACCGCTTTCTTTGGTTGAATCACTCAATAGACGCGTAATCGATTTCATTGTCGTCTTACCGCTATTAACATAGGCATTCACAGACCGTAACACATCATCTGAAATGCCAAGAAAATATTCTTTGGTAAGAAGATTCATTGCCGATTGATTGATTTCCAGCAATACCCACCCAACAATACTCAACGGAATAAGTGCAACAAGAATCAACGTCAACGACGTTTTATAAACGAGTTTAAATTTAAACATTACAACTATTTCTGCACAATCTCTGGAAAGCGATACTTCTTAATAGACATAGTATGCTAACTGTAAATTAAATATTCCATGAATTCCTTTTTGAGCCAATGGGTCGAAGCGTTGATAATCATTAATAACCCACCGGTAATTTCCGATAATGCCAAATGCGTTTGTTGCGCCGTTGCTTCTTATCCCTGCTCCTAAACCCGCAACATACGCGGCGCCAGCAACCGAGTGATAATATTCACCATGATAGTTCGCCCATAGAAACGCTCCCGATGTTACTTCGAGAAATGGAATAATTCGTTGTTCCCTTGAGCCTTCAACCGTCAGCATCATTTCGGCAAACCCGTAAAACCTCAAATGCGTTTCAGGGGTAACTCGCAGTGAATCTTCGCTTAGATTATTTATTTGAAACTCACCGACCGTAAGATTGATACCAAAATTTTGATCGGTACTGAATAGCTGTGGAAATTTCAACGCAACATCTGCACCCACTTTTAACGAACCATATTTATTCGGAAGAACTAATGGCGAAAATCCAAGTGTAAAACCAAAACGTCTCGATGTTGAATAGCGATATACGACTGTTTTACTATTTTCAAATCCGGCAGAGTCTCTTGCTTCTATAACAAACGTATTATCACCTTCCATCAGATGTGCGTTCCGGCTGAAATCACCCGTAGGTTGAAGGAATAATCGTTCTCCATTTATTTTCACAATACTTCTGGTATCGGCATTTCCCATCAGAACAATATCAGGTTCATTTACAGTATTTAGCCCCTCTTCAATTGAGAGCAGATCAAGCCTTGCTCTTTCATAGTTATATTTCTTTACCGTTAGCGTTCGTGTAGCAAACGGTTTTCCTTCTAACCCGATAGAATCAACGCCCTGCATGTGCCAATAATAAACGCCATCATCTAAATTTACTTTTGAAAGCGTTTGACGGGTTGTTACAGACCAAACAATGTGATTAAAACTGGTATCTGTAGAAACCTCTAATTTTGCCATTGGCGATTTCGGTTTCCACGTAAAGGTAACCCCATCCTTATTCCACGGAAGGTAGTCTTTTTCGGGGGTAAAGATTATTGGTGGATCAGGAAGTTTGCGCGGAGATTCCGGCGCTGATTTTTCAAAAATCTGGGTTCCATAATTTTCAGGAACTTCTATCGATTGCCCTGCCGCAGTTACTTCCGTCATGCCTTCATACATTGCTACGGTTGAACGATTTGATTTATCAACTGCAAGTTTACTCTTCGTTATTGATGAGTACGCCATTTGTGCGCTTGGGGTTTTCACAACATATTCTTGTTTTTTATCGATTGCTTTAAGTTTGGCTAATAATCCGCCCTTCACCAATTCAATATTCCCTTTTTCTTTTATTGCCGGTTCTTTACTTTCTAACCCATACACTATCACCAAACTATTTTCACCAACCTGCAAGCGGCTATCATCAGTAAACGTTACTTCTGCACGCGATTCCGTTCGTGTGTTAATCTTATGCAACTCATAAATCGGCTCCGAAATAAATGCATCGCCAAAACCTATCTGCCATGGGGCTTTTGTCTGAACAGTTCCGTTAAAAAAGGAAAGAATACCCTCCTCGTTTGTCGGGTTATTATTATTATCTGTTAACTCGCGATTGGTCACTGCAGTAAGAGGTTTTATTTCAACTCGCCTATTTTTTGCTCTTCCTTCTGCTTCGGTGTTATCCGCTATAGGTACCGTACTCCCCATACCTTTGACGAGGATATTCTCACCTCGAATTGAATAGTTCGTAATTAAAAATTCCCTTACCTTTTTTGCACGTCGTAATGATAGGTCATCATTATATTCCGGTCTCCCCGTCGAATCGGAATGACCTTGAACAACTATTTTCATATCCGGGCGTTGCACTAAATACTCACCGAGTGTGTGTAGCGATTGCACCATCGGTTTATCCAGTGAATCACTATCGCTCTGAAATGCCCCTGTCCGTAAAACTATTGTACTCCCCGGAGCAAGATTAAGTTCTTGTGAATACGATACTTGAAATATGCAAAACACAAGAATAAAAAATATCAATTCTATACTTCGTTGTTTGCGGGTAGTTTTATTAAATTCCATTGTCTTAATTCCTGAAGAATAATTCACGATGGCAAAAATATAGGGCAATGTTCTCTCATTAGCAAGAACTTTTTCATAAAATAACTCGCTTTTGTTTGAAGGTCATTTTTTCTCTATATTTTTTATAATGTTCTTTATTAGAATGATATTTAGTTTTACTTCTAAGT
>Ga0209514_10008973_pt1 | contig 11158 bp, 9 predicted proteins | sample Subgrocontami58m_FD_187452 | JGI IMG/M metagenome (GOLD analysis project Ga0209514, IMG submission 187452) | Subsurface groundwater microbial communities from S. Glens Falls, New York, USA - GMW37 contaminated, 5.8 m (SPAdes) (version 3) | ecosystem: Environmental > Aquatic > Deep subsurface >...
GCTGCCGATATGTGAGGAGAAATTCGGTCTGTTGCAAGTCTATCGCCATCCCTTGGAAGCCGACTCATGGGAGGTTCCCCGCGGCTTTGTGGATGAAGGAGAATCGGACGTCGTGAGCGCACTGCGGGAGCTGGAAGAAGAAACGGGTCTGCGCTGTGACCCTGCTAAAGCTTTTTCTCTGGGGGTCATCGCACCCGATGCAGGAGTTCTGGCAGCACGCCTCCACCTGTTTGTGGCGACGGACTGTGTCCAGATCCGTCCCTACGGACCTACAGAGATGGGACACAAAGAGTTCCGGCTCTTCAGCGCCTCAGAGATAGAGAAGATGATCCGCCACTCTGTTATCCAGGACCCGTCCACTCTGGCCGCGTATTTCAAATACGCGCACCGCATGTTTTAGCCAATGAAGCATGAACAGCCCAGGAGTCTTGCGGAGTCCAGGGTGCTCATTATCTGGCCCAAGGCTTCTGCCTCAATTGGCATTGTGCTAGCGTCCTTCTTGGAGCGACACCGTCGCGCTGCATCTGCTTCTTTCACATGCATTAACCATCCCGTTCCCGGGTCTGTACTGCAAGAAACAGAGTTCGTGTTCTTTTGCGGGCAAGATGCGCCCAGGCGAAGCAGGCTGCCCAGAGAAAAATACATCCCCATCTTCTCTGACGTCGTGGATGGTCTCCTCACGTTAATGTTCCTGATGATCGCGCACAGGCGGCATGATATTTGCATAACAGCAGGGCTGAATCTTGGGTTGGTGGGAATCCTCCTGAGGCGCATAGGAGTGGTGAAGAAAACCGCGTTTGTGATCATGGATTACTGGCCCCAGAAATACAAGTCGGTCTTCTTGAGCCGGCTTTACCGTGCGCTGTACTCATGGTGCTGCACCCACGTTGACTTTGTCGTGGACGTTGCTCCCACCATCGACGAGGCTCGCCGTCGGGATGGCATCATGGTAGACCCGCAGAAGCGCATCTTTGCCCCTCATCCCATTGATTCTTTTCAGGTCGGCTCATTTCCTCAAGAAGCAGTAGAGCCTGACTCACTCATCTGGACAGGCGCTTTCGCGCCAGAATGTGGCTTTGAGTTGGTCATCGACGCGGTGGAACTCGTCGCACAGCAAAGGCCGGGCGTAGTTGTCAATGTGACAAGCTACGAGCCCTTCCGTGAGGACCTTCTGCGAACCATCCGCGAAAAAGGCTTGGAGAAGCACTTCCGGCTACTCGGCTATGTGAAAGATGAGCAGGCATTCATGGGCATTGTTCGGAGAAATCGGGCTGGTTTGGCTCCCTATCGTCCTGGGGAACTCACCGTCAAGAACTTTGCCGGCGTCGCTCGCCCCTGGACGTACATGGCGAACGGTGTGCCACCCATCATTACGCGGGTGCCGCCGGATGCCGAAGAGATTCAAGCGGCAGGAGCCGGCTTTGTGATAGACTACGACAGAAACCAGCTAGCCGACGCAATGCTGGCGCTTTTTACTGATGACCAGCTTTATCAGCGCTGTAGGGATAATAGTCTGGAACTGGTGCAGAGCCGGGCAACGGGGCCGGTCTTCAGAAAGCTCCTGACCAAGATGGGAATCCCTCCTGATGATTAGCGGAGGGGTGGGCAAAGCACGTTGCATATCCCACCCAGTGCGCTGAACCACTGCTTGCCAAGCGGCGGGTGCTGATGGCAGACATTAGGTTGAGCGACACCCTCAAAGACATCCTGAAAACTGTATTTTTCTCATGTGAGAAAGGAGGAAACCATGTCTAATGACAATCTCGTGCAGAGCACGTTGGATCAGTTGCGGCCTCTCATTGACCAGTATTTCCAGGCGTCAAAGGGGGATAACCATTCTGGCCCCTGGAGTATCTCATTGAGCACGCCGACCTTTGGCGCTGATGAAGTGATGGAGGTTCTCGACTCTCTCCTCTCAACAGAGGTGACCATGGGGCGCAAAGTTAAGGAGTTTGAAGAACGGTTTGCTGAGTACATTGGCGTGCGGCATGCCATCATGGTGAACTCCGGCTCCAGCGCCAATCTTCTGGCGCTCACGATGCTCACTGATCCGCAGCTTGAAGGCCGCATCAAACCAGGTGACGAGATCATTACGCCGGCGGTAACGTGGGCCAGCACCGTTTATCCAATCATTCAGGTGGGCGCCATTCCCGTGCTGGTGGATGTAGAGCTTGAGACGGTGAACATGGGCCTGGCGCAGTTGGAAGCCGCCCTCACGCCGCTGACCCGCGGGATCATGCTGGTGCACCTCTTGGGCAAACCCTGTCCCATGGACACCATCATGGAGTTCGCCCGTGCCCACAATCTTTTCGTGATTGAGGATTGTTGTGAGGCCCACGGGGCCGAGTTCGGCAACCGCCGGGTGGGAAGTTTCGGCCATTTGGGCACTTACAGCTTCTATTTTTCTCATCACATCACTACCATTGAAGGTGGGATGATCGTCACCAACGACGATGACCTCGCTGAATCGGCCCGCGCGTTGCGCGCATTTGGCTGGGTGCGGGACCTCAAAAACCGCCAAACCCTTGCTCTGGAGAACCCGAAGATTGACGACCGCTTCTTATTTGTGAGCCTTGGGTTTAACGTCCGCCCCACCGAAATCCAGGGCGCCTTTGGCATGCACCAGTTAGGCAAGCTGGAGGGCTTCATTGAGGCACGTCAGGCCAACGCGCGCTATTGGACAGAACGCCTGCGACCGTTTGAGAAGTATTTCTTGCTCCCTGTAGAGCAGGAAGGCGCTCGCCACGCATGGCTGTTCTATCCTCTTATTGTCCGACCCGATGCCCCCTTCGCTCGTTCTGAAGTAGTCCAGTTTCTGGAGAGCAAAGGGGTGGAAACTCGCCCAGTCATGGCGGGGAACATGGCGGAGCAACCGGTCATGCGTCACTTTGCCTATAGGAGTGACGGCGCGTTGACCAATGCGCGGTTTATCATGCGCAATGGCCTCTTGTTCGGCACCCACCACGGAATTGGCCCGCAGGAACGGGAGGCCCTGGTGGATTACATAAAAGAATTCGTAGCGATTCACACCGCCTCTAGGAAATAAGATGCGAGCCTTAGTTACTGGGATAACGGGGTTTGCTGGCAGTCATCTGGCCGACTATCTCCTCAGTCAGGGAGTGGAAGTGTGGGGTACTATTCGCTGGCGGAGTCTCTCAGCCAACCTGGCCCATTTGACGGGCAAACTTCATCTGGTGGAGTGCGATCTTCGAGACAGCACTTCTGTTGGGTCGCTGCTGGAACAGGTGAGACCAGACCGCATTTTTCATCTGGCGGCCCAGACATTTGTGCCCACTTCTTTTCATGCGCCCGCAGAGACCTTCATCGCCAATACAGTCTCCCAGATCAATCTCTTGGAGGCCGTCCTGCGGGTGTGCCCAGAAGCGCGTACCCTCGTGTCTGGGAGCTCTGAGGAGTATGGCCGAGTCCTTCCTGAGGAACTGCCCGTCAAGGAGACCAATCCTCTGCGTCCGCTGAGCCCTTATGCGGTCAGCAAAGCTGCTCAGGACCTGCTTGCATACCAGTATCACCAGAGCCACGGTCTGTATATTGTCCGCACCAGGGCTTTCAACCACGAAGGACCTCGACGGGCCGAGGTATTTGCCCTTTCCAGCTTTGCCAAACAAATTGCGGAGATGGAGTCGGGACTTCGGGAACCTGTCCTTTTGGTCGGCAACCTGGACTCGAAGCGGGACTTTTTGGACGTGCGCGACGTGGTGCGGGGCTACTGGCTGGCCCTGGAGCTCGGCGAGCCGGGGGAGGTTTTCAATATTGCTTCTGGACATATGTGGCGTATTGGAGATGCGCTGGACCACCTGCTGGCCCTGTCCAAGGTGCGGGTGGAGGTGCGGCAGGACCCGGCCCGTTTGCGTCCATCCGATGTCCTTCTCATGCTGGGGGACGCCACCAACTTCCGGGCCCGTACGGGGTGGACCCCGGAAATTCCCTTCGAACAGACGCTGCGCGACCTTCTCGATGATTGGAGAGCACACATCGGGTCGCAGGCGAAGACTTCGGGATGACCACCGCTGACCGTGGCGCAAAAAACGTCGTGTCGCGGCAAGGCTGCATCAGGGAGAAGTCATCATGCATGGGGCACCGACCATATATGTCTTACACGTCGCAGCAGTAGGCCGTGAGTAAGAGGATATTTCTAGAACCGCTCTGGAATCTGCATGGCTTCCAGCAGCAAATGATTGAGCACCCACCAGCCGGGTACAAGTTTGTGGTCAATGGTTCTGCGCAGCAGAAAGCGCTCAAGACCGCGGCAGGATGGGAGATGGCACGCTCCCTCCTGGCGGCTTCGGCCAGCGCTGTTCCCACGGCTCTTGCCAAAGCATGGCTGCAACGCTGGGATAAGACCCCCGCAACAACAGAGCTCACCTACGCTGTCGATCACCTGGTGTTCCGGCCGGCGCCCTGGGTGGTGGAGGTGGAGTATGCCACCGCTTTGGTGGGTATGCGCCCGGCACACCTCAAAAGGTTTGGGAGGGTCGTGGAGAAGGCCCTGACGTCACCCTATTGCCGAAAGATCCTTTGCTGGTCAGAGGCAGGCATGCGCAGCCTGCAGGCGGACCTCATCTCCGCGGGCTTCCAGCACAAGATAGCGCTGGTTCGTTACGCGGTTCCCCCCCAGACTTTCGTGAAACAGCACAAGGACGAGAAGGTCAGGCTGCTTTTCGTGGGTTCGGGCGCGGCTGCGGGCGCATTCGAGGGCAGGGGAAGCGAGGTGTTCGACGTTTTTGCCGTCCTGTGCCAGCGCTATCCCAACCTGGAACTGGTGGTGCGTTCCGATGTTCCGGCGAAGGTGAAGGCCCGGTACAAAGGCATGGCTAACCTCAGAATCATCGATCAGCCCATCCCTCGAGAGGCATTGGAACATGAGTACCGGATGGCAGACATTTTTCTTATGCCAGCCTACGGCACCCTCCCGCTCACCATATTAGAGGCAATGAGCTACGAGCTTCCCGTGGTGACGATAGACTCCTGGGCCAATTCCGAGTATGTGGAGGATGGCGAAACAGGCCTGGTGGCCCGCAGGCCCCGCAACGTGCCGCCCTTCTACGCCGGCACCTGCCAGCCAAATTTCCTCGCGCCTGATTTCAATGAGACGTTGCGTGTTCCCGACGCAGAGATGGTGGCTGACCTGGCAGACAAGGTGGCCCTGCTGATAGACAACCCAGAGCTGAGAAGGCAACTGGGACGGGCGGCTCGCTGGGAGGTGGAGCACGGTAAGTTCTCCCTTGCCCGGATGAACGAAAAACTGGGGCGAATCTTTAATGAGGCCCTGGCGCAGGGACACGCGGAACAGGTGGGGCCAGCATACTCTACCGGTCTTCCCCAAGCACAATAGCATACAATGAAAGAGCTTCCTCAAGAAGGATCTCACTGCATGGCGACGACACACAGTATATTAGAATTATGACTCAGAAAGTGTACCTGGAGCCTCCCTGGGTAATGCATGCCGGACAGCAGCGCCTGGTAGACCACCCGCCAGCCGGCTATGAGATTGTGGTGAAGGAGACTTCTCAGGAAAAAGTGTTCAGGACCGCCAATCGCTCGGATGCCCTGCGATTCCTCATGAGGTCCTCAGATACGCTTCTCCCCACCGGCTTGGTCAAGTCCTGGCTGGAAAGGAACAACAAACCCCCAGCGGGCACAGCGCTCACCTACGCGGTCGATCACCTGGTCTTCCGGTCGGAGCCCTGGGTGATGGAGGTGGAGTTTGCCAGTCTTGTGGCAGGGCGGAATCCTAGGCATCTGAAGAGGTTCAAAGGCATCATGGAGAGAACCTTGGCCTCCTCCCATTGTCGAAAGCTCCTCTGTGTCTCAGAAGCTGGCCGCCGGACCCTGCTGGCAGACCTGGACTCCCGGAGTTTCCAGCACAAGACTGAGGTTGTGCGCTACTCAGTGCCAACCAGGAACTTCGTCAAGGAATACGGCGGCGACACCGTGAAACTCATGTTTATCGGCGCTGATGCCCTTCGGAGCTCGGAGGAGGCCTTTGAGTACAAAGGTGGGCGAGAGGTCATGGAGACCTTTGCCCAGCTTCGCTCTCGTTTCAACGGGCTTGAGCTGGTGGTGCGTTCCAAAGTCCCACAAGAGGTAAAAGCTCGCTATCAGGACATGGAAGGCCTCAGGATTATTGAGGACTACATCCCCTGGAAAGAGTTGGAGCAAGAATACCTCACGGCAGACATAAGCATTCTCCCTTCTCACACGACGATCCCTGCGACGCTGCTGGAGGCGATGAGCTATGAGCTGCCGGTGGTGACCATCGATTCCTGGGCCAACGCGGAGTATGTGGAAGACGGCAAAACCGGGTTGGTGGGACCCAGATCTTCTAACCTGCTATACTACTACCCAGGGACGTCCCAGGTGAACTTTGGGACACCACAGTACAACGAAGCGATGCGCATTACCGACCCCAAGGTGGTTGAGGGGCTGGCGCAGCGAGTGGGCCAGCTCATAGAAAACCCAGAGCTCAGGCGGCAGATCGGGAAGGCCGGCCGCTGGGAAGTGGAGCACGGCAGGTTCTCTCTGGCAACGGTGAACGCGCAACTGGGCAGGATATTTGATGAGGCCATAGCGCAAGGCGCCTGACGCGCGGGACAAGGACGCCTCCATGGCAACGCAATCAAGGGACAGACGAGAGCAACACTTGGGGAGTCTGCGGCTCAACCAATGGAGAAAATGGGTCATGACTAAGAAGGTCTACCTCGAAACCCTCGGAGGCATGCATGTAATGCATGAGCGCCTAGTGGCTTTTCCGCCGGCGGGGTATGAGTTTGTGCAGGCGGACACATTGTCGGAGACCTTGGTCAAAACGACCATGCGGTGGGATTTTTCTCGGTTCCTCGTAAGTTCAGCATCCACCGTCGTACCTACGGGTTTGCTCAAGTCTTGGCTAGGCCAGTGGAGCAAGCCACCCGCGGGAACCGCACTCACCTACACCGTCGACCACCTGGTGTTCAGGCCAGAACCCTGGGTACTGGAAGTGAACGACTTTGCCGGTGCTCTGGTGCAGGGAAATAACCCCGCGCAGCTAATAAGATACAAGAGAATCGTAGAAAGGTCTCTAGCTTCCTCCCAGTGCCGGAAAATCCGCTGCTGGTCGGAAGCGAGCCGCAGGAGTCTGCTTGAGGACATGAATTCTGAGGGTTTTCAGCACAAGATTGAGGTGATCTACTACTCGTCCCCAGCGAACGCCTTCACTAAGGACTACAATGAAGGAGCGAATAAGGACGGAAAGATTAAGCTTCTGTTCGTTGGTTCGGGCGCGTCCGCGGGCATCTTTGAGGCAGGCGCCTGGGAACTCTTTGAGGCATTTGCTCTCCTATGTCAGCGCTACGAGAACCTGGAATTATTGGTCAGATCAGGTGTTCCGGCCAATATCAAGGCCCGCTATGGTGGCATGCAAAATCTCAGGATTCTTGAAGACCTGCTGCCCTGGGAAGTCCTGGAATACGAGTACAAATCGGCTGATATCTACATCCACCCGACGTACAATACTTCCCCGGCCACCTTTTTGGATGCCATGAGATATGAGCTTCCCATAGTCACGATAGATTCTTGGGCCAATGCCGAGTACGTGGAGGAAGGAAAAACGGGTCTGGTGGCCCCCGCTTCCGAGAAGATGCCCCGTTACTACAAAAACACCCACCAGCCTACATTTTTCACCCCCGAGTTCGTAAAAACTATGCGCACGCCGGATCACTCAGCGGCTGAAGAGTTGGCAGGCAGAGTCGCCACGCTCATTGAAGACGCAGAGCTTAGGCGGCAGATGGGCAAGGCTGGTCGCTGGGAGGTGGAGCAGGGCAAATTCTCCCAGATTAAGGTGAATGAAAAACTGGGGCGGATGTTTGATGAGGCTATCGATGGCAATGGTTAGTCCGGCCTTGGTGGAAAGCCTGCAAGAATCCGCTCTTTTGAGAGAGGCCCAGCCCAGGGCGTTGTGGCGGCTTCCCCTTTGGGCGGCTTTCCTGGTTTTCACTGCCCTCATCATTCTTTATCCTATTACCCTTGGCCTGGAATCCGGAATCGTCTGGTCCCCAGATCTTTTCCCCAACCTTCCATTGTTCGGGGTTCTGTTCTATCTCTGGGCGGCATCGCTCGTGGGGCTTGTTTTCACGGTCTCCGATGAGCGGACGGCGACCTGGGAGCACCTGGGTTTGGTGGCCGTTGCCGCCCTGGTGTTCCGGGGCTACTGGAACATCATCGCCCCCATCCAGGGTCAGGCCATGACGCATCTCAATGCCGCCAAGATTTGGCAAAGCATGGGCCATGTAGTTTTCGACCGCGCCGCTGGGTACTTTGACTGGCCTGGGGCTTCCCTGGCCCTTTCTGTTCTCTCCCAAGTTACCGGCACGGCGCTTGTTCCTTCTGTTGCCATTGTAGCCGTTTTCATAGCCATTTTAATAGGTATTGCCACCTACGTGTTGATGTTGAATATCCTTAAGAACAGCCTTTACGCTGCCCTTGCTTCCCTGCTCATTATTGCAGGCAACCTGGCATTGACCATCTTTTACACGGCAGGGCCCATGGCTATCGTTTTCGTCGTGATATTCCTCGTGGTGCTCTTTCAGAGAGGGGGCCTGGATAGCTCATCCCATACGGCGGTAGCCCTTCTCCTGCTCACGGCGGCAGCAGTTACCCATCTCCATTCTTCCATCCATTTCTCCTTCTTCCTGCTGGGGTTATGGGGCTTTGCGTTGCTGAGGAGGCGCGGAGCGGAGCCTGCGCCGACCCTCACCACCATTGCCTTGTTCTTTATTATCCCAGTGGCCTGGATCCTGTACTGGGGTACGACCGGCTTCGTTACCATAACTCGGTGGAGTGGAGCCTTCTTCTCAGACCTGGGCAACCTCCAGAACATGTTCAGCGGTGCTTCCAGCGTGGGGCAGGCCAATTTTGGCGGGAGCGCTCCCGTCTGGTATAGCCAGACCCGCTTGATCTGGTTGTTCTTGCTCTATGCGGCGGGTGGCCTCATCTGGCTCTGGAAGATGACGAGGCTCCGGACGCTGAGTACAACGGAGTCCCGCCTGGCAGCAACCTTCGCCGGGCTGGCGATCCTGAGCATAGTGAGCATGCTGGTCTCGGCAGCGGGTTCATCCGAGCTGCTCCGCGGGCTGACCTACGCCCCATTCTTCACCGCACCGTTCCTCCTCCTCTTCATTCAAGGGCTCAAGACCCAGGTAGCCAAGGTTATCCTGGCGGGGCTGGCCGCCATCCTGGTCTTCATGGCGTTTCCCACCTTCCTTTCGAGCAATCGCGTGATTAACATAAACACTAATCACAGGATTGAATTCGCCGCGGGCCAGTGGCTGCAATCCGCGTATGGAACGAGCGATGACCTGAACGTGTTCCTCACCCATCCAATTTATGATTCCATTGCATTCCACCTCCCCAATGCTATCTTGAATAGCGACATTCCACCCGAGGGGTTGCGTTACACCCAGGAAAACTTTTTTCCGGCGATGGCTGAACTGCTAGACCGCTATGATGCAGCTTCCCAGGGGAGTGGACCCAGCCTTTTTATCCATTCTACTAAGCTGGCTTTAGTCTCGGCCATAACCTTGGGCATTCCCGTAGACGACCCGCGGTGGGGAGCGATAAGGGAGCGTCTTGCGGGGCAGAACCACCAGGTCTACGACGACGGTCCTGCCCAGGTCTATTCGGAGGGCTAAGACTGACCGCGAAGAGGGCTTTAGCTGGTTGGGGGAGTTCACCTGGACGCCGTCCAGTCGGGTTGTGAATGACACTTGGGCGCGAAGAGAGACATCTCAGAGCCAAATGGGGTTTTTTCCAGCAGCGTTTCTTTTCTAGACAGATGGCCCTCGTGGCTCAGCCCTGTCCAGGACGGCGGTGACCCACATGTCAAGGCTGCCCGCCCCGGTCACGTCCTGGACCCGGAAGCCGTGCCTCTCCAGGTTCTCCCTGATCTCCTCTGTTGTGAACACCACACCCCGAATGGTGCCTCCCCGGTGCCGCCGCCATCTCATGTAGTTCCGGCCATCCACGTTAAAGCGGAAGATGCCCCCCGGCTTGAGCACTCGGGCCGTCTCCTTGAAATACTCGTAGACCAGCGGTTTGCTGGGAAAGTGTATGAACACCAAGCAGGAGAAGACGAAGTCGAAGTAGCCGTCGGGGAACATGTCCAGTCGGCCGTCCGTCTTGTGAAGTCCGACATTGGGGATGCCCCTCAGCCACTCTTCTGCCTTCCGCAGCATTTCGGCCGATATGTCCACGCCGTGGGCCTCTTTGACGAGGGGAGCGAGCGGCCTGAGCAGGTTGCCGATACCACACCCTATCTCCAGAACCACCCAGGTGCTGTCAGGCTGAAGCCCTCTGAGGACTCCATTCTCCAGCGCCCAAGCACCCGAAGCCAACGCCTGCTCCTCGTCGGCCGCTCCGGTCGCTACTAACATTGCGTTCAACTTGGCCCTGCTGTCCCAGACTTGCTCCACAGAGGCCTTCCATCGCGGTGGCTCCAGAAACGGGATGCCGGAGAAGATCCTTGTCGTGACGAAGTCCGCGGCAATCTCCAGGGGCCCCACTCTTGCTAGAGCGTGGGCCAGCCTCCCCAGAACAGGGTGCATCAGCCACCCGAAGATGAGTTTCTTGACCAATACAGCAACCTCCTCTAGGACTCTACCGGCTGGTATGATACAACAGCAGGGACAACTGCGCAACACGGGCCCGCGACCTCGCGTCTCCCTCCGCCGGGTTGGAGGCCGTCGCCCCGTGAGGGCTCCGACGGCTTCCGCAAGACCGAAGGCTCAGACCCCCACCTTGTCCTTGATCGTATAGCGGCCATAAGGCTAGAATTGCTCACTGCTCCTAACGGCGTACTTGCAACAACTTCCCATCCCTATTCTGCGTTCAGCGCTACGCCCTTCCAGTCGTCGCAGACATCCTCCGGCTTCACAATCGCCTTGCCCGTGTCTGCGGCCATGCCACAGAAGAATCGGGAGAAGATCTGCTGTCCGTTCTGCGTGGATGGCGGATACCACCTCCGATACACGCATGTGACGCAGCTTCGGAACTCTGCAATCTGAGCCAATCTAACAATTGCTCGTTTTCCTCCTGCGTCAACTTTTTGAAACGTCATTGCTCACTCCTTCGACAAGTAGGGGCACAGCATTCTTCGGCTCACCTG
>Ga0209514_10008980_pt1 | contig 11152 bp, 10 predicted proteins | sample Subgrocontami58m_FD_187452 | JGI IMG/M metagenome (GOLD analysis project Ga0209514, IMG submission 187452) | Subsurface groundwater microbial communities from S. Glens Falls, New York, USA - GMW37 contaminated, 5.8 m (SPAdes) (version 3) | ecosystem: Environmental > Aquatic > Deep subsurface >...
CCCTTGTCAAAGTAGCCAGTCATAGTAAGCGCTTGTTGTTTCATCGTTCGTCTCCTCGCGTTCATACCGGCCCAACGTTTACCGTGCCCGGTACGATGACAGCGAGACGAGGTTTTTCAGAGTTTCCTTAGAGCAGCGCCGCGTCAATCTCCTGCATTGGTCTTGCCATGGCAAGGAGTTTTCCGGCCTGTGCCTCGATTAGGCCGGCGATGCGAAAAACGAGTTCTCTCTCAGCCCCTGCGTAGTCCGCCTCCGCGGCCTGATGCGGAGCCTGATCGAGCGCGGCATGTGCCATTCGCGTCATTTCGCGCGCGAGAAACGAACGCTGAAGACCCGTTCGTTTGGCAAAATCCGCCCAGGCGAAAGGGCTCACGTCGTCAAGTCTGAATTCGTCGCCGTAGGCCATTGCGAGTTCATGGTCAAAACCGGCGTATTGAACGACGCTCACCATGTCGTAGAACGGCGCGATGGCAAGTCCGTCGGCTCTGCAATAGAAGGACACGTTTTTGCCGTGGGCGTCCGCGTTGCCGATGAGGTATTGCAATATCGCCCAGCGCGTGAGCGCCTGGCGCGTCAAGGCTTTCTGGGTGGTGTAGGACACTGCCGTCGAGAACAGACGCTCGAAACTGACTCCATCCCGAATACTTCGAACATCCTTGCCGGAACCAAAATTGCGTTCGTATTTGTACGCAACCGGCAGGTCAAGCGCCTGGCACGCGTCGATGAGGTGGATCCGTCGCACGCTGTCATCACCGGCTTCGCGGTCGAAGCGTCGTACGACAAGCACCGGGTATGGAACGCGCGCGATGCTGACTTCGGCGGTGCGAAGTCCCAATCGCGTCGCTAGACGCATGCAGTAATGCTCGTTGGCAACGAGCCCCTGGAATCGCCGGTCAAGGGGCTCCGGCTTGAGGATGTGCGTGGAGGCCAGCGTGCCCTCGACAAGATAAAAGCGATCGTCTTTCACGTAGACAGGCAATTTGTCCTGATATCCGGCAATCGACATGCGTACGCGCCCGTCCCAAACCGCAAACGGCGCCTGCGCGCGCTCCTCGATGCGGCGGCGTAGCTCATCCACGGGAATTTCCCTGCGGTTCGTCGGGCGGGAGTCCGGTAGCGTGCCCTCCGCAAAGAACGAGAGCGCCCCGGAAGTCTCGCCTCCCAACTCGCGTACGAGCCCGAAGACGTTGTTCTTCGATACCTGATGTGTCGTCGAGACGATGTCAAGCGCCCGTCCTTCGGGCAGGAGATTCTCGAGAAAACGGCGCACGGTACTCGAGGCGACTTCGGCTCCCGGCAGAGGAAAATGCGGTGATAAAGGGTAGGCATTCCCGCTAACGGGCCACGGCGGCTCGTAGGCAAACGAGAAGCGCTCTTCGAGGGAGTCGTAGCCGATGGTGCCGACGCGCCGTGCGGCATCGAACACCCATAGACTGTGCTGGTTCGCCGAACTCATTTGAGCGGCTGCCGGCTCAGAGTCGCCAAGACTTGTGGAATCTCGATCTTGTCAAAAATAATCAAGGTCAGCCCCAACCCGTCAAGCACTTTGAACAGGTTGCCGGTCAATACGCCGGAACTGGCGTTTTCGAGGCGCGAGAGGACGGTCACGGATACGCCACATAGCGCTGCCGCATCGTCAATGCGCAAGCCCGCGGCAAGCCGCTGGGCGCGCACAGCGCGCCCAAGCGCACCAGCGTCGGCCAGTTGGGGCGTGGTAGGGGAAGCTGGTTTTGCTAGCGTACGCGTCATAGTTTATGAGTATAGCGAATAATAACCTAGATTTGATAAAATAGCTAATTATTGTTTCTTTTCGTAATTATATATAATAAACTGTCAATATCGCACATTATTTATCATAAACGTAAATTATAAAACGATATTCAACGGGAGAGGAGGCGAAGTACTCGCGAATCAGCAAGCCCAAGGCGCGAAATCGGTTCCGATGGCGGTTCGTGCCCAAAGGCGCGAGCGGTTGCGAATCGGACGCGCTAGAACCCAGCTTCCCGCTGGTGACGCACGGCAAGGATTGATATCACTGCCGCCATGAAGACTTCCGACCACCTGGGTGAAAGGTTCGTGTCGATGAGAAATTTCATCAGGAAGCGAGAGACAGTTCTTTCTCTTCAGCGCGCCAGGCGGCATAGGTCAGCGCTGACAGAACCGCTCACGGATGCGGCGTGATGGCGATGATCGTGATCTCGCCCTTCTTTGGACCGTGGCACCAGAAGACGCGGTAGGCGCCGGGCGTGCGATTCTGAACGTACGCCTCGAAGACCTTCGCGTCAGGATCGTAGGGGTTCTCGATCGAGTTGTATTCGTGTGTCTTGAGGCCCGGGTGGCGAGGGTTTGCCTGGAGGAGTTCAACGCACTTTACGACTTGTTTGAAGCGCTCCTCCTGCTTCGACGCCTTTGCCTTCTTGGATTTCTGCCGGTTCTCGAGCGATTTCCGGGCCGCCGCTTCAAGCTGGTGAAAGGTGTCCGTTGACTCGACCAGCCAGACAAGCGTAAAGGGCATCAGTCCTCAAGCGGCCGGGCGACTCATTTGACCTGGCATGCCGCATTGTTTATACTTACGTTTATACATCTGGATCTTAGGAGCTAATCATGACCGAGGCCGTTCTCGATATCAAACAGTGGGGCAATAGTCTGGGTGTTCGCTTGCCTGCGGCGGTCGCCCGCATGGCGCATCTGCGCGTCGACCAGAGGGTTCGTGTTTCGGTGGAAGGTGGGCAAGTGGTCATCACGCCGGTCACCGATGCCCCGCTTACCTTGGAGCAACGACTGGCGCGCTTTGATCCGGTGCGGCACGGCGGTGAAGTCATGGCAAGTAAAAGCATCGGGGCGGAACGGTGGTAGCCACAAAGCAATCGGCCCCGGGAACGCGTAGCCTCTGGATGCCGGACCGCCAGGACATTGTCTGGATCGACTGCAACCCACAGGTCGGGCGGGAAATGCGCGACGTTCATCCCTTTCTGGTACTCTCGCCGCGCATCTTCAACGCGAAAACTTCGCTGGTCATCGGCTTGCCCATGAGCACGGCGGAATACAACGCCGACAACCCTTTTGCCGTGGCCGTCGGGCAGGCCAAGGGGCGCAAGGCGGGGCAGACCAGCTATGTGCTCTGTCACCAACCCAAGTCCTTCGACTGGCGTTTGCGCCGCGCCAAAGTCCACCCGCTCGGGGCGTTGTCTGATGGCCTGTTTGCGCAGGTGTGCGAGCGCCTGAATCAAATTATCCGTTTGGGCTAGCCCCCCGTGTTTAGACACATTTGCTTGATAGGCTTCGCTCAGAATGACAATTTTTGGAGGTCCCCTTTACTCAATCAGAGTTTCCCTTGTGCCACACCCTTTGACTTGCTCGCCGGCTGGACTTTACCGTCCAATGCTTTTGGCGCGCTTGCTCTTTCTGCATGAATTCGTCGAGCCGTTGCTCGAAACCCTGCGCCCGGTCCACCGGAACAACCAGCGGCATGGTTGCGGACGCATTGATTACTTCATAGTTGTAGGCGGGGTTCAAGGTCTTGAACTCCTCGATTTTCATTTCGGCGAACCGCGCCGCCTGGGCAAGATCGACCTTGGCCGATCTGGCCACCGTCGTGAAGTATCTCAGGTTGGGCACGGCGGGCAATGCGATGCGAAACGAGGCGGGGCTCAGGACGATCTGTTTGACTGCCGTCAGCCTCGGGACGTAATTGCGGGTTTCGGTGGGCAATCGCAGGCTCGCAAAATCCACGGGTAGCCCTTTTGCGCGGTTACGCTCGATCGCGCGCGCGACCTGGTTCTCACCCCAATTGTAGGCGGCAAGCGCGAGGGGCCAGTCGCCGAACCGCGCGTGCAGGTCTTGCAGATAGTCGAGCGCCGCGGTAGTCGAGGCGATGATGTCGCGGCGGGCATCGAAAGCGTTGTTCTGCGGCAGCTTGTATTTATTCGCGGTCTCGGGAATGAACTGCCAGAGGCCGGAGGCCTGCGCCGGGGACAGCGCAAACGGGTCGAAGCCGCTTTCGACGAAAGGCAGCAGCGCCAGTTCCATCGGCATGCCGCGCTTTTCGATTTCTTCGACAATGTGAAACAGGTAGTAGCGGCTGCGCTCGAAGATTTTCGTCACCACCTCGGGGTGCGCCGCATACCAGGCTTCGGACTGCGTTGCTTCCTTGGTGTCGACCATTGGTAACGAGAACCCCGCGCGGATGCGGTCCCAGACGTCGGCGAAATGCAGTTTTGCGTTTCGGGGGTCTTTGTCGTCCGCAAGGAAATTGAGGACTAGAGCGTGGAGCGTCGGCTCGTTCGTTTCAGCGCTTTGCGGCTGAGATTCGAGCGGGGCGACCGGGCGCAGTGCGGCCAGTTCGGGGTCGGGGGTTATGGTGACGAAGGGGGAGGCGAAGCAAAAGGACGATATGCAGGACAGAAGCCCTATCGAGAATAGCGAACGTAGACGACAAACTCGCCCCTCACCCCAGCCCTCTCCCCGCGGGCGGGGAGAGGGAGAATGAGTGACACCTTTGCGGAGTCGCGCCATGGTCAGAACTTTCCGAACTTCAAGGCGCTGAAGGCATCGCCTTGGCGCTCCACGGGTTTCATCAATCCCTGGATCACGGCATTGGATTCGGCGTGGCCGCGTTCCGCGGCTTTCGCGAACCATTGCAGCGCGGCGCGGCTGTCGCTGTTCACGCCCAGCCCTTCCTCATAGAGAACGGCAATCCGATACAAGGCGTCCGCGTATCCGGCATCGGCGGCGCGCCGGTAGCGCCGCAGCGCTTCCGCGTAGTTGCGCTCCACGCCCCTGCCCGTCTGATAGAGCAAGCCCAGACGCAAGTCGGCATCGCGCCAACCTGCTTCCGACGCTTTTTCGTACCATGCGGCCGCCTCCTTGGGTGCGCGCAGCTCGGGCGGACCTTCGTCGAGCAGGATCGCCAGGCGCAGCGCGGCTTCGCCGTCGCCGCGCGTCGCGGCCTCGCGGTACCAGCGCAGGGCCGCGCGCGGATCCCGGTCGGCGCCGACGCCATATTCCAGGAACAAGCCGGCCAGGCGCTCGGCTGATGGCAGGCCCGCGCGTGCTGCGGCCATCGCCAGTCGCATCGCCTCGCGCTCGTCGCGGGCCTTGTATCCGTCTCCCGCAAGCTGCAAAGCGAGCAGTTGCTGAGCCAGGGGATTGCCTTGCGCAGCCGACTTCTCGATCCACGCCAGCCCTTGAACCGGATTGCGCTCTGCTCCCTTGCCTTCGTAGAGCGCCTTGCCCAGTTTGTATTGGGCTATGGCCAGCCCGCCCTGGGCGGCTTTTTCATACCAGTCGAGTGCAGCCGCGAGATTGGGCACGCCACGCACCGGCGCGTAGGCCCCGGTCTCGTACAGGCGCCCGATGTGATAAGCGGCGATGCCGCTTCCGGCTGCCGCCGCCCTGGTGTACCAACTCATCGCCTGATCGAGGCTGCGCTCTACGCCCCGGCCTTCCTGGTAGAGCCAGCCGAGGTTGTTCTGCGCTTCGCGCTCGCCCGCGGCGGCGGCGCGCTCGTACCATAGGGCTGCTTCCTGCTCGTTCTTTGCCGCGCCTATGCCGTTTTGCAGCATGAATCCGTATGCATTTTGCGCGGCCGCGTGGCCCTTATCGGCCGCGCGCCTGAGGAGATCCGCTGCTTGCTCGAGATCCCTACGAACGAGTTTGCCTTCGAAGACCAGGGCTCCAAGGCGATACAGGGATTCGGGGTCGTGGCGTTCTGCGGCTTGCTTGAGGCGTCCCAGCGCGCCGGCGTCGCCCGCGGCCGCGCTATTCACCAAGGCCTCCGCCTCGTCTGGAGTCACCGCAAGCGCAAGTATCGGCTGCCCGAGGAGGAGGGCTGCCAATATTGCGATGTTGCAAAAATACAACATAGAAGAACCCCACCGGCAGCCGTCCGTATCGCGCTGCCACAGTCTGTAATCTTGATCGCCGTGCCTATGGACCGTTTATCCTGCTTAGGTTAGCACAAGTCCTTCTTTGCGGGCCGTCCAAAAAAAAGGGGAAGATGAGTGAACCTATACATACTTGACTTTTTACACGAAACCTGTTTTATAGTGCATTGAAATAATGAATATATATAGTATTAGCAATGCGAAATGCGAATTTTACGAACCTGAGCGGACGAGCTACGACTTCTGCGAGTCAGTTGCAGGCTGGAGTGAGGCCGAAGTCCGATGCCGAAGATTCATCGGTTTGGCATTTGCACGAATCAGGATTGGCCCGGTGTACGGTGTAATTAGAAAAACTTGCAAGCAAATGAATAAATGGTGCTTCCCACAAAACTTAAAATTGCCTACAATGTTTTCCCTGCCGAAAAAACTGGGTACTAAGTAAGGCGCTCGGTAGCGAGGAATCGAAGAGCGTCTGTTACGGAGAACAAAAATGCTGACCACAAAATCGCTTGTTGCACGCCGCGCGGTTTCGAAGCTCGGATTATTGTTGTGCGCATTGGCCGCGAACGCCATGGCAGAGAGTCCTCCCGGTTCGATACCCGTGGGGCCGATGTTCGCATACCCCGAGCTGGAAGTTGCCGCCAAGCGGGACAGTAACATCGCGCTCGTGCCGGACGCGCAGCGCAAGGCGGACACGATCTGGTATTTGCGCCCCGTCGTGCGCCTCGAAGCCAAACAAGGGGTCAACGTCTACGACGTGACGTATCGCGGCGAATACGGCCGCTACGACAGTCAGAAGACCGATGATTTCGAGAATCACGATTTCTCCGCGCGCGCGAACATGACCTTCGATGCGCGCAACAACCTCAAGCTCGGGCTCCAGTACCAGGACAAAGTGGACCCGCGCGGCACCTTGAACCTGGCTGCGACGCCCACGCCCAACGAGTACCGTCAGAGCGGCGCGACGGGCCTGTACACCTATGGCGCAGAGGATGCGCAAGGCAAACTTGAATTGGAAGGCGGCTATTACGACAAGCGCTACGTCAACAACCGCTCCTTGGGCACTTCCGCGCTCGACCACAACAAGACCGATTATGGCGGCACCTTCCTGTGGAGAGTGATGCCGAAGACCTACGCGACCTTCATTCTCAGGCAGTCGGCGTACGACTACACGGAATCGACGGTCACCTTGGACAGTAAGAACACCTTCTCCCTCGTCGGCCTGCGCTGGGAAGCTACCGCAGCGACTTCGGGCAAGTTCTCCGTGGGCAATTTGACCAAGAAATTTGATTCGGCCGGGCAAGCGGCCGGGCGCCGGGACTTCTCGGGGCTGGCGTGGGAAGGCGCGATCAATTGGAAACCGCTTAAATACTCCAGCGTCGATCTCATTACTCAGCGCGCGGTAAACGATTCCACCGGCCTGGGAAATTTCACTGTCAACCAGACCTATCAAGCCCTATGGACGCATGCCTGGACCAGCCGGATCAGTTCGAAACTGAGCGGAAGTTATTCGAGCGACAAGTTCAACAATGCGCCGGTTGCGACTGCCGGCGGCGCCGATCGGGACGACACCACCAAGTCCGCTGGGCTGCGGCTCGATTACAGCGTGAAGCGCTGGTTGAAATTCGGCGCCGAATACCTCTATGGCGTGCGCGACTCGAATGACAACAGCTCCGATTACAAGCGCAACCAGTTGATGTTCCTCCTTTCGGCCACGCTCTAGCACAAGGCCGGATAATTATTCTAAAATAGGTGTTCCTGATTGCAGGAACACCCAGGGCGGGCCGAATCCCCTTGGCTTGACGGGGGCCGGCCTACCGCCCTTCCAATGCGGTTTTTGCGGGAAACTCGAAGTAACACCATGGGGCGACGCGTCTGTTACCTTCTTGCCGCAGGCTTGCTGGCGATTTTGCCGCGGCTGGCGCACGCGCTGGACGGCGACGATCTGCTCTCGCGCTATCGCCTCGCGTCCGGGGACGTCATTTCCATTTATGTCCTCGGCGAGGACGACCTCAAACGCGAGAAGGTGCGGCTCACCGATGCCGGAACGATTCAATATGCCGTGCTCGGCGAAATCCGGATCAAGGGGCTGACCGCGGGAGAGTTGGAGCAAAAGATCACCTCCGGACTCCTCAAGGCGGAGTATCTGAAGAATCCCAAGGTCACCGTGAGCATAGACGAATACCGCCCGTTCTTCATCAATGGCGAAGTCTACAAACCCGGAGGTTATCCCTACGTTCCGGGGCTTACCGTGCTCAAGGCGGTATCGCTGGCGGGCGGGTTCAAGGATCGCGCTTCCAAGAGAAACATGTTCGTGGTGCGCGACGGCACCGCGAACGAGGCGCGCAAGAAAGTGGAACTGGACAGCGCGATCTACCCAGGGGATATCCTGACCATCGAAGAGAGCTTCTTCTAGCGTGGCGAACATGCAGATCGAACAACTTCCGCTTGAGGATTCCGCCGCCGATGTGCGGCCGGAGGACGCGCTCTCCGCCCAACTGCGCTTCTGGCGCCGCAGCCTGGAGAAAAAGCGCTGGGCGATCGTGCTGCTCACTTTGCTGGTCGGCGCCGTCACCGCGTTGGTCGTCTATTCCATTACGCCCGTCTATCGTTCGACCGCCACGCTTTACATCGAGCCGGCAAAATCGAAAGTCGTATCCATCGAGGAAGTGTACGGCGGCGTCAGCGGCAACCGCGAGCATATCCAAACCCAATTGGAAATACTCAAGTCGCGCGAACTCGCCGAAAAACTCGTCAAGCGACTCAAGCTGACCACCGACCCGGCCATCGACCCCAGACAAAAGCCGCCCGCGCTGAATCTCCCGATACACTTACGCGACTGGATTCCGGCCGGCTGGCTGCCAGAGGAACCCCCTCTGTCCGAGGAAGCGTTGACCGCTGCCGCGACCCGCGCGGTCCGGTCCGATCTCGACGTGCAACTGGTTCGCCTTAGCTTTTTGATCCGGGTGAGCTTCGAATCCACCGACAAGGCCCTCGCGGCAAAAGTGGCCAACACCCTGGCCGAGGTCTATATCGAGAGCGACCTCGAGTCCCGGCTGCAGATGACGCAGAAAGCGGGTTCCTGGCTTACCGAACGGGTCAAGGGCCTGAGGGCAACGGTCGAGGCTTCCGAGCGCGCACTGCAGCAGTTCCGTGACAAGGAAAAAATCGTCGATGCCAAGGGTGTGGCGCTGGGCGCAAGCAGCCAGCTCACTACCCTGACCACCGCCATGGTCGCGGCGCATCAGAAGGTCGCCGAGTTGGAAAATGCCTATCGCCAGGTCCAGGCGGTGCTCAAAGGCGAATCGCGCGCGAAGCTGGAGTCGATCCCGGCGGTGCTGCGCAGCCCCAGCGTGATACCGCTCAAGACGGCGGAAGCCGAAGCCGAGCGCAAGCTGGCCGAACTCAACAACCGCTACGGCGCCAGTCACCCGAAAATCATCGCCGCCGAGTCCGACGTGCGTCAGGCCCGCGAAAACACGCAGAAGGTGGTCGATTCGGTGGTGTCCAGCATCACGCGCGAGTATGAAGTCGCCAAGGCAACCGAGAAAACCATGCAATTGTCGCTGGACAAATCGAAAACCGAAATCCAGGACATGAGCCGCAAGGAATTCCAGTTGGCCTCGCTGGAGCGCGACGTGCAGACCAACCGCCAGCTCTACGACCTGTTCGTCAACCGGGCGAAGGAAACGGGTGTCACCGGCGACCTGCAGTCCACCATTGCGCGCGTGGTCGATCCGGCCATCGTTTCCGGGGGTCCGGTCAAGCCGCGGAAGACCCTGATCATCTCGATTTCTCTGGTGATCGGTCTGATGCTGGGCGTCGTGCTGGCGCTGCTGCTGGAGTATCTGGATAACACCGTGCGTTCGGGCGAGGACGTCGCGAACAAGCTCGAAGTCCCCCTGTTGGGGATCTTGCCCTGGGTTCCCGGCAAACACGCCAAGTTCGAGTTGCAGCGCGGATTCCTGAAGAACTTCAACCCGGCGTTCAGCGAGGCGGTGCGCACGCTGCGCACCGGGATACTGATGTCGGCGCTGGACAATCCGCACAAGGTGGTGCTGGTCACCTCGTCGGTGCCCGAGGAAGGCAAGACCTCGGTGTCGATGAATCTCGCTTTCGCGCTGGCGCAGATCAAGCGCACCTGCCTGATCGACGCGGACATGCGCCGGCCCTCCGTCTACAAGGTCATGGGAGGCGAGGTCAATATGCCGGGGCTGTCCAACCTGGTGGCGGGCACCGAGCCCGTGAACAAGTGCGTCTACGAGCATGAGTCGGGGCTGTTTTACATCCCGTCCGGCCCGGTGCCGCCGAACCCGTCGGAACTGCTGTCGTCGAAGCGATTCACCGAGGTTCTGGCGAAACTCGAGACGATGTTCGACGTCATCCTGATCGATTCGCCGCCGGTGCAACTGGTGAGCGACGCCACTATTCTGGCCGGTGTCGCGAATGCGCTGGTGTTCGTGGTGCGCGCGGATTCCACGCCCTACCAGGTGTCCAGGGGCGCACTCGAGGTGCTGAAGAAAGGCAAGGCGCAGTTGCTGGGCGTGGTCCTCAACCGCCTGGACGTGGACAAGTCCGAGCGCTACTACGGTTACGGCAGATATTTCAGCTACGGCGGCAAGTATAAGTACTACAAGCGTTACGGCTATTACGGCGCCACCAAGAAGTAAAGCGCCGCCATGGTCGATGTCCATTGCCACCTGTTTCCGGGCATTGACGACGGGCCGCAGACGCTAGCCGCTGCGATCGCGCTTGCCCGGCATGCCGTAGCCGGCGGAATCGGCACAGCGATCGTCACGCCGCACATCGTTCCGCGCCGCTACGACAACACGCTTTCCGGAATCCGCGAGGCGGCGGCGCGCTTCCGCGCGGAATTGGCCGCCCGGCAGATTCCGCTCGCCATCGGCTACGCCGCCGAGGTGCGCATCGGCCCGGAGGTCATGGCGCTCACCGAGGAGGAAACGCTGCCGCTGCTGGGGTCCGCCGAAGGCTACGGCATTGTTCTCCTGGAGTTTCCGGACAGCCACGTTCTCCCGGGCAGCGACAAGCTCGCCGCCTGGCTGCTCGGCCGCAAGATCCGGCCGATGATCGCCCATCCCGAGCGCAACAAGGAAATCATGCGCGACGTCGATGCCATCGCACCCTTCGTGCAGATAGGGTGCTGGCTGCAGCTTACCGCGGGCTCGCTAACCGGCGTGTTCGGCCCGCGCTGCCGCGAGCGTTCGCGCCAGTTGCTCGAGCGCGGCTGGGTGCACCTGCTCGCCTCC
>Ga0209514_10008981_pt1 | contig 11152 bp, 7 predicted proteins | sample Subgrocontami58m_FD_187452 | JGI IMG/M metagenome (GOLD analysis project Ga0209514, IMG submission 187452) | Subsurface groundwater microbial communities from S. Glens Falls, New York, USA - GMW37 contaminated, 5.8 m (SPAdes) (version 3) | ecosystem: Environmental > Aquatic > Deep subsurface >...
CAGGTCAACCCGCGGCCCACCAATGAAGGTGAACTTGATATCGGTCGAGCCCCCAACCTGCTTGGCCACGTCTGCGAACACGAACCCGATGGGCACCACCTTACCTGCTGTTTCCTGCAGCACCGGGATTCGGGTCATGCCGCCATCGCCCGTTGCGCTGATGTCGTCCATGGAAACGTACACCTTAGCGCCAGCACCAAACTCCAAATCGAACCCACCCACGTTCCCGCCCGCTGCTAGTGCAGCGGACATGGAGAAGGTTTGGGAAACCACCTGCACCTCAGCCATTTCACCTGGTTTACCGAAGGCGCTGAAGCGCAGCATTTCAATGTCGGCACCGATCACGGCTTTGGCGTGATCGGAAAGTTCGCTGGTATGCTTAAAGCCAATCATGGATTTCTGGAGCGTGCCCTCGGTAACGGTCTTCCAGTGTGTCTCCAAGCCCTTCACCGCCTTCATAACCTCCTTGGCGTCCGCACCCACCAGGCTCGCAGCTTGGTGCGCCAGGAGCTCGTTCGGTGTGAAGCCGGTCATCTTCTCAGAAATGAACCGGGCCAGTTCCTGGTGGAGTTGGGCCTTCTCCTGCGCCTTCTCGGTGTCGGTCCATATCTTGTGCTCAATGTTGTGCTGGATCATGTTGCCCTGCTTGATGAGCGCGTCGAGGTGCTTTAAATCGTCCAGCGAGAGGGAAACAGCGCCGCTGTGCTCCCGCTCCATTCCCTCCCCAACCGCCTTAGCTACCTGGGCCACCTCGCTGCCCTGCGCCGCAGCCAGGAACCCACCGAAGTTCAGGTTGAGCTTGGTGTCCTTGGGTAGATTATCCAGCACCTTAGACACGGCGTTCTCCCATACGTCGTGCACGTTCTTGCCTTCACCGGTCGGGTGCTTCCCGATGATGGATGACAAGTTGCGCCCGAGCTCTCGCACCGCCTCCACCACCTGCTTGGCTGAACCGGTGCCGTGGTCCAACTCCTCCTGACTGATGGACGTAGAAACCTTAATAAGCTCGGTACCGTTGGCGGTGAGCGAAGCTTCCATACCTTGGTCGGTTGGGGTGAGCGCGGCAACCGCGTTCTCGAACACCATAGCCACACCCGGCTTGTCTAGGCTAACGAATAAGCGTTCAGCTTTTGCCTCACCATGACCGCGACCGTGCTGCTCCACCTTGGCGTTCTCTAGGCCGACCGTAGCACCCTTGCCAGTGGTAGCTACCGCGCGGTCCAGGCTCTGTTTGGTGCCTTCCACCATGAGTTTCGCGCTCCCGAACTGGGCCCCCACCTGGAACTTGCTCTCCGGCGTGATGGCGGAGAGGAGCGTGTGGTAGGTGAGCCAGACGCGGTCAATGCCATCATCCTTCTTGAACAGCTCGCCCAGCTTAATGGTGCTACCGTCCTTCAGGTGAATCTTACTTTCGGTCGGAGTGTCCTTATTCAGCTCGAAGATTCCGGTGAAGGCCGTCACGTCCACACCCTTAAGCTGGAAATGCGCGCCCGGACCCAGGTTGGCGTCAACTACAAAATTTGCACCAGTTACAATTTTTCCCTCGTGGTCAAACGTCCAGGTACCCTGCCCCTTAAATCCAAGATCACCCGCTAAAGGAGCAGAGAGTTCAAATGCAGCGGCGTTTTGGGTCTTGGAACCACCAGCCGGCTGCTCCTGGTGCATACCGTGGAGCGTAACAGCAAAGCCATCGGGTCGTTCCAACCGGGCCTGGAAGCTGCTCGTTTTACCGTCCGGCGTCTTTACCTGACTGTTCCCAAAGGTGAGGTCGTAGTGCTTACCGCCGAAATCCACCTGCATGTGCCCACCCTCCACCGGGTGGGCCTTGAGGAAGGCCTCGAACACCTTCGGGTCCTTCATGATCTGGGCAATGTCGAAATTCTTGTCCACCACCTCTTGGCCGTGCTGGTCGGTGTAGGTGAGCTTGCCCTTGCCGTCGCCCCAGAACTCCTTCAGGTCGTTCACCTGGTCCCCCACCACCTGCTTCACTTTTTCCATTTCGAAATTCTTGGCGAGCTGCTTGCCAATCTCCTTCCAGTCCAGGTTCTTGTCCACCCCCTGCATGAACTTGATGATGGCTTCAGTATCGACCACCAGGGTAACCGGCATTGGCTCTTTATATTCAGGTAACTCAACGTCCACCTTCACCGAGTCAGCGCGGGGTTCGAAAGGTTTGAGCTCCGGGTGGAAATCCTTCGGCTGCATGGCTTCGATGATCTCGGGGTGCTTGGCCGCGATTGACATGAGCATGGCGAACTCAACGTTACCAGGTGCGGGCTTGTAGTTCGCAGGTGCTAAACCCTTGAGCGATTTCTCGCCGATCTTGGCCAGTACCTCTGCCTTGGTCGCCTCGTAGGTGGCACGCTCATCCGCGGAGAGCTTATTCAGCCCTTCGCCCGCCTGAATCTTACCGGTGTACATAGCGTAGTCCTGGTACACCGCGTCGTAGGCTGCCTCAGCTGGCGAAAGCTTGCCCACGCGGCCGCTTTCGTAGCCGCCCAGCGTCATGTACTTGGCCAGGAAGGCCTTAACCTCCGGCGTCATCTGCTCGGCCTTAATGCCTGACTGGTTATCAGGGCTCTCTAGGTAGTTCTCAACGCCGTTCAAAACCTTGATGGAGCGGTCAAAGCACAGCTTCAGGAACCCAGCGGGCGTGGCTTCGTAGCCCCAGTTCTTGCAATCCTCTCCGGCCGGACCCTTAAGCTCGCCAGGCTTCTGGGCGATTTTCAACAGTTCCGGGTTCTCGGCCAGGGTGGCTTTGAACGCTTTATCTTCGGCCTCATGCAGTAGGTGGTAGGTTTCGGCCACCAGCTTCTTGGCCAGCTGCTGCTCCACCGGTGACAGCTTAGCCAGCTGCTCCGCTGTCAGCTTCGCTTGATAATTTACCCCCTTATAGTGACCTCCCTCGAGAAAATCCTGCAACTTGTGCGTGAAGTCGATGAGATCTTTCGCGTCGGTGAGCTGCGCCAGCTCGGAGGTTAAACTGGGAATGGAGCCTTCGAGGTGCGCCAAGTCTGGCCCATGGTGGTCAGCCCCAGGCTCACCCGGTAGGGCTGCGTGCACCTTGGAGCCAACGAGGATCAGCCCAGCGGTCATGTACAAACGGCGCAGCCAAGCAGACTTCTTCTTCGTAGCAGCATTATCCGTTCCTTCACCAGCTTCGTGCAGCTTGGTGTAGCTTGCCGTGAGGCCAACCGTATCCGTAGCCACGACATCCGCCAGCGGCACGTACTCGGCCACGAGCTCGGCGCGCATCTCATTCATGAACTTCATAATCTGCTTGGCGCGCTTGCTGCGGATATCAATCTTCCCTTCCAGAATCTTAGCCAGCGCTTGGTACTCCGGGCTGTTCTTCAGGTTTTCCTCGATCAGCTTACTTATTTGTGCCCGCTGCTGGGCTGGTGTCATATCGAACAAGCGCAGGTGCTCCAGGTTCTCCGCCTTGAGCACCGCACGAATGTCTGCCTCACACGTAGCCTGGTACTGGTCCAGCTGCACCAGGTCGGCTGCGGCCTGGTGTCCTTCTAAAATAGCTTGCGCTTGTGCCTCGACCTTGGTCTTGGCTGCCGTGAACTGCTCCTGGGTCTCATACTGCTCCGCGCTACCAACGTTCCCCAGAACTCCTTGCGCCTTCTGGTACGCCTTACGGTCTACCTTCGTCAAATTTTCAAATGCTTCATCGTGGAGCGTTCCAACGTAGGACAAGCTCTCGTTCGCGAGCGCGAGCAACCCCTCATCGCGAGCGAGGTCGCGGTAACCGTTCTGGCGGAAACCTTCGAGCGTGGAGGCGGCGCTGATGAAATTCTGGCGCTGAACTTCTGAACTATCATAGGCAGCCTCACCGAGCTCTACCTGCTGACCCGCGAACGCCTGCAGGCGCCGATCAATAACCCGCCCCACGGCATCTAGCTGGCTAGCCTGCCGCCCAACCTCCGCTCGCACCTGCTCGCTGGCCGCAAGCGTTTCTGCGGCCTGCTCCTCGGTAACCTCCCCCTCCGGCTTCCTCCGCTTGTTTTTACGTTCCTTCGGTTGCAGTACCGCAACCTGTTCAACATCTTTCATATGATCCTCGCGATTAGGACAGCTACGCAAAGCTAAGATCCAAGAACCAGCGAATCCGTCAGGGCCCGCTGGCGCAGCTGATTGAGGTAGTCACGATCGTAGAACAGGAGCGCATTCCCCAGCTTCCGTACCTGCAGACCAACAGCATTAAAGAAGTTTGGCTGCTCCTCTAGGAACTTGACCCACGCCAACTCCTCGTGCGGCTCTAGGTTGTGGAACTGATCCAGCAGAACCGCGCGCTCATCCGCGGTAAGCGGGCTCTGGCGCAGGAGCTGCAGTACGAGCGGTACGATCATGAACGTAGCCAGGTAAACGTTAGCAGGATTTACGGGTTTGACGAAAAATCCTTGTCACTTTGGTACTTGCTTGCCCCGCGTATCCACTTCTAAAAACCCGCTAAAATTAAGCAATTCTGGATTCCCCCGCTACGCGGGGGCAGGCCGCTGGAGTTTACCCCCGCTCTTAGGGCGGGGGCGGGAATGACCCTTAACCAGAGCCTACGGCACGGTTCAGGGCAAGCACCAAACCCGTAAGTCCTAATTAGGTTCAACCTAGTAGCTAACTTCCGGCAAAATTTTATCACTACTTGCTTAAAAAGTCAAAAAAATCCACGGTACGCGCTAGCTAGCACTAACCTGGTTCCCCCGCCGCGGAGTAGCTAGAGCTTCTCCGCCTTCTCTACCCGAATTCCACCACCCGGCTCAAGCACCACCACGTCACGCCGGGTGATCTTGCCCGTTAAGAGGTACGAGGCCAGCGCGCTGTCTACCGTGTCCTGAATAACACGGCGCAGCGGCCGCGCGCCGTACAGCGGATCGAAACCCTTGTGCGCAAGCTCAGCCACGGCTTCGGGTGTAACCTTTAGGTGCACGCCCTTCTGCTCGAGCTCGCGCCCCAGCTTCGCGAGGAGCAGACCGGCGATCTTCACCACGTCCTCCTCCGCGAGCGGTCGGAACACCACCACGCCATCGAACCGGTTCAGGAACTCAGGCCGGAAGTAGTCTTGCAACCCCCCCTTGAGCAAGCTACGTCGAATGAACTCCTGCGGCACCTGAGAAGCCATGCTGTCCTGAATGAACTGCGTACCGGCGTTGCTCGTAGCAATGATGATGGTGTTGGTGAAATCCACCGTGCGCCCCGTGGCGTCGGTCAGGCGGCCGTCGTCCAGCACCTGCAGGAACACGTTCAGGATGTCGGGGTGGGCCTTCTCCAGCTCGTCCAGCAGCACCAGGGTGTACGGGTTGCGGCGTACCGCTTCGGTGAGGAGCCCGGTATCGTGCCCTACGCCGCCAGGCGCACCAACCAGGCGGTACAGGCTCTCGGCGGTTTGGTACTCCGACATGTCGAGCCGTACCATCTTGTCCTCCCCACCGAAGTACTCAGCCGACACGGTTTTTGCGAGTTCGGTTTTCCCCACGCCGGTGGGGCCCAGGAATAGGAACGAAGCCACGGGCCGCTTCTGGTCGCGCAGGTTCACACGCCCGCGCCGCAAGGCCTGCGCCACCAGGGTTACCGCTTCGTCCTGCCCGATAATGCGACCCTTCAGAATCTCTTCCAGCCGGACCAGGCGATCCCGCTCCGTGTCGGTAACCTGCGTCAGGGGTATGTGCACCTGCTGCGCCACCACCTGGGCCACATCTTCAGCTCCCACCACCTGGGTCTGACCGCGGCGATCGCGCACCGAGCGCGCCACCTCCTCGGCCAGCGTGAGCGCCTTCTCGGGCAGGTAGCGGTCAGGCAGGTAGCGGCGGGAAAGCTTTACGCAGGCTTCAATGGCGCCGTAGGAAAAGAACACGTGGGAGGCGCGCTCGAAGCCGCCGACGCGCGATTCCACCACCTGCACCGCCCTATCGTCGTCCAGCTCTTCCACCACCACGGGCTGCAGCGCAGCACCGAGCGCGGAGCTTTCAAAGGCACGCCAGGCGCTGCGTTCAGCCGTGGCTACCACGGTCAGCCCGTACTTAGCTATGACGTTCGCTAGCACCTCGGCGAGGCCGAGCTGGTCTGCGCTCTTGAGTCCCGCTAGCTGGTGCACGTTCTCAATCGCCAGCACCACGTTCCCCGCCCGTACAGCCTCGGTGAGCGCGCGCATGAGCTTGGTACCAGCCTCGGCAGGTGAAGCGCCCGACAGGAGCTGCGGTAGCGACAGCTGCAGCAGATGTTTATCCTGGAGCACCGCCGGCACCTCGTCCGCTGCCATAGCCTGGGCGATCCCGTCGACCATGCTTCCCTTCCCCACGCCCGGCTCACCCAAGAGCACGGCCCCGTGCCCGCCCTCCAGAATTTGGAATACCTGGCGAACCTGGTCTTCCCGCCCGACGCATGGGTACAGGTACCCAGCCGCAGCGTCGGTGGTCAGGTCGTGGCTCACGCTGTTCAGGAACGGGGTGGCTATCGCCAGGTAGGCGCGGTCAAGCGCGTGCTTGGGTCGGTAGCCTGAACGCTTGCGGCGGCGCAGGATCTCAACCGCCAGCTTGTGCCGCAGGCTGAACCAAACGGAAATGTTCAGAATGGCGGAGGTAGGCACGGTCAGCTCCTCGAGTACATCGCGAACCAACGACTCGCTCTGCGCCACCGCCACCATAAGCTCACTCGTTTCCACGTGGTAGCTCCGCCAGCGGCTGCGCCTGCTCGAGCTTGGTGGTAACGTCAATTTTCGGAAAATCCGCTACGACGCTGAAACCCTGCCGCACTAGGCTGTCCCGTGCCCTGCGACCAACGGTAACGAGGTCAACCGCGAGTGCAGGGTTCTGCTCTCTTTCACGTGCAGCGAAAGCAGCTACTCGGGCTGCGAGCTGGTAGTTGAAGCCACCACAGAAGCCACGGTTGGCGCTCACCACCACCACAGCCACGCGCGGCACGTGCGGGTGGGTGCGGAGCAGTGGGTGGTGGGAGGGGTCGGTGCGGTACGCCAGCTCGGTTACCAGCTCCCAGGCCAGCTGCGCGTAGGTGCGTGTAGCCAGCACGTTCGCAACCGCACGGCGCATCTTGGCGGCGGAAACGAGCTCCATCGCCTTGGTTATTTGCCGCGTGTTCCCGATGGAACGTATGCGGCGTTTAATTTCGCGGGTGGCTTGGGGCACAAAAGGAAAATTAAAAATGAAAAATCAAAAAGTAAAGATATTGCTAGAAATCAACTTCATTTTTGATCTTTTATTTCTCATTTTTTATCTTACATCTGCTTAAACTCAGTAATCGCCTGCTTGATAGCTTCCTCCACCTTAGGCGCAAGCTCTTTTTTCTCCCGGATGAGCTTCACTACCTCCCGATTCTTGAGGAAGGCGTGGAAGCGGCGTTCCCACGCGCCCACCTCCCCTACCGCCACGTCGTCCAGGTAGCCGTTCGTAACAGCGTAGAGGATGGCCACCTGGTGCTCAACCGGCACCGGTTCGTACTGGGTCTGCTTCAGCACCTCGGTCACACGCTTGCCGCGCTCGATCTGCTGCTTGGTGGCGTCGTCGAGGTCTGAACCGAACTGGGCGAAGGCGGCCACGTTCCGGTACTGGGCTAGGTCCAGCCGGAGCCGGCCAGCCACCTTCTTCATGGCCTTGATCTGCGCCGCCGAACCAACGCGGGACACGGACAGCCCTACGTTCACAGCCGGCCGGATCCCCTGGTAAAAGAGATCCGTTTCCAGGTAGATCTGGCCGTCGGTAATGGAAATAACGTTGGTGGGAATGTAGGCCGAAAGGTCACCCGCCTGCGTTTCAATAATCGGGAGCGCGGTCAGGGAACCACCACCGTAGGCCTGGCTCAGCTTGGCGGCGCGCTCCAGCAAGCGAGAGTGGAGGTAGAAGATGTCGCCGGGGTAAGCTTCACGTGACGGTGGGCGGCGGAGCAGGAGCGAGATCTGGCGGTAGGCTACGGCGTGCTTCGAGAGGTCGTCGTAGATCAGGAGCACGTCCTGACCCTTATCCATGAAGTACTCACCCATGGCGCAGCCGGCGTACGGCGCCAGGAAAGCTAGGGCCGCCGGATCAGAAGCGCCTGCGAGCACCACGGTGGTGTAGGCCATGGCGCCAGCCGCCTCGAGCTTGGCCACGATCTTGGCCACCTTGGATTCCTTCTGGCCAATGGCTACGTAGATGCAGGTAATGTTCTGCCCGCTCTGATTCAGGATGGTATCAATGGCTACGGCGGTCTTACCGGTTTGGCGATCGCCAATGATGAGCTCGCGCTGCCCGCGGCCGATGGGGATCATGGAGTCAATGGCCTTGATGCCGGTCTGGAGCGGCTGGTTCACCGACTGCCGCGTTATGACGCGCGGGGCAATGCGCTCCACCGGGTAGTCGGCCTCGGCCGCAATGGGACCCTTGCCGTCCAGCGGCACCCCGAGCGGGTTCACCACGCGGCCCACCACTCCCCTGCCTACCGGCACCGAGAGGATCTGGCCGGTTGATTTCACGGTGTCACCCTCCTTAATCTCCAGGTAGTCACCGAGGATCATGACGCCAACGGTTGATTCCTCGAGGTTCAAGGCCACGCCGCGAACGCCGCGTGGAAACTCAAGCATCTCGGAAGCCATGCAGCTCGAGAGCCCGGTCAGCTTGGCAATGCCGTCGCCAACCTCGACCACCGTGCCGACGGTGGCACTCTGAACCTTAGCCTCAAAACCCTTGAGTCCGGACTCGAGCGCGTGGAGGAGCTTGTCTTTGCTGCTGTCTGCCATAGGGGGTAGGTTTACGGGAAATTACGAGATTGCAATCGGCTTACCGGGTGCCAGCGAGCGCTGATTCCAGCGCGTCCAGCCGACCCTTGAGGGAGGCGTCGTAGCGCTGGTCAGCCACCGTTACCACTACGCCAGCTAGGAGGTGCGGCTTCACGCGGAGCGTGAGTTCAGCTTGCGGCCCGAGCGCCGCAGAGAGCGAATGCCCGAGCGCCTTGGGGAGCGGGCGCGGCGCCTGCACATCTGCCGTCACCACGCCGTGCGACTGGTTCCAGAGCCCGGTAACCTCCGACACGATCCGCTGCCGCCAGGCGAAGTGGCGCTTGCGCCACACCAGCTCCCAAAAGGTGGTTGTGGCTTCCTCGAGCTCAGCGCCGCAAAGACCGTCGTTTAGGGCAAGGTAGGCGCGGGCGTAGCTGCGGGGTGAGAGCTTCATAGGGTTAGGTGCGACGGCGGTTGAGCTCGGCCACGGCATCCTCCACCAGCTTCTTGTCTACCTGGCCTTCGGAAAGCTTGCCGACCACGCGAGCGACGCCCTGGGTAATGAGCCGGGCAGCCTCGCGCCGCACGGCGGCGAGCGACTCCTCCCGTTCAGCTTCAAAGCGCGAGCGAGCTTCGCTTACCACCGCTTCTGCCTCGGCCTTCACCCGTGTCAGCACCTCTTGGCGCCTCGCCTGGGCGTCTGCCTCGGCTGCCTTCAACACCTCCTGGGCCTGGCGCTTTGCCTCGGCCAGGGACTCAGCTCGCACCTCCTCCATCTTCTTGAGCTCGCGCTCGATGCGTTCTGCCTCGCGCAGGCTCAAAGCAATGCGCTCGCTCCGCTCGTCGAGGTACCGAACGAGCGGCCGGTAGGCGAAACGGTAGAGCACCCCAAGCACAATAAGGAAGTTAACCGCCTGGGCCAGGAGGAGCTTCCAATCTATGCCGAGCTTCGTGAGGAGATCCATAGTTGAGAGGCTGAATAAAGAGTGATGAATTATGAATTACGAATTTCAAAATAATTCCAATTAACGCTCTCATCTGTCAGGCTCAATTCGTGATTCATGATTCGTAATTCCAGAGCGGTAGCGACCGCTTCCGTGCCCCGCCATGGCGGGGCCGGGAAGTGGCGACTACCTAGACGAACTTGATGATGAGCGCCATGACCAACGCGTAAATGGCAATGGCCTCACAGAACGCGGTTGCCAGGATCATGGCTGTCTGCACCTTGGAGTAAGCTTCCGGGTTACGGCCGATGGCCTCCATAGCCTTGGCTGCCAGCCGGCCGATGGCGAACGCGGGGAAAATGCCACCGATCGCAACGGTTGCTCCAGCGGCCATTCCCTTCAGCACCTCAGGGGTGAAAGAGCTGGCGGCCTGCACGAGATCTGTCGCTTCTGTCATAGTTGCTTCCTTTCGCTGCCGGGGTTTTGCGCTACGGCGGAGTTGGTTGTTTAACGCCGTCGCTTTACCTGCGGCTGCAAGGTTAGCGGATTAGCACCTGCGCCCCGGCCTCTGCGCCTGGGGAGCGGGTGCTAGCCAACGAACCCTTAGTGTTCAGCGTGCTCTGCGCTGGCTATGGTCATAAAAACGAGCGTGAGCAGGGAAAAAACGAGCGCCTGCACTAACCCTACAAAAATTTCCAGGAACAGGAACGGTAGCGGCGCAAAGTAGGGTACGAGCGCAGATATCACAATCAGGAGCACCTCACCCGCGAACACGTTACCGAACAACCGGAAGGAGAAGGAAACCACCTTAGCAACCTCTGACACCAGCTCCAGGACACCTACGAACTGCAGGATGAGCTTCTGGAAGCTGAAGTGCTTAATGAGCCCCACCGGATCCAGGTACTTGGAAGCGTGCTTAGCAAAACCTAGCGTGGCAATACCGAGCGCCTGGGTGCCGATGACGGAAATCAGGGCAATGGCTAGCGTACCATTCAGGTCAGCTGAAACGGAACGGAAAAACGGCACCAGCACCTGGCGGCCTTCGTGGAGCTCGAGCAGGCCAATTGACCCCACGCCCGGCAGGAGCCCGAACCAGTTGGAGAGCAGCACGAAGAAGAAAATGGTACCGCTCAGGGGCAGGAACCGCCGCGCCGTTTCCCGGCTGCCCGTCACCGATTCAATGAAGGTGAGTGCGCCCTCGAGCACGGCTTCTATGAAGTTCTGGAAGCCGCGCGGTACCGCCGCAAGCGTACGGCCACCCAGCACGAGCCCCACCAGCGCCAGGAACCCCGTCACGATCCAGCCCACGATGAGCGAGTTCGTAACGGGGAAGGAGCCGAGGTGGAAGATGGGCTCAGCAGCCAGGGAAATGTTCATAGCGCTCAAGGCTTCACCTTCGGCGTTTGGTCGGCGGCGCCACGGCGGTCCGAGGCCGCGACAATGCCGGAAACCTTTCGGTACACCAGCCAACTGGTAACGGCTATAGACAGAACCACGC
>Ga0209514_10008989_pt1 | contig 11145 bp, 9 predicted proteins | sample Subgrocontami58m_FD_187452 | JGI IMG/M metagenome (GOLD analysis project Ga0209514, IMG submission 187452) | Subsurface groundwater microbial communities from S. Glens Falls, New York, USA - GMW37 contaminated, 5.8 m (SPAdes) (version 3) | ecosystem: Environmental > Aquatic > Deep subsurface >...
GCCGTACAGATTGGCGTGGTACAGATGGCTGTGCACCACTTCCACGCGCTGTTCGCGGATCAGTCGCCGCAAGGCCGGCACCACCCGCCGGTCGAAACCGCCGCGTTCCATTAGTCCGAGCGCATGAACCGGGATGCCGAGGCTTTCGACCTCGTCCGCGAGTTCGCCGCGGTCCTGGATGCAGCAGACGACCGAGTCGAATCGCGTCGCGTCGAGATTGCGCAGCACGCCGAGCAGCATCCGTTCCGCCCCGCCGATGGGCAGGCGGGTGATCAGGTGCAGCACGCGGCGCTTGTTCATCGCGGCACGGACGGCGCGAGTGCGGCGCAGACACGATCGAAAACGGCTTCGACCGGAATGTCGGCCATGGACGCCTCGGTCGAACAATCCGGCCCGGCTTGCGGATGGTCTACTGCAAAAAAACAGGGATGGTCCAGAGGGGCGATCAGTTCGCTGCGTGAGAAGCCGTGGTAGAGGCCGACCAGGGGTATGTCGAAGGCGCTCATCAGGTGCGTTGGCCCGGTGTCGACTCCGACGTAGAGATCGAGCTGGCTCATCAGCGCGCCGGTCTGGCGCAGGCTGAGCTGGCCGGCGTAGATCGTCGCGGCGGAACCGAGTTGCGCCGCGAGCGTCTCGATGCGCAGACGCTCTTCGGTGCCGCCGAAAACCAGGAAATGGGCCCGCGGCCAGCGCGCGCGGATGCGGCCGCAGAGTTCAACGAAGGACTCGATGGGCCAGTCGCGATACGCCTTGGTGGGAAAGCTGGCGACCTGCAAGCCGACCAATGGCGTGTGTGCCGCGGGCAGGTCGGAGGCGAGGCGGGCGGCGGCCCAGCCGCGTTCCTTTTCCGTGACCACATAGGACAGCCGGCAGCCGGCTGGCGCCACGCCGGCGGCGGCCGGCAGTGCCAGGGCCAGACGCACCGCATGGTCGCTCTGGAATGCCGGCACATCGACCACGGTTCCCAGGCGGGCATTGATCCCGTCGTCGGCCTGGCGGAAGGCCACGACATGCCTTGCGACCCTCATGGCATACCTGACCAGCGCCTCGTCGAAGCCATGGACGAATGCCAGGTCGTAGGGCCTGGCGAACCGGTCCAGCCAGCCGCGGAAGGGTGCCGAGGTCTTGCTGATGCTGCCGACATGGCGCACGAAGGGCAGCGAGTGCAGCACCTCGACCCGATTGGGATGGCCCAGCACGTCCACTGCCGCTTTCGGCCAGGCGCCGGCGATGGCGCGAATGGCGGGCGTTGCCAGCAAGGTGTCGCCGATGCGGGAGACGTTGATGACGAGGATGGCTTGCGGCGTCTCGATCACGCTGCCTCGCGGCTGAATATGTAGTTGCGGCCCTCGACATGGGTCAGCCGCTGGCCGGCGGCGCCGAGCCGGGAGACAATGCGCTGCGTGTCCGTCGCGGAGTGGCCGGTGACGCCGTGATGGAATTCGACCAGCACCTGGCGCGCGGCAAGGATGCGGCCGCTCTCGATCAGCGCCTCGAGCAGCGCGTACTCGGCACCTTCGATGTCGAGTTTCAGCACGTCGCAGTCGGAGCGCCCGGCGCGCGCCAGCAGCGTGTCGAGATCGACGGTCAGGGTCTCGATGCGCTCGCCGCCCTCGACGTATTCATGGGAAGGATCGAGGCTGCCGGAAACCCCGTCCGCGCCCTGCGGCAGGTCGTCCTGGCAGCGCGGCAGATGGAAGGCCAAGGTTTCCCCGGCGCGGGTCCACAAGGCGTTGGGCAGAATCTCCATGCCGGCCGGGCAGCGGGGGCGGCAGTAGGCGAGGCTGCGCGGGTTGGGATCCACCCCGATCACCCGCGCGCCGGGGAAGCGCCGCAGGAAGGCCACCGGAAAGCTGATGTCTTCGCCGAGCCCGCAATCGATCAGCAAGGGCAGCGGTCCCATGGCCCGCGTGTCGATCCACCAGCCGCCGTAGCGGGTGCCGAGGCGTTCGTAGCCGCGCGGCAGGCGCCATTCCTTCCAGCGGCGGCCCAGACTACGCTTGAGACGATCCCAGTGCTTGCTCATGGGCGCGCCGCCTGGCGAAAAATGCTCTCCATGCGGTCAAGCATGGCGTCTCGGGAAAAGTCGGCGCTGGCGCGAAGCCGAGCGGCGGCGCCGAGGCGGGACGCCAGCGCCGCGTCGTCGAGCAGGCGGGCGATCGCAGCGGCCAGCGCGGCGGCGTCCCTGGGCGGCGCGATCAGCGCCGTTTCGCCGTCGCTGACCGCTTCGAGGATCGCCCCGACCGGCGTGGTGACGATGGGCAGGCCGCAGAGCATGGCCTGCAGGACCGCCTGCGGCACGCCTTCATTGGCATAGGACGGCAGGCAGAACACGTCCAGCGCCTGCAGCCAGCGCTCGGGATCGTTGCGCTGGCCGGCCAGTCGCACGCGCTCGGCCAATCCGAGGGTCGCGATCTTCTGTTCGATCTGTTCGCGCATCGGACCTTCGCCGACGATATGCAGGTGCAGGTCGGGCCGCTGCAGTTGCGCAAATGCGTCGAGCAGGAACAGGTGTCCCTTCCAGCTGCGCAGCGTGGCGACTATCCCGACGCAGCGCTGCGCCGGGTCGAGGCCCAGGGCCTGTCGCACGGCGGCCTTGTCGGCCGCGCCGGTGACGGGGCTGAAGCGCTCCGTGTCGATGCCGGTGGGCACCGACGCGACGCGGGCCGGATCGAGATTGAGCTTCGCCAGCAGGTGCCGGCGCAGGCTCTCGCCGGTGGTGACAACGGCAGCGGCGCGCTGGTAGAGCCAGCAGTTGAAGGGGTTGCCCGACACCGGCGCCGAGATGTGGCGGGTGCGCACGATGGCCGGCGGCTTGGCGAGCGTGGCGCAGGCCAGTCCGGTCAGCCAGGAATCGGCGGAGCTGTGGGTGTTCACCACGTCGGGGCGCACCGCCGCGAGGTGGCGGCGCAGCGCCCTGAAGCCGGCGAGGGTCTTGAATTCGAGCGGCAGTGCCACCACCGGCACGCCGAAACGCGGCGCCTCGGCCGCCATGCGCGCATGGGCCGGGCAGGCCACGCTGACTTCATGGCCGCGCGCGATCAGGCCGCGCGACTCCTCGAGGATGCGGATCTCCTGGCCGCCCCAGCCACAGGACGCTTCCGTATGCAGTATCTTCAGACGGCCTCCGCAAATTGCAGCCGGTAGAGGCTGGCATAGACGCCGCCGGCCGCCAGCAGCTCGGCGTGGTTGCCGATTTCGGCGATGCGTCCCTGCGCCAGCACCACAATGCGGTCGGCATGCTCGACGGTGGACAGGCGATGTGCGATGACCAGGGTGGTGCGCCCCTGCATCAGTGTTTCCAGCGCCGCCTGCACCGCACGCTCGGATTCGCTGTCAAGCGCCGAGGTGGCTTCGTCGAGGATCAGGATAGGCGCGTCCTTGAGGATGGCGCGGGCGATCGCGATGCGCTGGCGCTGGCCGCCCGAGAGGCGCGCGCCGTTCTCGCCGATCACGGTGTCGAAACCCTGCGGCATGGTGGCGATGAACTCCAGCGCATGCGCGGCGCGGGCGGCGGCTTCGATCTCGGCGCGACTGGCGTCGCGCTTGCCGCCGTAGGCGATGTTGGCCGCCACGGTGTCGTCGAAGAGGAACACGTCCTGGCCGACATGGGCGATGTTGGCGCGCAGGGAGCCCAGCGTCAGCATCTCGATATCCTGGCCGTCGATGCGGATCTGGCCGCGGCTGGCATGGTAGAAGCGCGGCACGAGGTTGACGAAGGAAGTCTTGCCGCCGCCGGAAGGGCCGACCAGGGCCACGGTTTCGCCGGGGCGGATGGCAAGATCGACGCTGGACAGCGCGTCGCGCTCGGCACTCACATAGCGCAGGCCGACGCCGGCGAACTCGATCTCGCCGCGGGCGCGGCCCAGCGCGACGGTGCCGGCGTCCACCTCGGTGGCTTCGTCGAGCATGCGGAACACGCTCTCGGCCGCCGCCAGGCCGCGCTGCAGCGGAGCGTTGATGTCGGCCAGGTGCTTGAGCGGCGCCAGCAGCAGCAGCATGGCGGTGATGAAGGAGACGAAGCCGCCGATCGTGGTTTCGTTGCTGGCTGACTGCTGCAGGGCGACATAAACGACAATGGCGAGGCCGACCGAGGCGAATATCTGGGTGATGGGCGCCACCGCGGCCGCCGCGATCGCCTGGCGCATGCCGTATCCGCGCAGCGCGTTGTTGACCTTGAAGAAGCGCGCCGTCGCGTGCGCCTCGCCGCCGAAAATCTTGACCACCTTGTGGCCGCGAATCGATTCCTGCAGCACTTCGTTCATCTGCGCCATGCCGTCCTGCGCCGCCAGAGACAGTTTGCGCAGCCGCTTGGAGAAGGCGCGTACGACGAGGCCGGTGAGCGGAATCACGGCCAGGCTGATCAGGGTCAGCTTCCAGTTCAGATACAGCAGCCAGCCGACCAGGCCGATCACCGACAGCGTGTCGCGGATCAGCACCGTCAGGGTCGAGGTCGCCGCCGCCGCAACGCCATTCACGTCATAGGCGATGCGCGTGGCCGGCACCGAGGAGGCGTGGGCGTCGAAATAGCTCGCCGGCAGGCGCATCAGGCGCTCGAACATCAGTTGGCGCAGGTCGGTGATGACCCGGTTGGAAACCCAGGACATGCCGTAGCCGGCAAGAAATCCGGCGACGCCGCGCAACACGAAGATGCCGACGATGGCCAACGGCAGCCAGGCCAGCCAGTCATTGCCGCCCTGGCCAAAGCCCTTGTCCAGCAGCGGCTTCATCAGTGCCGGGAACAGCGGTTCGGTGGCGGCGGCGAGCGCCGTCGCCGCCAGGGTCAGGGCGAAACCCTTCCAGTGCGGGCGCACGTGGGAAAGCAGACGCAGGTAGAGTTCGCGGCTGTTGGTCACGGGTTGCGACTAGCGCGGGCGTGGCTGGCGTCAGGGCCGGGTCTGGCCACGCAGCGCCTTGAAAATGAAGCAGGGTTTGCCGAAGCTCTTTTTGCATTCGATGTCGAAACCGCGCTGTTCCAGCCAGTCGAGCAGCTCGAAATCGCGCTCGCCGTGGAGTTCGCCGACGATGTACTGGACGCTGGCGAGTTGCTCGGGCGTCAATCCATGCAGGATTTCCTTCTCGGCGCCTTCCGTGTCGATTTTGATCACGTCGATGCGGTCCAGCCCCAGCTCGCGCACGAGGTCACCGCTCTTGCGCACCGGAACTGAAATCTTCTCTTCGTTTCCGGCTGCGCCGCGCTGGTAGAAAGACCAGCCGCCGTGGTTGTTGGCGCCCGGCGAATGGATCATCTGCAGTTCGCCGTCCTTGTTCGATAGCGCCAGCAGGTGGCATTCGATGCTGCCCGGGCGGCCGCGCGACTTGGCATTGCGCTTCAGCATCTCCTGGTTGGCCGGCACTGGCTCGAAGGCGTGGATTTTGGCGGCGGGGTAGAGCTCGCTGAAGAACACAGTGGCGGCGCCGATGTTGGCGCCGATATCGAGCACCACCTTGACGTCCTCGGCGCGTGGCAGGCGCGCATGCCAGTATTCTGACTTGCGCCCCTTGAGCAGGATCTCGTAGATGACCAGCGCATCACTGGTGCCTTCGCGGTAGTGCACCGGCTTGTCGCGATAATCGACCTCGACGATGGCGCCTGTCGGACTGTCACGCAAAGCAGCCTTGGCGAAACCGACACTGCGGGAGCGCAGTGCATATTTCAGGAATTTCTTCATGGGCTTAGTTTCGTGGAGGTGGCTAGGCGAGATTTTAGCTGATTGCTTTCCGCTGACTCAGTGTGCCGCATCCCAGTTGGCGCCGACCCCGACTTCCACCAGCAGCGGCACCTTGAGTTGCGCCACGCCGCCCATCAGCTTCGGCAGCGCGTCGCGTACCGTGGCAAGTTCGGCCTCGGGCACTTCCAGCACCAGTTCGTCATGCACCTGAAGGATCAGCAGGGAGCGCAGCTTCTGCTGGTCTAGCCAGTCCTGCACCGCGAGCATGGCGCGCTTGATCAGGTCGGCGGCGGTGCCCTGCATCGGCGCGTTGATCGCCGCGCGTTCCGCGCCCTGGCGGCGGCCCGCGTTCGAAGAGCGTATCTCCGGCAGCCACAGGCGACGGCCGAACACGGTCTCGACGTAGCCCTTGTCGCGCGCGCTGGCGCGGGTTTCCTCCATGTAGCGCGCCACGCCCGGATAGCGCGCAAAGTAGCGGTCCATATATGCCTGCGCCGCCGTGCGGTCGACGCCGATCTGCTTGGCCAGGCCGAAGGCGCTCATGCCATAGATCAGACCGAAGTTGATCGCCTTGGCGGCGCGGCGCTGCTCGCCGCTGACCTCGATCGGCGTCAGGCCGAAGACTTCGCCGGCGGTCGCGCGATGTACGTCCTCCCCTTGGGCGAAGGCTTCCAGCAGGCGCGGATCGTCCGAGAGGTGGGCCATGATGCGCAGCTCGACCTGCGAATAGTCGGCGCTGAGGATACGGTGGCCGGCGGGCGCGACGAAGGCCGAGCGGATGCGCCGCCCCTCGGCGGTGCGGATCGGGATGTTCTGCAGGTTGGGCTCGGTCGAGGCCAGTCGACCGGTCACCGCCGTGGCCTGGCCGAAGCTGGTATGCACGCGGCCGGTGGCCGGGTTGATCATCTTCGGCAGCTTGTCGGTGTAGGTGTTCTTCAGTTTGGCGAAGCTGCGGTGTTCGAGGATCTTCTTCGGCAGCGGATAGTCCTCGGCCAGCTTTTCCAGCACTTCCTCGTCGGTCGAAGGGCTGCCCGAGGGCGTCTTCTTCACTACCGGCAGGCCCTGCTGGTTAAAGAGTATTTCGGCCAGCTGCTTGGGCGAATTCAGGTTGAAGGGCTGGCCGGCCAGTTGCTGCGCCTCGGCTTCCAGCGCCATGATCTTGCGTCCGAGTTCGTCGCTCTGCTGCGCCAGCGTCGCCGCGTCGATCAGCACGCCGTTGCGCTCGATCCTGAACAGCACTTCGGCGATCGGCAGTTCGAGGTCGCGGTAGAGGGCTTCCAGCGCCGGCTCGGCGGCGAGCCGGGGGCGCAGCACCTGGTGCACCCGCAGCGTGACATCGGCATCCTCGGCGGCATATTCGGCGGCGCGCGCGACTTCGACCTGGGCGAAGGATATGCGGTTGGCGCCCTTGCCGGTGACGGCGTCGTAGCTGATTGTGGCCAGTCCGCAATGCCGTGCCGCGAGGGCGCCGAGGTCGTGGGTCTTGTCCGATTCCAGCACATAGGACTGCAGCAGCGTGTCCTCGACGATGCCGGCGAGCCGCACGCCGTGGTTGGCGAAGACGTGGCGGTCGTACTTGAGGTGCTGGCCCAGCTTGGCGTGGCGCGGCGACTCCAGCCAGGGCCTGAGTTTCTCCAGCGTCGCCGCCAGCGGTAGTTGCGCTGGCGCGCCGGCATAGCCGTGGCCCAGCGGCAGGTAGGCGGCATGCACCGCGTCTCCGTCAGGGATGGCGAAGGAAATCCCCACCAGCCGCGCCTGCATCGGATCGAGGTCGGTGGTCTCGGTATCGAGCGAGACCAGCGGTGCGGCGTCCAGCCGCGCCAGCCAGGCATCGAGCTGCGCCGCATCGAGGATGCATTCATAGCCGCTGCGGTCGGGTTCGGCAGTGGGCGCCGCTTCGGCAGTCGGCGCCGGCGGCGCGGCGCTTCGCGGGCGGGTCGCCGGCTGCGGCGCTTCGCCCTTCAATTCGCGCAGCCAGCCCTTGAATTCCAGCCGGGCATACAGTTCGGCCAGTTTTTCCTTGTCCGGCGCCCGCGGCACGAGATCGCCCACCGCCTGCGGCAGCGGCAGGTCGCAGTCCACCGTGACCAGCCTGACCCCCAGCGGCAGGAAGTCGAGGTGCCGGCGCAGGTTCTCGCCCACCGCGCCGCCGATCTCGCCGGCATGGGCGACGATGGCATCGAGCGACCCGTAGGCGTCCAGCCACTTCACCGCCGTCTTTGGCCCCACCTTGGCCACGCCGGGCACGTTGTCCACGGTGTCGCCGACCAGCGCCAGGTAATCGACGATGCGTTCCGGCGGCACGCCGAACTTGGCCTTGACGCCGGCCTCGTCGAGCACTTCGTTGCTCATGGTATTGACCAGCCTGACGTGGGGATTCACCAGTTGCGCCAAGTCCTTGTCGCCGGTCGAGATCACGCAGGCCATGCCGGCTTCCGCCGCCTGGCGCGACAGCGTACCGATCACGTCGTCGGCCTCGACGCCGTCCACCATCAGCAGCGGCCAGCCGGCTGCGCGGATGCAGTCGTGCAGTGGCGCGACCTGCGCCGCCAGGTCCTCCGGCATCGACGGCCGGTTGGCCTTGTACTCGGGATACCAGTCATCGCGGAAAGTCTTGCCCCTGGCATCGAACACCACGGCGCGGAATTCTGACTTATAGTCGGTTTCGAGTACGCGCAGCATCGACAGCACGCCGCGGATTGCGCCGGTCGGCTCGCCGCCTCCGGTGCGCAGATCGGGCAGGGCATGGAAGGCCCGATACAGGTAGGACGAGCCGTCGACAAGCAGCAACGTGGGCATGAGGAGCAATGCGAAATGAACGAGAAGGAGAAGCTACCCAAGAGCCTGGCGCGGGGTGGGCGCGGCGCGGACGCGCTTCCCGTCGGCCATACCGCGACCAGCGCGCGAGAGGCCTGGCGGGTGTTCGGCATTATGGCAGAGTTCGTCGAGGCGACTGAGCGCCTGGCCACGGTGCGCCCGGCCGTGTCGATTTTCGGCAGCGCGCGGAGTTCGCCCGAATCGAACACCTATCAGCTCACCGAACAGATCGCCCGGTTGCTGTCCGACGCCGGCTTCGCGGTGGTCTCCGGCGGCGGTCCCGGGGTCATGGAGGCGGCCAACAAGGGCGCTTTCGAGGGCAAAAGCATGTCGATCGGCCTCAACATCCAGTTGCCGCACGAGCAGCAGGCCAATCGCTACCAGGACATCTCGCAGAGCTTCCGCCATTTCTTCGCCCGCAAGTACATGTTCGTCAAGGTCGCCGCCGCCTACGTGGTGATGCCGGGCGGCTTCGGCACCCTCGACGAACTGCTGGAAGCCCTGACCCTGATCCAGACCGGCAAGACTCCGCGCATCCCGCTGATCCTGGTTGGCTCCGGCTTCTGGGGCGGTCTGCTCGACTGGTTCCGCGCCCGGCTGGTTGCCGACGGCATGATCAATCCCGAGGACATGGACCTGTTGCGGGTGATCGACGAGCCGGAGGCGGTGGTCGCCGCGATTCTCGACCATTACGAGGCGCACGGCTTCGGTACGCTGCCCGAAGAACACGAATTGCTGCTGAACCTTTGATAAACTGCCGGCAAGAGCCGGTTGCCGCGGGATTGCCGCGGCGCGGAGGCTTTCCCCGAGGACATGCCATGCGCCGCCTGATTGTTCTGTTTCTCTCCGCCCTTGCGTTGAATGTCGCCGCGCAGACCCGGCCGCCGAAGCTGGAGCCGATTCCCGAGCCGCCCCCGGCGCCTCCGGGTGCCCTCAACGAGGCGCTGGAGCCGCAGGTCACCATCACCAAGCGCGGCGAGGACAGGGTCGAGGAATTCCGCATCAGTGGCAAGCTCTACATGCTCAAGGTGACGCCGCCGCACGGTGTCGCCTACTACCTGCTCGACAACAGCGGCGATGGCCAGTGGGTGCGCCAGGACTCGAAGGACGCCGGCCTGCGCGTGCCAATGTGGGTGATCGGCACCTTCTGATCACACCCACCCGCGACATCGCCCGCTACGGCCAGGTTTTCACCCCGCCGGAAATCGTTGCGCGCATGCTCGCGTTGCGCCGCAACCCGGGCCGCGCGCTCGATCCGGCCTGCGGCGACGGCGCGTTTTCCGGGAAACTGCCGGGCTGCGTGGCGATCGAGATCGATTCCGCCCACTGCCCGCCGGGCGCGCTCAACATCGATTTCTTCGCCTATGCCGAGAGCGAGAAGTTTGCCACCGTCATCGGCAACCCGCCTTACGTCAAGGCGCGCGACATCCTGCCGCGGACGGCGGTTCATCTGGGCTCCAGCCTGCTCGACGGCCACGCCAACCTCTACCTGCATTTCATCGAGAAATGCGTGCGCCACCTCGAACCCGGCGGCGAGTTGATCCTCATCACGCCGCGCGACTTCCTCAAGGCCACCGGCGCCGGCCGGCTCAACACCTGGCTCTATGACCAGGGCAGCATCACCGATTTCGAGGACCTTGGCGACGCAAAAATCTTCCACGGCGCCGCGCCCAACTGCGCCATCTGGCGCTTCGAGAAAGGCAATGCCAGCCGCCGCCTGCACGATGGCCGGCGGATGGCGCTGTCCGGCGGCCAACTGATGTTCACCCGCGGCATCTACAGCCTGCCGCTGGCCAGCGTGTTCGCCGTCAAGGTGGGCGCCGTGTCCGGTGCCGACGACATCTTCGGCAACGAGGAGTTCGCCAACGCCGATTTTGTCTGTTCGAAAACCGCGCAGAGCGGCGCCACGCGGCGCATGATCTACCTCGACCGCGAAGCTCCGTTGCCCTGGCTGGAACAGTTCAAGCCGCGCCTGCTGGCGCGCCGCGTCACGCGCTTTGACGAGTCCAACTGGTGGAAATGGGGCCGCCGCCATTATGTTTCCGACGCACCGCGCATCTACGTCAACAACAAGACGCGCAATCTGCGCCCCTTCTTCCTCCACGCCTGCAACAACTATGACGGGTCGGTGCTGGCGTTGTTTCCGCATCGCGCGAAACTGAAGCGGGCCGACCTGCAGCGCCTGGCGGAGATGCTCAACGACGTGGACTGGCACGAACTGGGTTTCGTCTGCGACGGGCGTTTCCTCTTCTCCCAGCGCAGCCTGGAACAGGCCCTGCTGCCCGAGGCCTTCGCCGAATTCGCGGTCAAGGGCCTGGTGTAGCGGCGAGCACCGCCTATTTGCCGCCCTGCATGCGCTTGAGGCGATTGCGGGCGATCTCGGCAAAGCGGCCGTCGGGATATTGCCGCAGATAGGCTTGGTAATCCGCCGCGTCCTGGCTGTCCTTCACCGACTGCCAGAACAGCAGTTCCGTCTCCGCTTCGGCGCCGCCCTTGCCCGCGGCGGGCGCGGTGTCGGCGGCGACCGGCCTGGCCTGCGCCACCGGGTTGGCGAAATAGAAGTCGCCGGTGAGCGACGAAGCCTCCCACGGCACCTGGTTGTCGCTGGTGGCACGCGCTACTTCCGCGCGCACCCGCTTGAACACCGATTCCACCG
>Ga0209514_10008992_pt1 | contig 11141 bp, 9 predicted proteins | sample Subgrocontami58m_FD_187452 | JGI IMG/M metagenome (GOLD analysis project Ga0209514, IMG submission 187452) | Subsurface groundwater microbial communities from S. Glens Falls, New York, USA - GMW37 contaminated, 5.8 m (SPAdes) (version 3) | ecosystem: Environmental > Aquatic > Deep subsurface >...
CCGCTCTGGAACCGTACCTACATCGACAACGTGCAGATCACGGTGGCCGAAAGCGTGACGGTGGGCGATCGGGGGGGCTCCTACGACCAGTCCGGCGTCGTGCGCGACATGATTCAGAACCACCTGCTGCAGTTGCTCACCATGGTGGCCATGGAGCCGCCCAGCGCCGTGGACGCCGAGTCGCTGCGGGATGGGAAGGTGGACGTGCTGAAGGCGATCCGCCGGTGGCCTCCGGAGCAGTGGCTACAGCAGGCCGTGGCCGGCCAGTATACAGGCTACCAGCACGAACCCAGCGTTCCTCCTGGTTCGACGTCCCCCACCTATGCCGCGCTGCGCCTCTACGTCGATAACTGGCGCTGGGCGGGGGTCCCCTTCTACCTGCGCTCCGGGAAGGCCATGGCGGAGAAGGTTTCCGAGGTCGTCGTCGAGTTCAAGGACCCGCCCTACCGGGCCTTCTCGCTGGGCCCCTGCGAGGGACACACTGCCAACGCCCTGTCCATCTGTCTGCAGCCCGACGAGGGGATGCACCTCTCCTTCGATGCCAAGGTGCCCGACGAAGATACGTGTCTGGAGTCGGTGGACATGGAGTTCCACTACCAGTCGGCCTTCGAAGGCCGGGCCATCCCCGAGGCCTACGAGCGTCTCCTGCAGGAGGCGATGCAGGGCAATGCCAGCCTCTTCATCCGCAGCGACCAGGTCGAGGAGGCGTGGCGCATCGTCGACCCGCTGCTGGCGGCGTGGGAGGGTCCTGGGGCCCCCAAGGCGTACCCCTACGAGGCGGGCTCCTGGGGCCCCGAGGCGGCCGCTGCCCTCCTCGGCGCGGACGGGCGGGCCTGGCTCAGGATATGCGGGCCCCAGGGAGTCGGTCACACCTGAGACCGCTCTCCCGTTCTCTCCCCAGCGTGGGGAGCGCAGTCCAATGACAGCCGCGATACACGTGCTGCCGACCGCTGAGGCCATGGCCCGCGCGGCGGCAGAGTTCGTGGGCGCGGTCGCCGCGGAGGCCTGCCAGACCCGGGGCCGCTTTACGGTCGCCCTGGCGGGTGGGGCCACGCCCGCCCCCCTCTACGAGAAGCTGGCATCGCCGACCCACGCCCGCCGCTTGGCGTGGGAAGGGTGGCAGGTCTATTGGAGCGACGAACGGTGCGTGCCCCCAGACCATGCCGAGAGCAACTATGGCCTGGCGAGGTGGGCGCTCCTCGACCGCGTGCCCATCCCCGCCGGCCACATCCACCGGCTGCGGGGCGAGGCGACGCCCGAGAGGGCGGCGGAAGAGTATGAGCGAGACGTCAGCCAGGTCTCGCGCGACTCCTTCCCCGTCTTCGACCTGATCCTGCTCGGTCTGGGGGAGGATGGCCACACGGCCTCCCTTTTCCCGGGCACTGCGGCTCTCCAGGAGGAGCACCGTCTCGTCATGGCCAACTGGGTGCCGCAGCTCGACGCCCATCGCCTTACCTTCACCCTGCCTTTGATCAACGCGGCGCGCGTGGTCGCGTTCCTCGTGGACGGCGAGGCGAAGGCTGCCGCCGTGCGACAGGTCCTCCGTCCCGCGGCCGAAGCCGCCGCGCTGCCTGCTGCTCGGGTGCAACCCGGCTCGGGTTCGCCCCACTGGTTTCTGACCGCGGCGGCGGCGAGCTGGCTCGGCCCGGAGGCAGGGAAGGCAACCCACCGCCCATAGGACGGGCGCGGGAGAGCCAAAACCGTGTGCGGACGCGGGGGACAGGTCTGAAGACCTGTCCCTACTGGTGCCCGGCTAACCCCGGCTCGCGCGCCTGGGACCCGAAGTGACTGGGGGGCCTTCCTGAACGAGCCACTCGCCGGACCAGGCGGAGATCGCCTCAACCACCGAGGCGAGGGCATGCCCCTTCGGGGTGAGGTGGTACTCGATCCGCACGGGCATCTCCGGAATGACGGTCCGGTGGACGATCCCCTCGGCCTCCAGCTCCTTCAATCGCTCGGAGAGCATGCGGTCGCTCAGGCCGGGGATGGTGGCCACCAGCTCGCTGAACCGCTCGACGTCGTTCAGCAGGGCGCGGATGATGGCGCCCGTCCAGCGGCGGCCGATCAACTCCACGGCGTGGTGGTAGTAGGGGCAGAAGGCGCCCGAGTCGCCGTGGCTTTCCATCGCCATATCTTACCTGTCGTGAGCCCCTTGACAAGGGCCACATATGGAAATATAGTAAGTAAGAAACCATAAGGTAGCCTGGCGGCGCGGGTACGGCGCCCCGGGCCAGAAGGAGAAGTGATCCATGACCACCGTACAAAACCGCGTCGGCACCTGGAGCATCGACCCGGTGCATTCTATCGTCGAGGTCTCGGCCAAGCACATGCTGGTGTCCACCGTGAAGGGGCTGTTCCACTCCCTGGAGGGCACGCTGCTGTGGGACGAGGCCGATCCCGCGGCATCGTCCGTAACGGCCTCCATCGACGTCGAGAGCATCGATACGGGCGAGGCCCAGCGCGACGCCCACCTGCGCTCCGACGACTTTCTCAACGCCGAGAAGTATCCGAAAATCACCTTCCGCAGCACCCGGGTGGAGCCTCAGAGCGACACGCGCTGGAAGGTCTACGGTGACCTGACCATCCGGGACGTCACCAGGGAGGTCGTGCTGGAGGCCGAGTACGAGGGCCAGGTGAAGGATGCCTGGGGCAAGCAGCGTGCGGCCTTCTCGGCCGAGACCACCATCGACCGCAAGGACTTTGGCGTGAAGTGGGACGGCCTGGTCGAGATGGGCAGCGTCGTCGTGGGCGACAAGCTGCGCATCTCCCTCAACATCGCCGCCGTCCGCCAGGAGTAGCATCCGCCGTCCGTAGGGGCCGGCCACTGTGCCGGCCCAGGGGCTGGGAGAGGGGGGAGTCGCCTGGTCGGCACGATGGCCGAACCCTTCACCCGCGGCGTCGTGCCCCACCCGCCCCCGCCGGGCGGGCAGAGTCGCCCGCCCCTACGGCCTGCCACACGCTGGAGCAGCGATGACTATACTGAAAGGTGGTGCGTATCGGGTAGGCCCATACGTATAATGCGTTAGGGCAAGAACGACGCAGGGAGGGAGATCCATGAACGATCAGGAGCTTGTCCGCTTTCGCGACTCCCCCGTCGCCCGCTTCCTCTTCGGCAGCGTGCCGATGGCGGTCGTCTGGCTGATCCTGCGTCTCTACGTGGGGTGGCAGTGGGTCGAGGCCGGGAGACACAAACTGGAGGACCCGAGCTGGGTAGCGACGGGCGCCGCGCTCCAGGGCTACTGGCAACGCGCCGTGGCCATCCCCGAGCAGGGGAAGCCCGCCGTCAGCTTCGACTGGTACCGCGCCTTCCTGGAGGGGCTCCTGGCCGGTGGTCACTACGTCTGGTTCGCCAAGCTGGTGGCCTTCGGTGAGACCGCCATCGGCGTCGCCCTCGTGTTGGGGGCTTTCACCGGGCTGGCCGCCTTCTGCGGAGCCTTCTTGAACTGGAACTTCATGATGGCCGGCTCGGCGAGCACCAACCCGGTGCTCTTCGTCCTGGCCCTGGGCCTGATCCTCGCCTGGAAGATCGGCGGCTACTGGGGCCTCGACCGCTGGCTCCTGCCGGTGCTGGGCACGCCCTGGCAGCCCGGCCGGGTCTGGCGGCCCCGAGTCCACCCCCCCGGCGCCCCGGCCCCCGCACCGTCGACCTGACCTCGGGTGGGCTTGGCTTCCTCACTCTCGACTCGCCCGTGACCGCCACTCGCGCGGATCACGGTGCGTATGTAGGATGCCCAGCACGACCAGTTCAACGCCCGCGATTCGATAGTACACAGCGTATGGGAACCGGCGCGTCAACCCCCGTCTGACATCGTCGGCCTCCGCTTCCGGGCGGATGATCACGGCGCAGTTTCCTACGGCTTCTGCAGGCGGCTCTTCACGTCCTCCCACCTTGATCCAGCGTGCGGGTCGGCGTGGTAGGCTGCGAGTCGGCGGTCGAGTTCATCTCTATGAGACCGCGGAACCGCCAGGGCTTCGGCTTCGGCCGCAATGCTGTCCCAGATATCTTCCACGAGCAGGATGCGCTCGGCGAGGCTGAGCCGATCAATGCCCAGTGACTTGCCCGTTGTCTGCATCGGAACCCTCCTCAAGCGCGATGGCCCAGTTTCCGCAAGTGTATCCTCGCTGCTGGCGAAGGGAAAGAAAGGGTCAGCGGTGCGGTAACAGCTCCTCCTCCCGGACGGAACACACTGTCTTCTGAGCGCTGGAGTAGAAATCGGGTATTCCGAACGTTTCTGCGAGCGTCCGGCTGCTGGCCAGCACGTAGGATACCGTCGTTCCGGCGAAAGCCGGAATCCAGGACCCGGGGCCGGGCGAGGGAGCACAGCCCCGCGCCTTCGGTGCGTGGCAGCCGCCGCCGGGGGACGCTGCTCGGGCAGATCGGCGGACTGGGTTCCGGTGTGCGCCGGAACGACAGGGTTGGCGTTTCCCCGGCGGGAGGCTGCCGCTGAACTAGCCCGCCGTCCGCTGGCGCAGCCAGGCCGTCAGCTCCTCGGCCGGCAGGGGCCGGCTCAGGACGTATCCCTGGGCCTCGTCGCAGCCCTGCGAGGCCAGCAGGTCCCAGGTGGCCTGGTCTTCCACCCCCTCGGCCACCGTCCGCAAGCCAAGGTGGTAGGCCATGCGGATGATGGAGCGGACGATGGTCCGGTCCTTGGCGTCGGTGGCCATGTGGTCCACGAAGGACTGGTCGATCTTGATGGCGTCGGCGGGCAGGCGCTTCAGGTGGGCCAGGGAGGCGTAGCCCGTCCCGAAGTCGTCGATCGCGATGCGGCAGCCCAGGCTGCGCAGGCTCCCCAGCGTCGCGAGAGCGCGCGCCGGGTCGGCCATGACGCTGCTCTCGGTGACCTCCACGGTGAGGAGATGTGGCGCCATACCGGCAGCGCGCAGCATCGGCTCCACGATCTCTGGCAGCTCGGGATCGTAGAGGTCGTGCATCGAGAGGTTGATCGCCAGGGGAAGGTGTATGCCCTCCTTCGTCCAGGCGGCCCACTGGCGCACCGCAGCCTCCAGCACCCAGCGGCTCAGGGGCTGGATGAGGCCCGTCTGCTCGGCCAGCGCGATGAACTGGTCGGGGGGCACCAGGCCGCGCTGGGGATGCTGCCAGCGCACCAGCGCCTCGGCTCCCGTGACGGCGCCCGTGGCCAGATCGGCCTTGGGCTGGAAGTGGAGCATGAGCTCATCGCGTTCGATGGCGTGCTGCAGCTCGCCCAGCAGCGCCAGGCGCTCGGGGGTGTGGCGGTCCTGATCGAGGCTATAGAGGGCGTAGTCGTTGTGGGCCTCCTTGGCCACGTTCATGGCCACGTCGGCGTGGCGCAGGAGGGTCTCGCCCTCTTCCCCGTGGTCGGGGAAGAGGGCGATGCCCACGCTCGCCGCAATGGTGCCCAGCCGGTGGCCCTCGATGGTGAAGGGGGCCTCCAGGGATTCTCGCAGCCGGAGGGCCAGATCCACCGCCTCGTTCACGTCCGCCACCCGCTGGACAACGGCGAACTCGTCCTCGCCCCGGTGGGCCAGCGTCTCCGCCGGCCCCAGCAGCCCGGCCAGGCGGCGCCCCACCTCCTGCAGGAGCCGGTCGCCCCAGGCGTAGCCGAAGGTGCCGTTCACCTCTTTGAAGCGGTCCAGGTCCAGGAGGAGCAGTGCCACCCGATCTCCGGCCTGCCGGGCGGCGAGGATCGCCTCGCTCAGCCGGGCCCGCAGCAGGCTCCGGTTAGGGAGGTCGGTCAGGGGATGGTGGTGAGCCTGGTGCTCCAGCGCCTCGGCCATGCGCTTGCGTTCGGTGATGTCCTGGTTCGTCCCCTCCAGGTAGCGCAGGGCACCGGTTCCTTCGTCGGTCACTCCCCGCACGTTGGCCGATAGCCAGATGGAGGTGCCGTCCCTCCGGCGCCCCTCCAGAACGAAGTCCGTGACTGCACCGTTGGCCCGGAGCAGGCGCAGCAACTCCTGTCGCCGGCTAGGGTCGGCGTAGAGCTGGCGGATGTCGCCGTTGATGGCGGCCATCATCTCGCCGGGCGATTCGTAGCCAAACGTGTGGGCCATGGCGGGGTTGGCAGTGATGAGACGCCCATCCGGCGATGTCTGGAAGATCCCCTCCATGGCGTTCTCGAAGAGGCCGCGGTACTGCTCTCCGCTGCGCCGGAGATCGCGCAGGGCCGCGGCCAGGTTGGTGGCCAGGGCCAGCTCCTGGTCCAGGGCGATGAGCTTGAGGAGGGCCAGCAGGGTGCGTTGGGCGCGCTGGGGCTCCGGCGTCAGGGCCGCCAGGAGGCGTGGCGCCACCAGCTCCACGTAGATGGCGTAGGTCCCCATGTACCAGCGGGGCGCCAGACCGATGCGCTGGTGGACCCGCCCGACGCGCAGGCGGCTGGCCAGGTAGGCCGCGCCGTAGTCGCCCCCGGTCAGCTCCAGGAAGTACTGCCTCTGCAGCCCCTTGACGCGCCGCAGGGTGGCGTCGTCGGGGAGGAAGGCCCTGGTCTCGGGCGCGGCCAGGATGTGGCGGTACAGCTCCTCCACCACCTCGTCGGCCCAGGCCTCGGCCAGGGGCCGCAGCCGGCCCAGGAGCTGGGCGTCGGCCTCGCCGAAGCCGACGAAGGCCTTCCGTTCCTCCCACTCGGCGAGGGTAACCTCACCGGCGCCGCGATTCTCTGTCATGTGATCTATGCCCTCCTAGCTAGCCCTAGCGAGCGGAGAGACGTTCCGTGACGAATGGTGAACCGGCTGACTATACTAGTGTCACACAGTCGCCGTTTATACACCCCCGTGCGTCGCCGTATGGTCGTTAATGGGTGGCGATTTGGTGGCATACCGGTGTCTGTACCGGCCACGAGGGCGGAGGCAGGAAAGGTTCGTGGACGCAGCCCTTTCGCGTGTCGTGATCCTCGCTCCGGCCGATTCGGGCTTGGCGGCCGCGCTGAGCGATGCCGTCTTGGCCGCGGGCGGGTCGCCCATTCGCGTGGAGAGCCTGGATGATGCCTTGGCCATCCTGCAGCAGGGCGAGCCCGATGCGCTGGCCGTCTCCCTGCACGCGAACTTCGTCGAACGGGCGATGCAGGCTATCCCTCGGCTCAAGACCCAGTCCGATGTCCCCCTCATCGTCCTGGGCATGGTTCATTGTGGGCCTGCCGTTGCCCGTGCTCTCGAGGCTGGCGCCGACGGCTTCCTGACGCAAGTTCCTCCAGCGCACCTGCTTGCCAGTTATGTTCGTGGCCTGCGCCAGCGCGTCGGCGCTGGCGGCTCGGCTACCGAGGCGTCGGTGATTCGCGTGCGCGACCTGCTCCTCGACCTTGACCGTTACGCCCTTGCCATTGGCGGGGAAGAGGTGGCGGTGACGCCCACCGAGTTCCGCCTCCTGGCCACCCTGGCCAGGCGCTCCGGCCGCGTCGTCTCGGCTCAGGAGCTCGTGCGCGATGGCCTGGGCTACCACGAGTCCGGCCTGGGAGCGGGAGATCTGGTGAAGACGCACATCTACCGCCTGCGGGCCAAGATGCGGCCTCGCGAGGGAGACCAGCCCTATGTCGTTTCGGCGCGGGGCTTTGGCTACATGCTGGAGCGGCGCGCCCGGCCCCGGCCCGGGGACCGCCTGGCGGTGGACGGTAGCGCGTCGGAGGCGGTCGCCGAGCCCGTCGATCCCTAGCGGAGCGGCCCTTGGCACCACGCGGAGCCCACGGTCTGGGCGTTCGACGGTTGCATTGTCGTCCCTCATCGGTTACCGTCGGCAGAGGCGGTTGGCTCTGCCTGACCGGGCGAAGGCTCGATGACACTGTCGTATGTGCTGGTGTGTGCGCCCCCCGACTGCGGGCCCGCCCGTGTCTTCAGCGATGAAGTGCGCGCCCTTGGTGCCTCGACGGCCCACGTCTGGACCATCGACGACGCCATTACGATCATCGTGCGCAGTGTGCCCGACCTGGTGGCCGTCTACCTCGACACCGACCCTCTGTCCAAGGGCTACGAGTTCATTCGCCGCGTCCGCTTCCTGTTGGCCGTGCCGATCCTGGCCTTAGCTGACACTGACGATGGCAGTGTCGTGGCGCGGGCGCTGGCGGCCGGCGCCGACGACTACCTGACCGGGCAGCCGTCGGCGGAGGGGCTGGCGACCCGCCTCGCTGCCCTGCAGCCGGGCAGCTTCGCCGGGGACCGGGAGGGCCCAATCTACCGCGTGCGCGACCTGGTGGTGGATTGCGAGCGCTGCGAGGTGGCGCTCAATGGCCGGCGCGTGGAGGTGACGCCCACCGAGTTCCGGCTCCTCGCCTCCCTCATCCGGCGGGCGGGGCGGGTGCTGAGCGCACGGGACCTGGTCAAGGACGCTCAGGGTTATCAGTTGGCCGAGCCCGATGCGCGTGACCTGGCCAAGGTCCACCTGGCGCGACTGCGGGCCAAGATGCGGCCCTTCGAGCAGGGGCAGCCCTACATCGTGAACGTGCGCGGCTTCGGCTATATGCTGGAACGCCGTACGGCGCCCAGGCCCGACGACCTCCTCGCCGCTCGCATGGAGCCCGTGCCGGAGAACTAGGGGCTCCGCCGTAGCGATCTGTTAACATCTCGCTGGCGATGGCTGCAAGGCGCCAGTGAGCACGGGCCCACCGGTGACTCCCTATAAGCCCATCGGGGACTATGGCCTCATCGGGGATGGGCGCACAGCGGCCCTGGTGGGGTTGGACGGCTCTATCGACTGGTGCTGTCTGCCCCGCTTCGACTCCCCGAGCCTCTTCGCCGCTATCCTGGACCACCGCCGGGGAGGGCGCTTCCAGATCGCCCCGGCGGCGCCCCATCGCTCTACCCAGGTCTACCTCCCGGGCACCAACATCCTCACCACCACCCTGCAGACCGGGGGAGGGACCGCCGTCCTCACGGATTTCATGCTCTGCCCGGCCCGCGAGGTGCCGGAGATCCACCGCTTGGTGCGCTGCGTTGCCGGGGCCCTCGACCTGCGGCTGGTCTTCCAGCCCCGCTTTGACTACGCCCGGGCGACGACGCTGACGAGCCTCCGTCCCTACGGCGCCCGGGCCACCGGTGGCGGCTCCACCCTGTCCCTCGCTGCACCCGTGGCGCTTCAGGTCGGGAACGCCGCCGCCGAGGCGATCTTCCACCTGCGCGCGGGGGAGGAGGCAGCCTTCGTCCTGGCCTGGGGCGAGGACGAGCCCCGACCCCCGGCGGCCTACTACTCGGACCGCAAGCTGGCGGTGACCCGGATATGGTGGCAGAGGATCGCCGAGGGCTGCCCCGAGGGGGGACGCTGGCACCGCCAGGTGCTGCGCTCGTTTCTGGCGCTGCCCCTCCTGACCTACGAGCCCACGGGAGCCATCGTGGCGGCGCCCACCGCCTCGTTGCCCGAACAGGTGGGCGGCGGCCGCAACTGGGACTACCGCTACTGCTGGATCCGCGACGCTGCCCTCACCGTGGATAGCTTCTTCCGCCTCGACCACACCGACGAGGCGGAGGGGTTCATGTCCTGGCTGATGCAGCGCTGCGGCGAAGGCGCGGATCGGCTGCTTCCCCTCTACGGCATCGATGTCGACAGTCGCCTGGCGGAGGAGACCCTGGACCATCTGGAGGGGTACAGGGGGTCGCGGCCGGTGCGCATCGGCAACGCGGCGGCGAATCAGCTCCAACTCGACCTGTTCGGCACGGTGCTCATTGCCCTTGGCACGTACTATCGCCACGCCGGGCGGCTGCGGGACGAATGGTGGGACCTGGCGCGCAGCTTCGTCGAGGCCGTGTGCCAGCACTGGAGCCGGCCCGATCGCGGCATCTGGGAGATGCGCGGCGAGCCGCGGCGCTTCGTCTTCTCCCGGCTGATGTGCTGGGTGGCCCTGGATCGAGCCATCTCCCTGGCCCAGGCCCTGGGCAAGACAGCCGACGTCGACCGCTGGCGAGCCGTCCGCGGGAAGATCCGGGAGGAGATCCTGAGCCGCGGCTGGAACCCCGCCAAGGGGGCCTTCGTCCAGCACTACGACACAACGGCTCTGGACGCCAGCCTCCTGCTCCTGCCTCAGGTGGGCTTCCTACCCTCGTCGGACCCTCGGGTCCAGGCCACCATCCAGCGCATCCAGGAGGAGCTGACGGTGAACGGCCTCGTGCAGCGCTACCGGCCCGAGGAGACCGATGACGGACTCACGGGCCCCGAAGGCACCTTCAGCCTGTGCGGCTACTGGCTGGTCGGTGCCCTCTTGATGTCGGGCCGGGCGAGCGAGGCCGAGGCTCTGTTCCGGCGCCTCCTCGGCTACGCCAACCACGTGGGCCTGCTCTCGGAGATGGTCGATCCCTACACGGGCGCGGCTCTGGGCAACTTCCCCCAGGCGCTGACCCACATGGCGGTCATCCACACGGCGCGCATCCTCGATTTGGCCCTCGAGGAGCCCCGGCTGCCCCCGCCCTGGGAGCGATAGCTTATCTGCTATCATGGCGGCGTGAAGGCAGCGCAGGCTCTCCGCTGGGCGCGCCGGCAGGCAGGCCTGACTCAACGGGTGCTGGCCGAGCGGACGGGGGTGCCCCAGTCCACCATCGGCCGCATCGAGTCGGGCCGCGTTGATCCGCGCACGGCGACCCTCGCGCGCCTGCTGCGGACGTGTGGCTACGACCTGGCCCTCGAGACGACCCTCGGTCAGGGGGTGGACCGGTCCCTCATCCGGGAGATGCTCGGGCTCAGTCCGACCCAGAGGGTAGCGCGGCTCGCAGCCGAGGCTCGTTGGCTGAGAGCCATTGACGGGGCTCACCGCGGTGCTGGCGGCGCGTGACTGGAGATTCCCCTCCCTCGAGGACGTGATCCGGATGAAGCAGGCCGCGGGGCGGCCCAAGGACCGGATCGAGATCGAGGTTCTGGGCGCGTTGCGCGACGAGGTGGAACGGGGCGGGAGCTGAGCGGCCCGGGACGGGTGGACGGCGTCTCGCCGCTCGGCCCATAATAGGCCCCGCCTGGGAACGGCTCCCCCTGAACCGTCGCTCAGCCTAGGACATGAGGCATACGCAAGTTCCCATGAAGCGGCGCGTCCACTACGCCTGGGTCATCCTCGGGTTGACCTCTCTCGCCCTGATCAGTTCGTCGGGGGCGCGGGCCGTGCTCGCTGTCTTCATCAAGCCCATGGAGGATTCGTTCGACACAGCGCGGGCCACCATCTCCCTGGCGGCCTCCTTCGGCGTGCTGATTGGTGCCCTCT
>Ga0209514_10009010_pt1 | contig 11120 bp, 7 predicted proteins | sample Subgrocontami58m_FD_187452 | JGI IMG/M metagenome (GOLD analysis project Ga0209514, IMG submission 187452) | Subsurface groundwater microbial communities from S. Glens Falls, New York, USA - GMW37 contaminated, 5.8 m (SPAdes) (version 3) | ecosystem: Environmental > Aquatic > Deep subsurface >...
ATATTTATCCCTGGGAAGTATTACCGTGAAAAGAGAGATGACGGTGATGTTTTAGGATTAGCGCCGTCTCCGCGGTATGATGGGGATGCTGACCCAGCTTATCAAATTGAGTTAGCTACGGAGATTAAATTTTAATATTTATGTGTAAGACAAAAAAAATTGTTTCCATTATTGTCGTCATGGTATTGGGATTAATTCTTCAGAATATTTTTGATTGGAATATAGGAGAGCTTCAAGCAAAAAAACAAAAAGATAAAAATGCAAGTTCATCCGTACTTAACGTGTACACATGGGTGGAGTACATTGACCCTGAGATTTTTTCAGAATTTGGAAAAGAATTCCATGTAAAAGTCAATGTTGATTATTACGACCTTGAAGACGAGATGTTTTCTTTAGTCCAGTCTAAACCTGGGATGTATGACCTTATTTTCCCAAGTGAGAGTTCAATGGATATAATGATAAACTCTCAGTTGTTATTGAAACTCGATAAACGCCGCATCCCCAATGAGAAAAATCTGAAAGCAAGATTCAGGACTATCATAAATAGAAAGTGGAAAGAGTATTGTATTCCTATAGATTGGGGAGTTACTGGCATTGCGTATAATGCAAAATATGTAAAAGAACCTGTTGATAGTTGGAATGTTTTTTGGAACCAGAAATATAAGGGTCATATGGCTTTGGTGGATGACCCATATGAAGTATTTTCGGTAGGACAAAAACGCTTGGGGTATTCTTTGAACCCAAAAGACAGCTATGTGTTGGACGAGGCGCTGAAGATATTAAAAGAACTTAAGCCCTTACTTCACGGTAAATACTTTATGGCTTATAATAAGATTAAGGAAAAGTTGAAAAGTGAGGAGTTGTGGATTGCTCAATGTTATAATGGAGACGCTGCTTTTCTTGTCGAAGAAAATAGCAATATAAATTTTGTAATACCCAAAGAAGGAACAAGCTTTTGGATTGATACCGTAGCTATTCCTATTGGCGCAAAAAATAAGCGACTTGCTGAAGAATTTATTAATTTTATGTTGCGTCCCGAAATTGGCGCCAAGCAAACTAATTATTCTTATTATGCCGGGTGTAATAAAAAGGCGTGGGCATTTGTTGACAAGCAGTTACTAAGAAATCCATATATTTATATAGACAGAAAAGAAATTAACAGGTTAGAATTGTATGAGATCCTTAATCCCGAAATTCAAAGAAAGTTTAATGAATGCTGGGCAGAACTCGTGAAGTATTAAATTTATATAAAGGGGGTTACAAGTTTTATGAATCTAACAAAAAATAAAATACCATTGTTTATAGTATTTGGTTTATCCTTTATTATAGGACTTATATTTCTCATTACACCGCTTACCTCAAGGTTGCCTGATGGGCTTGAAAAGGTGTCAAAACATACGGTGGGATTTATCAAAAAAGATGACTTCAAAACTTCGGTGGATGCTCTTCTGCCAGGATATACGGTACCTGGTATAAAAAACAAATTTGATAGTAAACGATACGCAGGTATTATTGGTATGTTTGTAGTGTTTGGAATCACAGTATATGTAGGATATTTAGTGAAAAAAAAGCGCAAAAATTCATAGAGATTAGTTTTTCTATTGTAGCGCTCATGATTCATAAGGGATATCAAAAACTATAGTAAACGTTAAAAGAAAGTTGTCATTGCGAGGAGGAACGACGAAGCAATCTCAAAACAGGGATTGCTTCGCTGTTGCTCGCAATGACGTTTTATGTCAACTTATTTAAGTCATTTACTATATATAGGAATGCATAACAATTGTATGATTTGCTTTTGTTAGCACGATAACATGACAAACTTCAAGTAAGGTTCGATAACATGGACTCCATCGGTAGGAAAGTCTAAACCTTGCGATGAAACATCAATGAGCTTGTATGTTTTTTTCGTGAAATCTTTTACCCGTGATAATAATTGGAAAAATTTCGAGAAGTTTATTTTTGCGATATTAGTGGAAAAGGCAAGAATTCCATCCTCACGAAGGATGTCGAGTCCAGCCCCGATTAATCCAGGAATGTCTTTTTCAGCGGTGAATACCGTTGTCTTACTTGTAGAAAAACTGGGTGGATCAATAATAATCACGTCAAAAGTCCGTCCCTTTTTTTGAAACCTTCGCAACCACTCCCATACATCTCCTGTGATAAATTCGTGATTATTTACATCGAGTTGGTTCTGTAAAAAGTTTTTTTTGCTCCATTCAATCGCCTTTTTGGACAGGTCTATATTGGTTGTACTAATAGCGCCTCCGAGAATTGCATAAATTGAAAAGGAGGATGTATAGCAAAAACAATTTAATACCTCTTTGTTATTTGCTAATGCTTGTATCTTCTTCCGGTTATCCCTTTGATCTAGAAACAGGCCTGTGCCGCCACCCTCAAGAAACGATATATCGAACTTTATGCCATTTTCCAGCACATCAAAATTTCTGGGAATTTCTTTTCCTGACACTAAATGGGTTTTAATATCTTCACCTTTTAGCCGTGTCTTTTCTGTAATGCTTTCTGGCGCCAGGATATCGTCAAGTTCGCTGTAAATTCTATCTTTTGAATGTTTTTCATACGATTTAAAATATTGCACCAGGAGATTTTTGTTATAAACGTCTATTGTTACTTCCGGTAGGGCATCCCCATAAGAGTTTACTAAACGATATGCGTTTGTAGCTGAGTGATTTATGTATTTACTTCGCAAAGACCACGCCTTGCAAATGGTCTTGTGTAAGGATTCAGGATCGGCGTTATGCATAAAAGAATTATCTGCGATTAGCTTTAGTTTTTACAAGCAAATAATGGGTACAATATTTAAATTAAGCTGCCTTTGGCAGCGACTTCTAAGCTCCCCTCTAGAAAGAGGGGTTGGGGTGTGTGTTACGGCAAACCCACACACCCATTTATCGTTCGACTGAGCGCTCACGACGAAGTCCCCTCTTTTTAGAGGGGAATCACAAAAGATTGAAAATCCTTGATAATCAAGGTATGCATTATGCGGGACAAAACTAATTTTATAATACAGAATATCCTGTCACGTATCGATTATCTGTGGCTGGAACACTTCTACTCTATTTCTACCCTTTGTTATTGCAGATGAGAGTGCTAATTCCACGGAAAGGATTAACTCTTCAGGTGAATGTTCTTTAAATTCGGAAGCTCCCATACTTGTCGTGATCCTGCCCTTTGGCTGAACATCTTCGTAAAGAAATGGATAATCATGGATCATAGAAATAAATCTCTTCGCCAGAATTAAACCTGAAGAAAGAAATGTATTCGTCAATATTATTGCAAAGGAATCGATACCATGCCTTACGAGCACATCGGAACCCCTTATATTTTTTCTGACGATCTCGGCAATCTTCTTCAAGATGATATTGCCGTAATGTTCACCTTTTTTGTTAACATAGTGTCCAAATTGATCCACATCAAGGATCAAAAGGACGAGTGGGAAGTTATATCTTGTTGCCCTACTTATCTCTTGGGCAAGTCGTATATGAAAATATCTGTAATTGAAGACTCCTGTTAGCTCGTCGATTAGTCCTGCCTTCTTTGGATATAAGACCTCGATGTTCCTCAAATGATTTACAATCTCTTTCGAAATAATGGCATCTTTACACACTACCATTTCTATTTGACCTACAACTTCAAGCCTCTCATCTGGTGAAAGGTTTGTGGATGTTATGGCAAAGATAGGTATATCTCTCAAAGCGGGGTTTTCCCGATACTCTTTGATTATCTTAAACCCACCTTCTGGTATATTTAAATCAACAATCATTAAATTCGGTTTAGTTGTCAATGCGAGATTAAGGCCGCCTTCTGTGTCAGGGGCGGATTGCATAACAAACCCTTCGTTCTGAAGGATATTATAGAGATTATTCCGTATGGCGTTGTTATTGGTGATGACGAGAATATTAATTGGATAACGGGCCTTTCTAGTGAACAAGGACAGTTCTGTTAGTTTTCCGATGAGGACGGACTTATCCACCGGTTTTACCATGTAGTCCGTTGCCCCCAGAGCGAAAGCAAGCTCCTTATTTTCAATTATTGAATGAATGATTACCGGGATGTCTCTCGTATCAGGATTGGCCTTAAGCGACTGAAGTACCTCCCAACCATCTTTTTTAGGAAGCATTATGTCTAAGGTGATTACAAAGGGTTTAAGTTCTTTTGCCTTGAGTATGGCTTCTTCCCCATCATAGGCATGAGCAACCCTGTATCCGGCTTGAGTAAGATGGATGGTTAGAATTTCTACTGTCGGGATGTCGTCCTCCACCACAAGTACCAACGGACATTCTTCTTTTAAACGTGTCTCGGCAATTGGGGGAAATATGGGTTTTGGTATAATGGCTTGCTTTTCATGAACGACAAAAGGTAAATATACAGTGAAGATAGCTCCCTGACCGTATGTGCCGCCAACCTCTATTTGTCCCCCGTGCAATTCTACCAGTTTCTTTGTTAATGAAAGACCGAGTCCGGTACCCTCGGTTGACTTGGATTGGTCGAGCTGTTCAAATTCTTCAAAGATTTTTTCCCTATCCTCGGCTCGAATGCCAACTCCAGTATCCCATACGGAGACCCTGAGCAGCCTCTGCGATTCTAAAGCCCATGGTAAAATCTCTTTGTTGCCTCTTACCTTTTCTATATTTATTCCAACAGTTCCACCTTCTGGCGTAAATTTTATTGCGTTGCTTAATAGGTTGTATAGTATCTGTTTGAATTTGATTTTATCGGCAGTAAAACTGTCAACTTCACTGCTCATTTCAAATTTTGGTTCTATCCTTTTCTGCTCTGCAAGGGGTCTTAATACCATCAATACTTCATCAACCGTTGTATTTAAAGGAAATGTTTGGCGTGAAAGTTCCATTTTTCCTGCTTCTATCTTAGCTAGGTCTAAGATATTGTTTACGAGGTGAATGAGATGTTTGCCAGAGGTATAGATAGTGTTTGTATACCTTTGCTGTTTTTCATTTAAATCTCCAAAGGTTTTTTGGAGGAGTATTTCTGAAAATCCTATTATGGAATGAAGGGGTGTTCTGAGTTCATGGCTCGCATTAGCTATAAAACGTCCTTTCATTTCATTTGCCTTGCTTAGTTCCTTGTTTATTTTTTCAAGTTCCTTTGTCCTTTCAAATACTTTATTCTCAAGGTTCTCAGTAAGTTCTTCAAGTTCTTTATTTTTCTTCTTAAGCTCTTCTCGTAAGCGTTTTTCTTCTGTAATGTCTTTGCTTATACCCACCGTACCTATAATACACCCTGTTTTATCGCGTAGTACGGAGATGGTAAGGCTTATATCAACGGGAGAACCATCTTTTTTGAGGAGTTTTGTTTCGTAGTTGTATATGGCTCCTTTTTCATGAAGGGTTTTGAGGATATTTGACCTTTCATTTTTATTAACATAAAATTCCGATACCTTACTGCCTATAACCTCATCAGCCCGATAACCCAAAATTCTTTCTCCACCCTTTGCGTATTTTACAATCCTGCCTTCACGATTGGTGGTGATGATCATATCCTGTGAATCATTTAGCACGCCCTGGAGATAAGTCAGAGATTCTTCGAGGTCATGGAGCAGCTTATACTTTTCTATAGTCTGGGCAGCCAGCGTGGAGAAGAGTCGTATGAGATGCTTGTGTCTTTCTGTGAATTCTCGTGGTTTGAAATCGTTCAAATAGAGAATGCCGACTGCGCCTTTGTCAAGGAGAAGGGGTGAGGCAAGGAGAGATTTTATCCCCTCTTTTTGCCGTATAATATTTTCAAAAATGGGTTCTTTTCCGGTGTCCTGAACTTCAACGGGAGCCATTTGTTTCAATATATAGCAAGTAAGGCCTCCTTCGTGTAGTTTCCATCGCAGTTTTTTCGAGAAATCCTGGCTGAAGCCTCTCTGAGTGGTCATGACCATCTCCTCACCTTCAATAAGGGCAATACTCCCGGCGGGTGCCTCGGTAAGTTCCATGGCAGACCTGAGTATTTCGTCCAGAGCGTCTTTCAGGTTTTTAGCCCTGGTAATAAGGAGTCCGTTTTGGTACAGGGTTTCCATATCCTTTTTTGCCTTTTGATGTCTGCTGACCAATTCCCAGAGGAGCTTTGCCCCAAGGCCATCTACAACCTCAATGGGATAAGGAAATGACTCTTTGATAAATTCGCTTACTTCTGGCTTACCAGTAGCGTTTATTATAATATCTGGCTTATGACTGTAAAATTGCTTTATATCCTCAGCAATAAAGATTCCCCATTCTTTTGCAAGATTTAGTCCAGGGGCATTTTTATCTTTATCGGTTATACCAACTATCTTTACATTACCATTGGTGTGAAAAATATCAAGGAGTGCACTTCCACCATTACCAGCTCCAATTACAGCAATTTTTATCATCTTAATCCCTTTGTTGTTGTTTCGAGGAAATTATCCTTTAAACTCAGGACATGCAAAGAAAATGTTGAAATATTTATTCACCTTTATGAATCAAGGGTTCATTTTCTATCATTCTGATGAACCTCTCTACGAGCCAAGGATCCCATTGGCCTGATGACTTTTCAGTGTTCATAAGATTTATTGCCTCATTTGTGCTGTAGCTTCTTCGGTATGGCCGTTCTGAAACAATTGCGTCAAAACTATCTATAACGTTTATGATTCTTGCAATAATGGGTATTTCTTCACCTTTTAATCTATCTGGATAACCCTTTCCATCCCATCTTTCGTGGTGGTATCTTATGCCAGGAAGAATTTGCTTCAGTGAGTGCAGAGGTTTGCATATATCTTCACCAACTACAGGATGCCTTCTTATCAACTCTAACTCGTTTTCATGAAGAGGTTCTTTTTTGTGAAGTATATCTTCTCTTAACCCTATCTTGCCGATATCATGCAGTGTAGCTGTCTTTTTGATAGTAATTGACTCTGCTTCAGAAAGTCCTATAAATATGGCAAGCTTTTTTGAGAGGTTGCTAACCCTTTCTGAATGCCCTTTTGTATAAGGGTCTTTAGCTTCAATAGCAACTGCAAGTGTCAGGATTATGTCTTCTGAATGATCAAGCTCCTCTTGTAATCTTTTAAGTTTGATGAGGGAACGAATCTTTGTTGTGAGTTCGATACTATTGAAGGGTTTGCTAAAAAAGTCATCAGCCCCGGCTTCGATACCTGTTATTTTGTCTTCAAGTCGATCTAAACCAGTTAGAAGAATGATGGGGAAATACTTCCTGCCTGACATTGATTTCAGTCTTTTACATAAATCATAGCCATTCATGCCAGGCATCATTACATCCAGAATAGCTAAATCTGGAAAAAGGTTTTCTGTGAGTCGAATTGCCTCCTGGACATCCGTGGCAGCTTGAACCTTATAACCCTCCCTTATTAAGAAAGCTTCCATAAGCTCTGCATGTGCTTCAATGTCGTCAACGATAAGGATCAACGGGCTATTCTCTTTTTCTTCTATGTGTTGTGGAGATGACATCAATTGTCTTGCAAAAAAGTAATCGCGATAATATTCATACTGAGTGAAAAAGAAAGATTCATATCTTATAAGTTACGTAAAGGACAAATCTTTACTGTAGGCGGTTATTGGACTGAGAACAAACTTACAATAATAATCTGTTTTAAGACGAATAAATATTATTTATATTAATGTGTTAAACTGCCTTTGTCAAGTATCTTAAAGTTTGTATAACGATAATTATATTGAATGCCAGTTGTGTCTCAAAAGGTTTGAGTATGACAATGCCGCGTCTATCGGCAAAAAATATATTCAAACGACACAAAGACTTCAAAAATGAAAATACGCCTCGCCAAACACGGTGTCTCATCCCTGGAATGAGACACCCTTCTTTCTCAATAACATTAGCCCAGTTGCATCTGAAACGAGAAGCTATGTTCCTCTAGACAGGATCGATATGCACGAATGTCTTGTGAATGCCTTCGATGGCTTCTACCTCCTTTTGGACATTTTTCCCGATATCATGTGCCTGTATCATCGTCAAATTTTGATCTAAAGATATGTGTATTTCAACATGAATATAATTGCCTACGTAATGTGCTCTGACATCGTGAATTCCAATAACACCAAAAACAGCACATGCCTTCTTTTTAATTTCTTCCATGATACTGGAATCGGGTTGTCTGCCCATGAGGTAATCAATATTTTGAACGCCAATTTTGTAACCTGAGTAAATAATCCAAAAGCTGATAAGGATTGCTGCGATATCATCCATTTGTGGATAACCATAAAGTCCACAGATTACGCCAACCAGGGCAGTGGTAGATATATATACGTCGTTCCTGCTATCGATAGAACTTGCTAATAAAGCAGGACTATTTATTTTGCGGCTAAATCTTTTAAAATATACAGACATCAAAAGTTTCATACCAACAGATATCAGGAGTACTGTGATTGCGTAGATACCTATCTTATGCTCATGCGTTTCCATGAGTTTGAAAATAGAGGTGTGCAGTATCTCGAATCCTAAAATACCGGCAAAAATAGCCACGATTAAGCCTGCTATTGGTTCTGCCCGATGATGACCAAACGGATGTCCTTCGTCTGCCTGTTTTGAAGAGGTCTTTACCGCAAAGAAAATAATTACTGAAGAGACAATATCGGTAAGCGAGTTTACAGCGTCCGAGATAATGGCCAAACTATTGGACATGAGGCCTGCTGTGATTTTTATAACGAATAAAAAGGTATTGCAAATGATTAAAATAATCGTTGCCTTGCTGCCTTTATTTTTCATATATTCCTGTTATTTTTAGGTCAAAACAAGTAAGTATTACAAATGGATATTGATATTTACAAGATTCTGACACTAAATACAATCAAATACTGCTCCATAAATATTTTTTGTTTTAGCTGAAACCGATTTTTTTAAATTGATAAATAAAAGACAAACTATACAAAGATCCTTTCTTTAAAGATTGCGATATTCTTCATTAATAGGCATTTCGCAGAATAACATCTTTTATTTTAAAATTTTGTGTGTATAATACCAGCCAATGGTAATACATTCAAATCCATCAAAGGGGGGAAAACAATGCCATATTCTTCAAGACATCTCAATAAGTTAATAAAATTCCTTATTTTTACACCTCTTTTTGCTGAATTAATTTGGCTTACAGGCTGTAGTACTACGCAAAAGAAAACAGTGACTATTCCTCAGGAACAAAAGACGGTATCTGTTAAAGAGGAAAGAGGTATTACAGAAGAGTCTTTAAAGTGTATTACTTGTCATGAGGAGCGTGGTGTGACGCACGGCTGGATTGCCGATTGGGAGGGTAGTAAACATGCCAGAAAGGGTGTAGGGTGTGAGGCATGTCATATAACCTCTGTGTTGGAACCTGCATTAAAGGAGGCAACGGAACTAGAATATCTCTACACCAGTGGAAGTAATTGTGAGGATAAAAGGGTCAATCGCCAGGTTATTGCTGGCATCTGCGGAAAATGCCATACGAAACAGTACAACGAATTTATGAAGAGTCGTCATTCCATTGGTTGGAACAGAATGCTGGATTGCGGTAGAGACATAGAGATTTCCAAAGAGACCCGCACGGCAAATTGTGAACAGTGTCATAACGTACAGTTTAAGTGCGATTCATGTCATACACGACATACCTTTAATACGCTCGAAGCAAAAACCCCAGAGGCTTGCATGACATGCCACATGGGGTCGGATCAACCACATTATGAGATATACATCTCTTCCAAGCATGGCGCTGTTTATACGGCAAGTCAGTCTAGTATATTAAAAGAATCTGAATCCATCCGATCCTTGCGGTCACCGGTATGTGTTACCTGCCATATGCCTCAGGGCACGCATGATATAAGTTTCGGGCTTGCCTATGGGCCAGTGGGAGGTGAATTGTCTTATATTGACAGAAACGGTGTTGCTGTGGATGAATCTCGATTGGCCGAGAGGCGCAACGCCATGCTGTCGGTATGTAACACGTGTCATTCGCCGCGTTTTGCAAAGGAAAAATTAACCACAGCTGATACCATTCATAAAAATGTGGAAACGATTGTTAAAGAAGCCGAGGAAATCATTAGTGGATTGGAAAGGGACAACCTGATAATTCCTCCAATTAATGAGAAGGTGAATATTCAATCACTTGGTCATGCCATTATCCTTGGGAATCAACAGTTATATAGTAACAAATCCAGGATTGAGCGTCTATTTTTCAAATTAACATACAGTGCAAAAGTTACTTGGAAAGGGGCATATCACGTAAATCCTAATTATACGCATTTATATGGTTGGGCAGGTCTCCAAAATGATTTAAGTGATCTTAAAGAAGAAGCAAGAAACTTGAGAGAAGGAGCAGAAATCAGAAGAAAGATGGAGATTAGATTAAGATAAAATGCCGAAGCAGGGACTTGAACCCTGACCCCGTTGCCGGGACTAGACCCTGAATCTAGCGCGTCTGCCAATTCCGCCACTTCGGCTCGTACAGATTTTAAAGAATATAAATGTTCAAGTCAATTGAATTTTAATAAATTGACCTTGCATTAATGCTAACAATCTGTTACGATTTTTAAATATTTTTTAGGTTATTTGGCAATAATTCTTTGGTAAGGGCACTTATAGTAAATAAAATTACGGCAAAGACTTAGATATGCTTCCTCTTACATGTAATTTATATCCACAAGTGGGAGCAATTCAGAGGCTAAGTGAAGAATATTTAGTGAGAGGTAAGTTTTTATGTATTGTTTATTCACCCGGTTACTATAAATGGAAATCATTGCTAAGAATAGGAAAGCGTATTTCCAATATGAAATTCTCGAAAAGATTGAGGCAGGTGTTGTACTAACAGGAACAGAAGTTAAATCAATTCGAAATAGAGATGTAAGTATTAACGAAAGTTTTGCCCATCTTAATAATGGAGAAATATTTGTCTATGAAATGCACGTTGGACAATATAAACAAGGAAACAGGCAAAACCATGAGCCCAAAAGGGTTAGGAAACTACTGTTACACAAAAGAGAGATAGCCAAAATAGCTGGTAAGATTAAACAAAAAGGATATACGATGATTCCTTTATCATTATATTTTAAAGAAGGTGTTGTCAAAGTGGAACTTGCCCTTGTTAGAGGAAAAACGAAAATTGACAAGCGTGAAGACATCAAAAAACGTGACGT
>Ga0209514_10009012_pt1 | contig 11120 bp, 8 predicted proteins | sample Subgrocontami58m_FD_187452 | JGI IMG/M metagenome (GOLD analysis project Ga0209514, IMG submission 187452) | Subsurface groundwater microbial communities from S. Glens Falls, New York, USA - GMW37 contaminated, 5.8 m (SPAdes) (version 3) | ecosystem: Environmental > Aquatic > Deep subsurface >...
AGCCGACGACGCTCACGCCGTACTTGTCGAACAGCTTGTTGATCAACGCCGCCATCCTGTTCCGGCCCCAGGGCCAGTGGCCGAGCTCGGGCGCCGCCAGGCTCTTTTCATCGATGTCGAGAATCACGATGCGGTCGTCGACCGTGCCCGGCATGGTGAGCTGAAGCCTGTAGTCGTAGATGATGTTGTCGAGCTGATTGATGAAACCGACCTGGTAGAACCGGGCCGCTTGGCCCGCGAACGCCAGCACGACCAGCAGCCCCAGCACGATCCGGACGACGTGTTGCCTCAAGCGCATTCCTCCAGCGGATTGCGAACCGGTGCCAGCGCGGTCACGCCTTGAAGAAGAATTCCATCTTCACGCCGGCGAGCTCGACGATGTCATGATCGTTGAGCGCATGCGCCTGCGCGTCGAGCGTCTTGCCGTTGAGAATCGGAAACTGCGCCCCTTCGACGTGCGTGATGAAATACCCCTGCGGGCGGCGCGTGATCACCGCGACTTGGACGCCGGGCTTGCCCATCGTCGTGAGCGGCTTGGTGAGCTCAAGTTCCTTGCCCGCGTTTCCACCCGTGAGGATCTGCAGCATCCCGATGCGCTGCGCCGGCGCCGCCGGGCGCGGGGCGGGAGGTTCCCCGCCGTGCAGGGCCGCGGGAGTCTGATTGATCGCGGTGTCGGCGAAGCTCCGCGGCGTGGCGGGCGCGGCCGCCTGCGCCGCCCCGGGCCGCAGCACCATGGTCTTCTCGAAATCCATCTTCGCCTGGCCGCCCTGCTCGCTCAGGTACTTGAGCTTGTACTTGCCCAGCTCGACGACGTCGTTGTTCTGCAGGAAATGTTTCTTGACGGGCTGGCCGTTGACCAGCGTCCCGTTGGTGCTGCCGAGGTCCTCCAGAAAGGAGTCGTTCAGGATGGTCACGATGACGGCGTGCTCGCCGCTCACGGCGAGGTTGTCGATCTGTACGTCGTTGTGCGGTTTGCGGCCGATCGTCGTGCGTTCCTTGGTCAGCTCATATTCCTTGAGCACCAGGCCGTCCAGGCTGAGAATCAGCTTCGCCATAACCTTGTCCCCACGCTAACCCGTCCTCACTTCAGCCAGTTGAAGAATTTCGCCAGGAAGCCGCGCGGCGCCGCGTAATCGCGCCGAATCTTGACCAGCATCACCGAAACGTTGTCCCGCCCGCCGTTGTCGTTCGCCATCTGCACCAGCTGATCCGCACAGAGCTTGAGGTTGGCAGCGAGCGTCTGCAGCGCCATGCCAATGTCCTCGTCGCTCACCATATCACAAAGGCCATCCGAGCAAAGCAGGTAGAGATCGCCCGACTGAGTGTCGTAGTCGTGGATTTCCGGCTCCACCTCCGGATCGATGCCCAGCGCCCGCGTCACGAGGTTCTTGTTCGCCGATACCCTGGCCTGCTCGGGCGTGATCAGGCCGCTGTCGATCTGCTCCTGGAGCAGCGAGTGGTCCTTGGTGACCTGCCCGAAGTTCTGCCCGCGCATGCGGTACATTCGCGAGTCCCCGATGTGCGCCACGGTCACCTTGTTGTCGTGGAACAGCGCCGCCACCAGGGTCGTTCCCATGCCGGAGTACTGGGGCTGGCTGTGCGAGGCCTGGTATATCGACGTATTCGCCTTGACGATCTGTTCCCGGAGCAGGGTCTGCGCCGCCGCGGCGTGCGGATTGCGCGCCAGCGCATTGCGCATCTCGGCCACGATCACCGCGGTCGCCATGCCGCTCGCGACCTCGCCCGCGTTGTAGCCGCCCATTCCATCGGCGAGGACCGCCAGGCCCATCGACGCATCGAAGGCGACGGAGTCCTCGTTGTGCGACCGCACCATTCCCGCGTCGGTCGCGCTCACCATCTCCAGGGCCAGGTCAAGGTTCATCGTCGCGCATCCTTCAAAGGCTGATGTCCACGCCGGCGTTCGCGCCCGCGCCTCCGGCGGTCGCGCGCAGCGCGGCGGCGAAGGCCTCCCCGGTCTGGAAGCGCTGCTCCGCGTCCTTCGCCATCGCGCGCTCGAGGAAGGCGGCGAATGCCGGCGACAGTCCCGGATTGATCGCGCGAATGTCCGGCGCGGCCTCGTTTGCGATCCTGAACATGAGCTGCGCCATGGAATCGCCCTCGAAGGGCAGCTGGCCGCAGGCGAGCTGGTAGAGGGTAACGGCGAGCGAGAACAGGTCGGAACGGCCGTCGACCTTCTTGCCCGAAAGCTGCTCGGGCGACATGTAGGAAGGCGTGCCCAGCACCATTCCGGTCTTGGTCTTCGACGAATCGGTAATGCGCGCAATGCCGAAATCGGCGACCTTGACCATGTCGGAGTCCGGCTCGTACATGATGTTCGCCGGCTTGATGTCCCGGTGTACGATGTTCTGCTTGTGCGCGTAACCGAGCGCATCGGCCACGCGTGCGACGATCGAGATCACCTTCGCGGCCGGAAGCAGGTTGCCGGGCTTGGTGAACGGCACCAGATCCTTGCCCTTGAGCAGCTCCATCGCGATGTAGCACAGGTCGTGCTCCTCCCCGGCATCGTAGATGGTGACGATGTTGGGGTGGGACAGCCGCCCCGCGGTCTCCGCCTCGCGGAAGAATCTCTCCTTCACTTCGGCCAGTTCCTCGGCCTCGAATTCCTGCGCGAGCGCCATCGTCTTGATCGCGACCACGCGCCCGATTTTCGGATCGCGGCCCAGATACACCACCCCCATCGCGCCCTTGCCCAGCTCCTTCTCCACCTGGTAGCGGCCGAGCATGGGCTTCTCCATGCCCGCGCCGCCGTCGAGCATGCTCGCATTGGTGCGGGCCCCCGAGGCGCCGCCGAGGATCACGGTTTCCGACAGCTGCCTCGCGCGCGACAGGCGCGCCTCGAGATCGCGGAACTTCCGGTTGTAGTCCGCCATGTAGCGGAACACGGACTCGGCCTTGTTGAACTGGCGCTTGCGCTCGAAGTCCAGCCCGAGGTTGTAGAGGTTGTCCATCAGCGTGTCGTCGATGGGGCACTTGCGGAAATAGTCGAACGCCATGTCGAGCTGGCCCTGGCCCTGGAATGCGAGTCCCAGCATGCGCGCGTTCGCTGCCGAGGACGCATCCGACGCCTCCTTGCCGCGCTCGGTGACGGCGAAGCGCTTGGTGACCAGCAGCACGTGGCCGATCACCAGCAGCGCGAGCGCCCACATGAACTGCAGCCAGATCCCCCGGCCAGTCATGAGCCCGAAATGCGCCGCGAGCAGCAGCGCGAGCACGCCCGCGGAGATCGCGGCCCCCGTTCCCGCCTTGAACCTGGGCAGCAGCGCGATCAGGTATGCCGCCACCAGCGCAAACGCCGACATCTCCGCCCACACCGCCCAGGTCGGGCGGACGAAGAAGTGCTCCTGTAGCAGCGCCGACACCGTGTGCGCCTGCAGCGTCACCGCGGGCATCGCGGCCGAAACGGGCGTGACGAAGATGCTGCCCACGCCGGCGGCGGTCGGCCCGATCAGGACGATCTTGTCGCGGTACTTGTCCGCCGGGATCTTTCCCGACGCGACGTCGAAGAAGGAGTCCTCCGGAAACGCCGGCCTGCCGTCCCGATCCTTGTAGAAATAGGTCAGCATCTGGCCGTTCCGGTCGGTGCTTGCCCTGAGATTGCCGATCTGGACCGCCTCGCCCGGGCGGACCCTGATGTCGCGCGGCGAGAGATTCAGGCTCCTGGCGACGACGGCCACGGCGAGCGACGGATACGCTTCGCCGAAGTACGCAAGCGCGAGCGCCTCGGTGCGAATGGCGCCGTCCACGTCGTTCACCGCGTTGAGATGCGCGATTCCCGCCGCGGCGCCGCCCAGCTCGGCGACCACCGGCACCTCCACGCTGCTCGTTGGCAGGGGCTGTCCGCCGGCCCCCTCCTGGATCACCAGCGCATTCCTGCGAACGAAATCCGGCAAGGGCCGGTCCGGCTTGCCGCGCGGCTCGCCGATGCGGAAAAGGATCGGCAGCACGACATTGCCGGCCGAGGCGAGGCTCGCCGCCAGCATGCGATCCGTGCTCAGCTTGCTCTCGGCCTCGCGCAGCAGGTCGAAGATCCGCTGCTGGCTCTCGCTCAGCGGAGGCCCGGCTTCCGCCTCCGGTCCCGGCTTTGGAAACACGTCGAGAAGCTTGTTGATGTACTGCAGCCCGGGGTCGATCTGGGGTTCGGAGAAGAACACCGTGTAGCCGATGACCTTGGCCTTCGCCTTGGCGAGCGCGTCGATCATCCGCGCCTGGACATCGCGCGGCCAGGGCCAGCGTCCGATGTTGCGGATGCTGGACTCGTCGATCGCGATCACGGCGATCCTGTCGCTCGGGGCGCGCGTCGTCGCGAGCACTCCCCAATCGTAGGCGGTTCGCTCGAGGCCCTGAATGAACCGGCTGCCGCCGGCGAGGAGCATCGCGAGCGTGACCATCAGGCCCAGAAACCAGTCCTTCTTCCAGAAGCCCGCCTTCATCGCCCCTCCCGGAAATTCTTGTTCTTTCTCGTCGACGCCCGTCGGCCAGCCGCCGGGTGAAGCGCACCAAGTTACTGAATAGGCGAGACTATAGCGGGAATTCTTGCAGCGGGCGTCAGCGCCGTCAAATGTTTCGTGCCGCGTATGTGTCCAACTGCACAGGGGGGCGTGCAGGTCCCGCGATGCCTCCCACTCGAACGCAGGAGCGCGGCAGCATCGCGCGGACGGACGCCCGCGCCGCAAGGCTGTGGATCAGCCGCCGAGCAACGTGCCGGGAGTGATGTTATGGGCGGCCGCCAGCTCGCGGGCGGAGACCTTCTTCCCGTCCTCGTGCTTGGCCTTGAGCACCTCGATGCGTCCGCCTTGCGCCGTGACGAAGAAGCTCTCGGCGCCGATCTCGGAGACCTCGCCGATCCTGCCCTTGACCGCGCCGAACGTGCGGAACAGGTGCTTGCGCGAGTCGAAGATCTGCAGCTTCTTGCCGCCGATCGTGGTCCACGCGCCCGGGGCCGGATTGCAGCCGCGAATGAGGTTGTAGATGAAGTCGACGTGGCTCGCCCAGTGGATCCTCGCTTCGGCGGTCCTGCACCAGCCCTCGTAGCTCGCCGCCGATTCGTCCTGCACGAGTTCGCGGTGCTTGCCCGCCACCACGAGGTCCGCCGCCTCGAGCATCGCCTTCACGCCCATCGGGAACAGGCGGTCGAAGTAGACGCTGCCCAGCGTGTCGTCGGGCGCAATCGGGGTCTCCTTCTGCAGGATCACCGGCCCTTCGTCCAGCCCGTCGGTCGGGCGGAAGATCGTCAGCCCGGTCTTCGTATCTCCGCGGATGATCGGCCAGTTGATCGAGCTCGGGCCGCGATACTTCGGCAGCAGCGAGGGGTGGTACTGGATCGTTCCTTTCCTCGGAATGTTCACGAACTCCTGCGGCGCGAACTGCAGCACGAAGGCCATGATGCCGAGATCCACATCGAGGGAGCGCATGGCCTCGTGCGCCTCGGGCGAACGCAGCGAGGCGAACTGGAACACCTTCAGCCCCTTCTCCTGCGCCACCGCCTTGAGCGGATCGGCCCTGGCGCCCGCCTTCTCCGGCGCGCAGAACACGCCCGCCACCTCGTCGCCGCGGGCGAGGAACGCTTCCAGTACCGCCTTGCCGAAGTCCTGCTGACCGACGATCGCGATTCGCATGGCTTTCCCTATCCCCTGGTCTTCGGCGGCGCGCTGAACGCACCCGCCTGCCTGAGCGCGCCGATCCTGGCCGCGTCGTAACCGAGCACTTCGCGCAGCACCTCGTCGGTGTGTTCCCCGAGCAGCGGCGAGCGCTCGATCCTCGCCGGCGAGGCCGACAGCTTGATCGGCATGCCGACGTTCCACCACTTGCCGCGCTGCGGATGGTCGAGCTCGACGTACATTTCGCGGCCGCGAACATGCTCGTCGTTGGCGAGGTCCTCGGTCGACATGATCGGGCCGCACGGCACGTCGAGCGGATTCAGGATCGCCATGAATTCGCGCTTGGTGTACTTCTCGGCGAACTTGTTGATCAGCGTCCACATGAGCTGCTGGTTCTTCCTGCGCTCGCCTATGTGGGCGAAATGCGGATCGCTCGCGAGGTCGGGCATGCCGATCTCCGGCCCGATGCGCTTGGCGAGCCCGGCCCACACCGCCTCCTGCACGACCACGTAGAGCCAGTCGTTCGCGCCGTGCGGCTTGCAGTGTATGGCGTTGCCGAGTTGGCCGCCGCCGGAGTCGTTGCCGGCGCGCGGCACTTCCCCCATGCCCTTGTAAGTGGGCACGGAATACTCCGACAGGTCCCCGTGGGTCAGCCGCTGGTGGTCGCGGAACTTGACCCGGCACAGATTCATCACGCCGTCCATCATCGCCACCTCGACGTACTGCCCTTGGCCGGTCCTGTCGCGCTGGTGCAGCGCCGCCAGCAGCCCGATCGCCAGGTGCAGCCCGGTGCCAGAGTCCCCGATCTGCGCGCCAGTGACGAACGGCGGGCCGTCGGGCATGCCGGTGGTGCTCATCGCGCCGCCCATCGCCTGCGCGACGTTCTCGTACGCCTTGAAGTCCGCGTAGGGCCCCGTGGAGCCGAAACCCTTGATCGAGCCCATGACGATGCGCGGATTGAGCTCGTGGATCTTCTCCCACGGGAAGCCGAAGCGGTCCAGCACGCCCGGCCCGAAATTCTCCATGATGATGTCGCATTTCTTGAGCAGGTCGACGAACACCGACTTGCCCTCGGGCGACTTCATGTTCACCGTGATCGAACGCTTGTTGCAGTTGAGCATGGTGAAGTACAGGCTGTCCGCGTTCGGCACGTCGCGCAGCTGGCCGCGCGTCGCATCCCCCTGCGGGTTCTCGAACTTGATCACGTCCGCCCCCATCCACGCGAGCAGCTGCGAGCAGGTCGGGCCCGCCTGCACGTGCGTCATGTCGAGAATGCGGACTCCCTTGAGTGCTTCCATTCTGATCTCCAAAAAACCTATTTCTTCTTCGCTGTCGGATTGAGACTCGTGATGCGGCCGCTTTCGGTGCCGGCAGTCTCGTCGATGACGGCATTGACGAGCGTGGGCCTGCGCGAGCGGATGGCTTCTTTCATCGCCTTGCGCAGCTCGGCCTGGGTCGTGGCCTGCACGCCGACGCCGCCGAAGGCCTCCATCAGCTTCTCGTAGCGCGCACCCTTGACGAACACCAGCGGCGCGGGATCACGGCCGCCGGTCGGATTGACTTCGTCGCCGCGATACACGCCGTTGTTGTTCATGATCACCACGCAGACCGGCAGGTTGTAGCGGCAGAGGGTCTCGACTTCCATGCCGGAGAAGCCGAAGGCGCTGTCGCCCTCGATCGCGATCACCGGCTGGCCGGTCACCACGGCGGCCGCGACGGAAAAGCCCATGCCGATGCCCATGATGCCCCAGGTGCCGACGTCCAGTCGCTTGCGCGGCTGGTACATGTCGACGATGCTGCGCGTGAAGTCGAGCGCGTTGGCGCCTTCGTTGACCAGGATGGCGTCCGGGTTGGCCTTGACGATGTCGCGAACCACGGCGAGCGCGCTGTGGAAGTTCATCGGCGTCGGATTCTTCGCCAGGGTCTCCGCCATCTTGGCGATGTTCTTCTCCTTTCGCTCGGCGACGGCGGAGAGCCACTCCGCCGGCGGCTTGGCCCAGCCCGCGGCCGACTCGATCGCGGCGAGCAGCGCCGACACGCAGGAACCGATGTCGCCGACCACCGGCGCGTCGATGCGCACGTTGCTGTCCGCCTCCTGCGGCGAGATGTCGATCTGGACGAACTTCTGGCCACCCCACTCCTTGGCGCTCTTGCCGCCCCAGGTCTTGCCCTTGCCGTGCGAGAGCAGCCAGTTCAGGCGGGCGCCGATCAGCATCACGACGTCGGCCTCGGGCAGCACGAACGAGCGGGCGGCGGAGGCGCACTGCGGGTGGGTGTCGGGCAGCAGCCCCTTGGCCATGGACATCGGGAGATAGGGGATGCCGGTGCGCTCGACGAGGGCGCGGATGTCCGCGTCGGCCTGGGCATAGGCGGCTCCCTTGCCCAGCACGATGAGCGGACGCCTGGCGCCCTTCAACAGCCCGAGTGCGCGCTGCACCGCGTCCTGGGCCGGAATCTGGCGCGGCGCCGGATCGACCACCTTGATCAGCGACTTCCTGCCCGATTCCGCGTCGATGCTCTGCGGGAACAGCCTGGCCGGCAGGTCGAGGTAGACGCCGCCCGGGCGGCCCGAGACTGCGGCGCGGATCGCGCGCGCGATGCCGACGCCGATGTCCTCGGCGTGCAGCACGCGGAAGGCGGCCTTGCACAGCGGCTTGGCGATGGCGAGCTGGTCCATCTCCTCGTAGTCGCCCTGCTGCAGGTCGACGATCTCGCGCTCGCTCGAGCCGCTCATGAGGATCATCGGGAAGCAATTGGTGGTGGCGTTGGCCAGCGCGGTCAGGCCGTTGAGGAAGCCGGGGGCGGACACCGTCAGGCAGATGCCGGGCTTGCGCGTCAGGAAGCCGGCGATGGCGGCGGCGTTGCCGGCGTTCTGTTCGTGGCGGAACGAGATCACGCGCATGCCTGCGGCCTGCGCCCTGCGGGTGAGATCGGTGATCGGAATTCCGGGCAGACCGAAGATCGTGTCGATGCCGTTGAGCTTGAGGGCATCGATGACCAGGCGAAAGCCGTCGGTGGATTCCTCTAGTTGTGCTGTCATGCTGAGACGCCTCCGGTTCTCGCCGTCAACTGGACCTCGCCCACAGCCCGTCGCCGCGGCAGATTCCAGGGTGGAACAAGTCTATGGAGGCGAGGTATTTTGGGCCTTGACTGAGGTCAATTTTTCCCGCTAACTACGCACCTCGCCATGGCCCCGATCGCAACGCATCCTCAACGCAACACCATCCGCCTGCAGCTCAAGCAGAACCTGATTCTGCGCGAGATGCCGGCCTTCGCATTCGAGGAACTCGAGCGCGAGCTGGAAGTCGCGGAATTCAAGAAGGGCGAGCCGCTGGTGCGCCAGGGCGCGACGGGCATGGAGCAGTTCTTCATCCTCGACGGCATCCTCAAGCGCGTGGTGAGCAACCCGCAGGGCAAGGAGATGATCCTGCGATTCGCGGCGGAGACGGACATGGACACCTCCTACGCGGCGTGGCGCCTGAAGACCACGATCCCCTACAGCATCGTCGCCGTCACCCGCGCGCGCGTCGCCAAGCTTTCGATGCCGCACTGGGTGGAGTTCCTCGACCGGCACGAGGACATCAAGCTTCGCTTCGAATACGAAGTGATGCGCACGATGTCGGAGGTGATGGCGCACACCATCACGCTGCACCTTCTCGACGCGCCCGGCCGGCTCTCGCGGTTCATGCGCAAGCACCAGGACCTGCTTGGTCGCATCCCGAAGAAGGAGCTCGCGTCCTACCTCAATCTCACGCCCGAGACGCTGTCGCGCCTCAAGCAGCGCGTGAGCGGAGCAAAGCAGGGGTAAATGACCAACAGGCTGGAGAAAAGCGCTTCCCGACTCTCGATGCATCGCCTGCATGCGCAGGTTCCGAGGGAAGCGCTTTTCTACAGTCCCTGATTTGGGGGATATAAAAGGGGGCGTGCCCCCTTTTTCAACTCCCTGCTACTGCTCCTGCTGGGTGAGGCGCGTGCGCAGCGCGCCGAGCAGCGCGCTCACGAGCGGCCAGAGAAGAAGGAACAGCGCGAGCCCGGTGATCCCGCCGACCAGCGCATTGGAGAACAATATCCGCATGTCGCCCTGCGACATCAGCATCGCCTGCCGGAACGAGGCCTCGGCGCGGTCGCCCAGCACCAGCGCGAGCACCAGCGGCGCAAGAGGATACTCGAGCTTCTTGAACACGTAGCCCATCACGCCGAAGAACACCATGAGGTAGACGTCGAGCATGGAATTGTGGACCGTGTAGGCGCCGATCGCGCATATCACGAGGATCACCGGCGCGATGATCGAGAACGGAATGCGCAGGATCGCCGCGAACAGCGGCACCGTGGTGAGCACGACGATCAGCCCCGCGATGTTGCCCAGGTACATGCTGGCGATCAGCCCCCAGACGAAGTCCTTCTGCTCGACGAAGAGCAGCGGGCCGGGCTGCAGCCCCCAGATGAGCAGCCCCCCGAGCAGCACGGCCGCGGTCGGCGATCCGGGCACGCCGAGCGTGATCATCGGCAGCAGCGCGCTGGTTCCCGCTGCATGCGCCGCGGTTTCGGGAGCCACGACGCCCTCGATCTCGCCGGTGCCGAACTTCTCGCCGTCACGGGAGAAGCGCTTCGCCACGCCGTAGCTCATGAAGGAGGCCGGCGTCGCGCCGCCCGGCACGATGCCCATGAAGCAGCCCACCGCGGCGCTGCGCAGCGCGGTCGCCCAGAAGCGCGGCAGCTCCTTCCAGGTCTGGATCACGACCTTCATGTTCATCTTCGCGTTCGTACCCTTGAACGCGAGGCCCTCCTCGAGGGTCTGCAGGATCTCGCCGATGCCGAACAGGCCGATCACCGCGATCAGGAAGTCGAACCCCTGCAGCAGGTCGGTGAAGCCGAAGGTCAGGCGCAGCTGGCCGGTGACGGTGTCCAGTCCGACCGCCGCGAGCGCGAAGCCGATCATCATCGAGGAGATCGTCTTCATCGCCTTGCCCTTCGCCATGCCGACAAAGGCGCAGAACGTGAGCAGGTAGACCGAGAAGAATTCCGGCGGACCGAACTCGAGCGCGAACCTGGCGATGACGGGCGAGAGGAACGTGATCAGGATGACCGCGACGAGCGCGCCGAAGAACGACGAAGTGAACGCCGCCGTCAGGGCGTTGCCCGCCCTGCCTTTCTGCGCGAGCGGATAGCCGTCGAACGTCGTCGCCACGGACCAGGGCTCGCCCGGGATGTTGAACAGGATCGAGGTGATCGCACCGCCGAACAGCGCCCCCCAGTAGATGCAGGAGAGCATGATGATCGCCGAGGTCGGCGGCATGGTGAAGGTGAGCGGCAGCAGGATCGCCACGCCGTTCGCGCCGCCCAGCCCGGGCAGCACCCCGATGAGCACCCCGAGCACGACACCGACCATCATCAGGACGAGATTGAACGGCGACAGGGCCACGGCGAAGCCGTGCATGAGCGCGCTGATTTCTTCCAAGCGGCAGACTCCGTGTTGGCGGCTAGTTCAGGTGGAGCCAGGTT
>Ga0209514_10009016_pt1 | contig 11116 bp, 4 predicted proteins | sample Subgrocontami58m_FD_187452 | JGI IMG/M metagenome (GOLD analysis project Ga0209514, IMG submission 187452) | Subsurface groundwater microbial communities from S. Glens Falls, New York, USA - GMW37 contaminated, 5.8 m (SPAdes) (version 3) | ecosystem: Environmental > Aquatic > Deep subsurface >...
AGGCCGCGGTCGAGGGTGAGCTGGGCGTCGGCCGTGTCGAGTCCGACGTCCTTCGCCAGGATCGTGCGCTCCCCCGGCGGCGCGGCGGAGGCGTCCTGGGCGCGCCTGGCGGCGGCGATGTCAGCGCAGCCGCAGACGGCGAGACAGAGGATGACGGGCCAGCGCGCCCTCATGCGCATCGCCGTCAGGATAAGCCCCGAAGGGGCGTCCCAGGACAGCCAGGGGCGCATCCCCTGGGAACTGCGACGGGGCGGAGATCCGAGCCCTGAAGGGGCGACCCATCGGATGGACCGCCCTTTCAGGGCTCCGGTTTGCTGGAACGCCTGGTTCCAGGGGTTGCGCCCCTGGCTTCCTTGCGTCGCCCCTTCGGGGCTTGTCTTGACGGCCATGGGCCTCATGCGTGTTTCTCCTACGGGTCGACGAGCTCCGACAGCCCGAGCTGCCGGTGCAGACGCGCGAGGCAGCGTGGCGCCCACCAATTGTACTTTCCCATGAGCTGCATGGCCGCAGGAACGAGCAGCATCCGCACGACCGTGGCGTCCACGAGGATCGCCAGGCCGAGCCCGATGCCGATCTGCTTCACGAAGATGATCTCCCCGGTGGCGAACGAGGCGATCACGATCACGAGGAGGAGCGCGGCGCTCGTGATGATCCCGCCCGTCTTCTGCACCCCCAGCGCGACGGACCCCTCCGCGTCGCCCGTCTTGTCGTAGTGCTCCTTGATCCTGGAGAGCAGGAACACCTCGTAGTCCATCGAGAGGCCGAAGGCGATCGAGAAGATCAGCACCGGCATCGCGCCGTCGATCGCCCCCATCGACGTGAACGCCAGGAGGCCCGACAGGTGGCCGTCCTGGAAGATCCAGACGAGCGCGCCGAAGCTGACGGAGAGCGACAGGATGTTGAGGAGGACCGCCTTCAGCGGGATCACCAGGCTCCCGAGCATGAGGAAGAGGAGGACGAAGACGACGGCGACGATGATCGCCGACGCCCGCGGGATCCCCACCGCCACCGTGTGGAGGAAGTCGGCGAGCGCGGCGGGCGTGCCGCCGACCTGCACCCTCAGGCTCGCCGGCGGCGCGACGGCGCGGAGCGCGCGCACGAGCGCCAGGGCCTCCGGGGCGTTCGGATCGCCGTCGTACAGGACGGTGAGAAGGGCGTACTCCCCCTTGGCGAACCGCGAGGAGGCCAGCTTCGCGATCGCGTTCGGCGGGGCCGTGGGGGAGTAGAGGCGCAGGTAGTCCGACTTCCGGAAGGCGGCGTTCAGGGTGACGAGGCTGTCGATGCGCCGGACGCCGGGGACCGAGCGAAGCGCCTGCGCGTAGTCGTACAGGGCGGAGAGGGCCGCCTGCTCGAGCGCGGGCCCCTCGGCGCGGGCGACGATCTGGATCGGCTCGGTCTCGTTCCGCGCGAAGCGGGTCGAGATCGCCTCGCCGACCTTTCGCGCCTCGCACCCCGCGGGGAGCGTCCGCGCGTCGGGGATGGCGAACCGGGCGTGAAGGAACGGCACGCCCATGAGCGCGAGGCCGACGATCGTCACCCCGGTGATCGCCCACGGGTGCCGCATGACGAATCGGGACTGCCGATACCAGAACCCGCTCGTCTCGTCCGCTCCCTGCGCCAGCGGACGCCACCCGACGGGGAGGGCGTTCACCTTCTTCCCGAGGACCCCGAGGACGGCGGGGAGGAGCGTCAGGCTGGTGATCACGGCGATCCCCGCGGCCGCGGCGCCGCCGTGCCCCATGCTGCGCAAAAACATCACGGGGAAGACCTCGAGCGCGAGGAGGCTGATGGCGACGGTGACGCCCGAGAAGAGGATGGTCCTCCCCGCGGTGTCCATGGTCGTCTCGAGGGCCTCGGGGACGCCCTTGCCGGCGGCCAGCTCCTCGCGGAAGCGGCTGACGACGAAGAGCGAGTAGTCGATCGCGAGCCCGAGTCCGAGCATGGAGACGAGGTTCGCCGCGAAGATCGACACGTCGGTGTAGGCCCCCGCGACGCGGAGCATGAACATCCCCCCGAAGATCGAGGTGACGCCGACGATGAGCGGGAGGAGGGAGGCGACGATACTCCGGAAGATGATCACGAGGAGGACGGCGACGACCGGGAGGCCGAGCAGCTCGGCGCGACGCAGGTCGATTGCGGCCTGGTCGTTCATCTCCGTGAAGACGGCGGGGTAGCCGCCGATCTTCACGTCGAGCGTGTCGGAGGCGAGGAGCGGTCGCAGATCCTTGGCGAGGGCAAGGAGGCGCGCCTCGTCCCCCTGGAGAGCCACGAGGGCGAAGGTGAGCTTCCCGTCCGTGGAGACGAGGACCTGCGCGCCTGTATTGTAGAGGGTGGTGATCCCACCGACGTCGCGGACGCCGCGGACGCGGCCGACGGACTCCTGGACGGCGTCGCGGAACGCGGGGTCGGTCGCGCGGAGGCCGCGCTTCGACTCGTAGAGCACGACGAGCGTGCCGTCGCCGAGCCCGAGGTGCTCGCGGAGGGCCTCCTTCGCCAGGTACGACTCGCAGGCGGGGTCCTCGAAGCCGCCGTTCTTGAGGTGGGCCAGGGCGTCGACGCCGAAGACGATCGAGACGGCCACGAATGCGGCGAACAGGGCGAGGACCCAGCCTCGGCGGCGGTAGACCAGGCGACTGAGGGCGCGGAGCACGTAGAGGAGGCCTCGATGGAAAGGGCGAACATGGTAAATGTGCAAGACTCAATGTGCAATGAGCATGTAATCCTCAAGCCGAAAGGTCCCAAGTCTGCCCGCACCTGAGGCATTGCGCATTGAGAATTACATGCACATTGCGCATTGAAGATTGTAAATTCTGCACCCATGCGCCCTCGTCCCCTCGTCCTCTGCATCCTCGACGGCTTCGGCCTCTCCGATCGCACCGAGGGGAACGCCATCCGCCTGGCGAGGACGCCTCGGATGACCGCATTCTCCGCGCGCTACCCGACCGCGCGCCTCCTCGCCTCGGGCCGCGACGTCGGCCTCCCGAGCGGCCTCATGGGGAACTCCGAGGTCGGCCACCTCAACCTCGGCGCGGGCCGCGTCGTCTGGCAGGACATCGCCCGCATCGACCGCGACCTCGAGGACGGCGACTTCTTCCGCATCCCCGCCCTCCTCGCCGCGATGGACGCCGTCGCCGGCGGAGGCGCCCTCCACATGATGGGCCTCGTCTCCGACGGAGGCGTCCACTCGTGCGACCGCCACTATCGCGCGATCCTCGACCTGGCGCGCCAGCGCGGCCTCCCCGCCGATCGCGTCTTCGTCCACGCCTTCCTCGACGGCCGCGACACGCCGCCGAAGAGCGGAGTCGAGCACGTACGAAACCTCGCCTTCTACGCGACGGGGAAGGGGAGGATCGCCACCGTCGTCGGGCGATACTGGGCCATGGACCGCGACAAGCGCTGGGAGAGGGTCGCCGAGGCGTACCACTGCCTCACGCTCGGCGAGGGCTACCGCTCCTCCGATGCCGTCGCCGCGGTGGAACAAGCGTACGCGCGCGCGGAAACCGACGAGTTCGTCAAGCCGACCTCCCTCGTCGATGCGTCCGGCGCCCTGCTCGGCAGGATCCGCGACGGCGACAGCGTGATCTTCTTCAACTACCGCGCGGACCGCGCCCGCGAGATCTCGCGCGCGATCAACGACGAGGCGTTCGACGGATTCCCGCGGCGCGCCCGCGTGAAGGTCCACTACACCACGATGACGCAGTACGACGAGACCTTCACCTTCCCCGTCGTCTACGCGCCCGAGTACGTGAAGCGGCCGCTCGGGCAGATCGTCTCCGAACGCGGCCTCACCCAGCTCCGCATCGCCGAGACGGAGAAGTACGCGCACGTCACCTGGTTTTTCAGCGGAGGGGACGAGAAGGCGGTCCCCGGCGAGGAACGCCTGCTCGTGCAGTCTCCGAAGGTGGCGACGTACGACCTCCAGCCCGAGATGTCCGCCGCGGAGGTCGCCTCGAAGACGGTCGAGGCGATCCAGGGCGCGAAGTTCGACCTCGTGGTGCTCAACTTCGCGAACCCCGACATGGTGGGACACACGGGGATCCTCCCCGCAGGGATCAAGGCGGTCGAGACCGTCGACGCCTGTGTCGGCCGGGTCGTCGACGCCGCGCTCGCGGCGAAGGGCGCGGTGCTCCTGACCTCCGACCACGGGAACTGCGAGATGATGATCGACCCCGAGACGGGCGGGCCGCACACCTCGCACACGACGAATCCGGTGCCGGTCACGCTCATCAGCGAGGCCCACGTCGGCGCGCGCTTGCGCGACGGCGCGCTCTGCGACGTGGCGCCGACGCTGCTCGCGGTCATGGGGCTGGAGCGGACGGCGGAGGTGACTGGGATATCCCTGGTGCAGTGATGGACAATCTCCTCCTCTCGCGTTATCGACTGATCCGACTCCTCGGCACCGGCACGCGCGGCGCCACCTTCGCCGCGGAGGACCTCGGCCGCTCCCGCACCGTCGTCGTGAAGGCGCTCGTGCCCTCGGCCTTCCCCGCCGACCAGGCCGCCCTCCTCGACGCCTCGTTCGCCGCCGTGCGCGCCGTCACGCACGCGAACCTCGCCGCATGGCTCGACCTCGTCCACATCGAGGAGCCTCCGCCAGGTCATACCGGTTGGCCGCCGACCTCCCGCGACGTTGCCGTTCGCGAGTGGGCCGAGGGCCAGTCCCTCGTCGAGGCCCTCCCGGCCCTCGACATGTCTGCCCGCGTCGAGGTCTGCTTCCAGATCTGCCGCGCCCTCGGCGCCCTCCACCGCGCCGGCATCCCGCACGGGGCGCTCCACCCCGTGAACGTCATCGTCTCCTCCCCGCCCTCGGGCCCCCGCGTCGCGGTCGTCGACCACGGCCTCGACGCCCGCGCCGCGGTCCTCGTCTCGGGCGAGCGCTTCTCCTCCTACGTCGCCCCCGAGCGCATCGACGGCCAGCCCGACCTGCGCGCCGACCTCTTCTCCCTCGGCGTTCTCCTCCGCGAGATCTTCGGCCTCGACACCGGCCTCGCCGTCGCCTCCGCGAGCGACCCGTTCTTCGCCGCAGTCCGGGGCCTCGTCGAGTGGCTCACCGCGCGCGACCCCGCGCTCCGCCCCGCGGGCCCCTGGGAGGTCGGCGAGGCGGTCGCGAAGGCCGCGAAAAGGATCTTCCGACTTGCGCCCGAGGAGTCGGGCCGAGGCGCCTTCCTCCAGGCTGGCTGGGTCCCCCGCGAACGTGAGATGCTCCCCCTTCGCGCGCGGTGGCGCGAGGCGACCGGCAGCGGCGAGGCCCCCCGTCCGCGCCCCGGAGTCGTCGTCGTCGAGGGGCCCGTCGGCAGCGGCAAGTCGCGCCTGCTCGATCGCTTCGCCTCCGAGGTCCGCGCCTCGGGCGCCGTCGTCGCGCGGGGCGCCGCCCGCCCCGACGGCATGGACGGCTTCGAGCCCGCCGTCGACGTCCTCCAGGCCCTCGACGTCACCCGCCAGCTCTCCGCGAATCCGGTCCCCGAGGATCTCGTCCCGTACCGGCCCGCGCTCCTCCGACTCCTCGGCCTCTCGGGTCCCTCGACCGAGGAGCTGCACGGCCGCGACGCCGATCGCGAGGACCTCGGGGTGCAGGAGGCATTCACGCAGGTCGTCCTCCTCGCCGCGAAGGCGCGCCCCGTCCTCGTCGTCGTCGACGACCTCCAGTGGGCCGACGAGGGGACCATGCGCCTCCTCGGCCACCTATCGCGCACCCTCGCGTCCGGGGTCGACCGGCCCGTGCTCCTCGTCCTCGGCGCGCGCCCCGGGCTTCCCGAGGCGATCCGCGAGGGGATCCTCAAGCCCCTTGGCCCCCCGGTCGCCGTCGCGTCCTGGACGCACGAGGAGGCCTCCGCGTGGCTGGAGGGGTTCCTCGGTGTGCGCTCACTCCCCGAGGGGATCGATGCCCTCCTGGCGCGCGCGGGCGGAAACCCGCTCCTGCTCGAGGAGTCGACGAAGGACCTCCTCGAGAGCGGAGCGCTCGCGCTCGTCGACGGGGGATTCCGCCTCGACTCCTCCGCCGGCCCCGCGGACCTCGCGGAGCTCTGCAAGCGTCGCCTCGACCGCGTCGGCGCGGAGGAGGCCTCGCTGCTGCTCGATCTCTCCGCCTACGGCCGCCCCGCGACGGTCGCGGAGGTGGTCGGACTGACGGGCGGCGGGCAGAAGGTGCTGACGGCGCTCCTGGGCCTCGTCGCGCGGCAGCTTGTGCGGCGCGAGGAGCGCGGCGGCGTGCTGACGTTCCGACTCGCCTCGTGGGAGCTGGCGCGCGCGGTCCATCTCCGAGCGGACCTCAATCTGCGCCTGGTCTCGCATCGTCGCGCAGCGAAGCTCCTGGAGGGCCGCGGCAAGCTCGCGCTGGAGTCACGGGCGTGGCAGGCGATGCAGGGGCGCCTCGGCCCCGAGTCGCTCCTCCTCGTGTTGGAGGCGGAGGACCTCGCGCGGCGTCGCCACTCGTGGTCGCGCGCGATCGTCCTCTGCGAGAAGGCGCTCGACCTGCTGCCGCGCGACGACCGGACGCGGCGGGCCCGCGTCCTGAAGGAGATGGGCGACGTGCAGGTGGAGGCGGGTCTCGCCGACCGCGCGCTCGACTCCTACCAGAAGGCGCGCGACCTCTCGTTCGACGTCATGGGGATGCCCGAGCGGGCCGAGCTCGTGCGCGCCACCGTGCGCGCCCTCGCGTCGCGCGGGATGGCCCGCGAGGCGGTGACGCAGGGGACGCAGGCGGTCGAGTCGCTCGTCCTCGACGGCTGCGCGGAGGAGCGGGCGCGGCTCTGCGAGGCGGTCTCCACCGCGGCGCTCATCCTGCTGGAGGGAGACCGCGGCGTCGAGGTGGCGCTGCGGGGCCTCTCGGCGACGCGCGGCGTGACGGAGCGGACCCGCGCGCGGCTGGAGTGCATCGTCTCCGCGGGCCTCCGCATGAAGGGGGAGGCGGCGAAGGCGGCCGACGCCGCGCGGCGCGCCATCGGCTTCGCGCAGGCGGCCGGCGACGCGCGCGGAGAGGCGCACGCGCAGGGGCACCTGGCGGCCTCCTCGAACGACGCGGGGGAGCTGGAGGCTGCGCGCGAGGTCTACGAGCGGCAGCTCGTCATGTGGCGGCGCCTCAACGACCCCGAGGGCTCGGCCTCTGCCCTCGCGAACCTCGGCGGGGTCGCGCTGCGGCAGGGGAAGGTGCGCGAGGCGCTCTCGTACGTGGAGGGCTCCCTCGTCGCGCGGGAACGGATCGGGCGGCCCGCGGGGATTGCGCAGGCGCTCCTCGCCGCGGGGCGGATCCACTTCCTCGCGGGGAGGCTCTCCGACGCGCGGGTCGCCTGGACGCGGGCGGAGGCGCTCCGCGCGGAGATCGGCGACAAGCGCGGGAGGCTCACCGCCTCGACGCTGCTCGGGTGGCTCGCGGAGCGGACCGGCGAGTGGGGAGAGGCGGTCACTCGGCACCGCCAGGCGCTCGACGAGCGGCAGATCCTCGGCGACCGGCCAGGGGCGTGCGCGTCGATGATCGGCCTCGCGTCGGTGCTGCTCGCGATCGGCGATCGGCGCGGGGCGGCGGACGCGAACGACCAGGCGCTCGCGCTTGCGATGGAGCTGCACCACCCGGAGTTCCACGCGCGGGTCCAGCTCCTGCGCGGCGCGATGGCGCGGCGGAGCGGCGACCGCGAGGGCGCAGGTCGCCTCCTCATGCAGGCGCAGGCGGAGGAGCGCGACCTGCACAACCTGGAGGGGGAGCTGGAGGCGGCGCTGGAGGGGATGGATCTGTCGATCGACGCGGGGGACACGAAGACGGCGCTGCGCACGCTCGCGTGGTGCCGCCTTGCTGCGTCCAACCTGGGGGCGGGGTGGCACCTCCTGCGCGCGGGGCTCGTCGAGGCGCGGATGGAGCTCGCGGGCGGGCAGGCCGACCCTGCGCGGGTCGCGGCGATGTTGTCGGAGCTGCACGAGAAGGCGGCGGGGGCGTTGCCGATCCGCGCGGAAGCGGAGGAGCGGATGGCGGAGGCGCTTCGCGCGGCGGGTCAGCCCGACGCGGCGGCACGGTGGGCGGAGAACGCGACGGGGACGTGGCGCGAGATCGGGTCGAGACTCTCGGCGGAGCTGCAGGCGGCGTTCTGGGCCGACCCGCGGCGGCGCGGGATGAAGCAGAAGGCGGTGGCAGCCCAGCAAGCTGGCTCTGCCAGGGAGATCCGAGCAAAGGCGGGCGCGCCGGCCACCTCCCTCGCGGAAGACTCGCGCGCGGAGTGGACGCTCGCGTTCCTGGAGGAGCGGCTCGCGGGGCACCTGGGCCGGCGCGCGATCGACGAGGCGCTGGGCGCGCTCGGCGCCTCGCGGGGACTGCTCTGGATCGCGTCGACGGGGGAGTCGATCGCGCGGCGGGTCATGGAGCAGGAGGGGTTCGAGGACTGGGCCGCGGGGGATTTTGCGCGCGCGATGGCCTGCGATGCCGCGGGGAGCGATGCGCCGTGGATCACGGACGACGTCTCGCGCGACGAGGCGCTGGAGGGAAAGCCCGACGACGACCGTCCGAGGGGCTCCTTCTGCGCGCTGCCGATGCCTGGGAAGGATGGCGCGATCGGGGGACTCTACCTCGACTCGCCGACGACGGGCGTGTTCGGGCGGATCGGCAGGCCCACGCTGGAGACGTTTGCGCGGGCGGTCTCGCTCGCGTGGGAGCGGCTGGAGCGGGAGAGGGAGTCGCGCGAAAGGGCGATCGTCGCGACGCTGCTGAAGAAGACGTTCGCGCGTCCCGAGGCGGCGGAGGTCATTCGGAAGGTGGTCACGCTCGCGAAGCGGCTCTCGGGGGCGTCGCGGTCGGGGCTGCTGGTGCGGGAGGGGGAGGGGTTCCGCCCGCTGCTCGTGCGGCCCGAGGGGACGCTCGACGAGGGGGCGTTGGCGGAGGCGGTGTCGGCCACGGGCGCGTCGGTGTCCGGGCGGGAGGCCGGGGCGGGGAGCGTGATGTGCGTCCCGCTCATGTCGGGGGAGAGGTCGATCGGGGTGATCTACCTCGAGAGCGACTCGGAGCCGTTCCCGCCGCGGGTGGTCTCGCGGGTGGCGGCGTTCGCGGACCTGCTCGCGGGGCCGCTCGCGATGGCGCTGCGAGGCGCGCCTGCGGCGGCTGCGCCGGCGAGGCGCGCGCCGGAGCCGGCGGTCGCGGAGGCGTTCATCGCGCAGTCGAGGGGGATGCGGGACGCGCTCGCGATGCTCGAGCGGGTTGCGGACGACGGGATGGCGGTCCTCTTCGTCGGCGAGGAGGGGACAGGCAAGGAGTCGCTCGCGCGGGCGCTGCACGAGCGGTCTCCGCGGCGCGCGCAGCCGTTCCTCGTGGAGTCGTGCGGGGCGTTGTCGGAGGGGCTGCTGGAGGCGGCGCTCTTCGGGCAGCGGAAGGGGGCGTTCCCCGGCGCGGACCGGGACAAGCGGGGGGCGATCGACCGCGCGAAGGGTGGGACGCTCTACCTCGACGGGGTGGAGAGGATTCCTCCGCTGACGCTCGACAAGCTGGTGCAGGCGTACGCGGCGAGGCGGGTGCTGCCGATCGGGGGAATCGAGAGCGTGCCGTTCGAGGCGCGGCTGGTGGTGGGGGCCGCGCGGGCGCTGCCGGAGCTGGCGGAGCGGCTGGGAGGGGTGACGGTGCCGGTGCCTCCGTTGCGGGAGCGTCGCGAGGAGATCCCGATGCACGTCGAGCGGATGCTGGCGGCGGTGGCGCGGGAGACGAAGGCTGCGAAGAAGCGGCTCGACAAGCGGGTCCTGGAGGCGTTCCTCTGCTACGAGTGGCCGGGAAATCTGCGAGAGATGGAGAGCGAGCTCAGGCGGATGTGCATGCTCGCGAAGAAGGTGATCGGGCCGGACCTGCTTGCGCCGGCGATCCTGGGGTCGACGGTCCAGCAGGGGGGGCCGGCGAAGGGGACCTACGCGGCGAGCGCGAAGGAGATGGAGCGGGAGGCGATCCGCCGCGCGCTGACGCAGGCGGAGGGCTCGATCCGCGCCGCGGCGAAGTCGCTGGGGATGGACCGCATGACGCTCACGCGGCGGATGCGGAAGCACGGGATCGTGATCCCCGAGTCGCAGTCGGGCGACACGCCCGAGCAGGCTGCGGAGTAGCGGAACTCGTGGAGATGCGCCCGTCAGGCTGGCGCCGCGCGGGTCGACGCCCCTCCGCAACGTCATCGCCGCGCGTCGGCGGCCTCATCCGCGTCGAGGTGCGCTCCCAGGAGAGGCGCTCCGCTCTGCCCAGTCCTGACCGCCATCCAGCCCATGAGACCCGCAGGCTGACCCCAAGAGACTTCGCCCCTACGCAGGCGCACCAACGGACCCGAGGGGGCGGCGCGGGAGTCGTCGGACCGGGAAGGCGGGCGGCGCCCCGACCGCTTCAAGACGTCGAGGACGAAGCGTAAACTACCTCTTTCCCCCGGGGAGAACGGCGGGGATAATTGGGCAAGTGGAGCATGTTGCAGGCGCGATGGAGACTTTGACGATTTCGCATGCGCGGAAGGCGCTCTGCGACCTAGTGAACCGCACGCGCTACCGGGGCGAGCGTTTTGTCATCACGAACCGCAGGCGGACTGTCGCCTTACTTGTCCCTGCCCCGGTGGAAGCGAAGGCGAAGGACGCGAAGGCGAGACGGTAGAGAACAGGAGACGAGCACATGATCCCGATGGTTGAGCCCTGCGAGTGCGAGTGGGAACCGCTGGAGCCCTACGGGGAGGACGCGATCGTATTCCTGCTCATGTGGACGTGCGTGGGCGCCGAGTTCCGGACCTATCGGTATTCGTGCTCACGCACGGCTCTGATCATGGAACGCGGGTTCAACGGCGACGCAAAGGCCGCGCTCAACGCCGGCATTCAGTACACGAAGGCGTTGATTCGGGGGGGGCAACCGGGGAACGTCTGGATCAAGCGCAGTAGCGGCGGGTGGGCCAAGCCCGAGCCGTACGCGAGCGAGCTGCGGAAGCACTCCTCTTACTACCAGACGGCGAGGAGCTGACGAGAGGCCCGACAAGTGGCGCGTATAATGGAACGGGGGCGCCGCGAGCGTCACCCGAAACGATGATCAAATCAAGTCGGGATAGATCCACGGCGCGCACGACTGTAGGCGAAGGCTTGGCTGTTTCGGCGTTTCCGCTTTCCGTGCCCGTTTAGCCTCCCCCATGGTCCA
>Ga0209514_10009019_pt1 | contig 11114 bp, 9 predicted proteins | sample Subgrocontami58m_FD_187452 | JGI IMG/M metagenome (GOLD analysis project Ga0209514, IMG submission 187452) | Subsurface groundwater microbial communities from S. Glens Falls, New York, USA - GMW37 contaminated, 5.8 m (SPAdes) (version 3) | ecosystem: Environmental > Aquatic > Deep subsurface >...
GGATTAAGAACTCTCTTAGAGGCATTACAGCCTTTACGAGAACAAGGAAAAATTATTTTTGTGGATTTTGAGGAAGCTGCTGATATTTGGCAGAAGGAATATGATGCTGTTCCATGGTATATAAATCTAGAGTCATTTAGTTTTTACGATGAAGTAAAAGAACAAGCGCAAGAGTATTGTGAATCCCGTGCACCTGCGAGGAGATAATCTATGTTGCACATACGTCCACACAAATCATCCGATATTCCTCTTCGTGTAAAGTGGCTCAATAACCCACAAGTCAGTAAGTATATTGGAGATTGTTCAGGGGAGAAAACGACTCTTGCCAAAGAGAGAAAATGGTTTGATGCCTATAAAAAAAATCCGCAAAAAAAGTTTTTTACTTTTTGTGTGGATGGTCAACCGATTGGTTTTATGGGCTTATCGAATATCCAGAAGATTCATAAGAACGCGGATCTTTTTATCGCGATTGGAGAGGATGCCTATCGTGGAAAAGGATATGGGAAGCAAGCGCTTATTTGGCTTTTGGATTATGCGTTTTGTACACTCAAGTTACACAAAGTAAATTTGGGTGTTGTAGATGCAAACAAGCAAGCGATATGTTTGTACAAGTTTTTTGGTTTTACAGAGGAAGGGAGGATGAGAGATGAGATATTTATAAACAAAAAATGGCATGACATGTTTTCCATGGCAATGTTTCGGAAGAACTGGAAATCCCCTTATGTTTCCTCTTGAATCACAACTTTCTTTTGTTCGTCCCATTACATGGGAGGAAGTATTTGCAGGGTGGCGGGAGCGCGAAGCAAATAATCCCTCATGGGTTGAATGCGCGACCAAGATCAAAGGTTGGCCGGATTGGGAAAGTTGGCGCTTACATACCGCTTCACAACTTCATTTACAAGATCGAGCTTGGGCATTGTATGAAGTAAAAGATCCGGGAGCCTTTTTGCCAAGTCTTTTGATGGGGCCGTTTAGCGGATGGCAGAAGTATACGGAAAAGAAAAATGTATTATCGTTTGCAGAACTGTTGACCTTGCCCGAACCTCAAGATTTTTTTCTCCATCATCCGGCCGTCTCATCACTTATGAAACAGTTTCCTGCACCGACCGAGTTGATAGGACTTGTGCGAGAAGATATTCAAAAGATTGTTTGTGTCGAAGGGCATCATCGCGCGGCGGCCGTGACATTGGGACAGATACTCAGAAACCCTGTGGAGTTTTCCGGATCGGTTTTCATTGCTCTCGCTTCTCTAAAAAAAGAGGAGATCTCACTTCTCGACAGAACCTTAGAACAAGGGTCATCCAGAAAAGAATAAATATTTTTTTAAAAAAAGAGAGCCTGCGGGCTCTTTTTCGTTTCATCTCATCTTTTGGTGTCACTCATCTTTTGGTGTCAGGTCCGACTACGGACTTTTTATTTTTTGATGTATAGACATTGCGGCACAAAAATGTGCGTAAACATTCGAAAATCTGCATTTATTTTTTTGCATACGAAATTATTTTGCCATTACGGTTTCATTTGAAGTAATTTTTTCTTTGAAATCATTGAGTTTTTTTGAAAAAAGTCCGTAGTCGGACCTGACACCACATTTGGAATTTTGACTGCAGTGTGCAAAAAGGGTAAAAGAAAGGAGACCTTATGTAAGTTCTTTCCAATCCTTCGTCACAAAGGTCGTGCAACATGCAAAGAACTTGCAGTGTTTGTGGAAAATCAAAGGACGTTCGTCGGAATAAGCAGACAGGTAAGTTGGTTTGCAGAAATTGTTATAGCAAGAATCGCTACCACGATACATCTTGCCATGAGCTGTGTTCCAAATGCAGCAAGATAAAACATGTGGCTGCTCGTACCAAATCCGGTGAACCGATTTGTCAGAGCTGCTATTACAAAGACTCATCTCATCACGAAGTGTGTTCCCAGTGTAGCAAGACAAGACGAGTAGCCGTTCGTACAGATTTCGACGAACCCATCTGTCACAGATGTTATGTGAAAGACTCATCTCATCACGAAGTGTGTTCCCAGTGTAGCAAGACAAGATGTGTTCATGTTCGTACAAAATCAGGTGAACCGATTTGCGTCAATTGTTATGTAAAAGATTCGTCCCATCATGAAGTTTGTTCTAGGTGTGGCAAAACAAGACGTGTAGTAACTCGTACAGAATCTGGTGAACCGATTTGTCAGAGCTGCTATCGTAAAGATTCAGCGCACCATAAAATCTGTTCCATCTGTAGCCAGATAAATTGGATAGCAACACACACAGATTCTGGTGAACCTATTTGTCAACGCTGTTATAGCAATCATTACTATCATGACTCATTAAAACACGAAGTGTGTGTCATATGTGGTGAGATAAGAAGCGTAGTTACTCGTACAGAATCTGGCGAACCAATTTGTCACAACTGTTATTGCCGTGAACGACGGGCCAAAAAGGCCGCGAACCCTGCCTAGGACCAAGCGTCCAATGTGGGGTTTTTTCTTTTACAAACATCAGAACTTTATCTGGCGTGGATAAGGGGATAGACAAGAAGAAGCCAAAAATGGGCTCTTTTTATTTTGTTGCGGATTTTGACAATCACAGATAAACGAGGTAAAAGAAAGACGTCCTCATCAAACGTTCTTTTCAACCTCTTCACCCAGGTCGTGCAACATGCAAGGAACTTGCCGTGTTTGCGGAGAACAAAAAGACGTCAGGCGCAATAGAAAAACAGGCAAATTGGTTTGTAGAAATTGTTATAACAGAAACCGCTATCACGATCCGTCTTATTACGAGGCATGCTCCGTATGCGGCAGGACAAAAGCTGTAGCTGCTCGCACAGATTCTGGCGATCCGATTTGTTACAACTGTTATGCGAAAGACCCATCTCGTCATGAGGTGTGTTCCGTATGCGGCAGGACAAAACACGTGAGTGCTCGTACAGATTCTGGCAATCCGATTTGTTATAACTGTTACAAGAAAGATCCATCTCATCATGAAGCATGTTCCGTGTGCGGCAAGACAAAACACATAGAAGTTCGTACAGATTCTGGTGATCCGATTTGTAACAACTGTTACAAGAAAGATCCATCTCGTCACAAGGTATGTTCCGTATGCAGCAAGACAAAAGCTGTAGCTAGTCATACCGAATCTGGTAAGCCGATCTGTCACAACTGTTACAGGAAAGACCCATCTCGTCACGAGGCCTGCTTCGTATGTGGCAAGACAAAGTACACACATGCTCGTACCAAATTCAACGAACCGATTTGTCACAACTGTTATACAAAAGATCCATCTCATCATGAAGCATGTTCCGTGTGCGGCAAGACAAAACACGTAGAAGTTCGTACAGATTCTGGTGATCCGATTTGTAACAACTGTTACAAGAAAGATCCATCTCGTCACAAGGTATGTTCCGTATGCAGCAAGACAAAAGCTGTAGCTAGTCATACCGAATCTGGTAAGCCGATCTGTCACAACTGTTACAGGAAAGACCCATCTCGTCACGAGACCTGTTCCGTATGCAGCAAGACAAAACATGTACAAGTTCGTACGGATTCAGGTAAACCGATTTGTAACAACTGTTACAAGAAAGACCCATCTCGTCATGAAGTGTGTTCCGTGTGCGGCAAGACAAAAGCTGTGGCCGCTCGCACAGATTCTGGCGATTCGATTTGTAACACCTGTTATCAGCGCGATCGACGGGCCAAAAAGGCCGCGAACCCTGCTTAGGACCAAGCGTCCAACGTAGGGTTTTTTCTTTTACAAACACTATCGTCTTATCTGGCGTGGATAAAGGGTTAGATAAGAAGAAGCCAAAAACGGGCTTTTTTTGTTTTTTTCTCAAAGATTCGCCTTTAAATCGTTGACATTTTAGGCAAAAAATCATAAGGTCTCGCGTTCAGAACGAAGGGGTTTGGAAACAAAAAACCTCTCTTCTGACGCTCCTTACAAGGGGTCAACAACTCACCAAACCGGACACCTCGTCCGTTTCCCAAGGAGGCGCCATGCGCACTCGTCGTTTTTCTGTTCTGTGTCTTCACTTCTTTCTGGCGATCCTGATCGTCATCTTTGCCGGCTGTGCGCCGGTCGACAACCAGCAACCCGCAACCCATCAGAGCACTTCCCCCGAGGCCAAGTCGCGGCAGGGACAGGCAGTCGCACCAAGCGACGTCGCCTTCCTCCAAGGCAAGGTGCTCGATGGCACTCCCACCCAGACAGGCTTCATCGCCTGGGGTGGGGACTATGCCACCTTCTACGGCAATGGTGGCCTTCGCACGCGCGAAGGTACGATCTTCGGAAAGCATGGCCTCAACCTGCAGCTAGCTGCTGGCGATGATATGAAGCTCCAGGCGCAGGCCTACAAGGAAGGGCGTACGCCCTATCTGCGCGGCACCTATGAGATGGTCACCAATGCCATCTTCGAGCAGGGACTCTGCATGGATCCCGCAACCTGCCCCCTCTATGTGTTCCAGATGACCTGGTCGCAAGGCGACCATCTGGTCGTGCAAGAGGGGATCAAGACCATCAAGGATCTGAAGGGCAAGCGCGTCGCGCTCCAGCGCGGCGGTCCGCACATGTCCATGCTCTACGGAATTCTCATAGACGACCATTTGTCGTGGACCGATGTGCAGATCGTATGGTGCGACACACTGACGGGCAAGGGAAGTCCGATCGAAGCGTTGCGTAGCGGCCAGGCCGACGCGGCCTTTGCGATCACTCCTGACATGATCGGTTTGACCGGCGGTCTCGATGTGGTCGGCACAGGCGCCGAAGGCACGGTCAAGAACGCACGCGTTCTCGTGTCCACGGCCCAGCGCGTGTTCACGATCTCCGACACCTACTGGGTCAACCCGACCTATTACCGCGACCATGCCAATGAGGTGCGCGCCTTCACCGTCGCCTACCTCGAAGCTGTGGAAGCGGTGATCAGGCTCCGCAAGGCACATGAAGTCTCCGGTTCGTCGGAGTATCAGGGGCTTCTCGCCCTGTCCCAGGAAATCCTGGGCACGGGAGTGCTCCCCACCTCCGAGGATGCTCATGGACTTCTCCTCGATGCCCAGTTCGTCGGCTATGCCGGAAACCTGGCGTTCATCGATCCCAAGAACGAACATGGATTTGATGCGCTCGCCGCCCAGGCCAACAGGATGGCCGAGAGCTTGGGACAGACCACCAAGCCTATCGCCTTTGCTCGCGTGCCCGATACCTTCTGGCAGGACGAGATCTTCAAGCGGTCCTTGTCCGAGTCCCTTACCGTGCAGGCCAAGCCAAGGTTCAACGCCGAAGCAGTTCGCACCGAGATCAGCGGCCTCGACTCCGAAGGATTCGGTAGCCGCAGCATGCTCACCTTCACGATCAGCTTTGAGCCCAATCAGATGACGTTTTCGGAGGATCAGTATCGCGACCAGTATGATCGCGCTCTCACCCTCCTCGACAAGTATCCCCGCGCCGTCCTCGTCATTCGAGGACATGCGGATCCCACGGCCGTCTTGCGTGACTTCGTCAACGCAGCGATCGAAAGCGGTACGCTCAAGCGCACGGGTACGAGCCCCTCGGACTACCAGTACTTCTACAATGGTGAGTCGCTCGCTTTGGAAAACACTGCCAAGGTGATCGCGATCGTTTCAGGCGGAACGTTCAAGGCCGGAGGCGCCAATCCTCGCGAGACCTTGCAGGAAGCACAGAAGCTCACCCGTGACCGGGCCGAGGCTGTGCGTTCCTCCTTCCTCCAGTTCGCGGAAAAGCAAGGGAAGCGGATCGACGAGAGTCAGATCACGTTTGATGGAGTGGGTGTTGGCGAGCCTATGGTCGCCCGCCCGCGCAATGAACAGGAAGCTGCAGCCAATCGCCGTGTGGAGTTCGCTCTCACACGTGTGACCGGCGAGGCAGCCACCACCGCAGACTTCGATTTCTAAGGGAGCAGTCATGGGAGGCATCAGTCGCATCCTTTGTCTGCTTTTCGTCTCGATGTTCTTCTGTCTTCCGACCTTCGCGATCACGGAAGCGGAGGGAGAGATCATTCCATCAAACGGTGGTCAAGTCCACGACTGCATCGTAGTGCTTCTCGACGCTTCGGGGAGCATGAACGAGTCCATGGGAGGCGATGTATCGGCAAGCAGGATGGACGCTGCCAAGCACATCTTGGAGCAAGCGATCCGCAATGCACCATCGGAGACCTACATCGGTTTTCTGGTCATGAGTGGCGCTCGCCGGTACGAGTGGATTCAGAAACTAGGACCTTCAAATCGCGAGGCACTTCTCCAATCTCTCCAAGCGATCGTACCCGATCATTCCACACCGCTTGGCACTTTCATGAAGGCAGCCGCCGATGAACTCCTGCGCATGCGGGAGGCACAGCACAACGAGGGGATGTACACCCTTTTGGTGCTCACTGATGGCCAAGCCAATCCGCAACGAGAAGAAGAAATGGTCGAAAGGTTCACACCCGAGATTCGCTCGCGTGGGATCTTGATCCACGCGGTCGGCATCGACATGGATACGGAACATACTCTGGCCACCCAGGCCGATACCTATCAGAACGCAAACAATGCGCAGGCGCTCGAAGAGCGTGTGCGTCAGGTGTTTGCCGAGGTTTCCTCTGCAAGCGATCCGCAGCTTGCCGCAGATGCCTACTTGACCATCGCGCCACTTTCAACCGATGTGGCTATGGCGATCGTGAAGGGGCTTGGCACTTCGGTGCGAGGCAACCATCCGATCGGGGAGGACCCTCCCAAGACAGTGGATCAAGCAGATGCTTCGGCTCAACCGAGTGCAGAGGCAGTCGAAGCAGATGGCCTTGCGCCCAAGTGGATTTTTCTTGGATTGATCATTGTTTCTCTTGTCATAATCGTCCTCGTCTGGAGGATCCTCGAAGGTTAGACCCCTAAAGCCATCACATACGGTGATGGCCTTTCTCCCGAGACCATAGGTTTTCCTGTGAGCTCGGGTCAAAGTGGTTCTTTCCAATCCGAAACCTTTTTTGCCGGCTCATACCCGGCTTCCTTTCCAACTCAAGGAGTCCTTTCATGGAACCTACCCCCCAAGGTCGTCGTTCACTTCGTCTTATCGTGGCTACCGCGATCATCATCATGGTTGCCTTTGTGTGCGTGCTTGTGTGGAAGTTTGTGATTCATCCTTCGGTTCAAGACAACCTGATCGCACAGACAAGTACCAAGAAGGCATCGTCCGAGCATGCCATTCGTATTGCCACAGATAGCTTCAAGGGCTATTCCGTTTTCCGTTCTGATGGGTTTGCGGGTGAACTTCGTGAAAGCGGATTTTCCCTCGAGCTCGTTGACGACGGTGGTGATTACGCGGCCCGTCAAAAGGCCCTGCGTAAGGGCGACGTGGACATGGCTGTGATCACGATCGATGCCAACTTGAAGACCGGCGCCAGGCTCGAACAGTTCCCCGGAACCATTGTCATGGCGATTGATGAAAGCGCCGGAGCAGACGGTATGGTCGCCTACAAGCAGGCACTTGCCGCGATCGATGACCTGGATCATCCAACCTCCCATGTGGTTGCCATGCCTGATTCGCCCAGCGAGACCTTCGTCCAAGTGGTGCGCGCAGACATGAGCCTTCCCCAGATGCCCGAAGATTGGTTTGTCCCAGAGACAAGCCAGGAGCGGATCTACAACCTCCTGCGCGCCACCCCACAAACCGAGCGCAAAGCGTTTGTGCTGTGGGAGCCCTATCTTTCCAAGTCGCTCAAGATTCCCGGTGTGCATCGTCTGCTTGATACCTCCCAGGTGCGCGGCATCATCGTTGATGTGCTTTTGGCACGTCGTGAGTTTCTGCGCGATCACCCCGATCAAGTAAAGGTCGTCCTTGCCGCTTATCTTAGAACCCTCTACTCCTACCAGTCGCGAGGGGATGAAGGGCTCACCGCCCTCCTTATCGAAGACGGGCAAAAGACCGGGGAAATTATCTCAAGTGATGAAGCGCGCAACATGGTCAAGGGGATCCGCTGGTGGAATACCACGGAAAATTATGCCCTGTTCGGTTTGCTTCCCACCGGAGAGTCTGCAGGTCTTCCGACCTTGCGTGACACGATTCTCAATATCGGTCGTATGCTCATGGCCTCGGGCGCGTTTGCCGCCATGCCGGTGGCAGATCCCAGTGAACTTTATTTCGATGGTGTGCTGCGCGATCTTTATGGCGGAGGATTTCACCCTCGCTCCAAGCTTGGAGTTGTGGATGTTCCCAAGGGAGACCTGGGAGCTGTCCGTGTAGCCGAGGCTCTTCCCGAGCTTTTGGCCGAAGACTGGGACAAGCTTTCGACTGTGGGTCACTTGCGTATTTCTGCGATCGAGTTTCGTCGGGCATCCAGTGCGCTTAGCCTTCAGGGTCAGCGCAGTGTGGATGAGATTGCGCGCCAACTGCACAGCTACCCCACGTTCTACCTGACCGTGGTGGGACATGCGCGTGCGGACGGCGACCGAATCGAAAACGAAAAGCTGGCGCTTGCCCGCGCACAGAGCGTTTCCGATCAGATCATCTCCCGAGGCATTCCTGCCCACCGGATCCGCGTCAAGGCGGCTCCGCCCGTGGGCATGGGTGGCGAGTCCCAAAGCGTCAGTTTCCTTTTGGGTCAAAAGTCCTACTAAGGAGCAACTCATGAGAACCCGTGAACAACGAAAGCGAGAGGTGTACAAGCGCCTCTTGGGTCACCCCCTGACCCTGGCACCGTTTACGGGCGGGATGCTGGGGTTTATGGCGATTCTCGTGGTTGCCAATCCGGCGATTCCGCTGGCTATAGGGATTTTGGGAACAACCGGAGCTATGGCTGCTGTTGCATTGCGCGTATTGTTTTCCCGAGAAAAGATCACCGAGAGTGTATTGGCCGAAGAAGAGCGTGAAGTGCAAGAAGCGCGCAAACAGGCCATGAATGAGCTTAAAGAAAAGTTGCTGCGCGATCGTGATGACAGAACTGAAATCATTATGAGTGATTTGGAAACGATCGCTGGCCGTTTACATGAGGAGCGCCTATGGAAGGGTGTCAATGATGGGCTGCGGGCCGATCTTCTCACCTTGTTTGATAAGCTCTTTGCCCATGCAGTGCGCTATCTCGAGATTTCCTATGATTTGTTTGAAGATGCCGAGGGGATTGCACAGCGCGAAGTGCGCCAGAAGATTCAAACGCGTAGAGAAGAAGTGATCCAGGAAGTTCAAGCAAGTGTAGGACGCCTTGGCGATCTCCTGACACGTATTCGCACGCTTCAGCATGCGGAAAGTATGGATATGGAATTGCATAGCATTGTGGATGATATGGAACGCTGTGTGCAAGCCGGAGCGCAAACGCTCGATCAAAATCAGCGATCACATGCCATCAGGCAAGAAGGGTATCGGCAAACTGTTTCGTGAGGAAGATCACGTTCTTCCTCTTTTCACCACCTGAGTTGGGGAAACCCTCCAACTACGGTGATCAACCGTTTCCCATGGGCTTTCCAAAGCCCTTCGTTCGTTCTAAACCCATCCCACTTCGCCAAAGCTTCGTGGGATAAAGGAGTGTGCCATGCGTCATCTGTTCTCTCTGGCTCTCATCGGTTTCCTCATCGCCTGTTCTTCCCAAACCACGGATGTGCCGGTCGATCCCCAAGTCGCGACTGATCCCTCCGAGTTCCCTAGCTTCTCGCTTGCCTGGAGCGAGTATCCGTCATGGTCCGTCTTCGGGGTCGCCTCCGAGATCGGTCTCATCGACGGTGACAAGGGCAAGGTCGGTCCGATCGAAGAGCGTTGGGGCGTGGACATGGTCCTGCGCGAGGCCGACTACGACACCTGCATCAACCTCTACGGCAACGGTGAGGTCGATGCCGCGGCCCTCACCAACATGGACAGCCTGATTCCGGCCGCTTCGCGTCCCACGGTCGCGATCCTTCCGACCTCCACGTCCTTCGGGGCCGACGCCCTGATCGTGGAAGGTGGAATCAAGAGCGTGGATGATCTCAAGGGTGTGCCTGTGTACGGACTTGCCAAGAGCGTGTCCGAATACGTGTTCGCCCGCAACCTGGTTCTCCAGGGTCGCAATCCCGCGGACTTCACCTTCACGAACATGGATCCGGGTGCGGCTGCCACGGCTCTCCAGCAGAAGCAGCAGATCCGCGCCATCATGGTCTGGAATCCGTTCGTGCTCGAGACCCTGCGTCGCCGCGCGGATGTCCACGTGCTTTTTGACAGCACCACGATCCCCGGCGAGGTGATCGACATGGTGGTCATGGCGCGTGCGAGCCTCCAATATCCGGGCGGTGAGAACTTCGCCCGCGCGGTCATCGATACCTACTATGCCTTCAATCTGGTGATGGCCGACCCTGCCCACCACGATGAGATGCTTGTTGCGCTCGGCTCCAAGTTCAGCAACCTCGGCCTCACGGACATGGAGGTCGTGGTCAAACAGACCCAGTTCTACGCCACCTCGGATCGGGGGCTTGGCGTGTATGAGGGGACCGGGCTTCCCGAGATCATGGGTCGCGTGACCCAGTTCTGTGTGGAGCGCGAGATCGTGCCCTCCTCTCCGACGATCGGGTATGGGCACCAGTGGAGCACGCCCGAGGCAGCGGCCTCCCCCTATGTCTTCGATCCCTCCTACATGCTCGATGTCCAGATGAGCGGGGTCTACACGAAGGATTCCATTCTCGTGCTTATGCCTGACAAGTAGGCGCTGTCGTCTACACGCGGGTTAGAGTAAACCTCTAACCCTTTTCCTTAAGACTTGAACCAATTTTGTGTTCAGGGCTTAAGGGAAAACCGTTCTTTCCAATCGGAGGTCCTCGTGACCACAAAACGTTTTCTTCTTTTCCGATGCCTTACAGGTATCCGTGTGCCCATCAGCCGTAAGGCTACTTGGGCGATCGGCACCTCGAGTATTTTGCTTCTTCTTGTGCTCTACACCTGGCTTTCGATCCATCAGCACAAGATCAATTCTACTGACACAACGATTCCCACATGGATGCAAATGGGAGAGGGAATCTCCAAGGCCTTTGCGGCCCAGCTGCGTACAGGCGACCGATGGATCATTGAAGATGTGCTTGCCACGTTTTCTCGTCTGGGATTTGGTCTTGGTATTGGAGTCTTTATCGCCTTTGCTCTTGGTATGAGTATGGGGGTGTGGCGATGGATGGAAGCCTTTTTCCTCCCAATCCTT
>Ga0209514_10009023_pt1 | contig 11109 bp, 9 predicted proteins | sample Subgrocontami58m_FD_187452 | JGI IMG/M metagenome (GOLD analysis project Ga0209514, IMG submission 187452) | Subsurface groundwater microbial communities from S. Glens Falls, New York, USA - GMW37 contaminated, 5.8 m (SPAdes) (version 3) | ecosystem: Environmental > Aquatic > Deep subsurface >...
GACGGGCGGAAAGATTTTATTTCAAAATTCGGCGCTGGTTACGGGACAATCAATCTGCATGGGCATACAACTGTCTGTCAGGGGTCACTTTATTTTACCTGTAAGGCAATCAGCGAACAATATATCGCGGATAAATTTTCCGAAGGGAAAAAATTCTATTGGCAGGCCGATACCGAGAATGCCCGGTATATTCTTTTTGTGGGAGCTAATTTGTTTGAGGCCAATTACGGCCCAACGAATAGAACGGTCCGTTTGAGTGAAAATTTAGTTAATAAACGCACCAAAATAGCGGTCGTCGATCCTCGATATTCCAAACTGGCCAGTAAAGCTGAAACATGGCTTCCGATTAAGCCGGGAGAAGATGCCGCCTTAGCCATGGCGATGATCCGCTGGATGATTGATAACAAACGTTATGATGTCAAGTTCCTTAAGTCGGCAAATGCGGCAGCGGCCAAAGAGAATAATGAAACCTCTTACACGAATGCGGCGTGGCTGGTAGAGATCAAGGAGGGGAAGCCGGGTAAATTCCTGCGAGCCGTCGATGTTGCGCTGGCTGTCGCGGATAAAAGAACAATCACTGACCCCAAAGATAAAGAGAAGACGATTGAGTATGTGGAAAAGTTCATGCTTGTGATGAAGGACGGCAAGCCAGCGGCGTTTGACCCTAATGATAAAAAAGAAGCAGCTATAGGGGATTTGTTTGTTGACAGTGAAATTGTGGCTCCCACAGGCAAAACTGTAAAAGTTAAATCTTCCCTTCAGATCTTGAAGGAATCGGCTTATGAACACACCTTTGATGAATGGTGCGCCATCGCGGGGATAAATAGTAAGGATGCTTTTTATGTCGTCAAACAGTTGACCAGTTACGGAAAAAGAGCTGGAGTCGATGTCCATCGCGGCCCCGCCCAGCATACCAACGGTTTTTATAATATCTTCGCCTGGATGAGCGTCAATATGCTTTTAGGAAATTTTGACTGGAAGGGCGGGATGAGCAGTCCCAGCACCTACAGTTATGACGGATCAAAAGAAGGAGTATTTAAGCTTGCTGATTATCCCGGGAAATTAAAAGGGTTTGGCCTTAGCATTATCAGGCATGAAAAGAAATATGAAGAAACAACTATCTTTGAAGGTTATCCTGCCAAAAGAAATTGGTATCCTTTGGCGAGTGATGTTTATGAAGAAATTGTCCCTTCGATCGGTGAAGCATATCCTTACGCGGTGAAAGCCTTATTTTTATATAAAGGAACGCCTATCTATGCTTTGCCGGCGGGACACACCAATATAGATGTGCTGGCGGATGTAAATAAATTGCCTTTATTCTTTATGAGTGATATTACAGTAGGGACAACCAGCATGTACGCGGATTATATTTTCCCGGATCTGACATTCCTGGAACGATGGGAATTCCAGGGGTCGCATCCTAATATGCCGCATAAAGTCGCGCCGATTCGCCAGCCGGTTGTGGGGCCGATTCCTGAGACGGTCAACGTTTACGGAGAACAAGTGCCAATCAGCCTTGAGTCAACGCTGATGGCTTTAAGTGAAAAACTCGGGCTAAAGACATTCGGTAAAAATGCCTTGGGGGAAAACCTGGACTTGAACCGGCCGGAAGACTTTTACTTACGTGCTGTGGCTAATTTTGCCGCCGGCGAGAAACCTGCAATGGCGGACGCTGTCCCTGACGCGAGTCAGAAAGAAATTGAGATTTTCTTGAAATCCAGACGGCATTTGCCAGCAACGGTCTTTGATGAAGCCAAATGGAAAAAGATCGTCGGCGATAAAATGTGGCCCAAGGTCGTTTATTTGTTGAATCGCGGCGGTAAGTTTGAGGAACACGCCAAAAGTTTTGACGGTAAACGCCTTAAAAATAAGTATGGTAAATTATTAAACCTTTATCAAGAAAAAACAGCCGGTGCAAAATATGCGGCGACAGGGAAATCATACTCAGGGATCGCGAAATATATCCCTCAAAGAGATTACGCGGGGAATACTTTGGAAGAATTATCCAAGGGATATGACTTGCATATGATCACGCATCGCACGGTGACAGCCACCAAGAGCCGGACCATCGGCAACTATTGGCTGCAGCCGATCATGCCGGAAAATCATATCCTGATCAACCCTGTGGATGCGCACAGAAAAGGGTTGAGAGATGGCCAGGAAGTAAAAGTAGTCAGCAAAACAAACCTGGAAGGTGTTTGGGATCTTAAGAATCATGGAAAGAAATTTATGATCGGGACTGTTAAATTAACTGAGACCATGATGCCCGGCGTGATCAGTTTTGCTTTAGGCTGGGGGCATTGGGCTACAGGGGCTGAAGACATCACTATTGACGGCCAGGTGGTTAAGGGTGATCCCCGACGGGGAACAGGCATTCACGCCAATGCCGCCATGTGGACGGATCCGAGCTTGCGCAATAATACCTGCTTGCTTGATCCTGTTGGCGGGAGTGTCAGTTTTTATGATACCAAAGTCGAATTGGTTAAAATTTAAAATAGAGGGGGGAGTCTATGAAGGTCAAAATAATAGGGATTGGTTTTTTAGCCATAGGTTTAATTTTAATATCAGGCCCCAAAGTGTTTGCCGACCAACAGGCCGAAATTATTTTAAAAGCCCTCATTAACAAGGGTATTATTACGCAAGACGATATTGATAACGCCGCCAAAGAAGTAAAGGAAGTAAAGACGGATAAGAAGGCGGAGGCGCCGGAAGGTATTGAGGAACGGGTGACTGCCTTAGAGAAAAACGCAAAAGATACGCCTAAATGGGTTAAGAACACGGAATTTAGCGGTGATTTGCGTCTTCGTTATGAGATGATCGAGAAGCCGGGCCCAAGCGGTGAGAATGATAACCGCACAAGAATAAGATTCCGTTATGGCGCCAAGACAAAAGTCAATGATCAGCTTAAAATCGGTTTTGGTCTTGCGACTGGCAGCAGCGATGCTCCGACCTCAACCAATCAAACGTTGGAACAGGAATTTCAATCCAAGGTCATCTGGCTCAATTATGCTTATGCCCAGTATGAGCCAACGAAATGGTTGACTTTGCTTGGTGGTAAATTCGAAAGTCCATTTTTTCATACAGACATGTTATGGGATTCAGACATCCGCTTTGACGGCCTCGCGGCGAAATCTAAAAAAACTTATTTTAAAGGCACTAAATTGCCTGAAACAGAATTATTTTTAGCTGGCGGATATTTCCCGCTTGATAATAATACCGCCGGGGAATCCGACCTGGTCTTGTCGGTCTTTCAGGTTGGGGAAGAGATGAAAATCGGGGAAGCGGCCAAATTGAAATCCGGATTAGCTTATTATAATTTTCACAATATCGAAGGGTATTCAACCGGTAAATTGGAAGAAGAAAAGAGTACTAACACCGCCATTGGTTCAGGAATCGCGGAAGATTTCAACGTGCTCAGCCCAACTGTTGAACTTACCTTTAATGATCCATTGGGTGTAGGCGTTCCTATCACGTTGATTGGTGAATATGCGGACAACCTCGGTGTCCTCAATGATAAGAATAATGATGCCTGGCGCGCGGGAGTTCAGTTTGGGAAAAAAGTTAAGAAGAAAAGTGATTGGATGGTCCTGGGGCAGTATTCTAGGCTAGAAAAAGACTCTTTTGTTGACATTTTCCCTGATGGGGACTTAAATAGCGGTGGGACCAACGCCAGAGGCTGGGAACTCATTATCGATTACGGCCTGGTTGACAATGTCTTATTAGGGTTGGATTATTATAATTCTCGAGTGGTCAGCGGCGCGAAGGATAATGACCAGGTTTTCGAAGCGGATATCGTTATTAAATTCTAAAAGGAAGGTGCTTATGTTTGGTTTGGGAATGCAGGAACTTATTGTTATATTTTTGATTGTCTTCCTTTTATTTGGCGCCAAGAATATTCCTGAAATTGCTAAAGGGCTCGGCAAAGGTTTAAAAGAATTCAAGAATGCTTTTAAAAGTATTAGCGATGATTCAGTCGAGACAAAAGAAGACAAAAATAAAGATTCGAAGCCAAAGAATGTTTAAATAAACATCAAATTCCCTAATCTTTGGAACCTAAAGTTTCGGCTATGGTTTTAAAGACGATGCCCCTTTTAGCTGACTGCTAGCAGGGGCTGACGGCTATGTTGGAAACGATATAGCTTCCCGAGATTGGAAAGGAAAAAGATGGACTCAAAGACGATTTTAGTCGATGCCCATGGCCGACAAATTCACAAATTACGCGTTCAATTAACCGATGCCTGCAACTTCCGCTGTTTTTATTGCATGCCCGTAGAGGCAAAGTTTTTACCTCCTGCGGCACTTCTTTCTTCTCAAGAGTTATTGGATATATGCTCCGCCCTGGTTGATTTTGGAATCGATGAAATGCGAATTTCCGGCGGGGAGCCGACTTTAAGGAGAGATTTTGAAGCCATTGTGGACGGGCTTTCTTTCCTTCCCTTAAGAAAGTTAGGCCTTACCACGAATGGTTTTTTTTTGGCAGAAAAACTCAATTTTTTGAAAGAAACAGGCTGTCAGTATATCAACGTAAGTCTGGATAGTCTTCAGGAAGGCCGGTTTTATGAAATTACAAGGACAGGACATTTTCGAAAAGTTTACAATGCTGTTCTTCAGGCAAAGAGAAAAGGGTTTCAGGTTAAAGTAAATGTGGTTATAATGCGCGGGATGAATGATGATGAGATTATGGATTTTGTCAGATTTTCCGCAGCTCACGATATTGAAGTACGATTTTTGGAATTAATGAAAATAGGCTGCTCCAATCAAAATCACAGCCTTAATTTTGTCCCGGCACAAGAAATTATTAAAAAGATCGAAGAACAGGAAACGTTGTTGCCGCAGTCGGTCAATTGCGATTCAACTTCTTTTAATTTTACGACTTTTTCAGGGGCAAGGGTTGGCTTCATTGCCTCAGAATCGCAATCCTTTTGTTCTTTCTGTTCCCGTCTGCGGTTGACGGCAACGGGCAAGTTAAGAGCCTGTATCATGTCTGAGGCAGGGGTGAATTTGCGTGGTGTGCCGCGGGAAGAATATCCGGGAATTCTAAAAACTGTTTTGAAAATGAAGCCCTTAAGCCGGATTGATCATATCGAGCAGCCGATGTATCAGATAGGAGGATAAATGTCGGGAAAAGATTTAAGACTTCCGCTATTAGAGCATTTGGACGAAATTAGAAAAAGATTGTTTGTTATTATTGTCGTCTTTATTATTTTTTCTGCCATAGGCTTTTATTTTATTGAGGATATCCTGCGATGGCTGAAGATCCCCGGGGGGGTTTACTTGGGAACGTTGGCGGTTTTTAGTCCCACCTCCGCCATTCTGACTTTTTTTAAGATGGCCTTTTTTTTCGGGCTTATTTTCTCCTTGCCTGTTTTGTTATATGAAATGTGGATGTTTGTCCGTCCGGCTGTCGAGGAATCACTGGCTTGGTGCGGCGCGCTTCTTATTTTTTCAGGAACAAGTCTTTTTGTTCTTGGGGCGTGTTTAAGTTTCTATTTTTTAATACCCGTTTCATTAAAATTTCTTTTAAGTATCGGAAGGGGAGAGTTGCAGTTTTTGATATCCCTGGATTCCTATATTTCTTTTGTCCTTTTATTTATGCTGGCGGGAGGTTTAATTTTTGAGATACCGCTTTTGGCATTTTTTCTTGCCAAGTTAAATATTTTAACAGCACAAACCATGATGCGTTATTGGAAAATGGCTGTTGTTGGCTCGGTGGTTTTTTCAGCTTTTATCACGCCAACGCCCGATGCCTTTAATATGGCGCTTATGGCCATGCCTATTTTTATTCTTTATGCAATTTCCATAGGTATAGTGATGCTAACACAGTCAAAAAGCAAGCGAATTGAGTAAGGAGAATGCGCATGACCGATTCTATTGTAAAGAAATTATCATTTTTGGACAGATTCCTGACACTGTGGATTTTGCTGGCTATGGGTATTGGGGTTGGCACGGGATATTTTATGCCCAGTATCGCTGGGTTCTGGAATCAGTTTCAGGTGGGGACGACGAACATCCCCATTGCGATTGGGCTTATCCTGATGATGTATCCGCCGTTGGCGAAGGTAAAATACGAAGAGATTGGGAAAGTCTTTCGTAACAAGAAGCTTTTGGGGCTGTCTCTTTTGCAGAACTGGGTAGTTGGGCCGATTGTGATGTTTGTTCTGGCGGTTATTTTTTTGCATAATTATCCGGAGTATATGATTGGCGTTATTCTTGTCGGCCTCGCGCGGTGTATCGCCATGGTCATTGTCTGGAACGATCTGTCTGACGGGGATAGAGAACTGGCGGCTGGGCTGGTGGCATTTAATGCTGTCTTTCAAGTGCTTCTTTACGCGGTTTATATTTATGTCTTCATCACTTTTGCGCTGAATTTCTTTGGTTTGGTCAAGGGTGTGAATATTGAAGTATCGATGCTGGAGTCGGCCAAGACGGTTTTGATTTATCTGGGTATTCCGTTTTTCGCTGGTGTTGTGAGCCGATTTGCGCTTATCAAGATGAAGGGGCGGGAATGGTTCGACAAGATTTATATTCCACGGATCAGTCCGATCACGTTGGTTGCGCTTCTTTTTACGATCTTCGTGATGTTTTCCCTTAAGGGCGAATACATCGTCCGTTTGCCGTTGGATGTCGTTCGGGTGGCAATACCGTTAACAATTTATTTTATCGTGATGTGGTTTGTGACGTATTGGTTTTCAAAGAAATTACGCTCGAACCATGCCCAAGCAACCGCAGTCTCATTTACCGCCGCCAGTAATGACTTTGAATTGGCAATCGCCGTAGCAGTAGCTATCTTTGGCATAAATTCCATGCAGGCGTTTGCGACCGTTATCGGCCCGCTGATTGAAGTGCCGGTGATGCTGTTGCTGGTCAATGTGGCCCGGATGTTTGAGAAAAAGGTTAATTTGAGAAAATGCTGTTAGGGGGAGAGATATGTTAAAGAAAAAAGTTTTGATCCTTTGTACGGGAAATTCCTGCCGTTCGCAAATGGCCGAGGGTGTCTTGCGGCATTTCGGCGGGGGACGGTTTGAAGTATTCAGCGCCGGGACAAAGCCATCACAGGTCAATCCGATTGCGATTCGGGTGATGAAAGAAATCGGGATCGATATTTCTGGGCATCGCTCAAAACATATAGATGAATTTAAGGGGCAGAAATTTGATTGTGTGATTACCGTTTGCGATAACGCCAAGGAATCCTGCCCGATCTTTCCCGGTGTAAAGCCCCTGCACTGGCCGTTTCTCGACCCTCCTCATGGGCAGGCAGAGTCGGAAGTCATTCTCCATGAGTTTCGTAAGGTCAGAGATATGATTTGTGAAAAGTTCAGAAACTTCGTATGTACACAATCAATGTAATCGGAACAAAGGATTTATGACCAGTAAATTGAAGTCGATCATTAAATGCCCTTATTGCTGTTTCGAGAAGCAAGAAACCATGCCCACCGATTCCTGCCAATTCTTCTACCAGTGCAGTCATTGCGGATCGAGGTTAAAGCCTAAAGAAGGGGATTGTTGTGTTTTCTGTTCTTATGGAACGGTCAAATGTCCATCGAAACAGGAAAAGAATCTTTGTTAGTTGCAAGAGGGTTCTGGAGCTAGCGGTAAGAAATAAGTTGCCTTTTTGACCTTTGAGGTTATACTATAAAGCGGTACAAGCCTCAACCACCGAAACTTTTGGCTTAAGGATGTGTTTAACCCAAGTGAAGGGGTAGAAAAGACCTGTTAAACAAAAGTAAGCCTCATCTCAAAATTGAGAGAGGTAAAGGAGGAAGAAATGAAGAAATTAATGAATTTTGTTTTAGTGGGAACAGTGATTCTCACGTTGGGTGCCTTTAAGGCGTACGCCCAAGAAGAGCCAGGAAATGAAGGGGCCGTTTCTGGTGGAGTTAGACCTGCTCCCACAGGAGATGGTTTAACAGAGAATCAAAAAATGATGAACAAGTACAACGTGTATTATGACAAAGACAAATTCGAAAGACTTGCGGGTGATGATGGGATGATTACTCAGGAAGATTGGGAAAATAACCGAAACAGGAAAGAAGAGTTCGGTGGCGATGCCCGCTGGGATGATGCCATTAAGAAGTATGATGCCGATGGCGATGGAGCATTAAATCTCCAGGAATCCAAAGCCGCTAAACAAGGGCAGTTACAAACAGCTATTGAGCACGGTGGTGATGTGAATTGGCTTAAAGATCATCCCCATGCCGCGAAAACATTAGCCGGGCATGAAGAGTTTTTAAGAGATCATCCAGCTGTTGCCCAAAGACTCGCTGAAGACAAAGAGTGGATGGCAAAGAATCCTGAAGCAGCCGGTACACTGTACCGAAATCGACAATTTTTAAGAGATCATCCACAGTTCACCAATGAGTCTGAAAAATTCTTCAGCAACCATCCAGAGATGAGAGAACGCGCGGCTGATCGTCCCAGAGCTTTTCAAAAAGGCGTTAATGCCGCGGAACGACATCCGGGAGAAGCCGGAAAAGTTTATCAGGATCTAAAAGATCATCCTAAGGCTGGGCAGAAAGTTGGCCGAGCCATGGATACTAACCCTAACGCAACCAAGGCGGGTTATAAAAAAGCAAAAGCCCGTGAGGGAAGTGGAAAGAATGTAAGAGATTATAAGAAGACAAAAAATAATCCTGGTAAAACCAAAGCTAATTACAATAAAGCTAACACCAATCCTGGTAAAGCGAAAGCTGCTGCCAGATCACGAAGAAAATAATTCTTAAGTTAACGCATCCATTTCAAAGAGGACAGTTTAGTTGTTGAAAAAAATAATTAAACTGTCCTCTTTTGTTTGATCTGCCTTCAAATATGGTAAACTATTTGAGAACTCACTAAATTATGAATCAGTTACCTTCTTTATTTTTAGAACGCCTGCAACAGATCATTCCCGCGGATCTTTATCCGTCTGTAATCCAAACCTTTACTCGAGATAAAATTTTAAGCGTTCGTCTTAATACCCTTCGAGAAAAACGAGAAAATATTCGGACACTCTTAAAGGAACGAGCCATTGAATTTCAAGACGTCGAGTGGTACAAGGATGCCCTCGTTATTACCACGGCCAACCCTTTACTCGATGATCTTATCCAAAAAGGTTTTCTCTACCGCCAAAATTTGTCCAGCATGCTTGTGCCATTGGTTCTTAATCCGCAACCCGGGGAAAGGGTACTCGATTTGTGCGCGGCGCCGGGAAGTAAAACAACGCAGATGGCCGCGATGATGAACAACGAAGGCCAAATCATTGCCAATGAGCCGATCAAATCCCGGTTTTATAAATTAAAATCGGTTGTTTCCTTACTGGGGGCGGATAGTGTAGAATTTAAAGTAGTCGATGGAAGAAAATTCAGAGACGCGGAGTTTTTTGATAAAATTTTGGTCGATGCGCCGTGCAGTTCCGAAGGATTATTCCAAACATCCACACCGGAAACTTACGGCTACTGGAGCCCGCGTAAGATTAAGGAAATGGTGCAAAAACAGCGCGGCCTTCTTTTGAACGCCACGCGCTTACTGAAAAAAGGCGGCACGTTAGTTTATTCGACCTGTACTTTTTCGCCCGAGGAGAATGAAGGCGTTGTGGATTGGGTTTTAAGGAAGACAAAAGAAAATCTAAAAATTGTTCCAGTCGAATTACAGAATATAAAAGTATATTCTTCTCTAGTATGTTGGCAGAATAAAACATTTAGTGACGAGATTCAAAAATGCGCGCGTATTTTACCCGCGGATCGGATGAACGGATTTTTTATCGCTAAAATTCAGAAAGATTAATTTAATATGCTCGATATTTTATTTTTTCTCCTTATTTTTATTGTCTGTCTTGACGCGCGTCTTTTAAGAAAATATGACGCTGATCTTTTCCGCGGGATTTTTCATCTGCCCAAAAGGGGGATCATTCTTTTTTTACTTGTCTTAGGGCTAGCATTATTTTTCCCAACGGGCAGAGCCGAGAATATTCTTCTGTTAATTTTAGTTTCGGTTTTTCCCTGGTATCTTCTCAAGCGCGATCAATTTTTTAAATCATCTTCCTTGAATGTTTTTCCTCCTAACGAGGATCAGAAAAAGAAGGCCTTGATTTGGTATTCGGATGCCTTAGGGGTTATTTTGTGGTGGGCTTTTTATGTGTTCACTGTCGGCTTTGTTTTTAAAAGGGTCGGCGGACTTTTTTTTAAGGTTGAATCGGAATTGCTGCCCCTGATCATTCTGACCTTTCTGTCTTTAATGATTATGCTCGCCCTGATTTATCAGGCAGCCAAGAAATTTCCGGGCCAAGATTTTTTAACTAAGATAGGTTTGCGCCGAGACGGGAACTCACGCTGGAAAGTTTTTTTATTGCCTGTGGCGATTGGATTGCTTTTTGCTGTTCTTTCCGCCAATATTATCGTCACCCGCGAGATTCAGCCGGAAACCCCTTTAAGTGAAATTTTAGAATCCACGTCGTCTTTGGGTCCCATTCTTATTTTTCTGGTGGTGGGGATTCTTCTGGCGCCGCTTCTTGAGGAAATTATTTTTAGAGGATATTTTTATTATGTCTTGAGCCAAAGGAAGGGAGCGGTCTTTGCCATTTATGTGGTGGCCTTAAGTTTTGGATTTCTGCACGTGGATCAATACTGGGGAGACTGGTTAGCCGTCGGCATGGTGATGGCCTTAGGGTTCGTTCTGACCCTGCTGCGGGCTTGGACGGGATCAACGTTAGCCAGTGTTGTCACCCACTATGCTTACAACGGTGGAGTAACGATTTTCACCATTGTTTTGTTTGCTCTGAGCAATCCCAGTTATTTTGAATATAAAATGAATATGAATACCTTAGATTTTGAGGCCAAAGAGCGGTTACTTGAGAAAAGTCTGGCAAAAAAACCTCACTCTAGCGAAGTCCAAAATGATTTGGCGGTTTTATATACGCAAGAGAATGTTAAATTAGAAGAGGCTCTGACACTCATTGAAGAAGCCTTAAAGTCGCATCCCGACCATTCTGTGTATTGGGATACAAAGGCCGAAATTTTATACAAATTAGGCCGTGATGAGGAGGCCTTAAAGATTCGGGGGGATCTTTTAAAGAAGGATATCTCGAAGAGATCAAAAGAGCATCAAAGAAAAAAATAGAGGAAATAAGCCGTAAGG
>Ga0209514_10009024_pt1 | contig 11108 bp, 7 predicted proteins | sample Subgrocontami58m_FD_187452 | JGI IMG/M metagenome (GOLD analysis project Ga0209514, IMG submission 187452) | Subsurface groundwater microbial communities from S. Glens Falls, New York, USA - GMW37 contaminated, 5.8 m (SPAdes) (version 3) | ecosystem: Environmental > Aquatic > Deep subsurface >...
GCTCAGCTGGGAGAGCGTCGCGTTCGCAATGCGAAGGTCGGGAGTTCGATCCTCCTCGTCTCCACCAACACCAGGTTCCTGAAAGCAGGCTACTCGCTGGCGCCGGCAGATCCCGCGCACCGGAAGGATGGAAGCGTTGTCATGCGCAGAACCACAACGACTATGCCGGTATCAATGCGTGCCCCGATGACCGGTGCCAACGCCGATCGCTTTCTGTCCCGGCAACAGGCGGGGGTGGCGAGTCCGGGGCCAACGAATGCAGCCGGAACGGCTTTCTGCAGCGATTGTCGAAAATCAAGAAATCCGAATGATCCTTTTGTAGAATCTGCCGATTAGGTCAAATATCAAGACGCAGCGATTACGGCGCATGAAAACATGTTGAAAGTCTGACTAATATGATTTGGTGGCCTCGCGCAAAAGTGAAGGAATATTTTTCATTTACAGAGCGTTAGCGCGACAATGCGACATAGTTGGCAGCCGGTGAATACCGTACTGCGGCTGGCGGCAACGCGTTTTTTGGTTATGTAACTAATAAACAGCAAGATACAAACGACAGGCGTGCGCAGTATCGTTGATCAAGTGAGACATGTGACCTCTTATGACCGAGTTGGTATGGTCTATGCTTATGACCAGATGAGCAATCGGGATCTAATAGCTAGGTTGCTGAATCAAAGGTCATTTCATAATTGTTGTGGAGCAGCTATCCATGCGCCGTAAGGACAACGAGGCCGATTGCCGGCCATGCGTTTGCGGGGTCCGGGATGCGCCCACAGGAGGCAAAGCATGAACACGCTCGGTGAACGCGAATTCGTCACCACGCCGGCCCAGTCAGAGGATCCGGCCGAGACGCTCGATCTGGTGCGGTACTGGCGCGCCGTCAATCGTCACAGCCTGGGCATCATTCTGTTCGTAGTCGCCGTCGGCGTACTCGCGACGGTATACGCATACAGTCTCGCGCCGATATACCGAGGGACGGCAACCGTGTTGCTCGACCCGGTCAAGAAAAAGGGCGTCACGAACGAAGAGTTGTTCGCCGAGTACTCGGGGACCACCCGCGACTATTACCTCACGCAGATCGAGATCATGAAGTCCCGCGACTATGCCGAGCGGCTGGTGCGCGTGCTGAATCTGACCCGACACCCGCAGTATGACCCGCGCCAGGCGCAGGACAAAGGGTGGGTGGCTTCCCTGCGCGACGCGTTGCGCGGGACCGCAACGGGCGATACGCAGGCGACCCGCGCGCCGAACGAGGAGGACCTCAAGGATAGCGTCGTAGGGCAGGTAATGGGGCAATTCAGCTTTCAGCCGTTACGCAACACCCAGCTCGTGAAAGTGAGCTTCGATTCGCACGATCCCCTGCTCGCGGAACGCGCTCCAAACACCCTTTCGATGATCTACATCGTTGCGGACCTCGAGGCGCGCATCGAGGAGGCCCGCAACTCCACCTCTTTTCTTACCGCACAGGCCAATGAACTGAAGAAGAAGCTCACCGATTCGGAGCGTGAGCTGCAGCAGTATCGCGAAAGCCAGAAGATCGTCGTCACCAAGGGCTTGTCGCTGTCGGATGCGACCCGGCGTCTCGAGGACAACACTGCGTCCCTGGAGAATGCGCGAAGGAAGCGCTTGGAGGCCGAACTGACCTACAAGCAGGTGAACGCCGCGACGCAGGGGCAGGGCCAGTCGGCCATGGCGCTGGAGTCGCTGGCTGTTGTGCAGAGGAATCCGGCCCTGCTTCGGCTCAGGGAGATCGAGGTCGAAGCGGAAAGAAAGCTCGCCGACGCCTCCAAGCGCTATGGCCCGGAGCACCCGAGAATGGTCTCTGCGCAGGCCGACCTCAAGGCGGCGCAGGATGCCGCCCGGCGCCAGATCAGCACGCTGGTCCAGACCGTGACCAGGGAATACGAGGTCGCAAAGGCAGCCGAGACAGCACTCGAGCAAGCTCACGCACGGTCCAAGTCCGAAGCCCAGGTATTCAATCGCGCGGAGTTCTCGCTGGCGAGGCTGGAGCGCGATGTGGAATCCAACCGCCGCCTTTACGAGGCGTTCATGCAGCGCTCGAAAGAGGTGCGCACCGGCGACATGCGGCAGGCGATCGCGCGCGTCGTCGATCCGGCATTGACGCCGAAGGCCCCTTCAGGACCGAACGTCCGCAATATCATCGCGCTCGCCCTGTTCGGCGCGCTGCTGTTCGCCGTGGCGATCGCGCTTCTGCTCGAACGGCTCGACAACAAGCTGCGCACGAGCGATGAGCTTGAGTCCAGGCTCGACGTCAAGGCGATCGGCGTGCTGCCGCGCATGCAGGCGGGTCCAAGCACGCCGCTCGAGCGTATCGTGCTGGACGACAACGCAAATACGTTTTCCGAAGCGATCCGCACCGTGCGCAGCGTCGTGCAGCTTTCCACATTGGATTCCCCGCACAAGACCGTGCTTGTGACCTCCACGGTGCCCGCCGAGGGCAAGACCACGGTCGCCTGCAACCTCGCGCTGGCGTTCTCGCAGGTCAAGAAGACGCTCCTGATCGAGGCCGACATGCGCAGGCCGGCAATCCGGCGCCTGCTCGGCATGGCGCCGAGTCACGCAGGGCTTTCGGAGTTCGTTTCGGGCGACATGGGAATCGAGCAGTGCATCTATCCGGTCAACGGCTCGACCCTGAGTGTGCTGCATTCGGGCAAGGTGCCGCTCAATCCACTTGAAATGTTGTCTTCGCAACGGTTCGACGACGCGTTGCGTTCGCTGCAAGATACCTTCGAGGTGATCGTCGTTGACAGCCCGCCCACGCAGCTTGTCAGCGACGCAATGGTGCTGTCGCGGTTCGCCACGGCGGTGCTGTTCGTGGTCAGGGCGGACCGTACGCCCTATCCGCTGGCGCGTCGCAGCATCGTTCGGATGCGTCGCATCAATGCGCCGGTGCTTGGTGCAGTGCTGAATCAGTTCGACGTCGAGCGGGCGCTAAGGTATCACCACGATTACAGCGGCCTCGAAGCCCACTACTACCAGGGCTACGGCTACACTGCCTATGGCGAGCGCCGCAAGAGTGAGCGTGATTCGAAGCGCGAACAAGGTCGCGCGATCCCCTTGCAGGTCGTTTCGAAATGAGGGGACACGCGCTCTTACGCTCGGGCTCCGCCGGAGACAGCCACCATTTTCCGCATAAGCCGGTGCTGATTCCGGAGCTGCTCACCCTCAGGATTCGGCGCTCTCGTGATAACGGGATATCCAGGCAAACGCGAGCAGCAGCATGAACGTCAGCGCATTGGCCGGTATCTGCAGATTGAAGTCCACCGTGCTGTGTATCCCGAGCGCGATGATCGCCATCAACGCGCCGAAGGAAATTCCGCGCATGAGCGGATCCTGCCGCAGGTATTGCGCCCGCAACGCCGCGGCGAAGGACATCAGGACCAGCAGCCCGAGCAGGGTCACTCCCACGATTCCCGTCTCGCCGGCGAACTCGACGTAGTCGTTGTGGGCATGAGTCGGAGACACGTCGCTGCCGGGTCCGCTGTAGCGCGGAAACACCACGTGAAATGATCCCAACCCCGCGCCGAAAACCGGGAAGTCCTTCCAGACTTCAAGCGCCTGTACCGCTTCGCGCCGCTCGGTTTCCGGCTGGGTCTGCTCGATACGCTCCACCACCCGCTCGACGCCGAAATAGGTGCCGACGATGGCGACGTCGATGACGACCAGGGTCGCTATCAGGATCACCATCGATCGCGTGGCCCGTTTCGAGAGCAGCAGGCCGATCCCCCCCGTGGCCAGGAGGCTGATGAAAAAGGAACTGTTGCCCATTCTGGAACGGGTCAGCACGAGGGCGATGACCATGAGCAGCAGCCCGAGCCGCAATGCCATTTTCGGGGTGATGATCCATCGAACGAGATCGCGAAGGAAATGCCCCCACGACGTGCTCTTCGTTCCGGAAAGGCTCGCGATGAGCACGCCGATCCCGACCGACAGGCACATGACGAGATAGGCGGCGAAATGGTTGCGATTAACGAACGTGCCCGAGGCCGGGGCGCCGATATTTTGCAGGGCGGTCAATGCGCCATACCAAGCCTGCAGGATCCCTGATACGACCAGTGCATACGCGGCGGCGCGAATCCGGCCGCCGTTGTCCAGCAGGATCAGGCTCAATATGAAAAACGTGGCGTATGCCGTGCTCCTCGATGCGCCCTCCAGCGTGGCGTAGCGATCGAGCGTCAGCGGTGCGTAGGGGCGTGCGTCGGGCGCCGCTGCCGCGGCGTGCCACCGGGCCGCCTGCGGCGAGAGTAGATCGAGGAGTTCAAAGGGCAGCGGCAGCAGCTGAAACCAGACGTAACCGAGCCAGAGCGATCCGCACAGGAGCATTGGCCAGGCATCGTGAAGGATCGCGCCGGGCGAAAACCTGCCGCGGATGTGGCCAGCCAGCCACCATAGTCCGAGCAGGATCACCCAGACTTCGAGCAGTGCCCACGCCCATGAGCGATTACTCCCGAATGGAATCGGGACCCAGATGAGCAGGACGAGATAGAAAACGAAGATCCAACGAGTGCCGTCGTGTCCGCGCAGCACGGCCAGCGCTCAAACTTCCTGGCAACCCGCGCTGCCGGGCCTGATTGACCGCGGGTCGCGATCCAATTTCACGCCGCCTGGCAGATACGTCCTGGCATCAGCATGGGCTGCCCACGCACCCTCCGCCTGCCGGCGTTACCGTGGAACTCAACGGCGTTCCCGGGAACACGGACGCCGGGAATTGCGATGCGCTTGCGGCCGGGCCGGCAGCCGTGGGCGGCAACGCTGCAAGCGTGGTCTCCAATGCCACCGCCTTTGCCGCGGCGTTAACATCCACGGGCGCATTGGTCGGCAGCGCTATCGCCAGCATCGCCGCGACCTGCGCCTGAATGACGGCGGGCATCGCCGCCAGCGGCAACGGAGGCGGCAGTCCGCCGCGGCCGGGCCGCCATGGAGCAGCCTGGTCCGCTTCGATTCTGGGGATGGGGCCGTATGGCGTACGCACGGCGATCTCGCCAGCGGTCGCCGCCGCCACCCCGACCTCCTCCGACAACCGGGTATCAACCACCACGGTGAAGTCAACGCCTCCATCACTCAGGATGGTGATCGTCGATTCGCCCGCGGAAACGCACGCCGCTTCGCGGTTTTCCGCGGCAATGGCGCCAGCGACAAATCGCATCGATCCGTTCACGAGCCTGATTGCCAAACTGCGCGCTTTGCCGTTACGCGGATCGTATCGACACCGATCAACGTGCGCGGTCGAGTTCGGACCCAATACCACGACCTGCCCGTCGGCGAACTTCAGTACCACGCGCCCGCTGTCACCGGTATCGAAGAATGTGCCGACGGCAAACGTATCCCCGACCTTCAGCGGCCCACGGCCCGCGGAGGCATCCCGGGCAAAGACCGTTCCCGATATCGCATGTACGTACCCGGCCTGCGCCAGCGCGTCGATCGAGAATGAGCCGAGTACCGTCAACAGGACGACCCCCCCCAACGCGCGGGCTGCCTTGCAAAGCTTGTACAGGAATCCTTCGCAATACCCGACCGCCGGCCGTGTTTTGGCCGCGATTGGCGCTTCGCAGGGGCCGCCCCCTTTGAAGAGTTTAATTGAGTCAATCATGGGCGAGGTCCATGTTTCATGCGTTGTCGGGCTTGGCGGCATCGGGAACCCGTTTTCACTGCTTGCTGCAGTCCTTGCCGCCGATGTAATTATATTTGCTCATGTCACAAATTAGATCGAACCGGCGGTATCTTTTCACGATCTCATACATTTTATTGGCATTGCCCGATGCGCCGCGCTCGATGGTCCGGACCAGCTCCTGCCTCAGGCCGGAGTCCAGTTGCGGCCACACGGCAAGCCCGACAAACAGGGTCATCTGCTGGATGGTGGGCTCCCAGGGACCGAGTTCACCCGCATGGCGAAGCGCCGCGAACAGCTCGTCATCGATTTCGTCCAGGTACAGCTTCGACAAGGCAAGGTTCGCCCAGAGGAACGGCGCGGTCGGCCGTTGAAGCAGTGCCTCGCGAAACCGCGCGCGGGCGTCCCGCGTGGCCGCGAGCGCCTCGCGCGGAATTCCGGAAGCGCGCATTCTTGCCAGCTCCAGCGCCCCGATCTTTTCGAGCGCCCACGGATTGGCGGGGGCATATTGAAGGCTGTCCGAGAGATATTTCTCGACGCGGTTGACTTCCCGGATGTCCACCGGCGAGTTCGCGGAAGTCCATCGTTCAAATTCGAACTGCGCCATTGAGGCAAGAAAACGCGCCGCACCCAGCCTCGCCGACTGCGAGGCGGTCAGAGCCAGAATGACGAAAAGCGCTACGGCACCCCCTCTGCGCCAATGCGTGGCAGTTCTGCGGTGGGTTCCGCGCGCCGCGCTGCCGCCCGTGATTTCAAGGTTATTCACGCGGCCTGGCACCGAGCCTGATGATCGTTCCGAGGACATCTGCTTGGCGAGTCGTCAAGAAAGTGAAACAAGTATAGTCGCATCATCGACTTATTGACTGCCCGTGGTGACCGCCATGCGCATCGAGAATCGTTTCATCCGGCGCGAGCCCGGCTTGCGCGTCGACGCATGACTTTTGGGCCAGCGTACCGCAACCATTCCGCGTACGACATGGACTTGTGTTACGCGCGACCGCCGGGAAGCTGCTCCAGGGTGGCGATGGCGCCGATGCTCATTTAAGATAGGTCCGGTGCAAGGTCAGCAAGGTCAGCAAGGGCAGCAAGGGCAGCAAGGACGGCAAGGGCAGCAAGGACGACGGCAAGGGCAGCAAGGACGGCAAGGGCGGCGGCGGCCGGTTGACCCGAAAGCGAATTCCAACTCAGCCGGGCGGGTCCGGCTCGATTCCGAAGGGAACCCACCATGTCCAGGATCATCGTCAACACCGAAAGCGCACCTGCGGCCATCGGCACATATTCTCAGGCCGTCCGCGCGGGCAATGCGGTCTATTTGTCCGGCCAGATCGGGCTGGATCCGAAGAGCGGCCAGCTCGTCGAGGGCATCGATGCGCAGATTCATCGCGTATTCGGCAACCTGAAGGCGGTCGCCGAGGCGGCGGGCGGTTCTCTCGCCGATGCCGTCAAGCTGACCGTGTACCTCACCGATCTGGCGCATTTCGCCGGGGTGAACGAGATCATGGCCACCTATTTCGCCAAGCCCTATCCCGCTCGCGCCGCGGTCGGCGTCTCCGCCCTGCCGCGCGGTGCGCTCGTCGAGGCGGACGCCGTGCTCGTTCTCGAATGAGCGGGATGAGGACGCGGGAGTGAAACGCGTGCGCAGGGCGGCGAAAGCGCTCGCCGCTCCCGCGCGCACCGCACCCGACGCTTCCCACGCCTTGCTGCGCGCGAAGCTCGCCCGGCTCGGCATCCACCGGGATTTCGATCTCGTGCTGCACCTGCCGCTGCGCTACGAGGACGAGACGCGCATCGTCCCGATCCGGGAGGTGCCGCCCGGTTCGCCGGTGCAGGTCGAGGGCACGGTGCTCGACAGCAAGATCGTTTTCCGGCCGCGGCGGCAGCTTGTCGTGCGCATTGGCGACGGGAGCGGCGAGATCACGCTTCGATTCTTCAATTTCTACCCGAGCCAGCAAAAGGCGCTCGCCCCGGGCGCGCGGCTGCGAGCCTTCGGTGAGGTCCGCACGGGCATGCTCGGCGGGGAGATGACTCACCCGCGCTTTCACGTCCTGCATGGTGAGGAGCCTTTGCCGGTCGCGCTCACGCCGATTTACCCAACCACGGCGGGACTCTCTCAGGGCGCGCTGCGGCGAATGATCGGTGAGGCGCTCGGTCGCACCGGTCTCGACGAGACGCTTCCGGAGGCGACGCGCGAGCCGCTCGGTCTGGAGGGATTTTCCGCGGCCGTTACTGCGCTGCACCGCCCCGCGCCCGATGCCGACGAACGCTCGCTCGCCTCGCGCACTCATCCGTCGTGGCGCCGCATCAAGTTCGACGAACTGCTCGCCCAGCAGCTGTCGATGCGCAAGCACTACCGCGAGCGCAAAGCCAAGCGCGCCCGGCAGCTGGCCCCGGCAGGTGCCCTGGTGCGCGCCATGCTCGATCACCTGCCGTTCCGGCTCACACGCGCGCAGATCCGCGTCTGGAGCGAAATCGGCGCCGACCTCGCCCAGGCCCACCCGATGCACCGGCTGCTGCAGGGTGATGTCGGAAGCGGCAAGACCGTGGTGGCGGCGCTCGCGTGCCTGCGCGCGGTGGAAAACGGCGTGCAAGCCGCGGTGATGGCGCCCACCGAGATCCTTGCGGAGCAGCATTACCGCAAGTTCCGCGACTGGCTCTCGCCGCTCGGGATTGCCCTAACCTGGCTGACGGGTGGCCAGCCGAGGAAGCAACGCGAGGCGGCGCTCGATGCAATCGCAAGCGGCGCGACGCAGATTGCGGTGGGCACGCATGCGCTGTTCCAGGAGCAGGTCCAGTTCCGCTCGCTTGCGCTCGCCATCGTCGACGAGCAGCACCGTTTCGGCGTCGAGCAGCGGTTGGCATTGCGCAGCAAGGGTGAAGCGGGCAGCAAGGGGGAAGGGCGCAGCAAGGGGGAAGGCCGCCCTAAAAGTGGCGGCGGCGCGCGAACCGAAGAGCCGCACCTGCTGATGATGAGCGCTACGCCGATTCCGCGCACGCTGTCGATGAGCTATTACGCGGATCTGGACCTGTCGGTGATCGACGAGCCCCCGCCTGGGCGGCGGCCGGTGATGACCAAGCTCGTCGCCGATTCGCGCCGGCAGGAGGTGGTGCGTCGCATTCGCGAGGCGTGCCGCGCAGGCCACCAGGCGTACTGGGTGTGCCCCCTCATCGAAGAGTCGGATGCGTTGCAGCTCAAGACCGCGCTGGAAACGCATGCTGCGCTGACGAGCGAATTTCCGGACCTGCGCGTCGGCCTGGTGCACGGGCGGATGTCGTCCGAGGAAAAAGCCGGGGTGATGTCGGCTTTCGCCGCGGGGGCAGTCCATCTGCTGGTCGCCACCACGGTGATCGAAGTCGGGGTCGACATCCCCAATGCGGCGCTCATGGTGATCGAGCATGCCGAGCGCTTCGGGCTGGCGCAACTGCACCAGTTGCGCGGCCGTGTCGGACGCGGTGCTGCCGAATCCGTGTGCATCCTGCTGTACCAGAACCCGCTCGGTGAGGCGGCGCGCCGGCGGCTGCGGGTGGTCTACGAGTCGGCCGACGGTTTCGAGATCGCGCGCCAGGACCTGCTCGCGCGAGGTCCGGGCGAGTACCTCGGCTCGCGTCAGAGCGGCGCACCGCTGCTGCGCTTTGCGGACCTGGAACAGGACCAGGACCTGCTCGCCGCGGCGAGGCAGGTCGCCGAGCGCATGCTGCGTGATTTTCCGGAGGCGGCGCAGCGCCACCTCGATCGCTGGCTGGGCGGGCGCAGCGATTTTCTGAAAGCCTGATATCACCCGGCCATGGTCAGTCCGCCGCTCACGCTCAAGACTTGACCGGTGACATAGGCGGACTGCGGGCTGACGAAGAATACGATGGCGTCGGCCACCTCCGAGGGCTTTCCGAGGCGACGCATGGGGATCGCCTTGATGAAGAGGTCGCGGTACTTCTCGGGGACTTCGGCCATCAGCGGGGTGTCCGTCGGGCCCGGGCAGACGCAATTGACAGTGACGTTGTAGCGCGCGCCCTCGCGGGCCAGTCCCTTGGTGAAGCCGATGAGGCCCGCCTTGGCGCCGGAATACACGGTCTCGCCGAGACTGCCGACGCGGCCGGCATCGCTTGATACATTGACGATTTTCCCGTATTTACGCTGCATCATCTGCGGCAGCAGCGCCTTGGTCAGCCGCATCGGACCGATGAAGTTCAGGTTGATGACCTTGTCCCAGAAGGCGTCATCGGTTTCGACGAAGGGTGTGTTCTTGCTCCACCCGGCGCCGTTGACGAGAATGTCCACCTGGCCGAAGCGCTGCAGGACCGCGGCAGCGAAACGCTTGATCGAGTCGTAGTTCGTGAGGTCAATGTGGACAAATTCGGCCTTCCGGCCTTGCTTGCGTATGCTCGCAGCCACGGCTTCGCCCTTCTCGCTGGCGATGTCGCCTATGCATACCGTCGCTCCACCCGCGGCCAGCATTTCGGCGGTCGCCTGGCAGATTCCGGAGGCGCCGCCGGTCACGACGGCGACTTGATTGTCGAACTTCATAGTTTCTCCTTGGGTTGGTCTTAGACCTTTAACACGTAACCTTCAACTGTCCGTATATCTTACCGCGCCTCGGAGCTTCCGGAACTTCCCATTCCGTATAATGCGGTTGTCATGACGGCTCGAGCGAGGCAGATGCGGGCAGGGGCGTTTATTGGCCCGTCCGAACCAGGGTCCGTGAGTGCGCGCGCGTGCCGGCCCCGATGATCATAGCCACGCTGAAGAAAAGGCTCGACGCCTACGAGCGGCTGATGCGGCTCGACAAGCCGATCGGGATCCTGCTGCTCCTCTGGCCGACGTTGTGGGCCCTATGGATCGCGGCCCGCGGCCGGCCGGACCTGACGGTCGCCTGGGTGTTCGTGCTCGGCACGGTGCTCATGCGCTCGGCCGGCTGCGTGTTCAACGATCTTGCCGACATGCGGTTCGACGCCCACGTAGAGCGCACGCGCGAGCGTCCGCTCGTCACCGGAGAGGTCGGGCGCGCCGAGGCCCTGGCGCTGGCAATGGCGCTGTGCGCCTTCGCATTCGTCATGGTGGTCCTGAGTCTGAACCGGCTCACGGTGTGGTTGTCGGTTGTGGCGCTTGCGGTTGCTGCGACCTATCCGTTTTTCAAGCGTTTCTTCGCCGTTCCGCAGGCCTACCTCGGTATCGCCTTCGGTTTTGGCATCCCGATGGCGTTTGCCGCGCAGCTGGGGCACATTCCGGCCGTGGCCTGGTGGATGCTGGCGGCGAACGTCTTCTGGGCGATCGCCTACGACACCGAATATGCCATGGTGGACCGCGACGATGACCTGCGCATCGGTATCCGGACGGCCGCCATTACCTTCGGTCGATTCGACGTGCTCGGCGTAATGCTGTGCTACGCGGCGACGCTAGTCATTCTTGCCGCGGTCGGGAGGGGGCAGGGGCTCGGCGTGTATTACTATCTCGGTCTTGCGGGTGCCGCCGGTCTCATGGGGTACCACT
>Ga0209514_10009032_pt1 | contig 11100 bp, 8 predicted proteins | sample Subgrocontami58m_FD_187452 | JGI IMG/M metagenome (GOLD analysis project Ga0209514, IMG submission 187452) | Subsurface groundwater microbial communities from S. Glens Falls, New York, USA - GMW37 contaminated, 5.8 m (SPAdes) (version 3) | ecosystem: Environmental > Aquatic > Deep subsurface >...
CCTCTTCAGCGAAATTCCTTTGCAACCGATCAAACACCAGCACCCCTATAACCAGCAAAATCAATGCTGCAGCGAAAACGTATGCCAGCATGAGAATTTCTGGTGGCCTGCCATAGTACAATACATCTCTTATTGACAATATAATAGGGGTAACAGGATTGAGCATAATTAGTTGGGCCAACTTCTTCGGCACCATATCCAATCTAAAGAGCACTGGTGTCAAATAAAACCATGCCATAAAAACCACGCCGAGTATATGTTCCAAATCGCGGAAATAAACGTTTAGTGCAGAAAAGAAAATACCCAAAGAGACAATCAATAAATATTCGATAAAAATAATACCCGGAAGGTAAAGAATATTCAACGTCATCGGTATACCTGAAATTATAAGGGCGGCAAACATAATGAACAGTCCATATAAATAATTCATAAGCCCCGACGTTACCATGGAAAGAGGGAGAATAATACGCGGAAAATAATTTTTTTTAATTAGGCCTCCGCCGCCTGTAATGCTGGTAGTGCAAGACATAAGCGAACTTTGAAAAAACGTCCAAGGCAACAGAGCTACAAACAAAAACATAGAATAATTCTTTTCTTGAACCCTAAAAATGTAGGAAAAAACTATTGAATAAATCACAAGCATCATGAGTGGGTTAATGAACGTCCACAGAAACCCTAGAAATGACCCCCGATATCTAGTTCGTAAATCCTTTCTGACGAGGCTAATAAGCATTTCTCTATATACAAACAGTTCTGTTATTGTCTTAAACATTTATTCTTTTCTCCAATACCCCAATTTGTTCATCAGTGACTACTTATGAGGAAATTCCCTGTCGAGGAGACTGGAAACTTTCCCTCGTATCTTAATCTGTCTCCTCTAACTAAAAATATATCTAATGTATGAGCACTACTTAATAAGAGGATAATTTTAAATATTCATGCCCATAATCGTGGAAATAGAGCAATAGATTAATGTAAGCCCAGAAACCCCAATGAATTAGGCTTAATAGCCTATACGCAAATCACGTCGTACCATTCATTTACTAATTCTTCCATTAAGAATAGAATATTTTTCGTGAAGAACTGACCGCCTTAGGCATCGAATCCATTTCCCGATACATTCTTACCCACCCGCATCAGGTCTGCCTCCACCATGATCCGCACTAATTCCTCAAACCCTACAGCCCGTTCCCAACCCAAAACCTTCTGCGCCTTAGCTGGATTGCCAAGGAGTAGCTCTACTTCCGCTGGGCGGAAAAACTTTGGATCCACAGCCACCAAGACTTTCCCGGTCGTCGGATCTAGTCCCTTCTCTATCACGCCCTCTCCGTTCCATTCCAACTCAAATCCGGCATGACGAAAAGCCAATTCCACAAACTCGCGCACTGGATGAGTCTCTCCTGAAGCAATGACATAATCATCCGCTTCCTTTTGCTGTAGCATCAGCCACATGGCCTTAACATAATCTCCAGCGAAACCCCAATCTCTTTTGGCATCCATATTACCCAAGTATAGGGTATCCTGTAAACCGTACTTGATTCGGGCAACGGCATCCGTGATTTTCCGGGTAACAAACTCTAGGCCGCGGCGGAGGGACTCATGATTAAACAGAATACCAGAACAGGCATACATCTGAAAACTTTCCCGGTAGTTTTTGGTAATCCAATGCCCATAGAGCTTTGCTACGCCATAGGGGCTCCGAGGATAAAAAGGAGTTGTTTCCGTTTGAGGTGTCTCCTGTACTAACCCAAACATTTCACTGGTTGACGCCTGATAGAAACGGGCTTCAGGCTTCACTACGCGGATGGACTCGAGTAGATTGGTTACACCAATGGCATTAATATCTGACGTCGCTACTGGCTGCTCCCAAGAGGTGGTCACGAAGGACTGAGCGGCTAAATTATACACTTCGTCAGGTTGAGCTATCTTCAGGGCCCGGATAAGAGAGGTCATATCTGTCATATCTGCATAAATAAATTCAATATCCCTCTTCAGATGTTCTACTGTTCCATAGTCTGCCTTACTCTTACGCCGGATAACCCCATAAACCTTATATCCCTTTTCCAGTAATAGTTCAGCCAGATAGGAACCGTCCTGACCAGTTATCCCAGTTATTAAAGCACTTCTCATGTAAACAATCCTTCCCTGCCTTGTTTTGATAGGCTATAATTTAATTCATTCTTCCCATAAAAATAATAATTTTATTGAATACCCAAACCTTACTCAAACGCTTCTCCCATTCGAGCTTAATACGCTCCATCGCGTTTCAATACTACTCTAATGGTCCTCACTAAAAGTATCATATCCAATAATAATGACCAGTTTCTAACATACCAGACGTCTAATTTTAACCTGCCTTCAAATTCGATTTCGTTTCGACCGCTAACCTGCCAAAGCCCAGTAATTCCAGGTCTAGACACTTGAATCTCGTGGCAAAAATTACCCATTTGAATTCTTTCTCGCATCATATAGGGTCGTGGCCCAACTAAGCTCATATCTCCCATCAGCACATTAAGCAACTGGGGAAGTTCATCTAAACTGAATTTTCTTAATAACGATCCAACTCTTGTGATACGAGGGTCGGAATTTTTTAATTTATTATAGGTTTCCCATTCTTGCCTAGCTTCCTTATTCTTTTTCAAATGATTCTTTAATAACTTTTCCCCTGCAAGGTACATAGTTCTGAATTTGTAACAAGTAAAAATCAAGCCGTTTTGGCCCAGCCTGTCTTGACTAAAAAAAACGGGACCTGGTGAATCTAGTTTCAAGGCTATAGCAATAACAATCACTATTGGTACACTTAAAATTAAAAATAGCGAACCAAAAACAAGGTCAAAGGTTCGCTTTACAGCTCTATTAAAAGTAGACCTTAACTTATTCTTAAGGTTCAACAAAAGAGTTTGTTCATCAAAGAAATAACCAACTTCAATTCCACTCATGGAAAGACCAACTAAGTCAGGGACCAACATGACATTATTGGTCAAAGATTGCAAGCGGTTTGTTAACTCGACTAACTCCTTAGGGGGTAAGCCTGGCGCAGCTACTATAACTTCTTGAATGTTTGTTCCGAGAATTACTTTCTCAACTTCATCAAAGGTACCTAAAATAGAAATATTACACTTCGTTTTAGGATTGACAAGCCCCTCTAGATCAAGAATATCATCTAAAACTCCGATTATTTCGTATCCCATCGTTTTTTCCCTAGTTAAGGCATTAACAATGAGTTGACCAGTTTTACCGGCTCCGACAATAAGCACAGGTTTATTCCAAATATGCACTTTAATGAGTGCTAACTTCCCAAAATAACGAATTTGGGGTATTACAATAATGGTTAGCAACCAAGTCATGATCACCCAGGTTCTGGAGGTTGTGCCACTTATCTTTCCTAAATAAAGTAATAAAATTGAAAAGGTAACCGCTAAAGTACCCGCCTTAAGCGTCTTCTCGACTTCGGTCCAAAATGGCAAGCGTTTTTGATATAAATCCTCGTAAGCCATACAGGCAATATAGATTAATGGCACCCACCAAAGACTCGGTAGGGTATTAGCGAGCATCTCAGCAGGAAAAAATTCGGGTAATAACATAGGTAAAAAATAGGTCCTGATTGCGTAGGCAATTAAAAGACTTAAGGCAATAGCAAACAAATCTACTAAAACAAGAGCTGGAATGGCCAATATACCTTTAGTAGCCGAAGAAATTCTAGATAAGAAGTTATTTTTACAATATAATCTTTGATTAACCAATACTTCAGACACCTTCATCATGCCGTTTTCAATATTTCGTTCATTTTGCCAAAAAACAATGTTATTTATCAAGAGAAATAATGTTATTAAAGTTCTACTTAATTAATCCAATGGCCATACTAATATTCTGCATATTTTTCAGATCGTCTTGATTGGCAGATCGCACAAATTCTTGCTTTCCAAGATCACCTGTTTTAAGCGAAATAGCACCTAGCCAAATCTTGGCATCCTTGACGGTAGAAGGATCTGGTTCAGACAAAAGAGAAGTTAACTCCTTTTCTCCCTCAACCTTACCAAGTAATACCTTAGCCTCCGCTGCAACAAGCTTTAATACAGGCGAAACTTCCAACCGTTGTGGATCAAGCCAGTTTCGCTTGTAAAAAGGAGATAACGAATCAACCTTTGAAGTAATTTGTTCAGGTAAACTGGAGATGTAACTTGCAACATCTTTTGCAGTTTTTAAATCTCCGGCTTTAGCAGAATTCATGACATAGTAAATTCCCTGACTCCCCAAGTTATAATACACTATGGAATATAAAGGAGCCAATTCTTTAACCTTTATTAGAGCTTGATATGCGCCAGCTTCATCACCGGTTTGCGTAAGTATTGTTGCTCTGTTATTCCAGACACTAGGATCATACCGATTGAGATCAACAGCCTTTTTACTATCCGCGAGGGCCTCGACAGCCATTCCTCTGTCCTGATTTTTTAAAGCTATTTGAATACTAGCTTTAGCTGAACCATCCCAATCCGTTGTTTGGAAGGGAAAGGAACGTTGTGCTTTATTATACGAGTCAAGTGCAGTCTGATAACTTTTTTGACTTAATAAAATATTCGCTCTCTTGCCATAAGCCATTTCATTAAAAATTAGTAACGGCAAAACAATAAGTATTATACTTACTAAACCACTAATAATACCCAAAGGAAGTCTGGAAGAGTGAAATAGTGTGAGCCAATCCTTCTCCTGTAACTCAACCTTATTTTTCTTATTCTTACTTTTTGTATTTTGATGATTGTTCTCAGAATAATCATCATGGTTCCTTATACTTTCAGCCTGTAAATTCAGACCTCTTAACATTGCTAACAAACCCCATAGCAGTAGAGAGAGGGCACCTTCAGATAAATCGAAATCAACTAATGCATGGGTAACGATACCTAAAATAGCCAATATAGTCACCCAGTAATAACCACTGAGCTTATACGCAATCTTACTTTTTTTAACTATCCTGAGTGTTCTCTTACTCATTTTAGTTATAGCAATTGGGATTGCGATTAGGGTAATAAGACCCAACAATCCCGTTTCAACTACAATCTTAAAAAAAATGCTATGAGTCTCAGTACTATTATAAAGATAACTTTGAAATCCACGGTAAGCAGCTGCCCAGCCTCCACCACCGTATCCAGTGAGCGGTCTTTGAATTAACATCTTTAAAGTATCACTATAAATGGTAAGCCGCTCTTCAAGCGCATGATCGTGAATATTAATAGATTTAATTCTAGTCAAAACGTCGCTACCAGAACGAATAAACACATAGATTCCTGCTACTATCAAACCTACTAAAGCAACTATAAGGAGGGGCTTTAATAAATTACCTGGCTTATTGTGAAGTAAACGGCCTATCATAAGGCCCCCAAAATGAACAACTAAAGCCCATATAATACTGACGACCAGCCAGCCAAAAATCGCCCCTATAGATTGTGCTGTAGCAGCGGAGAGAAATTTCCCCCAAATTAACATACCCGCTAAGATATTTAAAACTGGCAAGAACACTAACCCTTTACGATTTGCACGGTAGGTAATAAAAAACACAATAATAACTAAAGAAAATATTATATATCCCCCACGTGACTGACTTCCTGCAAGGCCAATAGACATTAACATAAAGGCTATACTATACAAACTGCCACGTGATTTATCAAATACGTTTAGCCACAAAAAAATTGATAAGATCATGGGCGCAATTAAAAAGCCTGCAAAAGCATTATGATACTGCATTGTAGAATTGAGCATACCCATAGCCCAAGATCCATCATACTGAATAATCCCCGGTACAGTCAACAAACCAATAACGGAGATTATTGTACTAATTACAATATAACCATTCATAAAAAGCTTAATTAGAGTCTCGGAAATCAAAGCTCTACTTAAAATAAAATAGAATAAAATATAAGTCCAAACTCGTAAGGTTTCACCAATAGCTGAACTGACGTTTGCGGAACCCATGATGGAAATTGTATAGGCCATTCCAAGGCAAAAAAATACCCAATCTAGAACATTCATCCTAAACTTGGCCTTCTTCAAGAGTAAAGGCAAGTAACAAAGTCCTAATATCCCGATAAATATATGGACAATTAAAAAATCCTCTTGGAAAAATAGTCCCCTCGACCAAGCTGCTTTAAACAGAATAATAAGGGCAATGACTGTTGTAATTAGGTTAGCCCAAGGGCTGGTTCGATCCCAAAAATCTTTATCCACGTTTTTTTCCTACACTACCTCTCCACTATAAAATAGATTAACTTCGTACTTTTATTCACTGTTCGACAGGATTTTGCGTTCTCCTGTTGTTTATCTTTCAGATCACCTTTAACGACTGCTTTAGCAAAACAAAGTTATGCGTCAATGAAAATCCTTTAGCAACCTAACTATTTTTTCGACAATTTCATTAACCTGTAACCCTGTTGTATCTAAAATAATCGCATCCTCCGCGGGTACAAGTGGGGAAATTCCTCTTTCCATATCGAGTCGATCACGTTTTTCTAAATCATGTGAAACTTCCTCAAGTTTTACGTCTTTACCGTTTGCTTGTAACTCTAGCCAGCGCCGACGTGTTCGTTCCTCAGCTGTAGCTGTTAGAAAAATCTTCAAATCAGCCTGAGGCAAAACATACGTTCCAATATCTCTACCATCCATCACAACTCCACCCCGTTTTGCCTCCTCTCGCTGGAGAGTAACAAGTCGTTCACGTACTTTGGGATAAGTCGCAATTACAGAAACTACTCTAGAAATCTCTGGTGAACGTATCTCTATAGTAATATCCTCCTCATCACACCAAACCAGTTGATTGGAAGAATGGTCCAGAATCACCTTTGTTTTTTCCACCATCAAACTAATCGTATTTTCATCAGAAATATTTATTTCATTTTTAAGGACTTTATAGGCTATTGCCCTGTACATTGCACCAGTATCAACATAAAATAAACCTAATTCTAAGGCAACAGCCTTAGCTACGGTACTTTTCCCTGCTCCAGCAGGACCATCAATGGCTATTTGAAGTACATTCAAACAAAAATCTCCAATCATATTAAATTAAAACCAATAATCCGGATAATTTTGTATATTATTATACCATAGCGCGAAACTGAAAATCATATTTTTAAACGTTTCACAAAGTACGAATGGAGGTAATAAAGCTTTGCCAAAGGAACTAACTCACTGGCATATTGCCAAACGTATATTAAACATGGAGATTCCCAATCAAATATTAACAATCATCAACCAAAAACCACAACTTTATTACTTAGGGGCAATCGCTCAAGACATCCCTTTTTATGACTTGTCAGAACCTACAGAAACTAGTATTCAGCATATTGGCAATCAACTTCATGGTGTTAATGGAGAAAATACCCTTGTTCCATTAATTGATATGATAGGGGAAGTTTTAGCTCAGAAACAGACTGAATTTCTGCTCAGCTATATTTTAGGTATGCTTACACATTACGTAGCTGACAGTACATTCCATCCTATGGTCTACTATCTAAGCGGTAACTATTTTGCCGAAGATCCTACTGAACGATCGAAAGCAGTTTTTCGTCACCGACTTCTGGAAACAGCAATAGACGTTTGGTTAGAGACTGAAGAACCCATCGACTCTCCCTTTAGTCTTTCAAAGCTAAGCAGAGAGGCTGGACATGATGGTTCTGAAGCGCTGACCTTGTTAGTAAGCCATTACTCTTTTAATGGAAATAAGCTAATCAAACAGCATTTTAAATCAGCCTGGCGTAACCACAGATTTTTACAGGCAGCTTTTAGTTGGTCTATCCCTTGGCGAATTCTCTCCACTTACCGACGATTTGGGCACCCCGGGGTAGAGAAACAAGAAGCCCTCTTTTATCCCCAGCCCTTAAATTTAACCTTTTTTCAAACTATGCTTGAATGGAAACATCCCGTTACTGGAGAAAACAAAACAAGTACTTTCAGGGAACAATATGAAGCAAGTATTCAACAATTAGCAACTATCTTCTGCCAACTAGGTTCCTGTCCAACCCAGGATTGGGCTAGTGTTTTAAGAAGTCTCGAACCTTTATCCCTAGATAGCGGAATGCCCTATGTACCAGTAAGTCAAATGAAATTTTTCTTAGAAGAACCTATTGAACGTAAATTGAGGTTATAATACGGATATAAGCTCCGGCATAAAAACCGGAGCTTAGGATTGTCCGTTCAGAACTATGACACCCAAGATGTTAAAGTTGCTTTTAGTCTAATACCTAAATTAGCTAATAAGTATTGTTTCTGCTATTATTCGGTCTTGTTATTGTTGGTGACCAGATTCTGGAGTACTGACCGTTTCATTCGTGGTCGAGAATGGATTCCAAGAGCTTCCGGAATTCGAACGCCGCTTCTGTTGCTGTTTGCCAGCTTCACGACCGAGTACGTAGATACCAGCGATTCCCGCTAAATGAAGTAACCAACTACCACCGGGACGACGCTGATTATTCATAAACATTGGTTATTCCCCCTTTCGTTTTTAGAATGTCATAAATTCATTAAATTTAGTCATGGTGAATTCAGGAAACTACTAACTATAGTCATGATTTACAACGTAACGAATTGCCGCATCCAGATAGATAAACTTAATGTGTTGCAAATTCATACCTATAACCTCCCATGAACTAATTTGCTAATCAGATATAGTTGAAAGTTCCTTTTTTTGACCAGAAAATTTCGAGGCACGATGTTCGATGCACGAGGTTTCATGTTTGCTGTCCGATGTTTGATTTTTCAATCTGACCTCTAGCCTCTGATCTCCGACCTCTGAATAGGCCTCTAATTTCTGTCATACGGAGTAAGTGTCTTAGTGACGTAGCTATCAGATATAGAAAGTTTTCGATGTTCGAACTTCGCGCCTCGTGCATCGAACACCGAATAGATTGGAGTGTACAAATGGAGAAAAAACAACATGATCCTCAACTATCAGAGATTAAACCAGTCTTAAATTGGGTAGACTTTAGCCTATTCGTTGGGGGAATCATCATTCTCTACATCATTTTAATCTTCGGAACAATTTGGTTAGCAGGAAAGTTACCCAATGAAAAGGTTTTAATCTATATCAACGGGTTTCTTACTCAATTATCATTTATAGTATTGGTCTTTATCCTCAAGAGAATACGCCAATGGTCTTGGCAAGACATAGGCTGGCGCTCAGTTAATTTTAAAAAACAATGGGCACTTATTCTTCGACTTTATCTTCTAACTTTAATAATCAATATGATTTATACTCTCTATCTTTACCAACGTGGCTATACTCCTCCATCCACTGATGTTTATACTAAACTACTTGGCGAGACCACCTGGTTAACCTATCTTCTTAATCTACTTTTAGCTGTAGTCTTAGCCCCTTTGGTAGAAGAAACCTTATTTAGGGGAATAATTTTTGGAAGTTTACGAACTTATTTTGGCAAATGGACTGCTGCCGCTATTAGTGCCGCCCTATTTTCGGCCCTACATCTCCAAGTCTATGGTTTTTTTCCCCGTTTCATTCTTGGCTTAGTTTTAGCCCATCTATATGAACGAAACCGTTCCCTATATCCATCAATGGCCTTTCACGCACTTAATAATTTAGTTGCCATGACTTTGATAGCAGGTATTGCACCTTGATCGAGGTTCGATGTTCGATGTTCGAGGCTCGAATTTGGACTTTTTCATACGAAAATCTCTATATAAAAATGACGACCGCAGTCCTTAATGGACCCGGTCGTTATTGCTTGTCTTATCCTTTTTATCTACTTGTGTTAATGACCTAAACCCAAGATATAAGCGATTCAACTTTCAACGGTTTTCTTTTTAACCTAGAGCAAACCACTACTGCTGAAATAGTCTTCAATCTGACCTCTGACCTATGTTCTCATCCCTTTTTGCATAATACTTATAACTGTCTTCAGATCTTCAATTGGCACTTGTCCAGGTGCTGAACTATTTTCACCGACTGCAAAAGTTACTGCAGAACCAAACACCCAGCCAAACATACGGGTTATGGCACCATATTCACCCATAGCAATGGAAATTAGCGGTATTTTTAATTGGTTTTTGGCCTCTAAGGTCAAGCTTAATATAGTTAAGACATCTTCCAGTTGATTAGGCATGACTGCTATTTTAACGATATCTGCCCCAAGCTGTTCCGCTTCCTTAAACTTAAGCCTAATAATCTCCGAACTGGGAGTAAACTCAAAATTATGATAGGACAGAATTAGCTTCGTATCATTTTCGTGGGCTACTTTTCGCAAATAAGAAAGATGTTCTATCGAATTAATTAATTCAATATCAATAAGATCTATACTTTTACTTTTACAGACAGCAAAATACAATTCAACCACTTGTTCTTCGGATAAGGCTATGGGTTGTCCGCCTTCTTTGGACGAACGTATAGTAAACAGTATCGGTATATTGACCGCAATTTCCCTAATTTTCGCAGCTACATCTATAACTTCCTGAACGTTTATAATCCCCTCAAAGAAATCTACACGCCACTCTATAATATCCGGTTCTTTATCTAGAACTTTAGTTAGTTCAGCTAAGATTGTAGGTTGATCTTTGCTAATGATAGGGGTACAGATAAGTGGCAATTTCCCTCCACCTATTACTTTCCCTTTTACCTCAACACCTTTTACCATTTCGTTTTTCATCAACCCGCTCCACTCCGCATAAGAATCAATTGGCCAAATATTTTTGAATTATCTTATCATAAAGTGTCCGATTGAACAAGCAATAACGAAACCGCATCGAAACCTTAACCTTTAAACCGTACGCCCCACGGCCTTAGCTACGGGGCCAAGAATCTGCATCAAATCCTTAAACATCCTAAAATCAAGAGATTGTGGACCATCACTCATTGCCTTATCCGGTTGAGGATGCACTTCAATCATTAATCCATCAGCGCCAGCCGCCACACCAGCTAAACTAACTGGGGCAACCAACGATTGTTTTCCCGTTCCATGACTCGGATCCAAGAGAATTGGCAAGTGCGTAAGTTCTTTCATGGCTGGGATGGCCGTAATATCTACAGTATTACGGGTATAGGTTTCGAACGTCCGAATTCCGCGTTCGCAAAGTACGACTTGGTTATTACCCTCGGCTAAAATA
>Ga0209514_10009033_pt1 | contig 11100 bp, 7 predicted proteins | sample Subgrocontami58m_FD_187452 | JGI IMG/M metagenome (GOLD analysis project Ga0209514, IMG submission 187452) | Subsurface groundwater microbial communities from S. Glens Falls, New York, USA - GMW37 contaminated, 5.8 m (SPAdes) (version 3) | ecosystem: Environmental > Aquatic > Deep subsurface >...
ATCGCCTGCAGCCCCAGGACGTCGGCGGCCTTCTGGCGCTGGGGGTTACGCGCATCGCGGTGTACTCTCGGCCCAGAGTTGCCATCATCTCCAGCGGCGACGAGATAGTCGCTCCAGAGAACGAGCCGCCGCCGGGCAAGATACGCGACATCAACACCTACACCTGCGCTACCTTGACCCTCCGTGCGGGAGGTGTGCCTATCCCTTTGGGCATAGCCGCTGACGACTACGCCTCTCTCCGCGACGCCTGTGTGAAGGGCATGGCCCAGGCCGACATTGTGGTCATATCCGCGGGCAGCTCCGTGAGCACCCGCGACCTCACCGCTCAGGTGGTCAACTCGCTGGGCAAACCGGGCGTGCTGGTGCATGGGGTGGCTATCCGCCCTGGCAAACCCACCGTTCTGGGCGTGGCGGATGGCAAACCGGTCTTTGGCCTGCCTGGCAATCCGGTGTCGGCCATGGTGCTCTTTGGCCTGTTCGTGACACCCACCATCGCTAGGCTTAGCGGCGCGCCAACGACAACCTCGAATCGAATCATAACCGCCAAGTTGACGCACAACATCGCGTCGGCGCCTGGCAGAGAAGACCACGTGCCGGTGCATCTGGAGGAAAAAGAAGGGGAGATGCTGGCGGAGCCTATATTCGGCAAGTCAAATCTCATATTCACACTGGTGTGCGCCGATGGCACAGTGCGGGTCCCGCTGAACAAAGGCGGCATTTCTGCAGGCGAGATGGTTGACGTTCTGCTTTTCTAACAGATTGCTGAAGGAGTGTAGGAGAGATGTCCCTTTCCCCCCGTAGGGGCGTTGCCTCAAAACTCAGGAAGGTGCAGGGAACCTCGGTTCCCGCCGGGGGTCTGGGGGAGCCCCCCAGATTCAAAAGTCCCCCTCTCCTGCAGGAGAGGGGGACACAGGGGGTGAGGTATAAGACTTTTGGAACAAGTCCCCTGGCCAGGAATGTGGTCAGGTGGATGGTCGAGTGAGCTTTTCATCACTCAGCTAGGAGTCTACCGTGGCACAAGGAGCCGAACACAGACAGGTGTACCTGGAAGACCGCCCTTATAGGGAGGCCCTGGACGAATACCTGAAGGCCTTGGAATCTCAGGCTGGGCTCTCTGTATTGCAGGGCGAGGAACTCCCGCTGGACCATGCCCTGGGGAGGATCACGGCGCAGCCTGTATGGGCCAAAATATCCTCTCCCCACTACCACGCCTCGGCTATGGACGGTATAGCGGTGCGCGCCCAGGACACAGCGGGAGCCACCGAGACTTCGCCGGTCTATTTGAAGGTGGGAGAACAGGCCAGGTGGGTGAATACCGGCGAGCCTGTCCCCACCGGCTTCGATAGTGTGATCATGGTGGAGAACGTCCAGGACATGGGCGACGAACGCCTGGAGATACGCGCAGCGGTGCCGCCATGGCAGCACGTGCGTCTGCTGGGCGAGGACATGGTGGCCACGGAACTGGTGTTGCCGGAGAGCCATCGGCTTAGGCCAGTGGACCTGGGGGCCATCGCCGCGGCGGGCCATACTCACGTATCTGTGCGCCGCAAACCCAGGGTCGCCATCATTCCCACGGGCGATGAGCTGGTGCTGCCTGGCCAAGCGCTCAAACCTGGCAACATTATCGAGTTCAACTCCCTGACGTTGGGGGGCCTGGTGGAGGAGTGGGGAGGTGTCGCCACACGCTTCCCGCCGGTGCCCGACAACCGCGCGCGCCTTGAAGAAGCAATCAAGAAAGCCTTGGCTAACCACGACATGGTGGTTGTCAACGCGGGGTCTTCCGCGGGCAGCAAGGACTACACCGCTCCTGTTGTGGCCGCACTGGGCAAGGTGGTGGTGCACGGCATGGCCATTCGCCCTGGGCATCCCGTAGTGCTGGGCGTAGTGTCAGGCAAGCCCGTCCTGGGCATCCCCGGCTATCCTGTCTCGGCTATCCTGGGTTTTGAGCTGGTTGGCAAGCCCGTCCTTTACCGGTGGCTGGGCGTTGCGCCCGAGGATCGTCCCAAGTTACAGGGCGTCATAACGCGCAAAGTCCTCTCACCCATGGGCGAGGACGAATTTCTGCGGGTCAAGGTAGGCAAGGTGGGTGACAGCGTGGTCGCAACGCCGTTGTCCAGGGGCGCGGGCGTTATCTCGTCCCTGGTGCGCGCCGACGGCCTGGTGGTGGTCCCGCGCTTCTCCGAAGGCCTTCAGGCGGGCAGCCGCGTGACCATAGAGCTTCTTCGTCGCAGGGAGGAGATCGAGAATACCATCGTCTGCATTGGAAGCCACGACCTTATCCTGGACGTCCTGGCCAACGAGTTGCACAAGCGCCGTCCTGAAATGTCTCTGTCGTCCTCCAACGTGGGCAGTCTGGGTGGGCTTATGGCCGTCAAGCGGGGCGAAGCCCACGTGGCGGGTTCACACTTGCTGGATGAAGACACAGGCGATTACAACGTTGGCTACATCAAACGCTTGCTGCCGGAGGTCAAGGTTGTGCTGGTAACCCTGGCGCACCGGCAGCAGGGCCTTATGGTCCCCAAAGGCAATCCCAAGAAGCTGGCTGGACTCCAGGACCTGGTCCGAGATGATGTTCAGATCATCAACCGCCAGCGCGAGGCAGGCACCCGCGTGCTTCTCGACTACCACCTGAAAAGAATGGACCTTGACCCTCAGCGCATCCGTGGCTACGACCGTGTGGAGTATACCCACCTGGCTGTAGCAGCCAGTATAGCCGGCGGTGCCGCCGACGCAGGCATGGGCATCTTGGCCGCAGCTCGCGCCTTGGGCTTGGACTTCGTCCCCCTCTTTACCGAACGGTACGACCTTGTAATCCCACAGACCTTCCTGAATACTGACCTCCTGAAGCCCATGCTGGAAATCCTGAACGAGCCGTCTTTCCGGGCCCAGGTGGAATCCCTGGGCGGCTACGATGTCCAGGAGATGGGCAAGGTGCTACTCGTCTCCTGATGCACCCCTGTTGTAGGGGCGAGGTCTCCTCGCTCTTTCCCATCCGTCATCGCCAGCGAGTTCCATCCCATCAGCCATGGCAGGTTTCCTTGACACCCTGACATCCACCACTATCTCATCGCCCGCCTTGCCTGCTACCCTTTTCCAATGACTACCGACCCCTACAACCGCCAACTCCCAGGCCCCGGAGGTGGGGTTGTTTCTTCAAAAAAATTCTTTCCTCAGATATGGCCCAGCTTTAATAACAGGACATAACGTCAGAAACAACCTCCCGCCCTTCCCCATGGCCAAAACTTTTGCGACGTAAAAACATAGCAACAGCCAATGGGCAAGTGCCTCGATTGACAATGGCATCCTGGGGCGATAGGCTACGAGCGCTGTGACGGAAGCCGGGCTCGGCGGTATGTCACAGCCAACCACAATAGCCCATATGGAGGTACGTATGCAGAAGGAAAGGCCAGCGGGCCTGACGCGAGGCGATCCCAAGTACACCTGGGACGACACTGTCGCCGCCATAGGCAAGGACTTCTCCGGCGGAGCGGTCCAGGTTGGGCAGGAGAAGATAGACTACGCTACCATCTCCCGGTTCTGCGAGCCGTGGGAGATAGGCAACCCAATCTACTGGTATCGGGACGTGGCCAAACAGGCCGGCTATAGGGGCGTGGTGGCTCCCTGGAGTTCCATAAAGCAGACCTTTACATACAGCAACCTCTGGAGGCCTGGTGACCCACCTCGCTTTTCCAGCAATGATCCCAATGCCGACAGCCGGTGGGCGGTCGTCCCAGACAAGCGAAGGAAAGAAGTCCCATTGCCTCCTCACTCCAACGGCCTGGTCACCGAGGTGCAAATAGAGTTCTTTGAGCCCGCATGCGTGGGCGATAGGCTGACAGTCAAGGGCGACAAGGTGGCCAATGTCCGGGTACGGGAGACGCGCATCGGATTCGGTGCCTTTGTGAACAGAGAGAACGAGATATTCAACCAGAGAGGCGAACTGGTGGCGCGCGTCAATCAAGGGAACTACGCCTACATATCTGCGAAACTGCGCCAGCAATGAAATAAGGAACCCTGGGAAGCGCTCTGATCGGTGGAGCGAATATCTCCTCGCTCCACCGATCCTGGCAAGCTCCAGGAACTCCGTGATCGTGTAGCAACGCCGGAACTCCTTAGGTCTGCGTTCCGCACGGAAGAGTTCCTGCAATGGGAGAAAGAGTACGTAGCGGAATAGTGGACTTGGCCAATATCTCCGTATAATTTGATGCTCAAGGTAGATAACTTCTCCCAGCGCCTGGTGGGCAAACGGGTATTCTACGGCTGGGCCATCGTGGCCATTGCTCTGGTCACCGGAATGGTCAGCGCCGGCATCAGCGCCTACGGATTGGCGTTCTTCGTCGTCCCTATGAGCATGTCTTTGGGCGTCTCCCGTGCCGTGTTCTCTTCGATCACTCTTTTTCGCCTCGCCGCCGTGCCTGTAGCTCCCATTGTGGGAGTGCTGTTGGACAAAAAGCATGGCTCCCGCCTCCTCCTTACCTTTGGCTCCATAGCTGCCGGCATCATGTTGCTTCTCACGGCCAGAGTTCAAAGCATCTGGGAGTTCTACCTTATTTTTGGAGTGGGTTTTGGACTGGCCATCACCATCATGGGAGGGAACTTGATTGCCCCTGCGGTAATCCCAAAATGGTTTGTTAGGAAACGGGGCAGGGCAATAGCTGTAGGTACCATGGGCATTTCCATGGGAGGCCTGGTAGTGGCACCTCTGGTTGGGTGGCTCATCGCCGCCTTCGACTGGCGGACATCGTGGGCCATACTGGGTGCAGTTGTGATCGTAGCCATTAGCCCTTTGTCGGCTGTTTTCATGAGGCGCAGCCCGGAGGACATCGGCCTCCTTCCTGACGGCGACGTTACTCACAAGGAATCGGCAGCACAAAATGAGAGATATCGGGAGACATCCGGGGACTCCGAGTACCCTTGGACGGTGTGGGAGGCGCTACGAACGCGGACATGCTGGGTCATCCTTGGAGTGCAACTCCTGGGGTTTACCGCCTTGTCTCCAGTGATCATCCACCAGGTGGCGTACATACGGGACAAGGGCTTCAGCCCGCAGACAGCCACGCTGGTAGCTACAAGCCTGGCCTTCTTTGCCATGGTGGCCAAGCTTACCTGGGGATACCTGGCGGAGCGAGTCCACGTTCAACGTTTGTTTCCCTTTTGCCTGCTGCCAGCCGGCCTTTCTCTGCTTTTGCTGATATGGGCCCGTAGCACGCCCATGCTTTACGCTTACGCCCTTTTGCACGGCCTGACCATGGGCGGCTTTCCGCCGCTGGTGAATCTGGCGTGGTCCACCTATTTCGGTAGGCGGCACATGGGGGCCATCCAGGGAGTCGTGGCGCCGATCAGCAACTTGATTTCGGCCCTAAGTCCTGTGCTGGCTGGATGGCTGTGGGACCTTCGAGGAAGCTATGCGTTGCCTTTTGTTGCCTTCGCCGTAATGTGGTTGTTCGCAGGGTTGCTTATGATGTTGGCCCGCACACCAAAGCGTCCCGACACCCTTGGCACCCAACTGAGAAACAGTACCTGAGCTACGTGGTTTCCAGTCTGCGAGGGTACCTGGTTAGGACTGTGGGGCCATTTGCCCCTATCACTACCGTGTCCTCAACACGCACTCCCCATGGGCCGGTATACAGCCCGCAGTTGCCTACAGCTATGACCACGTTGGCTGAGAGGGGAGGTGGTTCCTTCTCGCCGTGGAAGAAAGCGTGTCCGGCCGGCAGAGGCGCTTCTTCGAACTCGATACCGAGGCCATGGATTGGCGGTCCAAAGATATGTTCCTTGTGTCCTGCGTCTTGCAGCATATCGTGCATGGCCCTTTCCATGTCCGCCATACGTACGCCTGCTTTTGCCTTGGCGATGGCGGCATGTTGGGCTTGCAGGTACAGGGTATAAGCCGATTGCTGTTCAGCGGTGGGTTTGCCTGCGCATGCAGTTCGGCACATATCCGCGCTGTAGTTCTCTACTATGGGGTGAAGGTCTATCATGACCATCTCACCTTTTTGGATCTTTCGTGTGGTTGGCAGCCCATGAGCAATGTTAGTTCGCGAGCCGGCAGCCACATACGTTCGCCAGAACCCTTCGGCTCCCGCCTGGCGCATGGCGTACTCGGCTTCGGCAGCTATCTGGCTCTCGGTTATCCCAGGTTCAATGGCCTCTATCGCCGCCTCCATGCCGGCATCAGCTACTTCCGCTGCGGCTTTGATTCGCTCCACCTCCTCGGCTTCCTTTACCATGCGCAAGTCGGAGAGAATAGGTGTGCAGTCCTTCACTGCCACCTTGTCCGGCTTGGCGTGAGGGTGGGTAAGGATTCCCATCATGGACTGGGTGAGGAAGGTGTATTCCAATCCCACCATTCCCTGCTGTATGCCAAAGAGTTCAAAGAAGTGAGCTATGGAGTGAATCATGCCCACCTCGTTCTCAAAGCCAACAATGTGGTCAAAGTGGGCTAGCCGCTTCACATCACTCACATCAGTTTGTGGAACGCCTAGAGCAACCTGTCCCTTCCGGGTGACCATGGCATAGGCGCACAAACGCCCATCGCCGGTTAAGTAGAGCATGTTAGCGGGCTTGGTAAGGAGCAGGACATCCACGCCCTCCTTTTCCATCAGTTCGCTGGCCTGCTTGAGCCGCCTTTCGTAGTCGAACATCTATTCCTCCTTCTGTGCAAAGTCGGAGCAAAGAAACGCTCTTGGTAGCTTCTTAGGTTGGCGAGGACGCTGTCTTCCCTTCAGTCACCTCTGCACGCCTGCGAGAGCGCAGCCGGCCCACAACGTCTACCAGCACCAGCAACCCTGCCAGCCCGAAGAGTGCGTCACCAGGCAGTCTGAGCCACTGGAACAGAGTCCACTGGTCATAGAAAGCCAGACTGCGCGAGTACCAGTAGCCGTTCTGAATGCTGGATACAAGCTGGGCAAAGCCGATGGGAAGGAGGTTCAGCGCCAGCCACAGCAGGATGGCCCCGTTGAAGGAGTAAAGTGCCAATCTCGCCAGGCGTTCTCCTCTGGGTGTTGGCTCCGTCATGCCCCTGATGCAGAAGTACATCAGACCTATAGCCAGCAGGCCAAAGGTTCCCATCATGCTGGCGTGAGCGTGTGCCAGGGTCAAGAACTGGCCATGGCTGAAGTAGTTCATGATGGGCGGATTGATAATTCCTCCAAGCACCCCCGCGCCTATCACGTTCCACATGGCGGCGCCGGTGAAATACAGGAAGGCGGTGCGCTGAGGGAAGTCTTCTCCTGCTACTCTTATGGCTCTGTACTCTCGCCAAGCCCCAACCATCATCACTACCAGGGGGATGACCTCCAGGAAAGAGAACATGCTTCCAAGGGAGACCCATATTGCTGGCTCCCCAATCCAGTAGTAGTGGTGGCCTGTACCCACCACGCCGGAGCCAAAGATAAGGATCAGTTCGAAGTAGACTGTGCGTTCCACCAGCCGCCGGGACAAGAGTCCCATGTTCAGGAGGGCGTAGCCAATGACCGCCACGGTGAAAAACTCGAAGACGTTCTCTAGCCACAGGTGGACCACCCACCAACGCCAGTAGTCCGTTAGTGTGAAGCTCTCCATGACGCGGGCAATTGGGAACATGCCAAATACGTACACGATGCCTATAGCGGCGCCGCTATAGAGAAGCAGGTGCTCCAGGCTACCCCACGTCCGCCTCTGGCGAAGGCCTGGCCAAAAAGCCCGCAGCAAGACCAGTGCCCACAGAATCAACCCAAGGAAAAGCGCTATTTGGAAAGCGCGGCCAAGCTGGATGTACTCCAGTCCCTGGTTGCCTACCCAGAACCAGCTTCCTTCAAGATTGCCTTTGACCCCTAGCCAGATGCCGATTAAGGAGCCTAGCACCACTACCAGCACCGCCGCCCACAACACATTACTTAGCAGTCGCTGATAGCGTGGGTCCTGACGTCCCACCATTGGAGCCAGGAAGAGGCCAGCGCCCATCCATGCAGCCGCGATCCAGGCGATGGCAAGCTGAAGGTGCCATGCTTTTAGGACGTTGAACGGCAGCACTTCGGCAATGTCGAGGCCGAAGAAGCTTCCTCGGTCGGAGTAGTAGTGTGCCAGGAACACGCCGGCTAGCGCCTGGAGCAGAAGAAGGAGGGGCACCAGCAGGAACCATTTGGCAGTAGCCTTTTGACTCTGTGTCAGGGGTACGGTTGCAACAATGGCTTGAGCCTTCACTGCCCCCGCTGGGGGCGCTATGAACCTGCGGTAGACAAAGTAGACGACCACGCTCAAGACTACCAGTCCAGCCAGGGAACTCCATGTCCACCACCACAGGCTACTAGTTGGCTCATTTCCCACAGAAGGTTCATATGGCCAGTTGTTGGTGTAGGAGAAGGCCTCTCCTGGGCGCTGGGCCACTGTGGTCCACGCCACCCAGCCAAAGAAGGCTGTAAGTTGGTCGGCCTCTCCCGCGTTGCGCACCGTGTTGGGAGGCATGCCAAGGCTACGGTCACCATTCAGGAATAGGCTCCTGTAATGGGCCCGGAGGTCTCGGTATGCTGCTACCTGCGCTTGGGTGAGAGTAAGAGTGCCACCCCGGTAACGGTTGACCTTCAGTTCATCTATTACCTGCCGATCAATGGCCAGGCGTTCGGCGTCGCCTAAATTGACATAGGAGATACGGAATTGTTGTTGGGCGTAGAAGTCTCGTGTTAGCTGGCCTTCGCGATAGAGGTAGTCTCCACCCCAATCTGGGCCGAAGTAAGCGCCGTTGCCGTAGAGTGTGCCGAAGTCCATTAGGTCGGTACGCTGGAACACCTCTCTACCCGCGAGGATGTTGTCATGGGTGAAGAGGATTGCTCCCCCTTCGGCTGCGACCACTTGTGCAGGGATGGGGGGTCGTTCGCGGTACACCATCACGGTGCCGAAAACCATGATGGGAATAACCACAGCCAGCGTGGCTACTAGACCCCACCGTAGAACGCGGTCTACTCCTGCTTGAGCAGGCGATGGAGCATGTTCTGCTACAACGGTCATGGCGCACCTCCTGCTTCTACCCTACGGAAAGGCAAATGAATCTTTCCCTATTCACACTCTTTCCCAGAAAGGCTGACGGGCGCGTTACATAACTTGTCTATGCTTGTCTCTCGCCGCTGCTACCCTGGTTTGTTTCCTCCATCTGACCCTGGCTGACGGAGGAGCTAGTCGCAGCGCTTTGCACTAGTTCTTCATACTCCAGGGGGTGCTCTTCTCTCAGCCGCTCTGGGGATATCCTTCCGGTGAAAATAGTCTTGTCGAAAGGAAACTTCTCCGGCCCGAAATGCGCTCCGTACAGGTGCCAGACCACGATGATCATGACGGCTAGAAGCCCCTCGTAGCCGTGGGCTGTTTTGGCGGCAGGAATAAACTGGCCAGGCAAAAACTTGGTGGCCCATGTTGGGTACATGAGGATGAGTCCTGATGCGATCATGATCACACCACCCAGGACCATTCCCCAGTATTCGAACTTCTGCCGGAAATCAAAACGGCCAAACCTTGGCTTTTCGTCGGTAAGCCCCAGGTCGTAGCGGAGTGCGTCCACCGCGTCGCGCAGGTCCTTGGTCACGAGCATCATGGTTAGCGCGCCTCTCCTGACCAGGACGTGGCGCAGAATGTATCCGATGTGAAAGGCAGAACTCATCACGAAGATTATCCCAAAGCTCCTGTGGATGAACCTGACGCTGTATATGCCTCCCAGGTTTTGGATAGTCCACTGGGCCCATTCGTGGTCGGCAAAACGCTGAGGCATACCAGTAAGCACCAGCATGATGAAGGACACCATTACCACAAAGTGCTGGAGACGCTGGCTGGCGTCGAAACGAACGATCAACTTACCTTCTTCGCTCAGGGCACTTTCCTGGATTGTTTCCATAGCGCCTCCTAATGATTGATGGCTGAGCGCCACAGATTAAGCACAACCTGAATCGCAAGCCCAATGACTATGATCGGTATGAGGACGTAATAGAAGGCTTTCACCATGAAGACCAGGGGCGCGTGTTTAAGGCTGGGCTCGTAGTGGGAAAGCCAGGCATCAGGGAAGTTCTCCGTTGCGCCAGCGTGGCATTTAGAGCACGTTTGGACCATGTTGGCCCTGATCACCGGCGACCCAGGAGATTTGGTGGAGACCACGTTGTGCGTGCCGTGGCAGTCGGTGCAAACAGCTTCGTAGCTGAGGATGTCCGGGTTCTGCTTGCTAGCCAACGTCACAGTCACGCCGTGGAAGTCCTGGAGGTACGTTTTCACTACATCGGTTGAGAGGCCGTACTTATCCATGCGTCTCACGTCTGCATGACAACTGCCGCACAGTTGTGGGATCTCCAGGCGGTGGCTGGCAGTTCGAGGGTCTTTGATGTTGTGGACACCATGACAGTAGACACATGTGGGCACGTCCTGGTTCTCTTCATCCATCAGCGCTTTTCCGTGCACGCTACCGAGGTACAATTGAAACACCTGCTCATGGCATTGAGAACAGGTCTGGGCCACGCGGCTCGGAGGCTGGCTGGGCGACGAGACGTAGTGGGCACCGTGGCAGTCGGTGCAAACAGGCGCGTTCCAGTTACCGCTGCTCAACTCCTGGAAATGAACGCTGTCGAGGGTCTTGGTGTACTTGTCGAAGTGACACGCTCTGCACACCTCGTAGCTGGTAAGGACGTACGCTCGGTAGCTGACTACGTTTGGAGAAGGGTGGGGCAACTGCTCGTAGCCTCGGTGGCAGTCCTGGCACACCAGCAAGTTCCCATGTGCTGACTTCTTGAATTCTTCAGCAGAGACGGCCAGAGATACCTTTTCGCCGATCTGGAAGGTCATGGTCAGGCCAGGCGTGCCGTGGCATACAAGGCAGGCCTCGACGGGGGATGGCACCGGTGTGCTGGTGGGAGTGACGCTTGCCTGTGATATCGGCGTTGGGGTACTGGAGGGTTCAGCCACCTGCTCCGTAGACGGAGGAGTGGACGGGGTCGGTGTTACTGTTGGAGTGGAGGGTGCACTCGCTTTGTGGCAAAGAAGGCACGTCTGATCTGTGCGCCCCGCATGACTGGCTGGCAGAACCGAGGGACTGTGGCAACTGGTGCATGACTCTCTTCCCTGGGTAGGGTGAGGGACTGGCGGAGGCGG
>Ga0209514_10009034_pt1 | contig 11099 bp, 8 predicted proteins | sample Subgrocontami58m_FD_187452 | JGI IMG/M metagenome (GOLD analysis project Ga0209514, IMG submission 187452) | Subsurface groundwater microbial communities from S. Glens Falls, New York, USA - GMW37 contaminated, 5.8 m (SPAdes) (version 3) | ecosystem: Environmental > Aquatic > Deep subsurface >...
CGACCTGGGGCCGCTGGCGGTCGCCACCGGCGCGCACTACGTGCCGATCCGGCATATCGACCGCGTGCTCGATTGCGTGCGCGAGGCGTTCCATGTGGCGCGAACCCAGCGCCGTCCCGTGGTGCTCGGCGTGCCGATGGACCTGCAGCAACAGAAATTCCCGTACCTCCCGGACTACAAACCGTCGACCGACCTGGGTCCCACACCCCAGCGCCCGCATCCGGACCCGGAACTTGTCGATCAAGTCGTCGAGATGATTGCCGCCGCCAAAAAGCCGATCATCATCGGCGGCCGCGGCGCGGTGCGCTCCGGCGCCGGGCCGTCACTTGAGGCGCTGGCGGAGCAGTGCGGTGCGCTGCTCGCAACCTCGCTGCCGGCGAAGGGACTGTTCGATCACAATCCGTTCGGGATCGGCATCGCCGGGGCGTTTGCCGGCAACCTGGCGCGGGAACTGTTTGCGGAAAGCGATCTGGTGATCGGAGCCGCAGTCGGTCTGGGCAACTATACGACCGAGTCGGGCTACCTCTATCCCAACGCGCGCGTGGTGCAGATCGATACCAACCCGCGTGGCCTTTGGCAGGGATTGCGGGTTGCCGATCTGCACATCCGGGCCGACGCCAAAGCGACCGCGGAGGCGATTCTCGCCAAGCTGCGCGAGCGCAAGATTTCGGCGTCCGGCATGCGCACGGAAACACTCGCGCTGCGTATCGCGAACGAAGTGGTCGACCCCAAGGAATACCCCGTAGCACCCAATACGGTTGACCCGCGCACGGCGTTGCTCGAACTCGATCGCGTGGTGCCCAAGGACTGGGATATCGTGGTCGGCAACGGCCACTTCACCAATTTCGTGATGACGCACATGCGCGGCCGGCCGGCGGAACGCTGGCACGTGATCAACGATTTCGGGGCGATTGGCTCGGGGTTGGGTGCGGGGATCGGCGTTGCCGTCACGCGCAATAACGGCAAGGTGCTGCTGATCGAAGGCGACGGCAGCCTGTTGATGCACATCCAGGAGCTGGAAACCATCAAGCGGCACGGTGTGCAACTGCTGATGTGCATTTTGAACGACGGCGCCTATGGCGCGGAAGCGCACAAGTTCCGCGCGCAAAAAATGGATGCGAAAGAGTCGATCCACGGGCGCGGCGACCTGGCGGCCGTGGCCAAGGGTTTCGGCCTGCGCAGCGCGACGGTGACCTCCCTCGGACGCTTCGAGGCGCTCTTGCGCGACCACCAGAAAGGCGACGGCGCGGAATTGTGGGATGTCCACATCGAAGACAAGATTCCGTCCGCGCAGTATCGGCGCGTCCATTTCGGCGAAAGTTGATGCTACTCGAATTTCAGCTTCGCGTCCCGAATGACCGAGACCCACTTTGCGCTATCGCTTTTGATGAATTCAGCGAACGTTGACGGCGTGCTGACGATGAGCTCGACATCGGATTTTGCCATTACCTGCCGGGCTTCCGGGGATTTCATGATCCGAACGATCTCCTGAGCGAGTCTGTCAATGATCTCGGTTCTGGCGCCGCTCGGGGCAAGCACCCCGTACCAGGTGTCCACCACCAGATCCGGCAGACCCTGCTCCACCGCGGTGGGAACGCCGGGTAATGCCGCGGTACGTTGAGCAGTCAACACCGCAATTACCCGCAGTTTTCCTGATGAAATAAACGGCGCCACGGCCGTTTGTTGACCGATAACCATGTCGATATCGCCCCGTACCAAGTCGATAACGGCAAGCGTGGCGGACTTGTAGGAGACGTGGGTCAATTTGACCTTCGCCAGCACGCTGAAGAGTTCCGTCGCCAGATGATTTGAAGTGCCAGCGCCCGATGATCCGTATGCGAGTCTCCCGGGTCGCGCGCGTGCCTCCCTGATAAACTCCCTGATGCTCTGTGCCGGCACCGACGGGTGAACGATCATCAGATTCGGAATCGTGCCCACCAGTGAAATCGGAGCGAAATCCTGGACCGCATCGAGCTTCAAATCGGGTCTTACGATCGGCACGATGGTCAGCGTCGAAGACGCGACCAGCAGGGTGTAGCCATCGGGGGCGGATCTGGCGACGGTTTCGAGGGCAATACTCCCGCCGCCGCCCGAACGGCTTTCGGCCACCACGGCCTGCCGAAATGTCTCGCGCAGCCCCTCTGACAGCAACTGGCCGATCAGGAAACTCGCGCCGGTCGCGAAGGGCGTTATGAGCCTGATGGTCTTCGCGGGGTACTGCTGGGCGTGAACATCAGTCGTCGCAATCGATATTGCTGCCGCGAGCAACAGCAGTTTGCCGAAAAAAGGCCTAGTCATCCTCGTGGCTCGTTGATCATGGTTCGTTGTTCGTGACTCGTACCGCTCTGTCATTGCGAGTGCGTAGGATGGGTTGCGGCGGCCAAGGCCGCTACCCATCGCGCCTAATGCCTGATGGGTAGCACTACGCGCAACCCATCCTACTCGCGATGACAGTTCTATCCGGCCCGCCCCGCATCTGCCAGTATCATCTCCCGCAATCTGACCTTATTGACCTTGCCGGATTCCGTGTGCGGCAACGCGGAACGAATTGCGACGGATTTCGGAACCTTGTAAGCGCTGAGCCGCTCTTTGCAAAACGCCATCACCTGTTCGCTTTTCAGATTCGCACCCGGTTTCAGAACGACTACGGCCTTCACCGCCTCGCCCCACTGCGCATCCGGCACCCCGATCACTGCCGCTTCCAGAATGCCGGGATGGCGGTAGATGACGCTCTCGATCTCCTGCGGGTAAATGCTGATGCCGCCGCTTTTCACCATATCCTTCTTGCGGCCGACGACGTAAAGACAACGATCGTCATCGAAGTAGCCGAGATCGCCGGTATGAAACCAGCCGTCGCGAAAAGCAGCTTCAGTCGCCTCGGGATTCTTGTAATAGCCCTGCGCCGCGATCGGGCTGCGGCAGATGATTTCTCCGACTTCGTTGGCGTTCACAGGACTGCTACGGTCATCCACGATGCGCAGGTCCACGAACCAGACCGGCCGCCCGACGGCATCCGGCTTGCCTTTCATTTCGCCCGGTCTTGAAGTCGCCATTTGTCCGGAATCCGTCGCCCCATAAGAGCGGTAGATGTTCGGCGTGAGCTTCTGCTCCAGCTTTTCCAGCACCGCAGCGTGGAGTTTGCCGCCGGTGATAAGCAGGCAGCGCAACGAACTCGTGTCGTACTGCTTCGACTCCAAGACCTGCAGCAGGCGTTCGCACATGGCCGGCACCGCGCCGATATACGTGACGCGCTCACGCTCGATCGTTCGCAATATCTCCTCGGCGTCGAAACGCTCGTGCAGGATGATCGTGCCGCCGAAGAAAATTATCGACAGCGTAAACGAGCGGCCGACATTGAAATACAGCGGCGACGCGAGTATCGCCGTATCGTGCGCGCCCAACCCTTTTTCGATCGCGTTACCGATGCAGACGAACGCGAACGCCCGGTGCGTCGACAGACAGCCTTTCGGACTTCCGGTCGTGCCGGACGTAAGCAGCACCGCAAACGGATCGTCCTCGCTGACTTCGACTGCGGGCTCATCCACGCTTTGACCGTTCAGCAAGCCGCCGTATGTCAAATCCGAAATGACGACCGGTTTCACAAAACCCAGATCGTGCGTGAGTGTCGCGTTCCGGAATTCTTCGAGACCATCCTGCTGCAGTATCAGCACGCTGGGCCTGAAGAACGATACCACCGAGCCCAACTCCAGCGCTTTCCACTTCACATCGAGCGGAATAGCCAGCGCGCCGATCTTTGCCGTCGCGAAGACAATTTCCAGATGCTCGATGCGATTGCCGACGGACAATGCCACGGCATCGCCCTTGCGCACGCCCATCGACAGCAAGGCATGCGCAAGCTGATTGACGCGCCGGTTAAGATCGCCGTAAGTGATTTCGCGAAAACGATCTTTGGCGGCGATCTTGGCGGGCAGCCTGAAGGCGTTACGGCGCAGGCCCTCGCCCATCAACAATACGGTCGACGCACTCATGATTGCAATCCGGCTCCGGTCGGTCAACCCCGTGCGTACGCAGACTTCAGCGGTGCCGTTTCCGGCAGCCTGACCGATTGGTACTCGGATTGCGTCGGCGGGCCGGCAGCGACGTGCAGGGTGTCGCGTTTGAGGTCGAAAATCAACGAGGCTATCGTCATGGTCGGCTCGTGCCCTGGATAGTCGTGGGGCGTGCGGCAGATCGCACGCGGCGCGCCGAATTCGTCGCGCAATACCGACTTGATATCGTCGATCGTGATGGCCCCGAGCTTGGGCTCGAGCAACTGCCGCGCGCGGAAATCCCGGTACAGCGTATCGCCCGTGTAGTACTTCGAGACACCGGTCGCCTGCGCAATCGGCGACTGGAAGTGATTGGCGTGAGCGAGCAGCCCGTGTTCGGGGTAGACGACGAACACGCTGTCCGGGGTCGTCTCGAAATCGATCGCCACGCCGTCGCGATGCGCGATCAGGTAATTGCCTGACGCGCCGCGCGGCGCCTTGACGAGCGAATCGATGGCCTCGTAGTAGTGGCGTGAATGCAGGATGCGTCGGCGCAGAATCGGGATGGGCACGCCAACCTTGCCGCGGTCCTCGTTAGACACGAGCAGGTTGCCGCAGACCATCACGCCGTGTTCGTTGAAACCGTCGCGCCCGACCATCCCGGCCTCGACGATCATCACGAGCGCCGGCTTGTTGCGTTGGCGAATGCGCAGCACGACGACCGTCTCGACCGCCGGGTTGCGCCAGTCCCAGTTCTTGCCGATCAGGATGTTGCCGTCGCGGGTAGCTTGCGGCAGCGCGACTATGGTCGTGCATTCCGTGGCAGGCTTCGTGCCGCCGAGGTTCCCGAACAGGATTTCGGTGCGGCAGTTGACCGCAATGACGTCCTCGCGGTTCTGGCCGGCACCCGCGGCGATGCCCGCGATCTCCTGCATTAGATCAGTATCGATGAATTCGATCTGCGCGCCGTAGCCGCGCGCGCGCTCGCGGATATCCTCCAGGGTCAGCTTCGCCTGCCGCACGAACGCCGGAAGGTAAAAGTCGACCGTCTTCGCGACGCGGTCGGCGGCCGCCTTGCCGTACTGGACACCGCATTCGTACGCGTCGCCCTGGATACTGATGACCGGAAACGGTTCAACCATGGTCGATGACTCCTAGTCGGGGCACAAGACTACTCGGCCTTGGAGATCTTCTCATCCTGGCTTGAGTTGGGCTATCTTTGCCAACTCAGCCCATTTTCTTAGCTCTGCAGCCACGAACTTCCGAAATTCATCGGGGCTGTCTCCAATCGGCTCAAAACCACCCGCGACCAGAAACTCCCGCGCTTGCGGCGTCTTGATCGCCCTGCGCACTTCAGACTGAAACCGTGCGAGGATCGCGCCCGGGGTTTTCGCCGGCGCAAAGATGCCGTGCCACGCGCCGTCAAACTGGTAGCCGGGAACGCCAGCTTCCGCCACCGTCGGCAACTCAGGCATCGCCGGCCAGCGCTTTGCAGCGGTGTAGGCCAGTATCCGCAGCTTGCCACTCTTAATATGCGGCAGGGCGGAGGTCGGCGGCATGAACATCGCCTGCACCTCACCGCCGAGCAACGCGATCATCGCCTGCGCCGCTCCCTTGTACGGCACATGCATCAACGTGGTTCCCGCGCGCACGTTGAACAGTTCCCCCGCGATGTGCTGAGGGTTGCCTACGCCGGACGTGCCGTAGCCCAGCGGCTTCCCGGGGTTGCGGGCCAGCGCTATCAATTCCTTGACCGATTTCGCCGGAACCGATGCGTTGACGACGATTACGTAACCGAGGCCGATTGCCACGTTCGTCACCGGGGCGAAATCGCGTATGACGTCGAAAGGCAGCCGTTTGTAAACGGCGGGATTGATGATGAACGCGACCGTCGTGTAGAGGAAGGTATAGCCGTCGGGAGCCGCCTGGGCGACGGTTTCCATGCCGATGATGCCGTTGGCCCCGGCCCGGTTGTCGACAACAATGTTTTGTCCCAGCGAACGTTCCATCGGCCCGGTCAATGTTCTGGCGTTCGAGTCCGGCGTGCCGCCGGGCGGGAACGGCACGATCAGGCGGATGGGGCGACTGGGATAGGTCTGGGCAAAACCGTCCATGGAAAGCGCGGCTGCGAGCCACGCAATGCCAACAAGGAGCAAGCTGCGCATTCGTTGTTCCCTTCGTTGTCCGTTATAAATGAAGAGCGGCGGACGTCATCCCGCCGTGGTTAATACGACTTTGCCGATCGCCTGGCGATTCTTGACGACGTTTAGCGCGGACAGGTAATCCTGCAGCGGATAGGCGGCCATCACGTGCGGCTTGATCTTGCCGGCTCGATACCAGTCGAACAACTGCTGCCGCGCCTGGCGAAATTTTTCGGGCTGACGGTCGCGATAGTCCCCGATGTGCAGACCCATCACCCCGATGTTCTTCACCAGGATATAACCGGCCTTGATCTCCGGAATGCGGCCTGAGGCAAAACCGATCAATACGATACGCCCCTCCCAGGCCGCTGCCCGCAGACTGGCGTCGAATACGTCGCCGCCGACCTGATCGACGATCACATCGGCGCCATGCTTGTCCGTCACCGCGAACACCTGATCGCGCAATCCGTTGCGCAGGCCAGGCACGCTCCCGTCGATAATTTGGTCGGCGCCGCTTGCCTTGGCTGCCGCCGCCTTTTCCGGCGTACTCACCGCAGCGAGCACGGTCGCGCCGAGGGCTTTGGCAATCTGCACGGCGGCCAGTCCGACCCCGCCTGCCGCACCCGTCACCAGCACGATCTCGCCGGGTTTCAATTGCGCGCGTTCGACCAGCGCGAAATGCGCGGTCAGGTAAGTCAGATTCAAAGCCGCCGCCTCCGGAAAGCTCATCTCCGAAGGAATCGCGTGAGCGGTTGTTTCGTCGAGTACGATCTGTTCGGCAAACGCACCATGCCCGATCAGAGCCGTGACGCGGTCGCCGCGTTTCAGCGTCGTGACTCCCTCGCCCACGCGACTGACCACACCGGCAAACTCCTTGCCCGGTGTGAAAGGCAATTGCGGCAGCGTCTGATACGTGCCGGCGATCACCATCAGGTCGGGAAAATTGACCCCCGCGGCGTGCACATCAACCAGCACTTGCTGCGGTCCGGGTTCCGGCGTCGGCCGCTCCTCGAGCGCCAGGGCCTCGAGCGCACCATGCCGCCTCACGATCACCGCTTTCATCTGTTCGCCTGTTCCTCTTGGTTCACGTTCGTTGGGTATATCGACTCAGACCGGCGCCGGCTCGGTCTGCGGATGATGCTGCTGCCACCATCGGGCCATCTCCGCGCACGTCATGAAATACACGCCGGCCCGTTCTTTCATGTACGTCAAAAACTGCTCCACGACGGCGACGCGGGAAGCGCGCCCGGACCCAAGATTGCCGCGCGCGTGCAGCGTCAGATTAACGAGCGCGCCGGTTTCGTACAGAGCGTCAAACTCTTCCTTCCATGTTTTCAGGGCGCGATCATGCGTGTGGTGGGCGCCGTACAACGTCGAGTCATCCAGCATCTGGAATGTCGGCAGCTCGACGATGGTCTTGCCCGAGGCGCACTGCATCACGTAAGGGTAGTCGTCGTCCTGAAAGCTGCTGTCGTAGAGATAGCCAAGCTCGGTCAGGTGGCTCAACGTCGCCGGCGACAGCAGGCCGTGCGGCGCACGCCAGCCCAGGGGCGCCTGGCCGGTGAGTTTCTGCAGCGCCCGGTGTGCGCGTGCCAGCGTTTCGCGCTCCTTGCCCTCGAGCTGGCTGTGGTCTTCAAATGCGTAGCCGCGCGCCGCGATTTCATGCCCGCCCCGAAGCACGGCTTCGATTTGCCGCGGGTTATTTTCGGCATCGAACGCCGGAACGAAAAAGGTGGCTTTCAGGCTATGCGCACTCAGCAGATCGAGCAGCCGCCACACCCCGGCACGCATGCCGTAGCGGCCATACAAAAAGCGACCACACAGATTTTCGCGCTCAACTTCCTGCAAATCGACCGATTCGGCGTCGAAATTGATGGTGACGAGCACCGCGCAGCTCCGGCCTTGCGGCCAGGGATTACTCAAAGCAGGCATGATTGGAAATACACCAGTCGGCAAGCTGCGCGAGGCTGAAAAAACGCGCGTCTTGGTACTGCTGAATATGGCGGATCATCCCTTCGATGATCTTCGCGCGCGACGGAATGCCCGAGCCCCAGCCGCTGCGCGGATGGAACGTCAGAATGAAATAGCCGTTCTCCGCATACAGCGAATCGAATTCCCGGCGCCACAGTTCGAGCACTTCGGACGGTGGCGTCATGCTGAACCTGAACAGCGGCATGTCATCCAGAACGGAGGTGTTGTTCGGAAACTCGATCATATCGGAACAGCGCTTTCCGTCGATGTGCGCCATGTAGGGCAAGTCGAAGTCCTTGTCGCTCGAGTCGTAGCGATAGCCAAGCTCTTTCAGCACACCCATGGTCCGCGCGGTCTTGCGTCCCGAGGGTGAACGGTAGCCGACCGGCGCCTGTCCAACCAAGTCGGCGAGGATGTGATGGGTACGCTCAAGCAATTCACTTTCCTCTTCGCCCAGCGCCCAGCCTTCGTGCAAGTAACCGTGTGCGCCGACTTCGAAGCCGCGGCGATGAATATCCCTGACGACATCGGGATAGTACTCGGCGTCGTAGCCGGAAACGAAAAAGGTTGCAGGGATCTGGTATTTCTCGAACAGATCGAGATAGCGCGGCACGCCACGCCGGCCCGAGTAGCGCCCCCACGAGTTGATTCCCAGCGGCCGCAGCTTACGCCCGATTTCATGTGACGGCCCGTCGAAGTCGACCGTCAGCAAGGCAACGCAACGCACGCCATCAGGCCAGCGGAATTTGCCCTTCATATGCAGCTTTCAGTGTAGAAACCAAGTACGCGGCGGGCCCATAGCGGAGGTGCGGCTAGTCTACCTTCACCCCTGCCTTCGCAATGACTGTGCTCCACAGCGTTATCTCTTTCGCAATCCGTGCACCGAAATCCTCAGCTGTGCCGCCCGCGGGCGAGCTGCCGTCATTCTGCAAGCGATCGATCACGTCCTTCATCTTGAGTATCTTGTTGAATTCGCCGTTCAAACGCTCGACGACCGGCCGCGGCGTGCCGCGTGGGACGATCACTCCGTTCCAGTTGTTCACCTCATAGCCGGGCAAGCCGGACTCGGCGACGGTCGGAATATTGGGCTCAGCGGTCACGCGCTGCAGGGTCGTCACCGCGATGCCGCGCAGCCTGCCGCTGCGCACATGCGGCAGCGTCGGCTGTATGCTGCCGAAGATCACAGTGCTGTTGCCCGCAATGGTGTCGATGAGCGCCGGTCCGGTGCCCTTGTACGGAATGTGCGTCAGCTTCACGTCCGCCATGATGCTGAAGTGCTCGACGCCGAGGTGCGAGAGCGCGCCGGCGCCGGTCGTCGCGTAGTTAAGCCCTCCCGGATTCTTTTTCGCGAGCGCGATCAGGTCGCGGGTGGTCTTTACCGGCAACGACGGATGCACCGCGACGAGAAACGGCCCCTGCGTGAGCTGAACGATAGCCTGCACGTCCTTCACGACGTCGAACGCGAGCTTGTACAGGCTCGGATAGCTCGCGAAGTTCGACACGACCAGTGTGAGCGTGTGGCCATCCGGCGCCGCTTTCAGGCCGAGCTCCGCGGCGAGCACACCGCTTGCGCCAGTCCGGTTTTCGACCACCACCGGCTGACCGAGCGCTTCGCTCAGCCGCGGCGCAGTCGTGCGCGCGATGAAGTCGCTGCCGCCGCCGGGCGCAAATCCGACGAGGATGCGGATGGGCTTCGTCGGATACGTCTGCGCAACGGCGAAAGCTGATGCGCCTGACAGAGCCGACGAACAAATGAGGATAAAACCGTTCGCCCTGAGCGTAAGCACTTCGACAATTTCCAGCCGAGTCTCGGATATTAAATTATACACGGTCACCAAGCTCGCCACGCGGCTTGCGCCACCGCGGTGAAGGCAGCGATAAACGACGTTAGGAATTTCTTATCTCGGGACCCGATAGATGGTAAAGTTCAATCGTTGCCGGACCGGGGATCCGCTTGCGTTGCGCCTGCCAACAAAACCTTTCCTGACGCTCCGATTCTTGTCTGCAGAGATATCAGGTCTTGAAGCTGCCGTCCTTTGACTATGTTGCTCCAGGCACGCTCGATGAGGCGGTTGCGTTGCTCGCCGCGCATGCGGGCAACGCACTGGCGATCGCCGGCGGTCAAAGCCTGATACCGATACTCGCTTTCCGGCTCGCCGCGCCATCGCTGCTCGTTGACCTGCGCCGGATTCCCGGTCTCGATACGATTTCGGTCTCGGACCAGGGCGTCTGCCTGGGTGCGAAGGTACGCTGGTGCGATATCGAAAACGATGCCCGCCTGCGCACGGCTCACCCGCTGCTGGTGGCCGCGGTCTCGCACGTCGCCCATTATCCGATTCGAAATCGCGGCACCGTCGGTGGAAGTGTTGCCCACGCCGACCCCGCGGCTGAACTGCCGGGTATCGCCGTAACCTGCGATGCGCAGATCACTGTTGTCGGTCAAGGCGGCGCGCGAACCATCCGGGCCGGAGCTTTCTTCCTCGGCCCGATGACGACGGCGCTTGCGGCTGACGAACTGATCGTGGAACTCCGGCTGCCTGCATGGCCCGCGCCGCGGCGCTGGGCGTTCGAGGAATTCGCGCGCCAACGCGGCGCGTTCGCCCTCGGTCACGATCTGTTGGTCCACTTCCTTCTGCGCCTGCTCGACCACCTTCTCGATGCGCGCCGGGTGGATGCGCCCGTCGATGACGAGCTTGCTGACGGCCAGCCGCGCCACCTCGCGGCGCACCGGGTCGAAACACGAGACGATGATCGCCTCCGGCGTGTCATCCACCACCAGGTCCGCGCCGGTCGCCAGCTCGATCGAACGGATGTTGCGGCCGGAGCGTCCGATGATGCGCCCCTTCATCTCCTCGTTCGGGATCGGCACCATCGACACGGTCTGCTCCGCGACCTGCTCGGAAGCGACGCGCTGGACGACCGTCGAGATGATCTCGCGCGCCTTGCGCTCGCCCTCGTCGTGCGCGCGCGCTTCGATTTCGCGCATGAGGCGCGCCGC
>Ga0209514_10009035_pt1 | contig 11099 bp, 8 predicted proteins | sample Subgrocontami58m_FD_187452 | JGI IMG/M metagenome (GOLD analysis project Ga0209514, IMG submission 187452) | Subsurface groundwater microbial communities from S. Glens Falls, New York, USA - GMW37 contaminated, 5.8 m (SPAdes) (version 3) | ecosystem: Environmental > Aquatic > Deep subsurface >...
CGCCTTTGCCACCGGCCGCGCCGTACCCATCATTCTGGGAGCGTGGGCGATGGGCGCGTTGGAAAGCCTGGTGCCGTTGCGCCGTTCGCAAAAAGTATTCGAGATCCTCGGCGGTGCGACGCTGATCCTGTCAGGACTTTATATGTTGAACGCTTATTTCTTCGTTGTTCCCGCCTTGGCAGGGTGAATCGACGTTGCCATCTCCACGAAACAGACAAGCGCGGCCGTCTACGCCGAGCATAGGCCCGCAGAATGGCGCATGCGTTTGCTGACGTCGGGGTCAAGGAATTCCTTCGTTACCCGACTTCCGCAGCGCTTCAGTGGCGCTCTGTTCATACCGCCCGGTCGTTCTTTACTTCGCTGCAGCCCCGCGGCTCGCGTTTACGCCGAACGGCGCCTTCCGCATGCAACTTTTGGAAACAACGTTGGTCGAATGCTCGTTCCGAACAGCAATGCTGTAAGGGAATAGAGTTGAATTTGATGGGCTTATTGAGGCATACTCTCAACAAATGCTGACACGGTCTCGGCGTCGGAAAGTTTCCATCCTGTCGATTATTGCGCTGCTGCTTATGCAGTTCGCAGTGTCTGCCTACGCCTGTCCGATGTCTGCGCACGCACCGGATCTCGTGGCATCCCAAGCCGAAACGGAAATGTCCGGTCCTTGCGGCACTATGGGTGGAAAAATTGATCCCGAGCAGCCCGGGTTATGCCTGCAAAACGCACAGTATGGATTTCAAAGCACCACGCACGCGGAAACGCCTGCGGTGCTCCCTGTTGTTCTAGCACCCACGTTCGTTGTCGAGCTTGTTCCTGAAGAACTCGCCAGCTCTACCATTCCACAGCTCCGACCGAGTGATCGAAGGTGGCCCGAGCCACTAGCTCTATCCATTCTTCACTGCTGCTTCCGCCTTTAGCCTCCTGAAGCGTTTCACTTTTGCTGTGAGTTATTTCACTCGCAGCGTGTGTATTCGTCCTTCGGAGGTCATATGTCGTTCTCGCTTTGCCCGCGATCGAGAATCGCGATCCGTTTTGCTTTAATCGTCACGTTCACGGCTGCGCCCGCATTCGGGCAGTCGGACCAAGCCCTCTCCCTCGATGAATCATTGCAGATCGCGATCGCGCGATCGAGCCAGATCGTCTCGACGGATGCGCAGGTGCGCGCCTCGCGCGAGATGGCGGTTTCAGCCGGGCAGCTCCCCGATCCCGTCCTAAAGTTTGGCGTGAACAATGTGCCAGTGGACGGCGCGGATCGATTCAATCTCACTAATGACTTTATGGCGATGCGATCGGTCGGCGTGATGCAGGAGTTTCCGCGCGAGGAAAAGCGTAAGGCGCGCGCGGAGCGTTTCGAGCGCGAAGCGGAATTTGGCGCCGCGCAGCGTGACTGGAACGTAACCACCGTAAGGCGCGATACGGCGCTGGCCTGGCTGGACCGCTCCTACCAGGAATCAATGCGGACCCTGCTCGAAGCCCAAACCAACGAGGCTATGCTGCAAGTGGAAGCAGCGGAAACGGCATATCGTGCAGCTCGCGGCTCTCGAGCCGACATCTTCGCGGCGAGAAGTCAGGTCGAGCAGATCCGCGACCGAATAGACCAAACGTCCCGCCAGGTCGCCACGGCGACCACGCAGTTGTCCCGCTGGGTAGGTGAGGCCGCAAGCCGCCCGCTTTCGGCAAGATCCGATCTCGACAAGCTCCCAGTGCAAGCTCACGAGCTCGAATTACAGCTTTCCCACCATCCGCAGCTCGCAATACTGGAAAAGCAAGAAGCGATGGCTGTCGCCGACGCGAAGGTTGCGCAAGCCGGCAAACGCCCCGACTGGAGTTGGGAAGTGATGTACAACCTGCGCGGCCCGAGTTTCTCCAACCTGGTATCGATCAACGTGGCGATCCCCCTGCAGTGGGATCAAAAGAATCGACAGGACCGGGAGGTGGCAGCCAAATTGGCGCAGGTCGAGCAGATTCGTTCGCAGCGCGAAGACGAGCGTCGCATGCGCGCCACGGAAATACGTTCGATGATTCAGGAATGGACCAGCAACCGTGCGCGGCTGGAGCGCTTTGACCGCAGCCTGATTCCCCTCGCACGGGAGCGCACGCGCGCCACGCTGACCGCTTACCGGTCCGGCAGTGGCCCCTTGAGCGCCGTGCTCGAAGCTCGCCGCAACGAAATCGACACACGCACGGAACGCCTGAGGCTCGAAATGGACACCGCGCGTATTGGGGCGCAGTTCGCCTATCTGATGCCGATCGAGCATGGATTCACCCCATCAAACTTACGCAAGGACGGTCGCTGATGAAAACCAAGACAACACTCCTTTCCGGCGCGGTCATTGTGCTGTTGATCACAGTCGGGTATGGCCTGTACGCCCTCGGCATGCATAGCGGTATGACGATGAGCCGAACGCAAAGCACTCCAACCGTCGAAGCGGCACCATCGGCCGGTGCAAATCCCCAGAAGGCGAGCAACATCGATCCGGCCACCGGCAAGAAAGTGCTGTACTGGCACGATCCGATGGTACCGGGACAGAGGTTCGACAAACCGGGCAAGTCGCCCTTCATGGACATGATGCTGGTCCCGGTCTACGCCGATGGCGACGCCGATCAAGGCAGCATATCCGTGAGCCCTCGCGTACAGCAAAGCCTCGGCGTGCGTACCGCCGAGGTGGTGCGGGGATCGATCACGCCTCGAATCGACGCGGTTGGATCAATCGCGTACAACGAGCGCGATCAGGTGCTGGTTCAGGCACGCACCACCGGTTACATCGAGAAACTCTACGTACGTGCCACGCTAGACCACGTCAGCAAGGGACAGCCCCTTGCCGAGCTTTATGCCCCGGATTGGGTAGCAGCGCAGGAGGAGTTTCTGTCGGTACGCCGCATGCAGGGCCAAGACCTCGCTTCCTTGGTCGACGCGGCGCGCAGTCGCATGCGCCAGGTCGGCATGAACGAAGAACAAATCAACCTCGTCAAATCGACGGCCAAAGTCCATCCGCGCATCACCATTACTGCTCCGATCGGCGGGGTCGTGGCCGAGCTGATGGCACGCGAGGGCATGACTGTCATGCCGGGCGCGACGCTGTTTCGGATCAGCGGGCTCGGCACGGTGTGGGCTAACGCCGAGGTGCCTGAGAGCCAGGTAGCGTTGTTGCGCCCGGGAACCGCCGTTGAAGCGCGTTCTGCGGCCCTGCCGGGCACCCTGTTCAAAGGCAAGGTTCAGGCCATTCTGCCGGAGGTGAATCCGAACACCCGCACACTCAAAGCGCGGGTCGAACTGGCGAACCTGAAAGGGCAGCTCGCTCCCGGCATGTTCGTGAGCGTCGCGCTCGCGGCAGCCGCGGGGCTGCCCAGCCTGCTGGTGCCGACCGAAGCCGTGATTCAAACCGGCAACCGCACAGTTGTGATGCTCGCCGAGGTAAACGGCAAATTTCGTCCGGTGAACGTGGAAGCGGGAATAGAGTCCAGCGGTAGGACAGAGATCAAGCGCGGACTTGAAGCCGGGCAAAAGGTCGTTGTATCCGGTCAATTTCTAGTCGATTCCGAAGCGAGCCTTAGAGCCGCTGAGACGCGCATGGGCGCGAGTTCTGTTCCTGCGCCGAGCGCAGCGGCGGAACACCAAGGCGAAGGCAGCATCGAGACCATCCATAAGGAATCCGTAACGCTCTCGCACGGTCCGATTGCTTCGCTGCAATGGGGCGCCATGACAATGGATTTCGGTCTGCCTAAGTCCGGAGTCCCCGCTGGACTGAAGCCCGGCCAGCGCGTGCAATTTGCTTTCACCTTAAGCAAAAATGCCACGCCGACGCTTACCCGCATCGAGCCGATAAGCGACACGGGCACGTCGACCAAACGGCGGCCCAAACCGTGATCGCCAAGCTCATTCGTTGGTCGATTCAAAACCGCTTCCTCGTGCTGCTCGCGACGGCCATCGTGACTGCGTGGGGTGTCTGGTCGGTGTTCAAGACGCCACTCGATGCGTTGCCCGACCTGTCGGATGTTCAGGTCATCATCCGCACCACCTATCCGGGGCAGGCGCCGCAGATTGTCGAGAATCAGATCACCTATCCACTGACAACCACAATGCTGTCGGTGCCCGGCGCGAAGACCGTGCGCGGCTTCTCCTTTTTCGGTGATTCCTTCGTCTACGTGCTGTTCGAGGACGGCACTGATTTGTATTGGGCACGTTCGCGTGTGCTGGAATACCTCAACCAGGTCCAGTCGCGCCTGCCAGCCAGTGCGAAGGCATCGCTCGGTCCGGATGCGACCGGCGTCGGCTGGGTCTTTGAATACGCTTTGATCGACCGCAGCGGCAAGCACGATCTCGCGCAACTGCGCGCGCTACAGGATTGGTTCTTGAAATACGAGCTGAAGGCGGTACCGAACGTCGCCGAAGTCGCCTCGCTTGGCGGCATGGTCAAGCAATATCAGATCGTACTCGATCCCGACAAACTGCGCGCCTACAACATTGCGCAAAATCGGGTCATCGAAGCGGTGCAGAAGGCCAACCAGGAAACAGGTGGGTCGGTGATTGAACTGGGCGAAGCGGAATACATGGTGCGCGCCTCGGGATACCTGAGATCGCTGGAGGACTTCCGCAAAGTCCCCCTTCTGACCACTGACGCAGGCGTTCCAGTCCGTCTTGGCGACGTCGCGCGTATACAGGTCGGACCCGAGATGCGCCGCGGCGTTGCGGAGCTCAATGGCGAAGGCGAAGTCGCCGGCGGAGTGATCGTCATGCGTTCTGGCAAGAATGCTCTGGAGACAATCGACGCGGTCAAGACCAAGCTCAAATCGCTGCAGACAGGTCTTCCGGAGGGCGTAGAGATTGTGCCGACCTACGACCGTTCCAGCCTGATTTTGCGTGCCATCGACAACCTGAGCGGCAAGCTGATCGAAGAGTTCATCGTTGTCGCCCTCGTATGTTTCGCGTTCCTGTTCCATTTGCGCTCGGCATTTGTCGCTATCGTCTCGCTCCCGCTCGGCGTGCTGATTTCGTTCATCGTGATGCGCTATCAGGGCGTCAACGCCAACATCATGTCTCTGGGGGGCATTGCGATCGCGATCGGCGCGATGGTTGACGCGGCGGTCGTGATGATTGAAAACGCTCACAAGCACATCGAGCGATGGGAGCACGAGCATCCCGACGCCAGGCTCGAAGGCGAAAGAAGGTGGCACGTCATCGGCGACGCCGCGACCCAGGTTGGACCGGCCCTTTTTTTCTCGCTCCTCATCATAACGCTGTCGTTCGTACCGGTATTCACGCTGGAGGCTCAGGAAGGGCGGTTGTTCTCCCCGCTTGCCTTCACCAAGACCTATGCCATGGCCGCTGCCGCAGGTCTTGCGGCGACGCTCATCCCGGTGTTGATGGGCTACCTGATTCGGGGGCGTATCCCGCGTGAGCAATCCAACCCGTTAAATCGCCTGCTGGTCGCTTCGTATCGGCCGCTGCTTGATGCCGTATTGCGCATGCCCAAGCTGACGCTTCTGGCGGCCGTGCTTTTACTGGTCGCCACGCTGTGGCCGCTGTCGCGCATCGGCGGCGAGTTTTTGCCACCGCTGGACGAGGGAGACCTGCTCTATATGCCTTCCGCCCTGCCAGGGCTCTCCGCCGGCAAGGCATCGGAGTTGCTGCAACAGACCGACCGCCTGATCAAGACGGTTCCCGAGGTCGCCAGCGTGTTCGGAAAGGCAGGCCGCGCCGAGACCGCGACCGACCCCGCCCCGATGGAAATGTTCGAAACCACCATCCAGCTCAAGCCGCGCGGCCAATGGCGTCCCGGCATGACGCCGGAAAAGCTGGTCCAAGAACTGGACCGGATCGTCACCGTGCCGGGGCTTTCCAATATCTGGGTACCGCCGATTCGCAATCGCATAGATATGCTCGCCACTGGCATCAAAAGCCCAGTGGGCGTAAAGGTTGCCGGTACCGATCTCAATGAACTCGACCGCATAACTTCCGAGGTCGAGCGTGCTGTGAAAACCGTCCCCGGCGTTTCCTCGGCATTTGCCGAGCGGCTGACCGGAGGACGTTACCTCGACGTGACGATCGACCGGGATGCCGCCGCGCGCTATGGGATGAACATAAGCGACGTGCAATCGGTTGTGTCTTCGGCCATCGGCGGAGACAACATCGGCGAGACGGTCGAAGGGCTTTCGCGCTTCCCGATCAACGTGCGTTATCCGAGGGAAATTCGAGACTCGGTCGAACTCGTCAGGCAGCTTCCAATCGTGACCGAACGCGGTGCCCGCATCCTGCTGTCGGATGTCGCCGCGGTGCGCGTCGTGGACGGTCCGCCCATGCTGAAGAGCGAGAATGCTCGGCTGTCGGGCTGGGTGTATGTCGATATCCGAGGACGCGATCTGCGCTCCGCCGTACTCGACATGCAGCGGGCTGTGGCGGATCAGGTGAAGCTGCCTCCAGGCTACTCGCTCTCCTGGTCGGGTCAATTCGAATTCCTCGAGCGCGCGATCGCGAAACTGAAACTGGTGGTGCCATTCACGCTGCTCATCATCTTCGTCCTGCTCTATCTCACCTTCAAGCGCTTTGACGAAGCGCTGCTGATCATGAGTACGCTGCCCTTCGCCCTGGTTGGCGGCATCTGGCTGCTCTATTTGCTCGGCCACAACCTGTCAGTGGCCGGCGCCGTGGGCTTCATCGCACTGGCGGGTGTCTCCGCCGAGTTTGGCGTGATCATGCTGCTCTACCTGAAGAGCGCCTGGGATGATCGCATCGAACAAGGCAAGATCGGTGCCGATCACCTGCTCGACGCCATCCGCGAAGGCGCAGTGTTGCGTGTCCGTCCCAAAGCGATGACTGTTGCAGTCATTCTGGCGGGGCTGTTCCCCATCATGTGGGGCACGGGCGCTGGCTCTGAAGTGATGCAGCGCATCGCCACGCCGATGGTGGGTGGCATGATCACGGCCCCGCTGCTGTCGATGTTCATCATACCCGCGGCCTATCTGTTGATGCGTCGAACGCGCGCCGCCCGCGCTGCGCGAGTCAGATTGCATGGTGAGAGTCTTTTGTCAACCAACCTGAAAGGAGAAGTGAAATGAAGCGCTACGCAACTGTATTCGCCGTTGTTGCTATGTCTGTGGTGGCAGTTTCCGCAAGCTGGGCGCAGTCGGGCGGCATGGGAGGGATGGGAGGCATGGACATGAAGGACGTGAACATGAGCAAATGCAGGGACGTGATGAAAGGCTCGGACATGAGCCAATGCATGGACATGATGGGAAAGGGCAAGAAGGGCAGGGCGTCGGACAAAGCATCGCAAGCAAAGCTCCACAAAGGGACGGGTACGGTGACGAAAATCGACACCGCCGGCGGCAAGGTGACTATCGCGCACGGTCCGATCCAGACCATGAAATGGCCCGCGATGTCAATGACATTCGGGGTCACGGACAAGACGCTGCTCGAAAGGCTTGCGAGCGGAAAGAAAATCGAGTTCGAGTTCGTGCAGCAGGGATCCGACTACGTCATTACGACAATAAAGTAGCGGACTATTGCGTCCGGCGGCGCGCGCGTTGCCGGGCGCCGTAGCCTCGTTCAATGAGAATCGCATGGGTAATGGCAATAGGCGGTAACAATAGGAGATACATCATGAAAACTCTGAGTCCTCGAAAAACCAGAGTAAACGCCTCATTTGACTTGTTTACAATGGCCTTCGCAGAACCTTGTTCGTAAACAAGTTTTCATGCGATGGCCCTGCCTCGGGGCCGCGGAGGCCTTGACATTCTAGTAACTGGAACCTTTATATTCACTGTGGTCCGATACCTACGGAGGTGACAAGATGGGCACATCGACTGAAACAATGAAGGCGGGCGAGCCGTCCCTGGCCAAGTCCACCATGGACTTGGTTCGGTATTACCTCAGCGGACGCCGGGGCCTGATCTTGTTGTCTGTGGCAGCTTTGGGATTGGCAATGGCCCTCAACTGGGGCTGGCTCGCCGCCGTGGGGATTGCACCTTTGCTGCTCGCGCTCGCACCGTGTGCTGCAATGTGCGCCCTCGGGCTATGCATGAGCAAGATGGGCAACCAATCGATCTCGACCCATTCGAACCCGGGCGCTCGAGGCGGCGCCCCAACATCTTCTTCGACCACAACCCCAGCCGCCGAAGTGCGTGACGAGACCTTTACGTCCGGTGAGCCGAGGATATCGAACGCAACCAACGAAAGGAGCTGATATGCGTAACAACTTCACGACCCTATTGACAACCACGGCTGTGCTCGCCGCGCTCGCCAGCGGCTTCGCCTTGTATGCCTATGCCGACGCCCCAAACTCGCCAGGCTCGGGCGGCATGATGCAAGGTGGTCAGGGCGGCATGGCGAACATGATGGGGCAAATGGCCCCGAACTCGCGCAGCCCGGGCGGCATGATGCAAGGCGCTCAAGGTGGCATGCCGAACATGATGGGCATGATGGGGCAAATGAGGCAGATGATGGAAGCGTGCAGCGGCATGATGAAGGAGATGCCACGACATCCTGGCCCTGGGAAGCCGGAATAGAGGGGAGCAAGTTCAAGTGGAAGGATCGGTCTCATTACAGGTCCGGGCCGGCGCGTGACTTTGCCGGGCTCTCCTGAAGGGATCGGGAAAGGAGTAGTCGAACCATGAACATCGGGACCGTTGCCGAGAAATCCGGCGTTACCCCCAAGACGATCCGCTATTACGAAAGTATCGGACTTATCCGTTCGGCCGAGCGGAGGGCGAACGGCTACCGGAGTTATTCCCTGGCCGACATGCGTACGCTCGACTTCGTGAAGCGGGCGCGTGGCCTGGGCTTTTCCGTCGAGGAAGTGCGCGACCTACTCGACCTCTGGCACGACAGGGCGAGAACGAGCGCCGCGGTAAAGGCCCTGGCGACACGTCACTTGGAAGCGCTTGAGCGCAAGATCCAAGAACTCGAATCCATGCGCAAGGCTGTCGCAGACCTGGTCAGGCGCTGCCACGGGGACGCCCGGCCCGACTGCCCGATCCTCGACGGGCTTGATGATGGCAAAAACAGCGAGGAATAGCGGATGAACGATCGATCACGCCACCGTCACCCGTGCGCGCCTCGGGGATCCTGTCTGTGGCATGGAAGTCGATCCGGGGCGCACGCCGCGCGTCGTGTCGAGCACGGCGGGAGCGCTTATTAGTTCTGCGGCGCAGGCTGCGCAAACAGGTTCCGCAACTGCTTGGGAGAGTCTGCGGTGCGCAAAGATTCGAGTCACTTACTATTGATCGCTAGCCCGCGTTGCGTCCATCGCGTTCAGCGCGCCTTCAATCCGAGCTTTTCCGCGGCGAGCGCCGTGCCAAGCACGCGGGCGCGAATCTTTTCGAAGGCGATGTCGCGCGCGGTCGAGGTATCGTCTCCGAACGGTGAAAATCCGCAATCATCGGTCGTGCCCAGGCGCTCGGGCGCGATGAACTCCGCCGCCTCCAGCACGCGATCGCGCACCTGCTCCGGGCTCTCCACTGCCTGCTTGATCGGGTCGATGACGCCGACGAAGATGCGCTGGTCGGGTTGGGCGCATTCCCGAATGATGCGCAAGACCCTGACGCGATCCGGTTCACCCGCGAGCGCGATGAAGAAATTGCCTGCATTCAGAGCGAACAGGTCCGGCAGCAGATCGGCATAGTCGACATCGGCGCTGTGCGTGGAATCGTGATCGCCCCCGGGGCAGGTGTGCACACCGATGCGTTTTCGTTCCTCGGCGGAAAAGCGATCGAGTACGCGATTATTCAGGCCGACGAACTGTTTAAGCAGGCCCTTGCTCGGGTCCAGCTTCACCGACAACCTGCCCTCGGTAAAGTCGACCTGAACGCTGCTCGCGCCTTTCTGGAGGCAGCGCCGGATGTCGCTTTCGGCCTCGCGCACGAGATCGGCGAGGAACGCCTCCTGCGAATACCCCGGGATGCCGACCTGCGGATACAGCAGACTCAGCGCGGACGCGGAGATCACGGCCTGCTTCAGCGGAAGCGCGGTATGCTTTCGCGCTGCTTCGAGATAGCTGTCGCAGAAAACGCGATAACGGAAAGGCCCCGCGGTCAGGCGCGGCAGCTGGCGAAAGTGGCCGTCGGCGAATGGTATTTTTACGCCATCGGGGGCGAGATTGGCGAGGCCATGGATCGGGTAGGTGGCAAAGCTCGGCTTGCTTTGCTCCCCGTCCGTGATAATGGGCGAACCCGTGGCCTCGAAGCGGCGGATAGTGTCCCGGATCGCGGACTGATATAGCGCGTCGAGCTCGGATTGCGAAATACGCGCCTCGGAGAAAGCCTGCACGCCTGCGATCAGCTCTCCTGGGCGCGGCACGCTGCCGATTGGCTCGGTCGGAATGGTCATCGAATCGTCCTCCTCCAGTAAGTAAGGTTCACGCTGTCGGGCTCTAGTGTAGCGCAATCCTTTCGATGTCTTTGGCTAGGCTCGACTGATATTCAACCCTTCCTCGTAAGATGCTTAGAAGCACAGCTTGATTTGCTAGCGATCCTTGCCGATCGCGGCGATGGCGCTGGTGTCAACGCCGAGATGGTTGGTGAGGAACACCAGGATTCCGTCGGTGTCCGGTACGAGTTGGCCGAGCGCTACGCGGCAATTCGATTCCTGCCTTCGTTCTTTGCCCGATACAATGCCCGATCGGCGCGGGCAAGCACGTCGGATTGGCCTTGCCCCGCGCTCCACGCCGCGACGCCGATGCTGACCGTGACGTGAGCGTTTTCAAACGCGAATGCCTCAACCGCCGAGCGAATTTTCTCGGCGACGACTCGGGCGTCCTGCAAACCCGCTTCCGGCATGACGACGGTAAATTCCTCGCCACCATAACGCGCCACCAGGTCTGCTGCGCGGACATTCCCCTCTAAAACGCGTGCCATCTGGCTCAATACCCTGTCACCCGCGGCATGGCCATGGGTATCGTTGTAGTGTTTGAAATGGTCGACGTCCAGCATCAACGCCGCTAGGCCATGGTGGTATCGCTCACATGCCGCAAGCTCTCTTCTTAGAAAAATATCCAGATAGCGGCGATTATTCAACCCCGTAAGGCCATCGGTGATGGATTCGCGCAGCACCTGCTGGTGGAGGTCGGCGTTCTGAAGCGCGATCACAATCTGATTTGCGAGCAATT
>Ga0209514_10009040_pt1 | contig 11097 bp, 12 predicted proteins | sample Subgrocontami58m_FD_187452 | JGI IMG/M metagenome (GOLD analysis project Ga0209514, IMG submission 187452) | Subsurface groundwater microbial communities from S. Glens Falls, New York, USA - GMW37 contaminated, 5.8 m (SPAdes) (version 3) | ecosystem: Environmental > Aquatic > Deep subsurface >...
AGACCGCTGTGGAGGAGGTGACCATCGGCAATAATAACAAATAAAGGCCGCCCGCACCGGACTATTTACTTGTGCCATTGCCAGTATTACAAAAATACCCAAAATGGTGGCAAAGATGATTATTTTTTTATAGATCATAAATCGTAAAGGCCTAAGGATTTGGCGACTAACCTGCCATTGTACATATAGTATAGGACATATCCTCCTGCTCTCTGTTTAACCGATGGCATGTCTAACATTTTTTGAGGATTATTTTGGTCATAAATCAGAGTATAGTCCCCTACCCAAACATCGTCTGACCCACCCTGAATACGGATCATTTTCTCTCCGTCCACTTCGTCAACCACATTTATAATTCCGGTCATGGCTCCCAAGACCGGAGCCATATAAGTCACTCCTACAGATGAAATCTCGACGATGTCACCCCGGGCCAAGCCGTCTATTTTGTCTCCCCGGTTCCAAAACAAGCCCGAGGGATCTTCTCCATAAAACTTAGTTCCTGATTTTACCGCGATCTGCTGGTTCGCCAGACTTATTTTCCATCCCGAGCCGTCAGGTTTAATTTGTTCAATAACTCCCCGGACCAGATCCTTGTTTTGATAAAAATCCACATAAATTTGATCCTGGGGCCGGAGTTGTTTGAGAGATGTTTCGGTATATTTGCCGTAAGTTTCTCTTTTGAAAATTTTGCCCAAGGTGACGTCTTTTCTCTGCAGAGGATATCCGCCAGGTTCCAGCACTAAACCGCCATTTTTGCTTACCACCTGTCCCCACATCACGCTGGAGGGCAAAGACGTGGTTTGGATGAGTTTTTCTTCCACCTGCAACACTCCGCGGACGACAAAGTTTTTGTCAAAATATCCACACCCAAATCCGTAGAAACCGGGACCATTTTCTAAGTCCAGATAAACCGATTTAGATCCCCGGGCAGGAATACGGAAATTGTTTTTTTCGGTCACCCAAAAAATCTGCTCGCGCCAGCCGGAATTCTTGACCAGCAGCGTGGACTTATTTTTTATCTTTAGTACCAGTGGACGGGCTAGGCAATTGCCAATATCCAGGGTGTCTGTTTCCATAGCCCAAGAGGTAATTTTGGCCTGATCTGTATCTTTGGGAAAATTCTTGATGTACTGCCGGGGAGTGTTTCCGTAATACCATTTAAATCCCACTCCTCCCAGCCCTAATACGAACAACACCAAAAACGCTCCAACCAAGCGAAAGACAACTTTGGGCATACTATTGATTGTGCTGTATTATTTTTGGGTTGTCAACTCAAAAGAAGACAAACTTCAGGGAGTTGGTGTGGCCGATACGTAACCCAATACCCTTTTAAGGACAATTGTTTTCCCATCTGCATCTCTAAAGCATACGTATCTTGTGTGGTTTATCTGATTTGCATACGGACCGTTGGGATCGGTTGGGATCAGTTCGACACTAAATGCCACTTCTGGACAAGGGTCAGCATCAAGTACGTTTTTATGAAAACCACCACTACCATCATTGTCTGGTTCCCATCCGGCGTTTGGAACAACAGGAATTTCGGTGGCTAAGGCGGTGGGAGTGGGAGCAGCGGCTTCTTTGGTAGGCCTGGATGTGGGTCTGGGCGTGGGGGGAACCTCGGTGGGCGTGGGGGTGGGAGTGGGAGCTTCGGTGTTAGTGGCAGTGGCAGTGGGGGTGGAAGTTGGTGTCACATCTGGTGAATAATTTACAAGCTTGGCCAATTTCCCGGCAGGCAACTGTATATCCTGGCTGTCCTGCAAACCATACGGGACAAAAATCATGGATTCGCGGCTTTGCTGGTCTGGGCTCATTCCTCTCCATGTCTGTAAATCAACCGGCAATATAAATACTGGTATTGGGTTTATTAAATCTGATCCGTCAAGAGGGCTTTTTCTAATCACTAAAGCCGCTACTTTATGACCCTTGAAATCAATATCTTCCGGCACTAAAGTTACGGCCCGCAGGTCCATGCCCCCCTCCACTGCCACATTTATTCCCATGGCCACAAATGAGTCCCCTTCAGGGGGCGAAGCAAAGGCTACAAAAGGATATATATAGTTAATCTGCCCTTCCATAGTCCGGGTGGGAACCAGAATGGCAAATTTCTCTACACTGGCTTTACTGACGTCAATATTGGGATGTTTGACTGAATTCCTAAATTCCGACTCCATTAATTTGAAAGTTAAATCTGTAGTTACTCCGGCAGTTACTCCCTCAACTGCCGCTTCCGTCTCGTCTAATATTCTGACTTCGCTCAAAATAATTCCTAGTTCTTGAAATTTGGGGGTAGCTTCGGGAGAAGCAACTACCGTTCCGCTCTCACCAACTGGTTTGGGCAAATATCTTGCACAAGCAGTAGCTGTAGTTGCAATAAAACTGTGCCACAAGAAGTCTCTGCGAGTCATTGCTCCTCCCTTGCCATCAATTGAATTAGTTACTCCTGTCTCACGTTTACTCATAGGCGTTTCATCAATAAATTTGGTTCTAGCCATGCGGCCGAGAACCCCCGGGTCCTTGGCCAGAAGCTTTCTAAAATTAGGGCCAAACATCCATTTTTCTGCAGTAGCTGCCATATTTTTATAAAATCACCCACCATATAATTTGGCAGGAATATAAATAAAAAAGCCCTTCGACGGGCTCAGGGCAGGATTAATGGGCCACTGGCCCGGAATTAAACTTGACAGGCAACCTATTTGCCATGACTCTATTCACTAAAAACATTATATCACTCCCTGGCAAGTTGTCAATACTATAGGTCAGGCCGCTTCAAATCTTAATGTTGTTTTTCTGAATAAAAAGTTCCAGATGTAACAGTGAGTCTAAAAACACCGCTACCCCATCTTTGGCGTACAAGTCTGCTTTTCCAATTTTTATATTCTTTACGATTTCTTTTCCTCTTACATATCCCGCCCTCGACAAAACTGAATTCTCTAAAATCGACAGCACTATCTCTTTCCTTTTCCAAACAAATTGACTAAAGAGTCCACCCATGTGCCATCCTGACTTAAACTGCTTATCCACAAAAATATCCTTTCTTTGCTTCCAAAATTCCCTTTTGATTGAAGCTACGCCTCCCTTTAACGAAATCGACCTGGCTAATCGAATTAATCTCGGGTCGGTGTACGGATGAAGCGGCCACACATCCGCCTCCCAATGAAGGCCAAACATTGCCGGGAAAAGATATCCTGTTGACACGGATACAGATGGGGGAAAATATCCTCTATTAACAAACCGTTCTTCAGTAAAAAACTTATCCACGGCCAATGGAGTAAGTAGTAATTCATCTGCCCCCAATTTTAAGTTTTTTAACATCAAGAAATACGCCGACTGAATCACGAATCTCAACTCTTTCTCCAGAGACGCAGATCCATACACCTCGTCTCCTCCGTGACCCTGAAACAAAGCCGTTGGACGTCCACCGGAAATCTCTAGACAATACTTGTGTAAGACTTCGGCGGCATGATTACCCGGATATAAGTTTCTTTGAGTCCAATTAATGTCAAATTCTGAAAATGAATACATCTCGCTCACGTCAAAAAAATCTACTTCAAATTTATGTTTTTCCGCAAACTGTCTCACCACTTCGGGATTTGTGTCTCTTTTATCAATCGTCTCCGCTTTCCAGCAATACGCCTTAAACTGATTAGGGATTAGCTTAGACAAGCAATAACATACCAAACTACTGTCAAATCCCGACGATATATCGCTAATGAGCCGAAATTTTGATACTTGTCTTAACCTATCCTCGACACAGATTGTGAGTGTTTCCAAAAAGTCATTTGTCAATTTATCTTGTGACTGGTATTCGGCTGGTAGTAAAGCAAACATCGAATCAACATCCACCAGAGACTTGATACTCCATGACAAAGTTTTATCAATCTTTAAGCAAGTTCCCGGAGGCAATTGATATATATTTTCTATTATCGTATTTTCGTCCATAGCTAAGAATCTAAAGTTGGTTATAAAATCCAGGGCTGCCCCCAGGTTCAACCTTCTAACCGGCAAATTTTCTACCACCTCCCCAAAACTTGTTGATAGCATAAGTTTGCCGTCAAATATAGAAAAAAACGTACTAAATTTCGAAGCTGAATCGGTTATCACATAAATTTCCCTCGCATTAAAATCACAACACAACAACCAAAAATCCCCCCTTAAATTCATTAACTGTTCCCAGCGCTTTTGCTTGCAAATAGCAAATATATCACGTTCGTTCTTTTCATCTTCAAATAACAAATAGTAACCACCGACAAAAAAATCGTCATCTCTCACCCAAAAACTTTTAGGCAGAATTCTTTCCGGAAGCTTAAACCTCTTTAGAAAAATCTCGCGGAAGTTGACCGCAGACATGTCTGACGTACAAAGAGACAATGTGGGGTGCCTACCTGACTTGCTCATAAATTACATTTTTAACCACTAATTTATCCAGAAAATTCTCCAAACCTTCCTTATCCATTTTAAAAGCACTATTATCTATCGCCCTAGACACTTCTCCGGCAGACGAATTTGGATGAGATGCCAAGTAAGTTAATATCAGGTAGCCACTCGGATCTACGGACAGCACATCACCCCCAACCGGGTCGTACGCCAGACTCCTATATCCGTTTCTGGTGTCTGCCGTCCGCACTACCAGAAAAGACCCCTCATTTAGGCCGTACACCCTCATGAGTGGAGACTGCTAATACTGTCAGGAACAGGGTGCCCCTTGGCTGTGCTTAACTCACCAACTCTACCCAACACCTCTGTTTTTGGTACTAACGCTTTCACTTCCAGTTTGTTTTCAACACTTACACCTGTTTCTTTGTTTCCAATTTTTATCATTTAATGCCCACCTCCTTTCCATAAAAAAGCGGCGATCAGCCGCTTAATAATTTTGGACAGAGAAATAACTTTGTATTCTCTCATAATTTTTAAATTATATCACAGTTATGAGTTGGCAGGATATTAAAAAAGCCCCTAATTGACTTTGAATATACCAAACCAAGTCAAGGATTGCAAACTATAGGATGAGATACTAAGTAGGGGTATAATTGTTTGTATGCCAGTGGATAACCATAACGAACAGTTTTACTTAGTTGATAAACGAGACCGTCCAATTGGAAAAATACCCAGATCTAAAGCCCATTCATCTTCGCAATATATTCATCGCTCAATCTGTATTCTGGTTTTAAATAATAAATCCCAGTTGCTTCTTCAAAAAAGATCTAAAAACAAGGATACATATCCCAATTTTTGGACTCTTTCAGTCACCGGACATGTAACCTATGGTCAGACATACCTCCAAGCGGCCAAACGAGAACTCTGTGAAGAATTAGGTTTGGTAATCCCATTAAAGCGGTTAAATAAAATACTTTTGACACTTCCAAATGAAATCGAATTTTGCACAATTTATCAAGCCGTTGTGTCCTCTTCTAAAATTACTTCAAATCGTCAAGAAATCTCTAGCACAACCTGGGTTAATATCTCCTTACTCCGCTTATTTGTTAATCAAAATTCCCTTACCCCAGATGCTTTACAAATACTGACTTATTTAAAGTATCTTTAACTCCGTATAGCCTTTCTAAAACTATTTTAAACCAAGGCGTATAAACGTCTGGATTTATTTTTACATCTTTTAATAAATCAGCCACCAGTATCCACTTCCAATCTGCGGCCTCTTGTGGATCAGCCCTCACTTCCCCGTCGTATTTTCCTTCAAAAACCACATCGTATTCATGTTCTCCCCAAACCGGGCCGTAATCAGCCTGATATATAAACCTAAATTTTTCTGTAAGCGGAGTTTTAAAACCCATTTCTTCTTTTAATCTTCTCTGTGCGCAAGTTATATATTCCTCATCCTTAAAAGGATGAGTGCAACAGGTATTTGACCAAAACAGGGACCAAGTGGGTTTTCCTGCCGCCCGTTTTTGCAACATCATTTTTTTACCAGAAGAATCAAAAATCACTACTGAAATGGCTCGATGCAAAGGCACGAGAATTTTGTGGGCTGCAAATTTCTCTTTGAACCCTATAACTTCATCTTTTTCATTTACTAAAATCAAGTCTTTACCTTTCATGATCACCTCGTATTATAATGCATCTATGGGGAAAATTGGATCGGAACTTCTGAAGCTTGATGGTCTTGTAGCAAAAGAGGTTGCACAACTAAAAAATAAGTTTGAATTTTGGAACATAAAGCCGGCTATCAATATCAGTTGGCGGGATGATACTTCACTTGCAAGTCAGAATTATTATCAAGAAATGTTAAAAACTCTTAAATCTATTAATAATGTGGGGGAATTATCTCCCCAACAGCAAGCATTAGTGGGTATTGGATGGGAATTTGTCTGGGGTGTAATGCCTCCGGAAGAAATAACCCATTTGCGTGAGGAAGTTAAAAACAAGGAAAAATATGGAGTTGTTTTATCAGAACAGGAACGTCTCTGGCTACAAATAATGGCCATTGATACGGACTCATTTTAAGGCTTTATCACCGTACCCTTTATTTTCATTCCTTTAATTATCTTAGTCAAAAGATCTTCTTTAATTCCACTCATTATTATCACTTCGCACTTGGCGATTCTAGCAACTTTCATGGCTTCTTGAACCTTGTGGAGCATTCCTCCTGTAACATCTGTGGCCGTTGATCCGCCTATTTTGCCAATTACTTTTTTATAAACCTTGGAGTCGATCACTGGTATCGTTAATCCTTCCGGATTATAAACACCCTCGGTGTTTCCGCAATATATTATTTTCTCGATTTTAAATTGGGATCGAAGTTTCTTGATCAACTCGGTAATAATTCTTTCTGAAGAGAAAATTGCGCACCCCTTATCAATGTCCATTACTACATCGCCATAAACTACCGGAATCAAACTTAATTCCAAGCTTTCAATAAGCGGCTGTTCAAATATTTCTTTCACTTTACCGCTTTTGGCCAAAATAAAACTCTTGGGAGCAAAAGAGACCACTGACAATCCCACTTTCAAAAACTCTTCCGTGACAATTCTGTTGATTCTGATTGCCGCATCACTGACTTCAGCTACACCCCACACTCCATTTTTACCTTTGATCCCTTCCTGCGTCTTGTATTTAACGGCTACACTATGTCCAAATGATCCACTCCCATGAGCTAACACTAATCCAATATTTTTGCCCTTAATAGCCTGCTTGATTTCTAATGCTAAGCGCCGAATAACATTTTTTCTTGCCACAAAAGGTTTATTCTTGTCAGTAATCAAACTCCCACCCAATTTGATAAAAATAACCTTTTTCATTCTGTGTCCACCATTTGCAAATATGCTATTGATAATGGCCACAAGTCATTAGAGCCACCCTTCTCTATAACACTATCCAAACACTTGCTCAACACATTTCTTACTCCTACTCTTAAAGAGTGATCTACTAATTTAGCTGGAACTTCCCAACCCACAACTTTTACTTCTCCCAAGTCGGTGCCCGGAACAAATAAATCTGTTTGACCAACAAAATGAACAACCGCCACCCTGGCCAATACTCCCTCTACAAATAGTGTCTCTCCTAGATAACCATCCTTTTTACTAATGCCAAACAGAGTTGGCTGATAAACGTAATCAATATCCAATTCTTCTTTAATGCCCCTTACGAGTGTTTCTCTCCAACTTTCTCCGTTTTCTGAAGTTTCGCACAACACCGACACATCTCCACTGTTTTTCCCGGTTTCTCTTTTAGTTTGGCTTTCTTGTAGGAGTAAAACTTGGCCGTTAGGATTTTTAATAAATGCGACAACTCCAACTTTGGCATACCTTTGCCGAACTTCAGAATCAGAAGTCAAAACTTTTTCAATCATTTAATTTAATTATTTCCCCATCCTTCTTTGATAATTTAAAAAATCTTTTACATGATCTAATAATACTTCTGGAGTCAAATCTGGGAACAGCTCCGGTATGAACCTCCAGCCCGAATAAGCGGTTTGCAAAGGCATAAAACCGCTCGTTCTGGGAATTTCTCCCGGGAGCATGCCTGTCCTGATCACTAAATCTGGGACTGGTTGCCCAACAGTATCCAAGAAACCTAAAACTACTCCGGGATTGCCTATGATGTCCGCTGGGGATAGTTTGCCGCCGGATATCATTTCTGATATTTTCACCAGGGCTCGGGCCGCCTCGTCTAATCCTCCATAGTCCATCGCCAAATTTACATACAAATTGTCAAAAGTTGCTGTTTTTTGTTCCAAGTCCTTTATGGCCAACCTCACCTCGTCCGGAATTCTATCTTTTCTGCCTATATGGGTAAATTTTGCCTGATGTTCAAATAGTTTTCCAATAGTTTCTTCGTCTCGTAAATACCTAGCTGCCAAATTCATTACAAAATCGACTTGCTTTACATCTCGTTTCCAGTTTTCTGTTGACCAGGTCCAAAAGGTCAGGTGTTTAATCCCCCATTTTCTACTCGTCTCCATGACTCCCTTAATGACTTCTACTCCAACCCTATGTCCAAACCAAGAATCAAATCCTCTTGATTCGGCTGCCCTCCGATTTCCATCGCAAATAATTGCCAGGTGTTTGAATCTCCCGGGATCAATCCCGAAGTCTGGTATCTGTTCCCATTCACTTTTTACAGTTGTTATCCATTTTTCTGCTGATGATGCTGGTAATTCCTTTTCAGTCATACCTAATATTCCCTTGCCACTAAAAATTCTGATATGCCCAGTAAAAATCTTCGCGCTTCACCATCAATTTCCACATCTTTCAATGCCATTGCTGCCTCTTCTGTCAATTTTTCTACCAACTGTTGACAATAATCCATTGCTCCCGTTTCTCGCATTAAATTCTGACACCATTTATAATCCCCTTCCGTTAAATTATGGTCTCCCAGGACAGACTTAAACTTCTCTAATTCTTCCCTTCTGCTGCCATCTAATAATCTTTCAAAAGTTTTGGAAACCAGTAAAGTCTTTTTACCTTCCTTCAAATCGGAATCTACTGGCTTGCCCACCTTTTTTTCGTTTCCAAACATCCCCAAGATATCATCTTTAATTTGAAATGCTATTCCTAATTTAATTCCATATTCAGATAAACCCTTTATCACTTCTTCAGAAGCTCCGCCCAAAATTGCCCCCACCAACAAAGGCTTTTCCACGGTATACCCAGCTGTTTTGTATCTCATAACTTGCATAATCCATTCCTCACTTACTTCGGGTAATAAATTACCTACCACATCTAAGTGTTGGCCGTAGTTAATTTCTCCACACATTTTGTCAAAGCATTCTCTGGCTTCTTTATATCTACCACCAAAACTTGGATACGCAGACATGGCTTCGTCCGCCAATGCTAGTATCATATCCCCCGCAACTATGGCTAAAGATCGTCCAACTTCCTCTTTCCCCATCTCTCTTTCAAACACCTTATGTACAGTTGGCTTACCCCGTCTTAGATCAGAATTATCCATCACATCGTCGTGCACTAAAGCACCCGCGTGTACCAGCTCCATTGGTATCGCCGCTCGCAAAATAGTATCTTCATTCCCGGTTCCTCCGGCCGCTTTCCAGCCAAAATATACAAAAGACGGCCTAAGTCGCTTGCCTCCTTCGATTATAAAATCAGAGCATACCTCGAGCATCCTACCCACCTCTGGCCTAATTTCACTTGCCTCAATAGTCTTTTTATCTAAAAAATTTCTTAAAACCTGATCAAATCTTCCTTTAAAAGACGCCAACTCACTAACTGCCCACTCCGCATCTGTTTCTTGTATTCCCTCGGCATCAATTCTCATATTAAACTGATTTCAGCTTAGGCACATCAATATACGCGCAGTATACTCTTTCCTGTCAAGAATTGCAGACTATAAGATATTAGGATGGAGTGGTGCACTTCGGTTTAGAACTTGTAAGTACTGTATAATAGTCAGGTTTCTTTATGATATGAATAAATTAACTCTAAATGCGGCCGCAGATTTCTTCAATATTGAGAAAATAGTAAAAACAAATAAGATCCGGGAAGGATTAGGAAATCAAAATTATTTATTAACAACAAGCTCTGGAAAGGAGTACGTCCTTAGAAAATTAGTTACGCAAACGATAAAAGGAATCGAAAACGAATTTGCAATACAAAAACAGCTCAGTCGATTTAATATTTTAACTCCCCATTTTCTTATCGGAAATAACGGTGGTTATCATCTCAAAATTAACGATGATGTTTTTACCTGTACAGAAAAAATCGTAGGTGTACACCCAACTACTGCGGATGTCCATTTATGCGAACAAACAGGAAAGATTCTTGCCCTATTCCACAAGTCAGTTACAAAGATACCTCATCCTCACAAAGGTTGGTTAAATAAGGAAATCGCATTACGAGATAGCAATAAATTAGAGAACGACCCGTTTTCTTATAAAGTTAAAAATTTAATTAATAATAACTTAGACTTATTCAATTCTAAAATGCAGACAGGATACGTGCATGGAGATCTTCACTTTCAAAATATGCTTATTACAGAAAACGGCGAGATCGCGATATTTGATTTTGAAGAGTGTGAAAAGAACCTACTTATACTTGATATTGCGCGTACTATTACTGAAGTATGCCAAAAACAAAATAAACTGCACGGTAATTTAATTCATAGTTTTATTAACGGTTATGAATCAGTGCGAATAATCACAAGGACTGAAAAGGATAATATGCTTAAAGCAATTCAATATGTGAGCGGAGCATCGGCAACCTGGCTATATTTAGAGGGATTCAAAGAATATGCAAAGGAAAATATAGCAATTACTGACAATCTAGATAAAGATTTCATTTAAATCTAGTTTGTAGTTATAAAATTTATTATTTAAGTTATTACCAGCTGCTACTTCTACGGTTTGATTTTTCATATCCACTATTATCGACGCGTTGGTGTCACATAGGAAACTGATCAAGATTGGCAGGCAGGATTAGCGGGCCACTGGCCCAAAATTAAAACTGTGTCAAGAATTGCAAACTATAAGATATTGAAATATCATATATCTGGCTTCGCTGCGCTATAGGATTATAGATATGCCCTGAGTTTTGACTTCGTGAGCCAGGAGATTATACTTTTCAGCAAAATCAGCCGGACTCATGGGGTGGGGCTCAATTCTTTCGTCAATCTTTCCCGCAATCGTGC
>Ga0209514_10009043_pt1 | contig 11093 bp, 15 predicted proteins | sample Subgrocontami58m_FD_187452 | JGI IMG/M metagenome (GOLD analysis project Ga0209514, IMG submission 187452) | Subsurface groundwater microbial communities from S. Glens Falls, New York, USA - GMW37 contaminated, 5.8 m (SPAdes) (version 3) | ecosystem: Environmental > Aquatic > Deep subsurface >...
CTTTGGCGCTCCGCATGCCGTTGCCAAAAGCGCCAAGACTGGTAAATATCGTGTCATTATCAACTAGTGGTATCAAAGGCTTATAAAGCTTAGACTTTGCTATTTGGAATGATGGTAGCTTCATATCTTAGATCTAATTGACCTTTTGGAATTTTAATCATGTCCAAACCAAACTCACAACGAACTCCTAAGCCTGCGGTATTGCAGCCCAGATGTTCGAATTTTATATGCTCTTCATTATATTTTATGAAAATATTAGCGTCAGTAACTGCATAATTATTGCCTTTATCCAAAAATGTAAAACGTAATACCAGATATTGTCCTTTTGAATCAAGTCTTTGTGAATCAGGTACTTTCAAAACTTCATAGCCTATAGAAGAAACAACAATCTGTTCTTTTACTTGGAACGGCGATAAGCAATCTTTTGGAGTTGCAGCACAGTACCCATTGTCGCCGTTTGTACACCACGTTCTTCTGGTAGATTCGCAGTCGTTGATAGGATCATTTGTTAACCCTATTCTGTTATCGACAATGGAGCATAAAGTACTTCCGGTACAGTCTTCTTTTGAATAATAAGCTCCAAAAAGCAGGCTATTAATATTCATAGACTGGCATCGTCCACCTTTTGTTGCGCACAAAGCGCCCGGCGTACCGGGTTTTGTTACATCGCCTTTAATTTTTGTGCCGTCCTTCAAAGCTGCCTCTACTTTGTATATTTCGTCTTGTGATTTAACAGGAGTTGTAAATTCACAATAAGCTGCTTTTTTACAGGTTTTTAAAGGCGTATTAGTTACACTGCCTTCTTTGATGGTTATTTGACTTACCTGATCTGCTGGTGTTTTCGTATTCAAAAAAGCTATAATTGTATCCACGCCTAGTTTTACATGCAATTCCGGCTCTGCGCAATTTGCCGAGAAATCTGAATCTGTTTTGCATTCATTAACACATTCGTCATAAGTATCTTGTGGGTAATCAATATGATAATCCCATTTACCATCTACACATTTAGAAACAACCCAATCATCCATGCTGCCAGGTATGCTGCCAGACACTTCAGCACGGTCAACAGTACATCTATAAAACCCTGAATAAGAGTTAGAACATGCAGCACTTGTAAGTTTACCCACTTCTGGTATTGTTGTATGGTCTGGGTAAAATGTATCCATGTTTGGTGCTTGTGCATTAACAGAAAACACCAATACTGTCAAAACTAGTATTGCAAAGACCCATTTCATGTTTTCTATTTGTACTGGCTTTATATTAATAATTTTAAGAATCAGTTCCTGCCTTAACAAATGCTTTTTATTCCTGTTATAACAAGCTATCTGCATGGCAAACAAAATTGCTGGCAAGATTGCTAAAGAATTGCAAAAGATAAAAGGCATAAGGGCCGCTTACTTGTTCGGGTCGGCTGCCAAAGGCACTATGACCAAGCTGAGCGACATAGATGTTGGAATATATTTGGATGAAAAGCTGCCTGCCACACACAAAATTCATCTTAATGCTATAAGCGCAGTCGACAAAGCTTTCGGCGCGTATAGAAAAAAAATGTTTGTTGATGTTGTTGTCATGAACAAGGCATCTCCTATGCTTAATTATGAGATAATAAAATATGGCATATTTTTGTTTGGCGATATAAAAACAAAGGTAGAGCTTGAAACAAGAATAATGTCTGCATTTCTGGACAGGAAATTTTATTATGACAGGCATGCAGAATATGTGATAGAAAGAGTAGCGGAGCGTGGCTTAAATGTTGGACAAAGAAGGCATTAAAAGGAAGATATCTGCAAAAACTGAAACTATTGAAAAATGCTATGGACGCCTGCATAAGGAGCGCAACATAACACTTAAAGAACTAGAGCATAAGCATGATTTGCAAACCATTCTTGAAAGAAATTTTCAGATTGCAATAGAAGCATGCATGGATATTGGCGAGATTTTGATTTCATACTTTGGATATGAAAAACCGCCTGAAAATAAGGATATATTTTTGATATTGGGCAAGCACAATATACTGCCGGAAAAATTTGCCAAAAAGTTTGCGCCTGCCGGTGGTTTCAGGAACGTGCTTGTGCACCACTATGATGAAGTTGATATTCATAAACTATATGAACACTTGCAGGAAATAGACGATTTTGATAAATTTGCAAAATACATCGCTAAAGTTGTCAGGAAAATGAAATGAATCTTTAATTTGACAGTTGCTGTGTGGTCAAATTAAAGGGCAGCGTGAGGACGGCTTCTTGCGCATCACTAAATGAAATTTTTCAATGCGTAATATTTATTTGCGGTTTTGTATAAAGCTCTGGCTAAGCATTTTTGCTGTTGTTTTCCAATTTCTGCCTGCTATGACTTCAGGCAAAATATTTTCGCAAGAATATAGTTCCCTTTAATTTGACCGTAAATTTTGGTGTCAAATTAAAGCTTTATGATAAGCGCTTGACGTGAAAAACCACTGCATAAATACAGTGGTATCTCTATCTAAAGATAAGTGGAATGTTTAGACTTCAAATGCCAAGAAGCCATTTCCATGCGGGCATGAAGATTATCTTCTTGCCTGATATGTTTTCTTCGCCCTCAAAGCTATTTGTTATAATAAGCCCGCTTTTAAGCCCAAAATGCTTCATGCATGTAAGCAGAGCAGAGACTTCCCGTTTCTTTGTTTCAGCATCGTCTATACTATAACACACCTGCACTGCCTGTGACAGCTTTCTGCCTTCTTTTAAGACAAAATCAACTTCGTGGCCTGAATTATTTTTCCAGTAAAATATTTCCTTGCCTCTTCTTTTCAATTCAAGAAAAACTATGTTTTCAAGCATTCTTCCGGAATCTTTTGAGAGCGATGCTGACAGTGCATTTACAAGCCCTGTATCTATCGCATAAACTTTTCTTGGGCTTTTCAATCGCTGCTTAGAAGAATAAGAAAATATTTCCACGTACATAAATAAAAACGCATTTGAAAGATACTCTGCATAATTTTGAGCCGTATGCACGCTGCCCAAATCAAAGCTGTTTTTAATTTTGTTATAGGTTATGCTATTTCCAACATTTGACAACAAATAAAGGGCAATATCCTTAAGATTTGCCGCATCACGTATTTTGTACCTTACCGCAACATCTTTGTACACTATATCTTCGAATAGCCGCTTCAATATTTCATAGTCATTTTCTTCTACCATTTCAGGAAATCCGCCGTATTGCATATATTTCTGGAAAAGTTTTGATATTTCCGCCTTTTTTTCTGTTAAATATAGCGATTTATTATCGTAATACAGCTTGCAGAAATAAAGATACTCTTCAAATGAAAAAGGAAACAGCAAAAAATCTATATGCCTGCCTGTAAGGTGTGTTGATAATTCTACGCTAAGAAGGTGCGCATTTGAGCCTGTTATTATAAATTTAAAGCCATTGTCATGGAGCCTTTTGACAAACCTCTCCCATCCGGACACGTTTTGCACTTCGTCCATAAAAAAAATTTTTCTTTTGCCAAACAATTCTATCATAACTTCCAAAAGCGCTTCAAAATCATCTGCAGCGAAATCAACGAGCCTCTCGTCATCAAAACTAAAATAATAATAATCGGTTTCTTTGTAGCACTTTTCCATCAATTGAAGCAAAAGAGTAGACTTTCCAGAACGCCTCGCTCCTGTGATTACAAACGCGTGCTTTAAGCTCTTTTTTTTTACTATGCCGTTTAGCAATTTCCTTTCAATTCCCTTATTTTTTGATTTCATGTTTTCGCTTTGGTTAAGCGCCAGCGACCTCAACAACTCTCTGCTTGTCATATACATGCAGTGCATTTTACAATATTTAAAGTTATGCATTATACTGCACAAAATAAGCTATTAATATGCACTGTAGTGCACAGTAATATTTATCGTACAGCAGAGGGCTTTGAATGATATATTTTTAATTCAAATCCCTTACTGCAGTGCTTGGAAAACTTGACTTTAGTTTTTGAGCATCTATAACCTTCAGAATGTCGACTGGAACAGTTGTCTCTGGCCAATGTTTCCAGACAGCTCTCAGCATCATACGAACTAAAATTTAGCTAGGAAAAGGCGATTTTTCCTGCCTTGCTGTTGATTTGTTGGTCAAAAGCCTCCGTATTAATGCTTGGAGGCTTTTTGCTGAAAATTAGCTTGCCTAAGTTTTCCATCTACTGAATACTGCATAAAAACTCAATTTTTTGTGCAGTATAGTGCGCAGCGCAGTTTTTTCATAGTCACTTCGGCACCTTCACAAACACAAAGAAATCCCCGTCCTGCGGCGGGGCATTGAATGTGAAGCTAAAACTGCCAACGCCGTCTGTTGAGGTGTCTGCACGCTTATTATTATATCTATAGGCACATTATTAATTTATGCTTATAGAAAATGTGATTATTGAAGACAAAATAAAGAAAAAAGTTCTAGACAAACATGATGTTACAGCAGATGAAATAAAACAAGTTCTTTCAGGCAAAACTTTGGTTTTGAAAACACATTCAAAAAGATATATTGCTATAGGGCTTGGCTATCGCCATCTTACAATAGTATTTGAATACAGCAACAAGACTGCAAATATAACCACAGCTTACCCTTCGTCAAAATGGCAAATCAAGCTTTATAAGAATAAAAAGGATAGATAATTTATGAGGACAAAATTTAAGGAAATTGAAGCCGAGTTTAGCAAAAATTCATTCAAGGTAGACAATGCTATATGCACAAATTGTGGCATAAAAATGGAGAAGATAATAGAAAATATGAGCCTTTTTGATGGCTCGCTTACGTTTCATATAATAAAGCTTAGATGTGAAAAATGCAAAAAGGAATATATGGATCTTGAACAGGCTGCAAAATATGATTTATTCTTGTTGATGAACAAAAATCTGGGCAACAAACCTTTGGAAAAAGTGTCAAAAGCAATATCAAATATATCTGTTTCATAATTTCTGGTTGTTATACCTAGTGACATAAATTTTCGGACATAATATCAGTCGCTTGGTATATGGAAATGACATACAATTTGTCGTAATATTTATGTCATTTAATATATTACTTCGTCACCTTGACAAAAACAAAGAAATCCCCGTCCTGCGGCGGGGCATTGAATGTGTAGCTAAAACTGCCAACGCCGTCTGTTGAGGTGTCAGCTCTCTGAATGCGAGAGCCTTCGCCTGATTTAACATCAATAGAAACTTTCTTTGAACGCGCAGGGCCGCAAGATGCCTGGTTGCAGGAATATTCAACTACCTTATAGCCAAGAACCGGACCTCCTTTGTGGCAGAATGGACTTGAAGGATCCTGCGACTTATAGTCCTTGCCGCAGACACTGAAACATGGATGGTCGTCAACAGAATTTGCAACATTATCAGAAGCTATTTTAGAGCCTGTAGATGCCGCAGTAGCCACCATTGTTGCTATGGCTGCAGCCTGTGCAGCTGTTAATCCGCCTATAGCAGCGCCAAAAGCTCCTAAGCTTGCGCCTGCGGTGAAAATAGACGCTATCACTGCTATTACCAATAAAACAATGCCTAAAACGCTTGTTTCGCTTCTTTCGCCTTCTGCATGCAATTGTGTGAAACCATTGGGGCAGTTCTGATACTCTAAATCATAACCCATGAATCTTTTATTAATCTTGCATGCCTGCGCTTTTTGCTCGCTGCATTCAAGCTCAAGACCGCTGCATGTTGCTGACAGCGCTTCAACTTCGCCAAAAACTGTAACCCTTGAGCCGCTGGTATAAAGAGGCTTGCCAGATTCAAAAGAAATTGCATTTGTTGTATCCATTTTTGCAGACAAGGTGTAATTTCCCGGCTTTTCACAAAGATATGGATTTTTGCGCACAGGCACTTTGTCAATTCCTCTCGGATCTATCCAGTCAGCAATTTTAGTCGTTGCTGGAAGAGTAAAAGTAAAAGCAGCCACCAGAGTTGTAGCCGCTGCGGCTACAGCTAATACTGCCAATTCAGGGTCTACTTTTTGCTTTTCCTTATCTCGCACTGCCGTCGCAGGTTTTTGAGTGGAACTTCCACAGTCTTCATTTGTTGAACAAATATTGCCAGGAATAGTGCCACCACATAAGCTGTTTGTGCATGTAGTAAAATCTGGTGTTGTAGTTGTTGAAGGAGGCGATGATGTGCCTTCTTCATCAGGCACTGGTTCAGCGTAAACAGCATTGCCGCCCAAGAAATATGATGGCGGAAAAACAACTATAGCCATTAAGAATGATACAGCAATTGCTAGAAATTGCAGAGACCTAAGTCTGCATTTGCCTTTTTCCATAAATTTATGTAGTTTGGGTTATATATTAATAGAATTTGAGTATTTTCAGTCTTTACTTTCCTTTTTTGCCCATTGCATTGGTGTGTGGACGCCTAAGGGCGTCGTTGCTTTGGTGTGTGGACGCCTAAGGGCGTCGTTGCTTAGCAGAATGGATTTGTGAATTTATTAGCATGTTCTGCTGCGCAGACCATACTTTGTTTGGTGTTTTTTTCACCCATTCAGCGTATAGTTCTATAAACTTCAGGCGCTCTTCAGCATTTTGCTTTTTCCACTTTTCCATCTCTTCCAAATTTATATGAACATCTTCAGCCCTCATTTAATCACCAAGCTTGTCTATTAATTCTTTTGACACTTTAAACTTAAAAAGAAACATACTGAGCTTCTTTGAATCAATTATTTCTTTAAGCACTTTGTAAATGTATTTTGCGTCTTCTATGTCCTTATCAGAGCCCATATAGAGTTTATATGCGATCTGAATATCAAAGGGGCCCATCATCAGCGTATTATTTTTACAAACAATTTGCATTGCATTTTCCAAGCTATAAAAATCTGTATCTTTATTTGCAAATTTCATTTCTATGTTAGGCTCGAAAAATTCCTTTTCTGCAAACCTGATTGCCATGTTTTCTATAAGATAATTATATGCATCTTCAGGATCTGAAGTTATGATGCAGTCAAAATTTTCTTTAGAAGCTTCCCATAGTTCTAAAAATTTCTCCTTTGAAATTTTTTCTATGAACATATCCACGTCTTCTGTTGCGCGGCTGCGGCCAAAGAAAATAGCTGGATAACCTGAAATTATAACATACTTTATATTGCATTTATCAAGCAATTTTATAAATTCTATGACAAACTTGTCAAGCTCTGAAAGCTCTTTGTCAATTGCAAGCGTTTTGCCGTCAAACTCATATTCCATATATATAAAGTATGTTTTTAGATTTTTAATAAGTAGGCAATAAGTATTTTGCATGAAATATGGGATTTTTGTTGTTCTATTCATTGCTTTGATTGCTGTTTCTGGGTGCGCTTCTACTGGGTATGCTACAAAAAAGGATTCGGTCACTGCTTTCAACAGCACTGGGAACATCACTATTCATGCAATCAGCGTCAGCAGCAATGCTTTATTCATCGATACATCAGGCACTGATGTGCTTTATGATGCAGGCGACAGAAAAGACAGCACTGCTGTGATTAACTATATTTCAAAATTTGACATCAACAACCTTACAATTATTCCCAGCCACCATCATGTAGACCACATGGGTGGCATGATCGACATACTTTATAAAATTAATGTTATTAATGTTTTGGACAGCGGTTCGCAATACAACACAAAGGCTTTTTCTGAATTTATTGAAAAAGCTAAGAGGAAGAATTTCGTTGTTATAAAAAGAGGAGATAAATTTATGCTTGATGAAAATGTTATGATAGAAATATTATCTCCTTCTCATTATTTTTCTGATGAGAACGACAACAGCATTGTGATGAAGCTGACTTATGGAGAATTTACAATGGTTTTTACAGGTGATTGTGAAAAGGATTGCGAGGAAAATATGCTGAAAAATGGCATAAATTTAGATACAGACGTGCTTTCTGTAGGACATCATGGATCCAGAACGTCCACGTCTGATGCTTTTCTGGATGCAGTTTCACCTGAAGCTGCTACGATAGGCGTTGGCGCTGATAACAGTTATGGCCATCCGCATGCAGAAACAATAGAAAAACTGGAAGTCAGAAAAATCAGGATTTACAGGACTGACCTTGACGGAAATATTGTTATACAGACTGATGGGAAGAGCTTTGATGTAATGGAAGAGAAATAGGCATAGTTTTGTAATTTTGCTTACGAATTATTTTTTCATGGCTGCCTGAAACAGCTGCTTTGCTTCCTCCAGTAGCTGTTTAAGCTCTTTGTTTGATGGCGCTTCCCCGACTGCTTTTCCGTAATCTGATAGGAGGTTCGCTAAATTAATGAACTTTATATTTACCAAACCCCCTTTACAGCAAGTTCAGTAAAAGTTTAATTATCAACTGAACTTGCTATGACAACATGTGCAAATCGTAAAGCCGTTTCAATGTGCCTGAAAAATTCTTTTCCAACTTGCCTGTTTTGAAGAGATTTTCCAATGCGTTAGCTATTTTATCGTGTCGTTTTGGCATTTCTGATGAATACTTCTGAAGCACATGCTCTGCCGCATTTTCACATGAAATATAAAGACGGTTGATACATGTATCTGTTTCATCTCTTTCAAGCATTTCTTCTGCTAATCTTATGAATTTTTTTATTTCTTCAAGGCTTTTAGCCATCATATTCCTCCAGTTTTGTATAACACTCTGAAAGCTTATCTTCTGATAATTTAAGCATGTTTTCTTCATCGCTTTTTTTTATTTTGTCCATTCTGCCATCCCATGACTTTTTTGTTCTTGACAAATATGCGCAAAGCTTTTTTTCTCCTATTTTGCCTAATTTTTCAAAAACATCCCGCCTTGATTCTGGAATCTGTCTGTTTAGCAGCAGCAATGCAATAGAAAGCTTCCGAAACATTGGATACAGCATTCCGTCAACAGGCAGCTTGTTTTCCCTGTAAATTTCCCACAGATGTTTTATATCTTCTTTTACCTGCTTCAAAAGATTTTCTATGTACGCCTTTGAAGGCTTTGGCAGCGGCATAAAAACATATTTGTAAAAAAAATCCCTATCGTGAATTATGATGCCGCTTTTTACAAGACTTCTGATGAATTCGCTGCCTTTTCCATAGAGCTCATTAAACTGCGATGGCGTAAAGCAAACTGTCTGGACATACCGCAAATGTTCGGCGAACATGTCACGGAACACATCTTCATCTATTTTGCCTTCGTGAATTATAGCTATGTCTATGTCGCTCTCTTTTACGTTTGTGCCTTTTGCCACAGAACCATACAAAACAACTGATAGCGTGTTTTTTTGGAGCTTTCTCCTTATCTTGTTTATGTATACTAAAAATTCAGGCGGAAGCTCCTGCAGACGGTTTTCATGATGCAGCAGAAAAAGTTTTTGCGCCATGCTGCTGTTGCCATTGATTTTGTAAGTCACAGTATTGCCAACTTTTTTTGAAATCAACATCTGTTCTTTCTCAAGCAACTTTAGCGTCCTGTGGACTATGTTGGGGCTGGCTTTTAATTCCTTTACCAGCATGCGCAAATAAAACTCGTCCCATGGCCTTCTGAAAAGCACGCCAAGAACTTTCCACGCTGTTTTTGAAGACAATATACTTTCAAATTTCATATCATAATATTGACCGCAAGCCTTATAAAATTATTGATATCGTTTTTGTATCGTTTGATATCAATTTTTATATGCGTATGCTTAAAAAAGAAAAATTATATAATGCATATTTGGATGCTGATGCGCTTTCTGTAGGGCATCACGAATTGAGGACTTCCACATCTGATGCTTTTTTGGATGCTGTTTCGCCTGAAACTGCTACTATAGGCATTTCAGCAGGCAACCAATACGGTCATCCGCATGCGGAGACAAGTGACATTTTAGAAAAAAAATTTAAAATTTACAGGAGGGACTTATAATAGTATTACGGGAAAATGAATTCACATCCATATTTCTTTCATTTCATAATTTATTTTTTCTTTTGAAAATAATTTCAGTATATCATTGATTTTTTCTGAAGGAACAGCATATATTCTGGTTCCTATAATGAAACCGCCTAGTTCATTGATCAAGCCTTTTTCTTTGCGTTGCTTTTCTTTCCTGCCTTCAAATTTTCTTATTATTTTATTTCTTTTTGCAGCATCCTTTATCGGAAATATTTTTACAAGGAAATATTTTTTATATGCCTGCGCTGCAGATTGTGAAAATAAGACAATGCCTTCTTTTTTTATGGATTCTTTAAGCTCCCATTCTTCAATTGCTCCATGCCTTGCGCTTATTTCATTTTTTATGCCAAGTAGCTTAAACTTTTTAACCTCATCAGATGCAAGAAAATTTCTTAATGCTTTTTTAACTATCCCGTCTGCAATTTTTTCATAATTTTTTTCAATGTCTATAAACACGTCTACATCGCTTTCTCTGTCAAAATCACCCCTTGCAACAGAGCCGAACACGTATATAGCGCGAATTTTATTCAAATCAATCCCGCTTCTTAGCAAAAACGATGCAAATGCTGACGCATATGAAATCAAAAGCTCTCTAGACAATTTTCTCGCCCCTTTCTTCTATTTTATTTTTCAATGTCTCCTTCAGGCTGTTGAAGTTATCAAGAACCAGTTTTGCCTGCGATTCTGTTCCTTTTCCGTAAACAAGGGTGTTTCTGTTTTCTTCAATTGCATAAATAAACTCATATATTTTTTCCTTATCTGGAAAATTAACAGGAAGCTTTCTTTCTATCCACGGCTCTATTTTCTGGTCTTTTTGCGGCCTTTTGAACCATTCGTGTTCCACTTGTTTGCCTGAAGATATAAGGCCTGCAAGATGCAAATACATTTCCAAAAGTTCTGAAGCACAGGCTGAAGCATGCAGCCCAATAGTTGCTTTTCTATTTGCAATTCCTACATTTATAGCGTCCTGCAGAACTTCCAGATGCTCTTTTATATGGCTTTTATGATCGGTCACTGAACTCATGGGTATAATTATACCCAAAAGTATTTAAACCATGGGTATATTTAATACCCGAAAAATTTATTTTTATGGGCAGAAAATTACCCAAACTAACCGACTGTAACTTCTGCAGTTGCATATTTTCTATAATTTTTCAGCCGCTATTCATGTATATTTACATAGTCAAGCTCGCCGCTTTTTGCAAGCTGCCTTAATTTTGGACTGTCTGTGCACTACC
>Ga0209514_10009045_pt1 | contig 11093 bp, 11 predicted proteins | sample Subgrocontami58m_FD_187452 | JGI IMG/M metagenome (GOLD analysis project Ga0209514, IMG submission 187452) | Subsurface groundwater microbial communities from S. Glens Falls, New York, USA - GMW37 contaminated, 5.8 m (SPAdes) (version 3) | ecosystem: Environmental > Aquatic > Deep subsurface >...
TAGTGTCTGAACGAAAACGCCCTTTTTTTGAAAAGCATCGGGGTAGTTTTGCGCTTACAAAAATCTTTTCTTCCCATTTGGCGTTAGACTTTTGCCAGAGGTAAGGTTCTTTTACTCATCCCCATTTACATGAGGACATGTTTTCCTTGTTTTTCCTTCATTTTGAACTCGTCTGGGCATACGATCCCCCTGTCATGCTGTTTTTTCCAGTTCTTTATGCTGCCTTTCGCAACTTGTCTTGCTTCTTTCGTGCCTTCTCCTGAAGCACATTTCCCAGCTTGTGTAAATTCGCTGCAACCACTCCCAGAGCACAATACCTCTTAAATGCTTTCAACCCTTTGTCCAGGCACCTATCCAAGCCGTGATGTTCCAAACGATTGATGTCCGATTCCACCGCCGAGTGCTTATGCCTGAGACTCTTAAAGGCCTTACTCGACTCTTCTGCCTGTTCCGCCTGGTTCTTCCTGCCCTTCTTGGGCATGACTACCTCGGGGATATATAAATTCAGCAACTCCTTGTTCTCTCGCTTATAAAAACCTTTATCAAAACTTATGCTCTCTATCGCGTCTTCTCCAAATCGATTCAATAACCTCTCTGCCAAGGGAATTGACAACGATACATCCGCCTGTCTCTCAATAACCTGATGGTCTACGATAAAACCCCATTGATCGCTTGCCACCAGTAGGTTATGTCCCAATTCTACCCTCTTGTTTGACTTGCCCTTGTACAGCCATTCCGTATGCGGCTCAAATAACGAATATACCTTCTCTCCCACCGGTATCTGCTCACCCCTTATCACCCTTCTCTCCACAAGGTCTCTGTGTTTGTTCAACATCCCGTGAAAATACTCCATTGACTCTATTTTCACTGCATACACCTCTACCTGGTTGATTGATAGCACCCGTTCATAGATTGCCAACATACTTGCCTCTATCTTTTCACTCAAACCCCTCGCCATCCCAAGATACCTCTTCACCCGATCTTTCGCTGCCTCCTCCTTATTTCTTCCCCCTCCAAATAACGCCTTTGTGCTGATCCTCATCAGCTTCTTTAGCTCTCTCCTCCAATATTTGCCCTTGCGCCAACCCTTCCCCTCCAGAAGCCCCTCTCGTATTGCATCCTCTATCACGTCCAGACTCTTGCGTGCCGCATCCCACAACAAATTCAAGTCTGTCGGAAAGTGTACATCTGTCTCCAGAACATACGTATCCGCCTTAATACGCAGTCCTTCGTCTTTTTTTTTAACCAACTTATGCCCCGCTCTTACCACCACCTCATTAATCTTATTGATGGTCTCCTCATCCAACAAGCTTACATTGTCCTTGATACTCTGCATCGAATATCTCTTGCCCTCTCCAAATGCCGTCTCTACCCCCAGTATCTGCCTGATAAGTTTATGATGATTTGCAAAATCCTCCAGCCTGTCGTAATTGGCATCCAGTCCCAACCTCACTGCCGACAACACCAATATATGCCACAATTCCATCCCATACCTCCCCGTCTTTTTCTTCCCCTTCTGCACCCTCTCCTCTAATATCCTGAACACCTCCTCGTTCAACTCCGGTGTGACATAGATATGTTGCAATGCCCTCAATATCGGCGGTAACTCATCTCGACTCTTTATGGGTAATTGTACTTCTGAAATGGGTATGATGCCAAGCTTGTGTTGCTGCTCAAATCTCTTTCTCATCTTCTATCGAATGTCCTTTGTCTTTTTGTTAACGTATCGAATATTCGCCCTTTTTCCCGCCTCGCTGATCGAGAAACCCTCATTTTCCGACACAAGTTTACCTCTCCTGCTTCAAATATTCAATACTTTTATCCGATTCTTTCCGCCTTCTTCTCCTTGTATTATCTGCCTTCGGCTGGTTTTCGTTCAAACACTATGTAGGAGTGTATAACAATATGTATGATTTGATTTTGTTAGCACGATAACATGACAAATTTCAAGTAAGGTTCGACTACATGGAGCCCATCAGTAGGAAAGTCTAAACCTTGCGATGAAACATCAATGAGCTTGTATGTTTTTTTCGTGAAATCTTTTACCCGTGGTAATAATTGGAGGAATTTCGAGAAGTTCATTTTTGCGATATTGGTGGAAAAGGCAAGAATTCCATCCTCCCGAAGGATATTGAGTCCAGCCCCGATTAAGCAAGGGATGTCTTTTTCCGCGGTGAATACGGATGTTTTGCTTGTAGAAAAACTGGGAGGGTCAATAATAATCACATCAAACGTCCGTCCATTTTTTTGAAACCTTCGCAACCACTCCCATACATCTCCCACGATAAATTCGTGATCGTTTACATCAAGTTGGTTCACTAAAAAATTCTTTTTGCTCCATTCTGTTGCCTTCTTTGACAAATCTATATTGGTTGTCCTGGTAGCGCCCCCGATTTTTGCGTAAATCGAGAAGGAGGATGTATAACAAAAACAATTTAGTATCTCCTTACTTTTGGCAATAGCTTGTATCTTCTTACGGTTATCTCTTTGATCTAGAAATAGTCCAGTTCCACCTCCTTCAAGAAATGATATATTAAATTTTATGCCATTTTCCGTTACAACAAAATTTCCTGGAAGTTCTTTTCCTGAAACTAAATGAGTTTTAATATCTTCTCCTTTTAGCCGGGTCTTTTCTGTGATACTTTCTGGTGACAGGATATCTTTCAGGTCACTGCAAATTCTGTCTTTTGATTGTTTTTCATACGGTTTAAAATATTGCACCAGGAGATTTTTATCATAGACATCAATTGTCACTTCTGGTAGGGCGTCTCCATAGGAGTTTACCAGGCGGTATACGTTTGTAGTGGTGAGATCTATGTATTTTTTTCTTAGTGACAATGCCTTGCAAATGAGTTGTTTATAACTTAACATGTTTTAATTCGTCAAGGAACAAAATTAACCGTAATCGTATTGTTAAAATCGTAAATTTTAGATTAGTTATTGTTACTATTAAGGATATTGAATATTATGATAATGAACACCTTTTTTGTCTGTCCCAATTCCAGTAACGATAAGGAATTCAAGATTCTTACGAGTAATTTCCAGGTCATTAAACAATCCCCCGATCTTGGGAAATGTATCGTTGAAAGCGATACTTTGCCAAGTTTAAGACAAAATGTCAACTATATTGAGTGCCAGTTGTGTCTTAAAAGGTTTGAGTATGACAATGACGCATCTATAGGCAAAAAATGTCTTCAAACGACGCAAAGACTTCAAAAATAAAAATACGCCTCATCAAACATGGTGTCTTCACCAGGATGGGGCACCCGCCTTTCTCAATTTCAACAGCACTATAGCATCTAAAATAAGTAATTGTGTTCCTCTTAAACAGGATCGATATGCACGAATGTCTTATGGATGCCTTCAATAGCTTCTACCGCTCTTTGGGCGTTTTTACCGATATCGTGTGCCTGTATCATCGTCAAATTTTGATCTATAGATATGTGTATTTCAACATGGATATAATTGCCTACGTAGTGTGCACGGACATCGTGAATTCCAATGACACCAAAAACAGTGCATGCCTTCTTTTTAATTTCCTCCATGATACGGGAATCGGGTTGTCTGCCCATGAGGTAATCAATATTTTGAACACCAATTTTATAGCCTGAGTAAATAATCCAGAAGCTAATAAGGATCGCTGCAATGTCATCCATTTGTGGATAACCATAAAGTCCACAGATTATTCCTACAAGGGCAGCAGTAGATATATATACGTCGTTCCTGCTATCGGTAGAACTTGCCAATAAAGCAGGACTATTTATTTTGCGGCTTACATTTTTAAAATAGGAGGACATGATAATTTTTACACCTATGGATACCAAAAGTACTGCAATTGCGTATATTCCAATCTTGTGCTCGTGCGTTTCCATGAGTTTAAAAATAGAGGTGTGCAGTATTTCGAATCCTAAGATTCCAGCAAAAATAGCCACAATTAAGCCTGCTATTGGTTCTGCCCGATGGTGACCAAAGGGATGTCCCTCGTCTGCTTGTTTTGAAGAGGTCTTTACCGCGAAGAAAATAATTACTGAAGACACCATATCGGTAAACGAGTTTACCGCATCCGAGATAATGGCCAAACTATTGGACATGAGACCTGCTGTGATCTTTATTCCAAATAAAAAGGTATTGCAAATGATCAAAATAATAGTTGCCTTGCTGCCTTTATTTTTCATCTCTGCCTGCTACTTTTAAGCCAAAAACAAGGAAAACAAAAAACAAACATTGTCTTTTTTACAAGATTCTGATGTTAAAGGCAAATAAATACTTTTTGCTAAATATTTATGGGTAAATTATGAAGATGCCGTGATGAGCTTTGATAACTCACTCATTTTAAAAACAAAATATTACGAAATAGAAGGACAAACTATCAAAAGATCCCTTCTTTAAGGACTGCGTTATCTTTTATCAATAGGCGTTTCGCAGAATAACCTCTTTTATTTTAAAATATTGTGTGTATAATACTAACAAGCGCAAAAACATCCAATATCCAGCAAAGGGGAAATCCATGTCAAATTCTTCAGGACATCTCACTAAGTTAGTAAGATTCATTATTTTTACACCTTTTTTTGTCGAGTTGATTTGGTTTACGGGTTGCACTACACAAACGAAAACAGCGGCTGTTCCTCATGAAGAAAAAACAGTATCTGTTAAAAAGGAGAGCGGTATTACAGAGGAATCTTTAAAATGTATTACGTGTCACGAAGAGCGCGGTATAACTCACGGTTGGATTGCCGACTGGGAGGGTAGTAAGCACGCCAGAAAGGGTGTAGGATGTGAGGCATGTCATATAATATCTGCTCTGGAACTGGCAGTAAAAGAAGCAACGGAACTGGAATATCTTAATACCAGTGGAAGCAGTTGTGAAGATAAAAGGGTTAATCGCCAAGTCATAGCCGGCAACTGTGGGAAATGCCACCTGAAACAGTACAATGAATTTATAAAGAGTCGCCATTCCATCGGCTGGAAGAGAATGCTGGATTGCGGTCAATCTATAGAGATTTCTAAGGATACTCGTTCGGCAAATTGTGAGCAGTGTCATAACATACAGTTTAAGTGCGACTCATGTCATACACGACATACCTTTAATACGCTCGAAGCAAAAACCCCAGAGGCTTGCATAACATGTCACATGGGGTCAGATCAGCCACATTACGAGATATACATCTCTTCCAAGCATGGTGCTGTTTATACAGCAAGCCAGTCCAGTATATTAAAAGAATCTGAATCTATCAGGTCATTACGGTCGCCAATATGTGTTACATGTCATATGCCGCAAGGTACTCATGATATAAGTTTCGGACTTGCCTATGGGCCAGTGGGAGGAGAATTATCTTATATTGACAGAAACGGTATCGCACTGGATGAATCTCGATTGGCAGAGAGGCGCAATGCCATGCTGTCGGTGTGTAATGAATGTCATTCGCCACGTTTTGCAAAGGAAAAATTAACAAGTGCTGATACTACTCATAAAAATGTGGAAACGATTATTAAGGAGGTGGAAGAGATCATTGACGAATTGGAAAGGGATAACCTCCTAGTTCCCCCAATTAATAAGAAGACAAATATTCAATCACTTGGTCATGCTATTGTCCTTGGGAATCAACAGTTATATAGCGCCAAATCCAGCATTGAGCGTCTGTTTTTCAAATTAACTAATAGTGCAAAAATTGCCTGGAAAGGGGCGTATCATGCAAATCCCAATTATACACATTTATATGGATGGGTAGCACTCCAAAATGATTTGAGTGATATTAAAGAAGAGGCGAGAAAATTGAGAGAAGAAGCAGAAATCAGAAGAAAGATGGAGATTAGATTAAGGTAAAATGCCGAAGCAGGGACTTGAACCCTGACCCCGTTGCCGGGACTAGACCCTGAATCTAGCGCGTCTGCCAATTCCGCCACTTCGGCTCGTACTGATTTTAAAGAATATAAATGTTCAAGTCAATGGAATTTTAATAAATTGACCTTGCATTAATGCTAGCAATCTGTTACGATTTTTAAATATTTTTTAGGCTATTTGGCAATAATTCTTTGTTAAGGGCGGTTATAGTAAATAAAATTGTGGCAAAGGCTTAGATATGCTCCCTCTTACCTGTAATTTATATCCGCAAGTGGGATCAATTCAGAGGCTAAGTGAAGAATATCTAGGAGAGGTAGGTTTTTATGTATTGGTTATTCACCCGGTTACTATAAATGGAAATCATTGCTAAGAATAGGAAAGCATATTTCCAATACGAAATTCTCGAAAAGATTGAGGCAGGTATTGTACTCACAGGGACAGAAGTTAAATCAGTACGAAATAGGGATGTAAGTATTAATGAAAGTTTTGCCCATCTTAATAATGGGGAAATATTTGTCTATGAAATGCACATTGGACAATATAAACAAGGAAACAGGCAAAACCATGAGCCCAAAAGGGTCAGGAAGCTACTGTTACACAAAAGAGAGATCGCAAAAATAGCTGGTAAGATTAAACAAAAAGGATATACGATGATTCCTTTATCATTATATTTTAAAGAAGGTGTTGTCAAAGTGGAACTTGCCCTTGTTAGAGGAAAAACGAAAATTGACAAGCGTGAGGACATCAAAAAACGTGACATTGACAGGGAAATCCAACGAGCCATGAGATAATTTCACAATTATTATAAATCATAAACTAAAAATACGATACAGTTGCACTGAAACATATTTCTTTTTTGGCGTTTTAAAGAGTGGAAAGTTGGATATGTTTTCATTCTCTATTATGACTGAAAGGCAGTAAAAGTCTCATTTTTATACTGTTATACCTTGCATACTAAATCGCTAAAGAAAATGAAAGGGGAGATATGCCTTCTGCAAGGATATTGATCGTAGAGGATGAACGGCAAACAGTTGATACATTAAGGGATTTGTTTGAACAGCACGGTTATGAAACAGAAGTTGCCCTTAATAAACAGGTGGCTTTGACCATATTACAGGAAAGAAGCATGGACATTGCTATTGTTAGCACGTCGGTGCAAGAGTCTCTTGGTGGAGATATTTTACATGAAATTAGAAAGTTAAATGCAAAAATGCCAATAGTAATGATTAGTGAACAAAAATCCAAGCGTGTTGAATCATCTTGTATTAAAGCAGGTGCAAAAATATTCATTTTAAAACCTTTAGATCATGTGTTTGTATTGCGAACAATCGAGAATCTATTAGAAGCACGATTCACCGCTGCTATACAAAAAAAGACTAAGAAATACTCAAAAAGTAAGAGATAAATTTCATTCCCGTTTTTAGCGAGATTATGGACTGTTGTAAGTTTACCTTAAAAGTACATTTTAATACTTTTATACTAGTTTTCATCTGTAGTGTATTTTTTACTAAATTTCTAGAGGCAAATGCAACTTCCCCCACCAATCTCGATAGCCGTATTCAAGTTTTATTAAAAAATCCATCCCTAAAAAACGTCTCGTATGGCATTAGTGTTGTATCCATCAAGAAAAACACGCCCTTGTTTAGTTATCGGGACAATGATTTATTCTGTATTGCTTCAAACATGAAACTTCTTACTACAGCCGCCGCAATAGAATATTTATGTCCAGATTTCGAATATAGAACAAGCGTTGATGCACATGGCGTAATAACGGCATCAGGTGAACTTATAGGAGATATTATTATTAAAGGAAGTGGCGACCCTAACCTTTCTGGCAGATTTTATAATGGCAATGTTTTAGCTGTTCCTGAATCCTGGGCAAATGCTATCAGAAGCAGAGGTATTCGTAAGGTCACAGGAGATATTATTGCAGATGACAGTGTCTTTGATCGTATCTATACTAATCCTAACTGGCCAGAAAACCAATTATGTGCATGGTATTGTGCGCCAAGTTGCGGTTTGTCCTTTAATGACAACTGTGTCGATATAACACTCACTTCCGACAAAAAACCAGGAAATATTGTAACTCTCTTGGTAGAACCAAGCACGTCATACTTTACAATCATTAATAAATGTGTTAGCACCTCTAAAAAGCAAGAACATGCGTACTCGATATATCGGAAACCCGGTACGAATCAAATATTTATCAAGGGTAAGTTTTGGATTAATGCGTCTCCTGAAAAAACTTGGGTGAATGTGCATAATCCAGCCCTTTACCTGGCAACGGTCTTTAAGGAAATTTTAGAGAAGAAAGGGACTACAGTACAGGGTTGTGCTAGAGTAATTGACGAAACGGATTCATTCAATTCAGATTTGGAAAAGATGACAGAGACAATCTCTCCAATGAAACAAACCATCCTCGTGATGAATAAAAATAGCCAGAACTTTTATGCTGAACAAATATTAAAAACATTGGGTTTGCAGATTAAAGGCAGAGGAAGTTCAAATGCGGGAATAGAGGTCTTGCATGCGTTTATGAGGAAATTGGGTTTTTCTCCTGATGAATATCAAATTGAAGATGGTTCAGGTTTGTCAAAAGGTAATAAACTTTCGCCTAAAATAATAACAACTCTCCTGACGCACATGAACGAACATCCATATAGAGATGTTCTGTATGATTCTTTGCCTGTATCAGGGATTGATGGGGGATTGCGTCATCGAATGATTTCTTCGCGATACAAAAATAAAATACATGCAAAGACTGGATATATTGCAAAAACGTCTGCTCTTTCTGGTTATATCGATACCTTAAATGGAGATACACTTGCTTTTTCAATTTTAATGAATAATTTTAAAGACCTTGGTGCCATCAGAAAAATACAGGATAATATTTGTCAAATCTTGGTGGATTCTTATAATTAAAAATTCTCTATGAGCGAGCATATAAAAAAAGTATATTCATTTTACGCATGGATTTATGATGCTTTTTTTGGGAAAATATTTGAACATGGACGATATGTTGCTTTTAACATGATGGACGTAAAACCCAACGAAACAATACTTGAAGTTGGCGTGGGGACTGGTTTATCGCTGCCTCTATATCCTAAAGAGACTCATGTAACAGGAATAGACATAAGTCAAGAAATGTTAGATAAAGCCGAGGTAAAAAAGGAATACTACGGATTATCCAATGTAAATTTATATACCATGGACGCATCATCCATGACTTTTGCTGACAATACGTTTGATAAGGTTATTGCATCTCATGTTATCACGGTGGTACCAGATCCATTAAGAACTATAAACGAAATAAAAAGGGTGTGTAAAAAGGATGGGGAAATATTTATATTAAATTATACAGGTTGTAACAACAAGGTTATCTCCCGATTCGAGGAATTTATTTCTCCTGTCAGAGATAAGATGGGTTTGGGAAAACACTTTGACCTGGACGAATTACTAAGGAATGCAAATCTTTCGATAGTATGCGAACGGCGAGTCAATTTTTTTGATATGTGTCGTTTGGTAAAATGTAAAAATAACCAGGTATTTACATAAAGTGAATTAACATTTTCGGCCCACACACAGATAATTAAAACCCAGTTTTTTCATTTCATGTGGTTCGTATATATTCCTACCGTCAATTATATTAGGATGTTTTAATAACTGCTTAACTTTTTTAAGTTCAAGGTCTCTAAACTCATTCCATTCTGTTGCTATAACCAGCGCATCGCACCCTTTCAGTACAGTATAGGGGTCATTACGATATGTTATGTTTTTAAAAATCTTCCTTGCGTTTTGTTGCGCCTCGGGATCGAAGGCCTTAATTTTTGCCCCTAATTCCTGTAATTGACGAATAATTGTAATAGATGGTGCTTCTCTCATATCATCTGTTTTTGGTTTAAAAGCCAATCCCCATATAGCGATACTCTTCCCTTTTAAATTAGGGAGCAGCTTCTTAATTTTGTGAAGGAGAGAACTCTTTTGTTGTTCATTTACTTCATCTACTGCGGTTAATATTCTGGGTTCTATGCCATTTAATTTCATAACTTGAGCAAGGGCTCTAACATCTTTGGGGAAACAAGAACCTCCGTACCCAATGCCTGCTTGGAGAAATCGTGGTCCGATCCTTGAGTCCAACCCCATTCCCTTTGCAATGGCTTTGATGTCGCCTCCTACCTTTTCGCATAAATGTGCCAATTCATTCATAAAAGAAATCCTTGTGGCAAGCATAGCATTACTGGCATATTTAATTAGCTCTGCGCTACGAATGTCTGTAAACATAATTGGCTTGTCTGCTCTGGAAATACCATTGTAGATGGATGCCATTATGTGCCTTGCCTTTTCACTCTGTATACCTATTACGATTCTATCAGGATTTGTGAAATCCTTAATGGCCTCACCTTCTCTCATAAATTCAGGATTAGAAACCAGATCGTATTTAATAGGTTTGTTCTGTGCAGACTCTATCACCTTTGCAATTTTTTCTAAAGTTCCTACTGGTGCTGTACTCTTGTTTACAATAACCTTGTACCCGTTTATATACCGCCCTATATTTTCAGCAACAGAGGTAATGGCAGAAATGTCCGCACAATTTTTACTATCAGGAGGTGTTCCCACTGCAATAAAAATAACTTCTGATTTTTGAATACCTTCTTTAATATTTGTCAAAAAGACAATCCTTTTTTCTCTTGCATTCCTATCTAACATATCTTTCAACCCAGGCTCGTAGATAGGTATGATCCCCTTTTTCAGATTGTTTATCTTGTTTTTGTCTATATCCACACTAATGACGTCATTACCCATGTCTGCCAAACACGTAGCAGCAACAAGCCCAACGTAGCCACAACCGATACAACAAATTTTCATTTACTTCCCTCGATGTTGATGTGCGTATTTTCGTATAAAACAAAAAAGCAGTAAGAAAAATGAGTTGTACATTAATCATTACTGCTTTTTAAAATTCTTAAAAGTAAGTATTATTATTGCAAAGGATTTTTTATCAGCTTTGTCCCAAATACGTGTGATGTTTTTCCAATACGATATTCACCATCTACAGAAACAATGACTTCCTTCACCATACTATTAACTGATGCATTTTCAGGCTCACCAGCACACAGCATAACATCATAGGCTAATGACCAGTCTTTTATGTCCTTATCTGGATCAACAAACAAACTTCCCATGTGTTTTGATAGTTCATTGATTTCCGGAGTTACAAAGATGAGTCGGATGGTATTATAGTTAAGTAAGC
>Ga0209514_10009046_pt1 | contig 11091 bp, 7 predicted proteins | sample Subgrocontami58m_FD_187452 | JGI IMG/M metagenome (GOLD analysis project Ga0209514, IMG submission 187452) | Subsurface groundwater microbial communities from S. Glens Falls, New York, USA - GMW37 contaminated, 5.8 m (SPAdes) (version 3) | ecosystem: Environmental > Aquatic > Deep subsurface >...
AACCCGTGGTTCCCCCGCGAGCCCCCTCCTTCGCCGCCTCTCGCGTCCCGGCAAGGCTTTGCTCCCGCCCACGGCGCAGACTCGCGGCCGATCTGCCGCCGGTCGCGTTACGCTGAAGGCAAGCCCCCGTAGCTCAGTGGATAGAGCAGCGGTTTCCTAAACCGCGTGCACAGGTTCAATTCCTGTCGGGGGCACTCTGCTCGGTCGCGGCCGTCTCCAGCGCGTCACGGCTCCGTGCGATCCTCCGGGGACTCCTCGATGCGGTAGCGGAGGAAGAGGTGCGCTCGCTGGCGCCGGACGCTCGCGAGCCGGCCTGCGACGCGCTCGGTCGGCAGGAACTCTGCGCCCTCGACGAGCGCGAGGCGCTCGCCGGCTGGCGGGCGTCCACCCAGAAGCGGAGACAGCGTGAGGAAGAGCTCGTCGACGAGCCCCAGCTCGAGCAGGCTGCCGAAGACGTGTGGGCCCGCCTCGGACAGGATCAGCCGGTGCCCGCGCGCGTGGAGCGCGCCGACCGCGGCGCGAGGATCCGGCTTGTCCCCCGACCCGAGCGCGATCGCCGTCGAGGAAGCCGGCAGGCGCCCGTGGAGGGCCGCCGCTCCCTGCTCGGTCGTCAGCACGACGGCGCCGGCTGCGATTGCCGGATGCACCGGGTCGATCGACCCGGTGCCGGTCAAGACCGCGAGCTCCGGCTCCGGCGGCCGGCCGAGCCTGCGGCGCAGCTCCGCGAACGCGGCGCCCGCCGCCGGGTACACGCGCTGCGCCGTCCAGCGCGAGCGTGGCGATGCCCGCAGCGTCCCCGAGCCGATCAGCACGACGTCGGCGCAGGCGCGAAGGAGGCCCATGACGAAGCGATCGGTCTCGCTGTCGCCGCTGATCAGCTTGCTCGACTGGTCGAGGGAGGGGATCGCGACGACGCCGTCGACGGTGGAGACGAAGTTCGCGTAGAGGCACGGCTCCTGGAAGCCGAGCGACCCGCCGTAGACGTCCGCCAGCTCGGCGGGAAGGTCGAACGCCGGAAGCTCCGGGGCCTCGTAGAGGAGGTCGAGCGGCTCCACTTCCCCCCTTATGCCCTTCCGTAGACAGGTATCGCGGCGCCGCTGACGGCTCGGGCAGCTTCGCTGCAGAGGAACGCGACGACCGCGGCGATGTCGTCCGGCGGGACCGCGTTGGCCAGCTGCTCGAAAGACATGGTCGCTCGGTTCGCGGGGGTGTCGATGACGGACGGCAGGATCGCGTTGACGCGCACCTGACGCTCTGCGAGCTCGGTGGCGAGCACCTCCGTCAGCCTGACCACGCCGGCCTTCGCGACACTGTACGCGGCGGCTCCGGACCCGCCCGTGAGCGCGGAGCGGGAGGAGACGTTCACGATCGCGCCTCCCGAGGTCATTCGGCGCGCGGCGGCGCGGCACGACCACCAGGCGGTTGCGAGGTTCACGTCGTGGATGAGGCGGTACCCCTCCGGCTCGGTCTGCGCCACGCCGCCGGTTCGAAATCCACCGACCGCGTTGACGAGCCAGCGGGGTCGCTCGCCGAACTCCTCGAGCCGGCCCCAGAGAGCCTCCACATCCTCCGGCACCGTCAGGTCGACCGCCTCGCGGCGGAGCCCGGGCGGATCGGCGCCGGCCCGCTCGCCCGCACCGCCGCCGTGGCGGTCCGCGGCGACAACGCGGTCGCCCCGCGCGAGGAAGGCCCGGACCAGCGAGTTGCCGAGCGCTCCGCCCGCACCACAGATCAGTGCGACGTCGGTCATTCGTCTCACCTCCACGGCGGCCTCGGCTCTCACGTTCGCTGTTTTCTTCACGCTCGCTGCCCCCGGCTCGTTTTCGCCTCGAAACGACGCCTCGCACCGGCGCGGCGTTCGCGCCGGAAGGCGAGAGGAACGAGCGCGATGCCACAGCCCATCACAATCCAGAGATACGCCGCCGGGTGACCGAGCGCGAGGCAGAGGCCGAGCACGGCGAGCTGCGTCGACAGCCCGAAGTTGGCGACGACCGAGACCGTCCAGCGGTCGTGATACGCGAGCCGGGTCGGACCGTCCGCGCTCAGCCGCCGCAGCCTCCACTCGGCGAACGCCTCGACGAGCCGATCCTGTGGCGCGTAGACGATCGCGTAGACCCGCGCGAGGAGCGCACCGGCCCCCTGGACAGGGGGCGTGCGGTCCGCGAGGGCACCGCGCTCGCGCCGGTAGAGCCACTTGAGATTGACGTTCACCCCCAGCACGAGTGTCAGCGCGAGAAAGGCGGCGAGGGCGAGCCAGGGCTCATGCGTGACGGCGCCGAGCGCGGCGAAGACGGCCGCGTTGACGAGCAGGTCGGACTCGGAGTCGAGGTACCGCCCGAACGCCGTGACACGGCCCGAGGCGCGCGCGAGCTGGCCGTCGGCGTTGTCGAACACCGTCTTGAGCTGGAGCAGGAGCGCCCCCAGCACGAAGTGGCCGTAGCCGATCCCCACCGCGGCGCCGAGCCCGACGCCGGCGCCCGCGGCCACGACGACCGGCGGCGGCACACGCAACGGCAGCAGCGCGAGCACGACGAGGTGCGCGAGCGGCCGGAACACGTACTCGCACAGGATCTCCGTGCCCGGCGCTTGCTTGCGCGACCGCCGGAGGAGCGCCCAGCCTCTCTCGCCGGGCAACGCCGAGTCCGGGCGAGAGACCTGCGGGTATCCGTCGATCATGCTGCGGCGCCATACTGCAACACGTGACCGTTCCCGAGGGCTGGAGGGAGATCGACGGTGCGCTCGAGCGGGAGTTCGAGTTCAGCGACTTCCGCGGCGCGCTCGCCTTCGTCAACCGCACCGCCGAGCTTGCGGAGGCCGCCGACCATCATCCCGAGATCGCTATCCACTACAAGCGGGTAACGCTGCGCTGGACGACGCATTCCGCAAACGGGATCACCGACCGGGACCGCGAGCTCGCGGCGAAGACCACCGAGCTCGCCTGAGGATCGAGCGCGTACGGTCAGCCTGCGAGGAACGCCTCCTCCCACGCCGGGCGCTCGGGCGCTCCGCCGGCATCGAGCTTCGCCCGCCACGCCTCATCGGTCAGACGCTCGCCGGGCGGATTCGTGAACTCGTAGTAGGAGTACACGCCTCCGACCGCCACCTGGAACCTCCCGCGGTCGTCGGGCACGAGCACGTAGATCCGATCGATCCGGCCGGTCCCGACCTCGAGGATTCCCTTCGAGCTGCTCGCGATGTCGGCGACGATCGCCGCGTCCTGGTCGGCGAACACACCGGTGTCGGTGAGATCGGAGGTCTGCATGAACCGCGCCTCGAGCTCCCCGCCGAGGTGGGTCAGTCGCTCGTTGTCGGCCGCCGAGATCGGCGCGCCCGCGAGCTCGTCCCGGGCGATCCGCGCGAGGAACCTGAACAGCGAGATCTCGTCGCGCAGCAGCTCGGCCTGGTCGGCTTGGAGCAGGCCGCGGTCGGAGAGCCCCAGACGCATCAGGTCGGCGGCCGCCGCGAGACGGGCGAACACGACCGACTCGGGCTCGACCCAGTTCCGCCGTGCCGGGATCTCGGCGGAGTCGCCCCCCTCGGCCACGGCCTGCTTCGAGTACAGGATCGTGTCGTGCTTCAGCTCGGCATAGGAGCCGAACCCGCTCTGGTGCGCCTTCGCGGTCCAGGCGCTGGTGCGCATGAAGTCGGGGAACGCCTCGCCGCGGGCGGCGAACGACGGCTCGAGGGCATGGAGCCACGTGTCGTAGACGGTGGAGCCCCAGTCCGCGAGCGGGCGGGCGGCGATCGCCTCGCGGAGCGCCGAGAGCTGGGCGTCGTAGTTCGCGTAGGCCGTCTCCCCCTTCTGCTCCTGCACGCGGTAGGCGAAGTCCGACCCGAATGCCGCGGCGAGGTCGAGGGCCGACGGGACGAGGCGCCGCCTCTCGCCCGTTCCGACGTACGGGTAGAGCAGCTGGTCTAGGACGAACGAGTCGATCACGAACCGCGTCCCCATGACGCGGATCGCCGCGCGGTCCGGGCTGATCAGGACGGGCCGTGCGTCGGTGAGCGCCTCGACGACGTCCTGCACGACCGCGTCGTCGGCGAACGCGCCCGCGTCCTCGAGGCCGGCCGCCGCCGCCACCGCCGCTGCGGCGACCTCGAGCGGCGTGTAGTCGTCGGCCGACCCGACCAGGAAGGCCGTCGGCTCGTAGAGGTCGCGCCAGAGCGCGACGAGCTCGGGCTGCGCGGCGAGCACGCGCGAGGCGAGGATCGCCCTCCGGGCCGGCTCGAGGCCGGGGCAGTCCACCGTCCCGGGCAGGCAGAACGCCGACTGCCCGAGCACCGACATCGCCGTGAAGTACCGCTCGAGGTCGGAGTTGCGCGTGTAGTGGCCCCGGGGGGTGAAGAGCGAGTAGTCGAGCTTCCCACCGACGATCGGCGAGGTCTCGTCGGGCGCGCTGTGCGCGTCCACGAGAGCCTTCTCCCTCTCTGCGAGCGGCCCGAGCGTGACGGGGAGGCCGAGCTCGGCGGCGGCGACCTGGAAGAGCTGCTCGACGCGCGAGGCCGCATCCTCCACCGGCGTGCCGGCGACCTCGGCGGTCTGTGCGTGGGCGGCCTCCAGCAGGCCGGCGACGAGCCGCTCGAGCTTCGGGAGCAGAGTCTCCTGCTCGAGGTTGCGCAGGAGCTTGTCGAAGACGAGGTGCCACTGGTGATAGGCCACGTCGGTGGTCACGAACACCGGCCACCCCTCGTAGACGTTGCCCTGGTAGGCCATGTGGAACAGACGAAAGTCGGCCGGGACGACGGCGAATCCCTGCTCCGCCAGCGCCTCCGACGCGCCCGGCTCTGCGAGCGCGCGCCGGACCTCCCCCACCATCGTCACGCCGTCGAGCGAGTGGGGCGTCGCCGACCCGGCGTACGGCGGGCCGCCCGGCGCAAGCGGCGCGGCCGCCAGGCGGGCGAAGCGCACGGTCGCTGCCGGCAACGCAAACGCGGCGGGTGTCGTCGGCTGCGTCGTGGGCGGCGAGGTCGACTTCTTCCCTTCGCAGCCGGTCGCCGCGAGAGCGGCCAGGGACCCGAGAGCGAGCAGGGACCCGAGGGTGAACAAGCGCCTCATCATCGTGAGCTCCTTTCGAGGACAATCGGATCCAGCCGGCCGTCGCCGTCGACGTCGGCGCAGGCGGGAACGCCGGCGCCCGGCAGGTCTGGCAGCGGCACGAAGCCGAACCCACGCCACCGCCACGCGCCCGTGCCGACGGCACCGGGATCGTCGAGCGTCGAGTAGGCGACCGCGAGCGCCCCGTCACAGGGCGCGATCGCGGCCACAGGTCGGAACAGCGTTCCGGCCACCCAGCGCGGCCTGAGGTCTCGCGGTCGGTAGAGGCCGAGATGAGCAGTGCGGCCGCGCCGGTCGACGAGCTGCCGCCGGGAAACGAGGACGTTGACGGGCGTCCGCGAGTACGGACGCCGGAACGCCACGACCACGTCCGCGCGGCCGTCGCCGTCCGGGTCGCCGAGCGCGGCGTCGACCACGTCTCCTCTGAAGCCCGTGAGCGCGCCCGGTCGTACGGTCGTGGACGTCGTGGGGCGTCGTGCGAGCGTCCACCACCCGTCGCGGAGCGCCACCGCGCCGGCGCCGGGCGGCCGCCAGCCGAGGAACCGCACCGGTGCCACCGCATGCACGGACCCGATCCGCAACGCCCGCACGCCGTCCGACCCGGCGAGCACCTCGACGATCGCTCCCCGCCGCGTGCCGGGATGGTGCTGGTCGAACACGAAGTTGCCGAGGCTCGTCGCCACGACGGTGGGACGGCCGTCCCCGTCCGGATCGAGCACGCGAACCGGCTGGACGACGTGGGGCCCGTGACCCCAGACGACGTCCGCACCCCAGGATGCGAGCAGCCGTCCGAGCCGCAGCAGGTACGGATCGGACGCCGGCACGTACTCGGCCCCGCCGTGGATCCCGACGGCGACGACGTCGGCCGACGACCGCGCACGGGTCACGGCGCGGCGCGCCTGAGCCTCGTTCCAGCGGGCGACGCCGGGAGGCCCCTGTCCCGTCGCGTCGAACGCGAGCAGCGCGACGCGGAGGCCACGGACCTCGACGACGCGCGGAGTGGCCGACGGCCCTCCACCGACAGCGACGATCCTCGCTGCCGACAGCGCGCGCACGGTATCGGCCACGGTGCCCGGCCCGGCATCGCCCGCATGGTTGTTCGCGATTCCCAGGGCGTCGAACCCCGCCGCCGCGAGCAGCCGGGCGGAGGCCTGCGACGCCTCGAGCGCGTGCGGCCCGGAAGCGGGGTCGTGCGGCCGGGAGGTGAGAGGCGACTCAAGGTTCGCGACGGCGAGATCGGCCGCGGCCACGTCGAGCCGGATGCCGGCGAAGAGACCGGCAGGGTCAGCCGCCGCAACCGTCGCCACGCCGCGTCCGAGCATCACGTCGCCCGCAAAGAGCAGGCGAGCCGTCGTCTCCCTCCCGCGCGCAGCGGGTTCCGAGGCCGCCGCCGGAGCGTGCTCGGTCGGCGCGGCTCCAGCGGGCTGCGCACCGACCGCCCACGCCGCGACTCCAAGGCCGACCACTCCGGCAGCAGCGCCCGCGAGACGCAGGAGCCCGCCCGTCGACCGAGTCGCCCAGGCAGCACCGCAACCGATGAGCCGACGAACGCCCACCATCCGCTCAACTCCCTAAAGCAACCAGGAAAACCCTCGGCGAACGCTCGGCGGTCCGCATCGGGGAACACCCCGATCGGCGATCTGTGCAGACCCCGAAACCGACCTAACAGAGCGGCCAAAGCCCCTCCGTTTGACCAAGCCACCGCCGCGGGCGTGTGCTAGTTTGGCCTCGTCTTGGACGGCGGTTTGAGGGACTCTCGGGACACGACCGCCTCCATAACCACAACCTATTGAAAGGCCGTAACAAGGCAATGGCTAATAAGAGCAGCGGTGCACAGCCTGCTGTCAGGGATGCGGGCTGGCTGGTCACTGCGTCCGCCACGGGAGCGCTTCTTGCCCTGGGTGTCCTGTACGCGTGGAGTGTCGTCAAGAAAGAGATCCCCGACACATGGGGATGGAATGCCTCTCAGAAAACGCTTCCTTACTCAGTTGCCATCGTCATCTTTTCGGTGATGACGGCGGTCGGCGGACGGCTCCAGGATAGGTTCGGCCCGCGTGTCGTCGTATCGGCCGGCGGCGTTTTTGCAGGTGTGGGCGTGATCCTCTCCAGCATGACGACATCGCCGTGGGTCTTTACCCTGACGTTCGGCGTCCTGCTCGGAACCGGGATCGGCTTTGTCTACTCCTCCGGCACACCGACGGCGGTCAAGTGGTTCCCTGCAAAGAGAACAGGGCTGATCTCCGGGATCGTCGTGGCTGGTTTCGGCATGGGCGCCGCGTGGGTGGCTCCGCTCGCCCGAAACCTCATTGCCTCACACGGCGTGCAGACGACTCTGCTGTGGCTCGGCATCGGAATGCTCATCGCGATCGTCGGTTTTGCGCAGTTCCTGAAGGTGCCGCCTGCGGGCTATATTCCGCCCGGTAGCGCTCCTGCCGGCTCAACTGCTGCGGCGCCGGTTCGCGACTACACCCCGAGTGGCATCGCCAGGACGTGGCAGTTCTACGTCCTGTGGTTCGCATTTGCCTTCGGCTCCGGCGCCGGGTTGATGATCATCGGAAACCTGGCGTCCATCGTCGACACGCAGGCCAAGCAGGCCTCCGTGGCCGCCCTGGCGGTGACCGCGCTCGCTCTCGGCAACGGCGCGGGCCGCGTTGTCGCCGGTGCCTTGTCGGACAGGTTCGGACGCCTGATCGTTCTCGAGGTCTCCTTCGTCTTCCAGGCTGCTCTGGTCCTCCTGATGGGTCAGGCGAAGGGCGGGAGCTTCCTGGCCACCGTCGTCTCCATGATGGCCCTGTCTGCGTTGATCGGCGCGAACTACGGCGCGATCCTGGCCGTCGTCCCGGCGATCTGCAAGGACTACTACGGCCTGAAGAACTTCGGGTCGAACTACGGGCTGGTCTACACCGCGTGGGGCCTGGGCGGTTTCATGATCTCCCTCGGCGCCGGCATGATCAACGACTCGACGGGCACCTTCAAGTACGCGTACTACATGGCCGCCGCTCTGCTCGCCGTGGCGGTTGTCTTGCTGGTGATCCTCAGAGCGCCCGCGCACAGCAGCGAGTCCCTGATCGAGGAACTGGGCTCGCCTGCGGCCGTTCCGGCATCGGCGAAGTAGGACGTCGTTCCGCCGAAGCGCGTGCGGATCGCATCCGCACGCGCTTCGGCGAGCGAGTGGACGGCTCCGGCCCACGACGTGGTGCAGACGGGGCACGAGCACGCCGCCATCGTGCTCGACGTCGCGCGGCGGCTGCCGGGGCTCGTCCGGCACGCGGGCGACCTTCGTCGGCTCGGAGACGAGGACCGGGCCACCGCCGCAGCGCTGCCGGCAGCTCCCGAGCTGAGAGACCGTTCCGGTCTCCCTCGTTCGAGGGATAGGTCGGCACCCGTTTCGTCCGATGCAAGCCGGAAAGCGCGTACCGCGCGCCGCCGTCTGCCCTTACCCGTGCCCTTGGAAGATCCCGCCCCCAGCAAGCCACCGGACGCAGCCCCCGAGGCGCGTCCGATCCGCCTGGTCCCACCTGGCGGAGAAGGACACGAGGAGGGCATCGTCGGCTCGTACCGGCGGCTCGCGGACGTCTTCCACGACGTGCTCGCGGAGACGACGCTCGATGCGCTGCTCGAGCGGATCGCGGACGCGCTCGCCGAGCTCGTCCCGTACGAGGCGCTGCACATCTACGAGGCAGACGACGCCAACCGCGAGCTCGTCGCCACGCTCGTCCGCAGCGACTACGCCGAGGAGATCCTCAAGGAGCGCTTCCCGTACGGCCAGGGCATCACGGGCTGGGCGGTGGAGAACCGAGAGCCGGTGCTCGCGAACCAGGCGCACCTCGACCCGCGCGTCCACTTCGTGCCCGGCACGCCGGTCGAGCCGGAGGCGCTGATCGCCGTGCCGCTGATCGCGCGCAGCAGCCTCAAGGGCACGCTGAACATCTACCGGATCGGCGAGGACGCGGCCTTCTCGGAGGAGGAGTTCGAGCTGGCCAAGCGCTTCGGCGACGCCGCCGCGCTCGCGCTCGACAACGCACACATCCGCGCGCGCCTCGAGCACCAGGCTCGGACCGACTCCCTCACCGGCCTCTACAACCACCGCACCTTCCACGACCGGCTCCGGTTCGAGCTGACGCGCGCGTCGGCCCAGCACCATTCGGTCGCCGTCGTCATGCTCGACATCGACGACTTCAAGAAGGTGAACGACGTCTACGGGCACGGCGTCGGCGACAGCATCCTCAGCGAGCTGGCCGACATCCTGCGCGGCGCCGTGCGCTCAAGCGACATCGTCTGCCGGATCGGCGGCGAGGAGTTCGCGGTGATCGTCCCGTACGCCGAGGTGCCGCACACGCTCGCGCTCGCGCACCGGCTCGCCGAGCGGCTCGGGGCCGTGGACTTCGAGCTCGCCGGCACAGTCGCGATCTCGATCGGGATCGCGCACGGGCCCGAGCACGCCGCGAGCCCACGCGAGCTCGTCGCCTGCGCGGAGGCAGCGATGATGACCGCGAAGGCGCGTGGCAAGAACCAGGTCGTGCTCTTCGAAGAGGGCGCCACGACCGAGCGCCCCGGCGGCCGGAAGCCGGCCCGTCTCGAGGAGGTGCGCCAGGTCGCCCACCTCAAGCTGCTGCAGAGCCTCGCGGGCAAGCTCAACCGCCTCAACAACGTGAGCGAGATCGGCCTCGCGATCGCGAACGAGCTCCGCGGGCTGATCGACTACCACAACTGCCGGGTCTTCCTCCGCGATGGAGACGACCTGCGGCCGATCGTGTTCCGCGGCGAGCTGACGGTGTCGCCGGGGGCTGCGATGGAGGTGCTCGCGTGCAAGGTCGGCGAGGGGATCACGGGCCAGGTCGCCGAGACCGGCGAGCCGCTGCTCGTGCCCGACGCGTCGAAGTGCGAGGTCGCGGTCACGCTCCCGGGGACAACGGAGATCGAGGAGTCGCTCCTCGCCGTGCCGCTCGATTACGGCGCCCGCGTGATCGGCGTGATCGTCGTCTCCAAGCTCGGCACGAACCAGTTCGACGAGGACGACCTGCGGCTGCTCGAGGTGCTCGCCGGCCACGCCGCCGTCGCCCTCGAGAACGCCCGCCTGTACGAGGCGCAGCGGCGCGAGGCGGCGAGCGCGACGGCACTGCTCGAGTTCAGCCGCGAGCTGGCCGACGCCGAGGGACTCGAGATCGTGATGGAGCGCATCGTCGAGAGCTCGGCCCGCCTGCTGGGCTCGACGCACACGTCGTTCTGGCTCCAGGACGCGCCCGGCGGCGACCTGCGGCCGCGCGCCGCGTGGGGCTACGACGGCGGCGACCGCGCCCACCTCTTCGGGCGCTCGATCCCCGCCGCGGTGGTCGCGGACCTCCGCGAGCGCACCGGGCCGTACCTCGTGGAGCCGAAGGACTACGCGGAGACCGTCGGGCCCCCGCGGACGGGCAACGACCGCTTTGCGGTCGCGCCGCTCCATGTGGAGGGCCGCTGGGGCGTGATCGCCGCCGCCGCGCCGAGCGAGGAGGGCTTCGACGAGCGAGAGCTGCACCTGCTCGGCGGGCTCGCCCATCAGGCGAAGCTCGCCGTCGCAAATGCGTCCAGCTTTGCGGGGCTCGAGCGCACCTTCATCGCCACTGTCGAGGCGCTCGCGAACGCGCTCGACGCGAGCGACGAGCGGACGTCCACGCCCGCGCGCTGGATCACCGACACCGCGATCCGCGTCGGCGTCGAGCTGGACCTCGACGCGCCCGCGCTCAAGCGGCTGCAGCTCGGCGCGCTCCTGCACGACATCGGCAAGCTCGGCATCCCCTCGGCGATCCTCGGCAAGCCCGGTCCGCTCACGCCCGCCGAGCGAGAGGTCGTCGAGACGCACCCGGCCCTCGGCGAGCGGATCCTCGCGCCGATCGAGCAGCTCCAGGAGGTGCGCCCGATCGTGCGCGCCTGCCACGAGCGCTGGGACGGCAGCGGCTACCCGGACGGGAGATCGGGCGAGGACATCCCGGTCGAGGCACGTGTCATCTTCGCCTGCGCCGCCTTCCACGCGATGACGACCGAGCGCCCGTACC